>CAFBPU010000040.1_pt1 | contig 27013 bp, 21 predicted proteins | sample 7269791 | NCBI WGS metagenome assembly CAFBPU01 (sample SAMEA6814154, study PRJEB35770) | freshwater metagenome | biome: Freshwater; feature: Freshwater reservoir; material: water | place: Czech Republic | collected 2017-06-27 | depth 30m m
CGAGGGCCGCCATTGTCGCGGGCACCGTCGCGGGCACCGTCGCGAGAACCGTCGCGAGAACCGTCGCGGCCACCCTCACGGCCACCCTCACGGCCACCCTCGAACCGATCACGGCCACGGCGCCGACGGCGACTGCGACCCAGGCGGTCATCGCCCTCGCCGTCACCCGGGGGACGATCACCCTGAGCACGATCACCTTGGGGACGATCACCCTGAGCACGATCACCCTGAGCACGATCACCCTGAGCACGATCACCCTGACCACGATCACCTTGGGGACGATCACCCTGAGCACGATCACCTTCGGAGTCCCTATCGGCACGCTCGGGACGATCGGCACGCTCACCACGCGGGGGACGCTCACCACGCGGGGGACGCTCTGCACGCTCACCACGCGGAGGACGCTCACCACGCTCACCACGCTCACCACGCTCGGACTCAGTCGACTGCTCCGCGCGCTCGGTGTCCTGTGCAGGCGGGGGACCCTCGCCGCGCTCGACTCGAGCGGGACGCTGGCTGCGCTCGGTGCCCTCGGGGGCAGCAGAGCGTTCCACACGAGCTGGGGCTACCTGACGGGATCCGATCGCTGACACAAGATCAGCCTTGCGCATCCCGGACGCCCCGGCGATCCCGAGCTGACCCGCGAGCGACTTGAGCTCGGGCAGCAACATCGAGGACAGGCCACCGGACTTGCGGGATGAGGTCGCGCTGGTGTTCTGGGTTGTCTCGGTCACCGAGAGAACCTTCCGAGACGAAGGGACTACTCGCGCGCCACTCGGGACGAGGGTGCGCGACCATGCTCGACGCAGTGAGAAATGATCTCGACGAGGAGGAGCAGGAATCGCTCTGGGGCGGCGCAGAAGAGGTTTCTCCGAATGGAGTGTGGAGTCCCCCGCCGAACGGATCCCTGCCCGAGATGATCGGGAGGTGCGGGCCCAGGAGCGTGCTCACCTTAACACCACCGGCCGGGACAGCGCGAGATCGGCCCTACGACGCGCGTGGAGGTCAGGTATCGAGGGCGAGGACGCGGCCACCCTGGACGTCGAAGTCCAGGATCGAGGTGTGAAAACGAGCCCCTGCCATCGCCTCGACGCTTGCCGCCGTATGCGAGTCGGCAAGTGCAATCACCGTGGGCCCGGCGCCGCTGACCGCGGCGGGGATACCGGCCTCACGAAGCTTGATCACTAAGTCCGCGGTCCGCGGATAGGCCGATCGCCGGTAGGGCTGATGGAGCCGATCATTCGTTGCCTCGAGGAGCAGGTCGGGGCGGCCCGTGAGTGCCTGCACCAAGAGGGCTGAGCGAGCCGCGTTGTAGACAGCGTCCGAGTGCGGGACTGTCTCAGGCAGGAGCGCGCGAGCCTTCTTGGTCGCGACCGCTGTCGACGGCACACACACCACGGGGATGATTCCAGGGGCCGGAGTCATCTCAAGCACCCCGGTACGCGGCGCCCCGGCCGAAGCCGTCCAGGCCAGCACGACACCCCCATGGAGGCACGCCGCAACGTTGTCAGGGTGTCCCTCGATCGCCACCGCCAGTTCGAGCAGGGCAGAGTCGGGGAGACGCTCATCCCCGCCCACCACGAGGGCACGCGCAAGCAGCAAGCCCGAGATGATCGCGGCCGCAGACGATCCCAAGCCCCGGCCGTGCGGAATCCTGTTGGCGCAGACGAGTTCCACGCCGCGTGGGCGACCTCCGAGGGCGTCGAACCCGCGCAGCATCGACTTCGCGACGAGGTGGCGATGATCGAGAGGAACGGTGTCGGCCCCTTCGCCGTGGACATCCACGCGAATTCCGGGCTCATCCACGACTTGGGCGAGAACGTCGTCATAGAGGGTCAGAGCGATGCCGACGCAATCGAATCCGGGGCCGACGTTCGCCGAGGTCGCCGGAACCCTGACCCTCGCCGGTGCAGCCTTGAACATCGGGCGGCCACTCGGGGCGGCGCTCACGCCAGACCCAGGGCCGTGGCGGCGGCGACGGCGTCGACAGCCACGATCGTGGGCTTCGGGGCTCCGGCGATCGCCCACTCAGGGTCTTTGAGCCCGTGTCCCGTGACGGTGCACACGATGCGCTGTCCGGGATCGAGCTCACCTGCGCGGTGCACCTGGAGGAGCCCGGCGACCGATGCAGCCGAAGCGGGCTCGACGAACACGCCCTCCTTCGACGCGAGAAGTCGATAGGCCGCGAGGATGGCGCGGTCGGTGACCGCATCGATGCGCCCGCCTGACTCGTCGCGGGCGGCGAGCGCCTGCTCCCACGAAGCGGGGTTGCCAATCCGGATCGCTGTCGCGATTGTCGAGGGGTGGGTCACCGGGGCGCCATTGACGATCGGTGCCGAGCCCGCAGCCTGGAAACCCCACTCGCGAGGGCGTTTAGTGGACATACCGTCCGCCGCATACTCGCTGAAGCCCTTCCAGTACGCCGTGATGTTGCCGGCGTTTCCCACGGGCAGGCAGTGGATGTCCGGGGCGTCACCGAGGAAGTCGACCACCTCGAACGCGGCGGTCTTCTGGCCCTCGATACGTGCGGGGTTCACCGAGTTCACAAGCGCGACGGGATAGTGCTCCGAGAGCTTGCGGGCCAAGGTAAGACAGTCGTCGAAGTTGCCATCGACCTGCAGCAGCTTGGCCCCGTGAACGAGGGCCTGGGCCAGTTTGCCGAGTGCGATCTTGCCCTGTGGCACGAGGACGGCACAGACCATGCCGGCCTTGACCGCGTAGGCAGCGGCTGACGCCGAGGTGTTGCCAGTGGAAGCGCAGATGACCGCCTTGGCGCCGGACTCCGCAGCCTTCGAGATCGCCATCGTCATGCCGCGGTCCTTGAACGAGCCCGTCGGGTTCTGCCCCTCAACCTTGAGCCAGACATCACATCCGGTGAGCTCGGACAGGTGCCCGGCCGCTACAAGGGGGGTGCCCCCCTCGCGCAAAGTGATCACAGGGGTCGCCGCCGTGACGGGGAGCCGATCGCGGTACTCCTCGATGACACCGCGCCACTGGTGCGTGCCAACGCTCGTAAGGCCGCTCATCGACCGTCCTCTCCCTCAACGCGCATGACACCGACGACACGTCCGACGGCGTCGGAGGACCGCAGCCGCTCGATCGTGGCCGCCAGCGCAGAGTCGTGGGCCTTGTGCGTGCGCACCACGAGGCCGGCATCGTCACCGTGCCCGTCTTGACGGACATTCTGGATGCTCACGCCGTTGTCGGCGAACGCCTGGGCGATGCCAGCGAGGACACCCGGTCGATCCGCGACGTCGAGATTGACGTAGTAACGGGTGACCGAGTCACCGATAGGTCGCAGTTCGATATCGGCGTAGACCGACTCCCCTGGACCGTGGGTGCCCGCCACCCGGTGACGGGCCACGGCGACGATGTCGCCGAGAACTGCCGAGGCGGTCGGCGCACCGCCCGCACCTCGTCCGTAGAACATGACCTGCCCAGCTGACTCGGCCTCGACGAATACCGCGTTGAAGGCTCCGCGCACCCCCGCCAGGGGGTGAGTACGCGGCACCATCGCGGGATGAACACGCACGACAAGACCCTTGTCGTCGTCGACCAGTTCGGCGACCGCGAGCAGTTTGATCACGAAGCCCATCTCACGGGCGGCGGCCACGTCGTGGGCCGAGACCGAGGTGATGCCTTCGCGATAGACGTCTTCGAGCCGCACACGGGTATGGAAGGCGAGGCTGGCAAGGATGGCCGCCTTTGCCGCCGCGTCATAGCCTTCAACATCGGCCGTCGGATCAGCTTCGGCGTAACCGAGGGCCTGCGCTTCGGCGAGGACGTCCGCGTAGTCGGCGCCCTCGTCGTCCATCTTGGACAGGATGAAGTTCGTGGTGCCGTTGACGATCCCGAGCACGCGGCGGATCTTGTCCCCGGCAAGGCTCTCTCGAATCGGACGCAGAATCGGGATCGCACCGGCGACCGCCGCCTCGTAGTAGAGGTCGACCCCGTGGCGCTCGGCGGCAGCGTGCAGAGTTGCGCCATCTTCCGCGAGCAGAGCCTTGTTGGCGGTGACCACCGAAGATCCCGCGGCCATCGCGGCCAAGATCAGGGTGCGGGCCGGCTCGATTCCCCCGAGCAGTTCGACGACGATATCCGCGCCGGAAGATGCAAGGGCCTCAAGATCGCCCGTGATCAGCGCAGGGTCGACGCCTTCGCGCCGTCGGGACGTGTCGCGGACACCCACCCCGACGAGCCGCAGGGTCGCGCCCGCGCGAGCAGTGAGGTCATCGGCCGACTCCGCGAGCAGACGGGAGACCTGGCTACCCACATTGCCACCGCCCAGGAGAGCGACGGTCAAGTCACGGGGCAACTCATCAGGCGTAGTCATCGCATTCCCTTCCAGGGCGTCGTGCGCAAGCCCTAGCGTGTCATCCGCAGTGCGCCGATGGGGGCACCGGGCCGCTGCAGTGGTGAGTCGTGGCGTCGACCGGCGACGTTGGCGCTACAGGCCAGCGTCCAGGGCGAGGAGGTCGTCCGTCGTTTCACGGCGCAGCACAAGTTGTGTGCGGCCCTCGCGAACCGCCACCACTGGTGGCCTGGGGACGTGGTTGTAGTTCGAGGCCATCGCGCGGCAGTAAGCGCCCGTGGCGGCGACGGCCAGCAAATCACCCGAGCTCAGGTCTTCGGGGAGCCAGCAGTCGCGAACCACGATATCGCCGCTCTCACAGTGCCGGCCGACGACGCGGGATAGCACCGCCCGGGCGTCAGAGACGCGCGAGACGAGTCGGACGGTGTACTCCGCGTCGTAGAGCGCCGTGCGAATGTTGTCGCTCATTCCCCCGTCGACGCTCACGTAGTGCCGCGAGTGGCCCGCGCCCAGATCGACGACCTTCACCGTGCCAACCTCGTACAGGGTGATCATCGAGGGGCCGACGATGGCCCTGCCCGGCTCCACCGCGAGGCGAGGAAGAGCGAGGCCGAGAGCGGCACATTCCTTCACGACAATGCCGCGCAACAGGTCGGCCATGTCAGAGGCCTTCATGGGGTCATCGTCAGGGCCGTAGGCAATTCCCATGCCGCCCCCGAGATCGATCTCAGCGACCTCGATGCCATGCTCATCACGGATTGACGCGGCGAGGGAGACGAGCCGGTGCGCCGAGATCTCGAACCCTGCGGTATCGAAGATCTGGGAACCGATGTGTGAGTGGAGCCCGGCGAGGTGCAGAGATGGCAGCTTGACGATGCGACGAACCGCTTCCTCCGCAGCACCTCCGGCGAGGGAGAGCCCGAACTTCTGGTCCTCGTGAGCAGTCGCGATGAACTCGTGGGTGTGCGCTTCCACTCCCACTGTCACGCGAACGAGGACATTGGCCACGACGCCGTAGCGCTCGGCCGCCTCGGCGAGGCGGACGATCTCCTCGAAGGAGTCGATCACGAAACGCCCAACGCCCGACTCAAGGGCCAACTCGAGCTCGGAGATGCTCTTGTTGTTGCCGTGGAATGCGATCCGCTCGCCGGGGAAGCCCGCGCGCACGGCAGTGAGAAGCTCACCGCCGGAGCACACATCGAGATTGAGCCCCTCCTCCTGCACCCAGCGCACCACGTGTGCTGAGAGGAACGCCTTGCCTGCATAAAAGACGTCCGCGGGAACCGTGGGATCGTCGTAGGCGGAGCGGAAAGCCGCCGCGCGGGTGCGGAAGTCAGCCTCGTCGAGGATGAACAGGGGGGTGCCGAATTCGGCAGCGAGATCCCGAACATCGACACCCGCGATGCTCACAGAGCGCTGGGTGAGGCCGGTGCCATCGGATCGGCTGGCCCCCAGGGGCCACACCTGCGCGTCGAGGGCGTGCAAGGCCTCAGCGTTCTCTGGCTGCGGCGGCGCCCCGATGGGGGCCAAGATCTCGCCGTGCCGCGGGCCGGCGGGGTGTGCGCGCATAGCGCAAGGCTACCGAGTCTGGGCCGATCTCCCTGACTCCGTGCCAGCCAAGCGCTCAGTCACATGCGGTCGGGGGCCGTCACACCGAGCATCGCAAGCCCGTTCGCCAACGTCTGACGGGCGGCGGCACAGAGCCAGAGCCGCGAGATCGTGATCGGCTCGAGGTCGGTCTCGGTTCCGGGCAGGACTCGGCAGACGTCATAGAACTTGTGGTAGCCGTTGGCCAGTTCCTCGAGGTAGCGGGCCACGCGGTGAGGCTCACGCAACTCGGCCGCGGTGGCCACCACACGCGGAAGCTCGCCGATGAGGCCCAGCAGTGCTGTCTCACGCTCATGGGTGAGCAGTGCGAGGTCGACGTCGCCGGAACGCCAGTCGATCCCCAGCTCGGCCCCGTTGCGCAGGACCGAGGCGATGCGAGCGTGCGCGTACTGGACGTAGAAGACCGGGTTGTCGTTGCTGCGCGAGACGAGAAGATCGAGATCGAGAGTGAGCGGGCTGTCGACCGGGTAGCGAATGAGCGAGTACCTCGCGGCATCGACACCCACCTCATCGACGAGGTCCTCGAGCGTAATCATGTTGCCCGCTCGCTTGGAAAGACGAACCTCCTCGCCAGCCTTGACCATCTTGACGAGTTGGCCGATGAGGACCTCGATGTGGGTATCGGGGTTATCGCCCGCGCACGCAGCAACCGCACGCAGCCGGTTCACATAGCCATGGTGATCCGCGCCGAGAAGGTAGATGCACACATCGAATCCGCGGTTTCGCTTATCGAGGTAGTAGGCCGTGTCGGACGCGAAATACGTGAGCTCGCCATCGGCCTTGACGAGGACGCGATCTTTGTCGTCGTCGAAGTCCGTGGTGCGCAGCCACACAGCGCCGTCGGCGTCGTACATGTGCCCCTGCTCGCGCAGTTGGTCGAAGCCCCGTTCGACTGCGCCGCTCGAGTGCAGTGTGCGCTCCGAATACCAGACGTCGAAGTGCGTGTTGAAGGCGTCGAGGACATCCCTGTGCTGTTGAAGCTGGATGGCGTAGCCGGCCTCGCGGAAGGCGACCCAGCGCTCCTCGACGGGAAGGTCGACGATCGCGGGCTCTGCCGCCACGACCAGGGCGGCAAGCTCGGCAACGTACTCGCCGTGGTAGCCGCCCTCGGGAACCTCGGTGCCCGTGGCGCGGGCGGCGATGGACATCCCGAACTTGTCCATCTGCACGCCACGGTCGTTGATGTAGAACTCACGGGCCACGGTGGCCCCGGCGGCCTCGAGCACACGTGCGATCGCATCACCCACCGCAGCCCATCTCGTGTGCCCGAGGTGCAACGGGCCCGTGGGGTTCGCCGAGATGAACTCGATGTTGACACTGGTTCCGGCATAGCGGTCGATGGTGCCGTAGGTCTCTCCCGCCAGAACCACATTGCGGGCGAGCTCGCCCAAGGTCGCGGCGTCGAAAGTGATGTTGAGAAAGCCAGGACCGGCTATGTCGACCGCGGCGATGCCGTCGACCTCGCGCAGCCGAGAGGCGATGATCTCGGCGACTGCTCGTGGGCTCACCGCGGCCGGCTTGGCCAACTGCAGTGCGATGTTGGTGGCGTAGTCGCCATGGTCGGGGTTGCGCGGCCGCTCAACGGTCACCTCGGATGGCACCTGGTGCGGCTCAAGTGCAAGGACGCCCGCCTCGATGGCGGAAACCACGGCATGGCGGATCGCTGCTGCGAGCTGGTCGGGCGTCATGGTCGGGAGCCTACCGGCGAGGGCGGCCATCGATTGCGCGCGTCCGACCGGGTCACCGAGGCCACGTTGAGCTCATTGGTCGCGTCTCGACGGATTCGATCAGCGGTGGCCGCGCTGATAAGGTCGGGCCACTCCTAGGCCCCCGTAGCTCAGGGGATAGAGCGGTGCCCTCCGGAGGCATGCGCGCAGGTTCGAATCCTGCCGGGGGCACCACACGGGCCAGACGAACGCGATGCGATCGACGTGATTCCACGGCAGCGTGTGGCATCGAGATGAGCGACTTTGACGCTGGCGACACAGCCCGCAGGACACTACCGGAGAGAAGCCCTCAGGGACGCCAGGTCGTGTCAGCCGTCATGGACCAACTCAGCGGTGTCACGGACACGACCCGGTCGAACATGATGGCGCGCACATCACTGTCGGCCTCGACCTGTTCCTCGGCAAGGTTGAGCGCGTGCCGCAGCCTCACCGGAGTCGCGAGGTCGCGCTCGCCGGGGTGCACATGCAGGTAATGACTGAGCCGACTCTGGTGCGTGCGGCGCATCTCGGTGATCTCGCTGGCATCGCTCGGGATGTTGAGATTGATCACTGAGACGGGGTCGGGCAGCCCCTCGGCAAGAATCTTGGCCGCGAGCTGCCGCGTGAAATGCATGGCGGCTGCCCAGTCACGCTCGTCGTTCGCATGCCAGTCATCCATGTCGACCTGCAGGGACACAGCCAGGCCCGGGATGCCCAATGACACCGCGTGCATGGCAGCGCCGAGGGTGCCGCTCACACTGAGGCCGCCCCCGATGTTCTCGCCGTAGTTGACCCCGCTCACGCAGAGGGCGGGCGTGCGATCGACAAGCTCAAGCATCGCGTGCGCGACGGCCAGCGCGGGCGATCCCATGACCCCGTATGCAGTGACGCTGCGACCTGCGATCTCTATCTCGACGGGAACGACAGCGCCGACGTCCGGTCCCGAAGTGAACGCCCGACTCATCGAGGTCTGCCCCGTCGCCGGGGCGACGATGAGCACGTCCCCCAGATCGATCACCGCCTCGGCGGCTGCATGGAGGCCGGGCGAGAGCACCCCGTCGTCGTTCGTGATCAGGATGAGAGGTCGCGAAGTCACGTCGGCACTCTAACGACATGTGAGATCACCGATGAGTGCCAAAACTAGGGCTGTCCCTAGCGCGGTGTGAGTCGTTAGGCTCCTCACCATGCCGAACCTCCTCCACCTGGACTCGTCCGTCGACCCGACGAACTCTCGCTCGCGCGCGATCACCCGCACGTTCGCCGACGCTTGGCGCCAGTGCAGCCCCGCGCACACCGTGACCTATCGCGACCTACACAGCGCACCCCTCCCCCACTTTCCCGACCCGTGGCTGCACTGGCCGGCCCGCGTCCGGCCCGCCGAGGCAGTCGTGGCTCCAGACGCCGAAGCCCTACGCGACAGCCTGATCGCGGAACTGTGCGCTGCAGATGTCGTGCTCATCGGCGCTCCGATGTACAACTACTCCCTCCCCTCCACCCTCAAGGCCTGGATCGACTACATCCACATCCCTGGGATCACCGCCCTCTATGACGGAAACGTCCAGCCGATGGCAGGTCGACCCGCGGTCGTCGTGAACTCCCGAGGGGCGATGTACGACGTGGGAACCCCCACGGAAGGCTGGGATCACGGCACACCGGTGCTCGATCTCATCCTCGGGTCCTCCCTAGGAATGACGATGAGGAACATCACGGCGAACCTCACGCTTGCTGACTTCGTCCCGATGCTGGCCGACTTCATCGATCGCGGCAATGACGAGTTCGCGCAGGCTCACGCCGCCGCTGCTGCTCTTGCTGTGGAGCTTGGCAGCGCCTGATCCCCCCGCACATGCAGGAGATCCTCACCTTCAATCCCCGTCGGGGTCGTCTCAGCGCCTCTCAGGCCGAGGCGCTTCACCGGCTTCTGCCGCGGTACGCGCCACCCGCGGGATCATTCGATCCCGCGACCGCGTTCTCGGGCCGCCCCGTGGTGGTCGAGATCGGATTCGGGGTTGGCGACGTCACGATCGAGATGGCTCAGGCCGAACCGGCCATCGGCATCGTCGCCATCGACGTACACACCCCGGGAGTCGCGAGGCTGCTGTCGGCGATCGAGGATCACGGCCTCGACAACGTCATGGTGGTGCACGACGACGCCGTGGGATTCCTCCGCGAACGGGTGCCCGAGGCGGCCTTGGCGGGGATTCGGATCTTCTTCCCCGACCCCTGGCCAAAATCGAAGCATCACAAGCGTCGCCTCGTGCGCCCAGCACTCGCAGCTCTCATGGCCTCTCGACTCAAGGCTGGCGCCTCGATCCACTGCGCGACCGATTGGACACCCTACGCCGAGGCCATGCTCGAGGTCCTCGACGCCGAGCCATCACTGCGCAACGCCTTTGACGGTTACGCTCCACGGCTCGAACGGCCGATGACCAAGTTCGAGCGCATGGGGTTGGAGAAAGGTCACGAGGTCGCCGACCTCGTGTTCGTGAAGCGGGAAGGCCGGTCATGACCTTGTCGTCGCGCGCCCGCAGCACCCTTCGCGCGATGTGTCAGGCGGGAGAGATCATCCGCCCCACGGCCACCACCACGACCTGAGCCACGCTCGATAGGCGACGAGGTCCTGCTCTGCGCAGGTGGCCCGATCCGCCGTCGCGGCGAAGACCAGTCCGCCGTAACCCTTCCAGAGCGACGCACTGAGTTGCCACTTGCCGCGGTACGCCCCCCCTGAGGACACGGAAGTACACGAGCCGTGCGACTCCCGCGTGGCGATCATCTGGCCGTGTGGCGAGGCCTGCCAGACCTTGAGGGAGACAGCGAGTCGTGCTGCTGATGACGTCTTGGCAAGGGTGGTCATGGTGGCGTCGTTGGCGATGGCCCGCAATCGGGCGGCCTTGGCCGCGTACCAACGGTTCAGCGTCAGCCAGGTGCTGGCTCTCACGACGCCATCGGCCGGGGTCACCCGGTAGCACTGCTGGAAGCGTTTCACCGCAGCTTCAGTGAGTGGGCCGTAGTAGCCCGTCACGCGAACCCCCAGCACGATCTGGACCCGAGTGACGTAGTAGCCCGTCGAACCGCGACGTAGCACCGGCAGTGCCACCACGGTGCGTACGAGCGACGGAGCGCTCACCTGGGTCGAGATCTGGGCAGTGGCCGCCGACGCTGCGTCGGGCACGGCCAGGATGAGCCCGAGCGAGAGGGAAATGGTGGCGGCGCCCAAGAGAGCACGCGAACGCAAGGTAGGTGACTTCATAACGAATCCTCCGCCGCCTGCGAGGTGAGCTGTCGGGTTGGGCCAGAGGTTGGCCTGCCGCTCGCGCGACTTCACCCCAAGGCCGACACGTTCATCGGCCGGATGTGGTTCCCCCACTCCCGTCCAAGGTGTGGTCCACGGCCGTGGACGGGACTCGGCGGTCCGGCCGTAGTGCCTCGCTTCCCCACGAGACTTCTAGACCGTAACCGGATTCCGGTACGAATGTCGACCATCTGGGCCCTGATTCGCGGACTTCTCTGGCGGATGTCGGCGCGCCGCTGCTCAGGGAGCAGTCAGGTGCGGATGCTCACGCTCGAGGTCCCATCAGGGAGGGGGCGTACCTCGATGCGATCACGGATGCGGTCCTTCACATCGGACACGTGGCTCACGATGCCGACGACGCGGCCGCCGTCGCGCAGGGAGTCGATGACCTCGAGAACGGACTCCAGGGTGTCCGCGTCGAGCGTCCCGAAGCCCTCGTCGATAAACAGCGTCTCGAGCTCCACGCCGCCGACCTCGTCGCGCACGACATCGGCGAGTCCGAGGGCCAGCGCCAGCGACGCATAGAACGACTCGCCGCCGGAGAGCGTGGCGGTATCACGACGGGCACTAGTCCACTGATCAAGGACCACCAGGCCCAGGCCAGCCTTGCCCTGCCCACGCGTGGCCTCGTCGGGCTCAAGCACGTAACGGCCAGAGCTCATGTGTTCGAGGCGTCGACTCGCCGCCCGTACGACGGAATCGAAACGTTCGCGAAGTACGTAGGTGGACAAACTGATGCGGCGCGGGTTCACACTCGCCTGGCCGGTGACCGCATCGGCAACGCGCAGAACTGGACGGGTTGACGCCCTGACCTCGGCCGTGAGGGTCTCTGCCCGCCGGAGCTCATCTCGACAGTGACGGACGGCAGCGACGCGGCGCCTCGCGTCGTCGGCCCTCATGAGCGCCGAATCCCGGACGCGCTCGGCCTCCTCGACGTCCGCGAGAACCGGCACAAGGTCGGGCGCCTCCGCGTCAGCGCCCGCAACCTCGGGGCGAGCGAGCTCCTCGGCCACCACGGTCACGGCACGCTGGTGAGCCTGGATCTTCTCGTTCATGCCGTGCAGCACATCAGCGTCGAGGACGGACGCTGCCGCATCTGCCGCACTTGCGAACCCGGCCTCACGCGCGGCACGGTCCGACAGGTGTCGGGCACTCACCTCACTGGCCTCGGCTGCTCGAAGTACGAGCACCGCCCTCGCGAGTGACTCCGCGCCCGCAGCCCGCTCCACGAGCCGAGCGCGAAGATCGGCCACGCTGGGGTACGGCCCACGCGAGGCCTCGACGATCCGCTGCTCCTCAATGACCTCGCCGGAGAAGGCACCAAGCCGGATCTGTGACGTGGCTAGTTCGAGAACGAGTTCGGCCAGACTCACGCGATCCACCTCCGCACCTGTGTCGGCTTGCGAGATGGCCGCGACCAGCTCGGCGCGTGCCTCGACCGCGCGCTCCGCGGAGACGAGTTCGGCCATGACCGCCGCGAGCTCGTGGGCGGGATCGGCGTCCCCTGCGGCTTCGCCTGCTCGCGCGAGATCACCATCGGCCTTCGTCGCACGCTCCCTCGCGAGCTCGAGAGTGGCAAGTACCTCGTGCGATGCCACATCGAGTTCGTGGAGGGTCAGTTCATCGATGGCGTCCAAGGACGGACGAGCCGGCTCGGGGTGCTCCGTGGCACCGCACACCGCACACGGCACGCCATCGCGCAGCCTGGTCGCGAGCTCGGCGGCCATCCCTTCGAGCCTGATCTTGAGTGCACGCAGGTAGGCCTCCCGCGCATCGTGCGCGGTCGTGGCGACTGCGAGAACATCGGCCTTCGCAATCTGGAGGGCCGTCGCCAGAGCCGGAAGTTCAGCCCAGGCAACGAACTTCGCTCGCAGGATGGCGAGCTTGCCCGTGAGTGCCTCAACCCTCGCGGCCTGCGCGGATACCGCATCGAGCTCGGCCCGAAGTGCCAGCAGATGGTGCGGTGACGCAGCGACTCGTTCCGCGAGGACCTGACGGTTCGCAGCGAGGACCTCGACTCGGGCAGTGAGCGCGGCTAGTTCTCCTAGGCGCATCGCAAGGCCAGACTCGACCACGATGACCGGCTCGAGTGCCGACGACTGGGCCCGAAGCACCTCAGCCTTGAGGCGCATCGCGTCGGCGTCGATGTCCTCGATTGCCACATCCGTCGATTCGGCGGGCAGGGTGTCGATGGCCGCACGCGCGGAATCGACCGCACCTGCGCACACATGGGCCTCGGCAAGGACGGGTGCCAACGTGCGCGCTTGCTCGGCAGCCCTGACGCGGGCCACGCTGGCGAGGATTGCGGACTCGGCCTCATGGAGCTCAGCTCGACGAGCGAGCGCCGACGTCAGTCGGTCGGAGAGCTCGACCCGACGTACGAGTGCGTCGCGCGTCTTCGCAACGGCATCAACGGAGGCTGTGGCGACCGCAACCTCCTGACCCGATGTCAGGACCGCGAGGCCAATGCTCGCCTCGAGATCGTCGAGACGTGCGCCGCGTTCACGGTCACTCGCCGCGACCAGGGAGTCGACATCGAGGTCGTCGCCGAGCGCGCTCGCCTGCTTGAGCGCGACGAGTGCGTCGCGTACCTGCTGGTCGGCCTCGCCCAGGCGCGTCTGGGCGCTGCGGCGTCGCGAGATGAGCTCTTCTTCGATTCTCTTGTAATGGTCGGTGGCGAAGAGCCGTTGCAGGACATCGCGCCGCTCGTCGGCACTCGCCCGCAAGAATGTCGCGAACTCACCCTGCGGCAGCACAACAACTTGACGGAACTGCTCGCTGCTGAGGCCGCCGAGTAGGCGCCTGACCTCCATGTCGGCCTCGCGCACTCGGTTCGACAGCAGCTCCTCGTCGGGCTCGAGCCGCCACAGCCGAACGGTGGTCTGGACGGTGGTGGTGGCAGAACCGTCGCGTCGCAATCGATCATGGGTGGGGGTGCGGTGAATGCGGTGACGTACACCTCCGACGGAAAACTCGAGTTCGACGAAGGGCTCAAGTGCCGTGGGAAAATCGGTGTGCAGCCGGTCCTTGCTCGCCTCCCGTCCGGCAACATCACCGTAGAAAGCGAAGGTGACGGCGTCGAGGATGGTCGACTTGCCCGCACCCGTCGGGCCTTCGAGGAGGAAGATCCCGCCCGTCGCCACCGCGTCGAGGTCGAGGTCGTAGGACGCAGCGAAAGGGCCGATGGCGCCGAGACTGAGCCGATGGAGCCTCATCAGCTACCTTCGCTCTGGACCGCCGGCTCAGGCGCCCCTGACACCGCACCCGGGAGCGCGTGCAGCGCCTCTCCGCGCCCACGCGCTGACTCCTCCGCAGAGGCGAATACCGACATCTCGGTGTCGTCGGGCTCTCCGGCGACATAAGCAAGGAATGCGCGGCCGACCTCGACGGGGTCCGAGCCGACCGAACGCAGCCGAGCCAGATCAGCGGCCACGGTCACACCAGCGCCCTCCGGCCGGAACTCGATCACCAGCACATGAGGGAATCGTCGACGCAGTCGCTCGAGGGGCGCGTCGGGGCGACGGTCGTCGGTGAGGGTGACCTGTAGCCATGCGCTCTCGTGCACGGCGAGAAGGGGATCAACGAGGAGATCGTCCAAGCGCCCGCGGATCGTCGCGATCGATCGTGGCACAGGAGTTTCCACGATCTCACAGCGCACCTGGCCCTCCGCGTCGATCTCGACGAGGGTGACCGACTTGCGGTGGCCGACCTCACTGAAGGAGTACGCGAGCGGGGAGCCCGAATAGCGCACCACTGCGCTCGAGCCCGCGACGATCTGCGCCCCGTGAAGGTGTCCAAGCGCGACGTAGTCGAGCCCGTCGAACAGCGACGCCGAAATATCGTTCACACCCCCGACCCGGATGTCGCGCTCGCTGTCGCTGGGGGCGCCTCCGGTGACGAAGGCGTGGCCGACCGCTATCGCCCGCCCGGGATTGGCCTCGCGATGACTCGCGATGCGCTCCATCACCGCACCGAACACGTCGGCATGACTGCGACCGACACCAAGTGCGGTGTGGACCACGTCGGGATCGAGGTAGGGAATCGGGTAGACGTGCAGGGGTCCGTGATCATCGGTGAGAGTGACGGGCTGGTCGACGCCTTCGAGGCGGGTGCGCACGTGTACACCGGCAGCCGTCGCCAACTCGGATCCGAACCCCAAACGCGTGGCCGAGTCGTGATTGCCCGAGGTGACCACGACCGTGACACCCGCTGCCGCGAGCTGGGCCAGGGCGCGCGATGCGATGGAGACGGCGTCGACGGACGGCACCGCGCGGTCGAAGATGTCGCCAGCTACGAGCACGGCGTCAACCTCACGGGCGACGGCAAGCTGGACGAGCCAGTCAAGGAAGTCCCCCTGGGCCGACGTGAGGTCGGCTCGGTGAAATGACCGGCCCAGGTGCCAGTCGGAGGTGTGGAGGAGACGCACGCCGACGACGCTAACCGCACCCGCCGACACGTCGGCCCCGACTCACCGCGTCGCGCAGCCGGGAAACGTTAGCCGTTGAAGATGATCAGCCGCTCATCGGTCATCTCGCGGACCGACCATGCCGGGCCCTCGCGGGTGTTGCCGGAGTCGCGAAGCCCCCCGTATGGCTGCTGGTCGGCACGCCACGTAGGAACCTCGTTGATCAGCACACCGCCGAAGTCCAAGGTGCGGGCGGCAGTCAGGGCCTTCGTCACATCGGAGGTGAACACGCCGGCCTGCAGCCCGTAGCGGGTGTCGTTGGCCATGGCCAGGGCGTCGGCGAAGTCGTCGTAACGGGTCACGGCGACCACGGGACCGAACACCTCCTGGGAGCAGATCCGCATACTCGGCGTGGCATCGACCACGAGAGTCGGCCGCAGTACGCCGTCGTTCCCGACAACGCCTCCGGCGGCCACGCGTGCCCCCTGATCGCGGGCCTCGGAGACCCACGCAGCCACGCGATCGCGCTCACCGACGGAGATCAGGGACGAGACGTCGGTGGCTTCGTCGAGGGGGTCGCCCACCACGATCGACTCGACGGCCGTCGTGAGCGCCTCAATCACCTCGTCGGCGATCGAGGCGTGAACGAACACCCTCTGAGTCGAGATGCACGACTGTCCGGCGTGGCTGAAGCCCGCGATCTTGACCTTCGCCACGGCCGTGCGCCAGTCGCCATCGGCCTCAAGGATCAGCGGGGCGTTGTTGCCGAGTTCAAGGCCCACCCGCTTGCGGGGGGCGCGAGACCTGATCGACCAGCCAACCTCAGGTGAGCCGGTGAAGGTGATGAGGGCGACGTCGGGATGATCGACGATGGCATTGCCGACGACCGAACCCGAGCCCGTCACGACATGAAGATAACCGGCGGGCAGGCCGCACTCCTCGATCAAGAGTCGCGCGAGGAGGATCGCCGAAAAGGGCGTCTGGCTGGCCGGCTTGAGCACCACCGGGCACCCAGCCGCGATCGCGGGGCCGAGCTTGTGCGCGACAAGGTTGAGGGGGAAGTTGAACGGCGAGATCGCCCCGACCACCCCGACTGGCACCCGCATCGTGAAAGCGAGCTTGCCCTCGCCAGCCGCTGATGCCTCGAGCGGCACGACCTCGCCCGCGAGTTGGCGCGCCACCGCAGCGCTGAACGCGAATGTGCTGGCCGCTCTCTGCGCCTCGGCCCGCGCAGTACGGATCGGTTTCGCCGCCTCAAGCGCGATACAGCGAGCGAACTCCTCCTGACGCTCAGCGATGAGGGCCGCAGCACGGTCGAGGATCTCAGCCCGGCGCCACTGCGGCAGGGGGTTCTCGCGCAGGGACCGCTGGGCCGCAGCCACCGCGCGATCGACGTGTGCGGCCGTGAGAGAAGGCACAGAACCCAACACCTGGCCGTCGTAGGGCGCCCGAACTTCGACCTTGGCGTCGCCCGTCACGGCCTCGCCGTCAATCGGCACGGACGTGATCGCGGTGGCGTCGATCCCGGGGATGCCTGAGGTTCCGTCCAACGTGGTGGCCATTCCGCGACGGTACCGGTTCCCACGTTCCTTGGATCGTTGACGAGCCCGAACCATCGTCGTACCGGAGTCTCGGATGCTGAGACTCGTTTGCCAGTAGATGGGGCGACAAGGAGAGTTACGCCCATGTCCGCGCACACTCACCTGGTGGTTCGACGTCACGTCGACCACATGCGTGTGGCCAGCGCGTTGTGTCGCACCTGCGGCTGACCCCCACGTCCTACTGCGCTGCAGCCTGGGCGATCGTGGCCGCTCAGGTCTGCTGACCCCCTCACCCAGATGGTTAGTCCTTTCCTGCGCGTGCCCGGTCGTCCCCATTCGAGGAGACAAATCCCGTGGCACCCGATCCCAGTTCCACATCCCCCGCTGGCGCGTCCTCGGCGCGCGCGAAGCGCCCGGCTCGCGGCGAAGGCCAGTGGGCCCTCGGATACAGCGAGCCCCTGAACCCGAACGAGCGGTTCAAGAAGGACGACGACGGCCTCAATGTCCGGCTGCGCATCGAGAACGACTACTCCCGCAACGGGTTCGACTCCATCGACCCGAACGATCTTCGCGGACGCATGCGCTGGTGGGGGCTCTACACGCAGCGCAAGCCCGGGATTGACGGCGGACGTACCGCCTCACTCGAGCCGCACGAGCTCGACGATGAGTACTTCATGCTCCGTATCCGCAGCGACGGCGGGCTGCTCACCCCCGAGCAACTGCGCGCGATCGCAGACGTCTCGCAGACCTACGCGCGCGACACCGCTGACATCACCGACCGACAGAACATCCAGCTCCATTGGGTACGCATCGAGGACGTCCCGGCGATCTGGGAGCGGCTCGAGGCTGTGGGGCTCACCACCAATGAGGCCTGCGGTGACACGCCTCGCGTCGTTCTGGGATCACCGGTCGCGGGCGTTGCCGCCGACGAGATCATCGACGGAACGTCAGCAGTTCGCGAGATCGTCCGCCGCTACATCGGCGACCCGCGCTTCTCGAACCTGCCTCGCAAGTTCAAGTCGGCCGTGTCCGGATCACCCCGACAGGATGTGGCCCACGAGATCAACGACCTGTCGTTCATCGGTGTCGTACACCCCGAACATGGCCCCGGCTTCGACGTGTGGGTCGGCGGCGGCCTCTCGACCAACCCGATGCTGGCCCAGCGACTCGGCGCCTGGGTACCGCTCGAAGAGGTGCCCGATGTGTGGGAGGCCGTGATCTCCGTGTTCCGCGACTACGGCTACCGCAGATTGCGGACGCGCGCGCGCCTGAAGTTCCTCGTGAGCGACTGGGGCATCGAGAAAGTGCGTGAGGTCATTGAGACCCAGTACCTCAACAGACCGCTCCTTGACGGTCCGGCTGCGGCCCCGTATCCGGGTCGCCGTGATCACGTTGGGGTTTACCCGCAGACCGACGGGCTCCACTACGTCGGCGCGGCACCCACGGTCGGACGCGTGAGCGGCACCGTGCTCCACCGGGTCGGTGACCTCGCCGAACAGTTCGGCTCCGGACGTATTCGCCTGACGGCGCAGCAGAAGTTCGTGATCCTCGACGTGGCCGAGGCAAATATCGAGCCCCTCGTGGCCGCCCTTCACGAACTCCGCCTGGAAGTACGTCCCAGTGAGTTCCGTCGCGGCACCATGGCCTGCACCGGGATCGAGTTCTGCAAGCTCGCGATCGTCGACACCAAGGGCAATGCGGCCTCTCTCGTCGCCGTGCTCGAGGACCGACTCCCCACGTTCGACCGCCCGCTCACGATCAATGTCAACGGCTGCCCCAACTCCTGCGCGCGGATCCAAATCGCCGACATCGGGCTCAAGGGAATGTTGGTCACCGATGCGAACGGCCAGCAGGCCGAGGGATTCCAGGTACACCTCGGTGGTGAGCTCGGCCCCGACGCAGTCTTGGGACGCAAGCCACGCGGCCTCAAGATCACCGCGGGCGAGTTGCCCGACTATGTCGAGCGCGTCCTGGGCAAGTACGCCGACCAGCGCGACGGCGACGAGAGCTTCGGCTCCTGGGCCCGTCGCGCCGATGAGGAAGCACTCGCGTGAGTCCGTACCGGCTCGACCCACGCCGGGAAACCGTTGTCTCTGGAGCCATCGAGGTCGCACTCGCCGGTGACGACGTCGTGGCACAGGCACGCATCGCCTTGGCCTGGGCACGGAAGGCTTACGGGACCAAGCTCGTCGTCGCGAGCTCGATGGGTGACGAGGTGCTCGTGCACCTTGCGTCGACATCCGCCGCTGGGGTCGACGTGCTGTTCCTCGACACCGGCTACCACTTCGCCGAAACCATCGGCACGCGGGATGCCGTGGCCTCGGTCTATGACGTCAACGTCCGCACGCTGCTGCCGTTGTTGACGGTCGAGCAGCAGACCGAGCAGTACGGCACGGACCTGTTCGCGAGTAACCCCGACCAGTGCTGTGCGATCCGCAAGGTCGAGCCTCTTGAGCGCGGGCTCTCCCAGTACGACGCATGGGTCACCGGAATGCGCCGCGAAGACGCACCCACCCGGAGCGATATCGATGTCGTGGGCTGGGATGTCAGGCGCGATATGGCCAAGCTCAACCCACTCGCGGCGTGGACCCAGGACGACGTCGACCGCTATGCCACCGAAAACGGAGTCCTGATGAACCCGCTCCGGCAGATCGGCTACGCCTCCATCGGATGTGAGCCGTGTACCCGACCTGTCGCCGAGGGCGAGGACCCTCGATCTGGTCGATGGAGTGGACAGTCCAAGACCGAGTGCGGGTTGCACACGTGACCGGCACCTCGACAGACACGCCCGACGCGATGTGGAACACGACTCACGAGAGGAGATCGACGGTGCCCGCCTACCAGCTCAGCCAGCTCGACACCCTCGAGGCCGAGGCCGTGCACATCATGCGCGAGGTCGCGGGCGAGTTCGACCGTCCCGTACTGCTGTTCAGCGGCGGCAAGGACTCCGTCGTCATGCTGCACCTCGCCGCCAAGGCGTTCGCCCCCGCCCAGATCCCGTTCCCGCTGCTTCACGTCGACACCGGGCACAACTTCCCCGAGGTTATGACCTACCGCGACGAGGCCGTCGAGCACTACGGCGTCGAGCTCCGCGTCGCTTCGGTTCAGGACTTCATCGACTCTGGGCGCCTGCGCGAACGCCCCGACGGCACCCGCAATCCGCTGCAGACGGTGCCACTTCTTGACGCGATCGACACCAACCGCTTCGACGCCGTGTTCGGCGGAGGCCGTCGCGACGAGGAGAAGGCACGCGCCAAGGAGCGCGTCTTCAGCTTGCGTGATGAGTTCGGCCAGTGGGACCCCAAGCGTCAGCGCCCTGAACTCTGGGACCTCTACAACGGCCGTCACCGCGCTGGTGAGCACGTCCGCGTATTCCCCCTGTCGAACTGGACCGAGGTCGACATCTGGGAGTACATCGCCCGCGAGGACATCGCGCTGCCGCAGATCTACTACGCCCACGAGCGCGACGTGTTCCTGCGCGACGGCATGTGGCTCACCGCCGGCGAGTGGGGCGGACCCAAGCAGAGCGAGACGGTCGAACGCCGGGTCGTGCGCTATCGCACCGTGGGTGACATGTCCTGCACCGGCGCAGTCGACTCCCACGCTGCGACTGTCGCGGAGGTCATCGCGGAGGTAGCGGTGAGCACCATCACCGAACGAGGCGCGACCCGGGCCGATGACCGGCTCACCGAGGCGGCAATGGAAGATCGAAAGCGCGAAGGGTACTTCTAGAGATGACTACCACAGAGACCACAACTCGCGAGCTGCTCCGTTTCGCCACGGCCGGTTCGGTTGACGACGGGAAGTCCACCCTCGTCGGGCGACTGCTACACGATACGAAATCGGTGCTTGCCGACACCCTCGCGGCTGTCGAACGCGCCAGCCGTGCCAAGGGGCTCGAGGCCGCCGACCTCGCACTGCTCACCGATGGTCTGCGCGCCGAACGTGAGCAAGGCATCACCATCGACGTCGCCTACCGGTACTTCTCCACGCTCAACCGATCATTCATCCTCGCCGACACACCTGGGCACGTGGAGTACACACGCAACATGGTCACCGGAGCATCGACCGCCGAACTCGCCCTTGTGTTGGTCGACGCACGACACGGGATCGTGGAGCAGACCCGTCGTCACGCAGCAGCGGCAGCACTTCTCGGCGTTCGCCATCTTGCGCTGGCGGTCAACAAGATGGATCTCGTCGACTTCGACGAAGGGGTGTTCGACTCCATCTGCGCCGAGTTCGACGAGATCGCCAAGTCACTTGGTGTCGACGATGTCGTGGCGATCCCTCTCTCGGCACTGCAGGGTGACAACGTCGTCGCGCGCTCCTCCCACACGCCCTGGTACTCGGGCCCGACACTCCTCGAGCACCTCGAGGCCGTGCCAGTCGGCGAGAACCCCGAGCTCAGTCCGCTGCGGTTCCCGGTGCAGTACGTCCTTCGCCCGCGCGATGACGAGTTCCACGACCACCGCTCCTACGCTGGACGCGTTGCCCATGGCCTCGTGCGGGTCGGCGACACCGTGACCGTCCTCCCCTCCGGACGTATCACCACGGTCGCGGCTATCGACGGGCTCGACGGGCCACTCGATTTCGCGTTCGCGCCGCAATCGGTGGCCTTGCGCCTCGCCGACGACATCGACATCTCGCGCGGCGATCTCATCGCCGCAGCAGACGAGGCAGCAACGCCGTCGCAGGACCTCGTGGGCGACGTATGCGTGCTCTCGGATCGCCAGATCGTCTCTGGAGACCGGGTTCTCGTCAGGCACGGCACCCGCACTGTGCGCGCGAAGGTCGCGGCTGTGACCGCCCGCCTGGACTTGACCACCCTTGAGTCGTCTCCGTACGACGGACCACTGTCGGTTAACGACATCGGGCGGCTCACGTTGCGCCTGGCTGAGCCCGTCGCGGCCGACGACTACGGCCAACTGCGCCGCACCGGCGCGTTTCTGCTGCTCGATGACCAGGAGGGTTCGACGCTCGCGGCTGGCATGGCCGTCGCTGCGCGATGTCTTCGGGGCTGATCTGACAGGTCAGCCCGAGCATCGCGCACGACACCCATGTCCGAAATCCTGAGCGAGGAACGTCAACGATGTCCAGCAATCCCAAGCAAGCCAACCGATTCCGTCATCTCCTCGCGGCTTCCATCGCCGCACTTCTCGCGACCACCGGCCTGGCCGCGTGCTCATCATCGAACGCCGGCGACGCCGCCGCGAGCGACGCCGCCACCCTGCGACTGGGGTACTTCGCCAACATCACACATGCCTTGCCACTCATCGGCATCGCCAATGGCACCTACGCGAAGGTCCTCGGCTCCACCAAGCTCGAGACCCAGGTGTTCAACGCCGGCCCGGCAGCCGTCGAAGCGCTGTTCGCTGGTGCGATCGACGCCGCGTATGTAGGACCCAACCCCGCTATTAACGCCTTCACGAAGAGCAACGGCGAGGCGATCCGCATCGTCGCTGGTGCATCCAGCGGCGGCGCCCAACTCGTGGTCGCACCGCAGTACACGGACGCGGCATCACTGAAGGGAACCACGATCGCGACGCCGCAACTCGGGGGCACCCAGGACGTCGCACTCCGGTTCTGGCTCAAGTCCCAAGGACTCTCGGCCCCCACCACCGGTACCGGCGACGTCACGGTGGCACCTCAGGAGAACGCCCAGACCCTCGACCTGTTCAAGCAGGGCAAGATCGCGGGTGCGTGGGTACCCGAACCGTGGGCCTCGCGCCTGGTCCTTGAGGGCGGCGGCAAGGTACTGGTTGACGAGGCAACCTTGTGGCCCAAGGGCGCCTTCGTCACCACTCACCTCATCGTCTCGACCGCATTCCTGACAGCGCACCCGCAGACCGTCGCCAAACTCTTGCAGGCCGAGTACGACACCCTGCAGGAGGTTACGGCCGACCCGGCCAAGGCCAAGGCCGCGGCTAACGACGCACTCAAAGCGCTCACGGGCAAGCAGCTCAAGCCCGCCGTACTGGAGCGGGCATGGAACAACCTCACGCTGACTCTCGACCCGATTGCCGCTGCCCTGCAGACCTCGGCCGATCACGCCGTCGAGGTCGGCACCACCAAGAAGGCTGATCTCGACGGCATCTACGACCTCACTTTGCTGAACGCCTTGCTCACCAATAGCAGCAAGCCGCAGGCCTCTGCCGCAGGCCTCGGTAAGGAGTGATGACGCCATGACATCTGCCACGGTTAGCGAGACACCTGAGGGCCAATGGGCCGTCGCCGACCTGCCGCCACCCCTCGCTCCCCCGGCCATTGTGCTCGAGCGTGTGACCAAGCGGTTTAGCGGTGACGGCTCACGACCGGCCGTCCTCGAGGATGTCTCGCTGACCGTGGCAGAGGGCGAGTTCGTATGCCTGCTCGGCGCATCCGGCTGTGGCAAGTCAACCCTGCTCTCACTCGTGGCCGGCCTCGACAAGCCGACGAGCGGCACGGTCGAGACTCCCGCAGGCGGGACCGCGCTGATGTTCCAGGAGGCCGCACTCTTCCCGTGGCTCACGGCCGGGCAGAACATCGAGCTCGCGTTAAAACTGCGCGGTGTCGATCGGCGCGACCGTCGCGAGGAAACCGATCGCCTTCTCGCGACCGTGCACCTCAGCGGCCAGCACGGGTCACGCGTGCACGAACTGTCAGGCGGGATGCGCCAGCGGGTCGCGCTGGCCCGCGCACTCGCGCAGCAGGCACGAATTCTTCTGATGGATGAGCCCTTCGCCGCACTTGACGCGATCACGCGCGACGTCCTGCACGAGGAGCTCATCCGCGTCTGGGAGGAGACCGGCCTTGCGGTTGTCTTCGTCACCCACAACGTCCGTGAGGCGGTGCGCCTGGGTCAGCGAGTGGAGCTGATGTCGTCGCGACCTGGCCGGTTCGTGCGACGTTGGCAGGTCGAGATCGACGGTCCGAGGCGCATTGAGTCCGCGGGGGTGTCCGAATTGTCGAAGGAGATCACCGACGACCTCCGTCGCGAGATCCGTCGCCACGCTGTCCTTCCCGCGGCTGTTACAGCAGGATCGAGGTCGTGACGATGAGCAGCATCGAACTCAGCGACGACGTCGCCAGCCTCGAGGCCGGCCTCGACGCCCTCGACAAGCCCGTCACCCTGCGCGAGCCGCTGGCCGCAAGGCTCCGCCGCTCGGTGCTCCCGCCGGTCGTGGCGGTGGCGTTCCTCGTGGCTGTCTGGCTCGTCGTGGTGGCACTTCATCTCAAGCCGACGTATGTCATCCCAACTCCCGCGGACGTCTGGGCGAGTCTTGGCCAGTATTGGTCCGAGGGCGCAGTCCAGGAAGCAGTCTGGAACTCACTGCGTCGGGCCTTCGTCGGCTTCGCGGTCGCTGCGGTCGTGGGCACGGCACTCGGCTTGCTCATGTCCCAATTTCGCTTCGTGCGAACCGCAATTGGGCCACTCGTCTCCGGGCTGCAGTCTCTCCCTTCGGTGGCGTGGGTGCCTGCGGCGATCATCTGGTTCGGCCTGTCCGACGGAGCGATCTACATGGTCGTACTGCTCGGCGCGGTTCCCTCGATCGCCAACGGCCTGCTCTCAGGTGTCTCACAGGTGCCTCCGCTCTACCTGCGCGTGGGCCGAGTTCTGGGCGCGCGCGGGTTCACCGCGATCCGCTACGTGGTGCTGCCTGCAGCCATGCCGGGCTACCTCGGCGGGTTGCGCCAAGGCTGGGCATTCGCTTGGCGTTCCCTGATGGCGGCCGAGTTGATCACCTTCTCACCTGCTCTCGGGACGAGCCTGGGGCAACTCCTCCAGATCGGACGCGAGCTCTCGGACATGAGCCTGGTGATGGCGGCGATCCTGCTGATCCTCGTGGTGGGGGTCGGCATCGAGCTGCTGGTGTTCTCGCCCATCGAGCGACGAATGCTCCGGGCTCGCGGGCTGAATGTGGGCCCGACATGAGCAGCCCGTCGTATCCGCTGGTGCTCGATCTCGACGGCCGTCGCGTCGTCGTCGTCGGAGGTGGCCCAGTGGCCGCGCGACGGGCGATGTCCCTCATCACGGCAGGTGCGCTCGTCGAGGTGATCGCCCCATGGGTGTGCGAGGAACTCGCCTTGATGGTGGCCGACAGCACCTTGACCTGGCATGCACGCGAATACGCCGTAGGTGACATCTCGGGCGCCTGGCTTGTGCACACCGCAACGGGGGATCTCGCGACCGACGACGCCGTCGCTGCCGAGGCCGAGGGTCTGCGCATGTGGTGCGTGCGGGCCGACAATGCTTCCCGCTCTGCCGCATGGACTCCCGCGGTTGCCCGCAGCGCCGACGGCATCTTGGTGGCCGTGTCAGGCGGACGCGATCCGGGCCGTTCACGCGCCATTCGCGACGCTGTCGCGGCTGCACTCGACACCGGTGAGCTTCCCGTCCGTGCAACGCGGACGCGTCGACGCGAGGGCCCGGGCACAGTGCACCTCGTCGGCGGCGGGCCCGGCGACGAGGGGCTGATCACCGTCCGCGGCCGCCGACTCCTCGCATTCGCCGACGTCGTGGTCGTCGATCGACTGGCACCTCGCGGTGTGCTCGAGCACCTCTCGCGCGATGTCGAGGTGATCGACTGCGGTAAGACCCCCGGGCACCACCAGCTCACCCAGGACCAGATCAACGACGTCCTTGTCGACAGGGCGTTGCGCGGCCTAGATGTCGTGCGACTCAAGGGCGGCGACCCTTTCGTCCTGGGCCGAGGCGGCGAAGAAGTACTCGCATGTCACGCGGCCGGGGTGCGCGTCGAGGTCGTACCCGGAGTGACCTCTGCTGTGTCGGTGCCCGCCGCGGCAGGGATCCCGGTGACCCATCGAGGCGTGGCGTCGTCCTTCGCCCTGATCTCGGCCCACGACGGCATCGAGCCGATCCTCGACGCTGCACGGGAACACTCGCCCACGACCACCCTCGTACTGCTCATGGGTGTGCGCCTGCTGCGCGACTCAGCGGCGGCTCTGGTCGCCGCCGGACGTGGGCTCGACACTCCAGCCGCGATCATCGAACGTGGGTGGTCGCCACGTCAGCGCACCACCATCGGAACTCTCGGCACCATCGCCGACCTTGCGGAAGCTCGCGGCGTCGAGTCGCCCGCTGTCGTCGTGGTTGGCGAGGTCGTCACGCTTCGCGAACAACTCGGGATCTTCGGCACGGAGATCGAGTGACCCGCGCGGTGCTGCTCGCCCACGGATCGCCGGACCCGCGATCCGGTGAGGTTGTGAGGGCGAGGGCCGCGGCCCTGTCACGTCGACTCGAACTGCCGGTCGCGGCCGCCTTCCTCGACCATGAACAGCCGGACCTGGCGTCGGTGGTGGCGTCAGGACGAGGCGGCGACCCCGACGACCACGTCGTGATCCTGCCGCTGCTGCTGTCGTCCGCATTCCATGCCCGCGTTGACGTTCCCGCTGCGGTGGCCGCCTTGCCCGTCTCGTCATCGCGGCAAGTCTCGCTGCTCGACCCACTGGGGCATCCAGCGCCACTCCTGGACGCGCTCCTCGTCCGCGCCGCTGGGCCGTGTGTCGTCGTGGCGGCGGGCACCCGAGTAGACGACGAGCGCGACGCGTTCGTCGCGGCGGTTTCCGCCAGCTCGCAGCGCACCGGCATTTTCGCTCTGGCCACGTTCGCAACTGGGCCGGGACCCCGCCTTGAGGATGTGGTGCCCGCGGGAAGCGCCACCGTGATCCCTTGGCTACTTGCCCCCGGACGGCTACTCGACGCCATCAACTCCGCTGCGACGGCCCACGGTTGCACACACTCCGGTGAGGGATTGCTACTCGAGGAGTTGATGGTCGCGGAGATAGCAGCGCGTCTGGGATCGGCGGCCGACAAGGGACTGAGTACCTAATCACGACAAGGTCACCTGTGCACCGCGGCCCCTCGCAGTCGCAGTCGCAGTCGCACCAAAGGCGTTCACTAGAACGCCCAAGGAACTCATCGCGAGGGAATCTCGACCATCCACGATGCTGCTGGTGAAGTGAATTGCCAGTAGTCGGGGTGGCCGGGGTGGATGTGTTCGCCGTCGCGGGCGGGTGTGGGGCTCACGGTCCAGTCGCCTTCGTGAACGCCCTGGTGGTGTTGGTGGCAGAGCAGGACGAGGTTAGCCACGCATCGCTCATGTGCCCTCATGACGAAGACGGTAGCGGCGGCGATCTACGCCCGGATCAGCA
>CAFBPU010000041.1_pt1 | contig 23566 bp, 19 predicted proteins | sample 7269791 | NCBI WGS metagenome assembly CAFBPU01 (sample SAMEA6814154, study PRJEB35770) | freshwater metagenome | biome: Freshwater; feature: Freshwater reservoir; material: water | place: Czech Republic | collected 2017-06-27 | depth 30m m
GGCGAGACGCGCGACAAAGACCCTCGTCAGCGCTCCGCTCATGGTCGCAGGGTATCCGTCGCGAGCCGATCCCCCCTCACCGGAAACCATTCGGAGGGTCGCGTCCCGCGTGGTCGGCGCGGCCTACGGGATGCATGAGCGGCCATAACGGCGCAGAGTTGGTCGTGGTCGGGCCTTTGGGAGGTGCGTGATGACACAGCAGCAGCGCTATGAGGTGGTGCGCCAGTGGACGGGATTCGAGCTGCGCTCCTACCAGGCACACGTCATCGCGGAGGTGGAGATCGAGGGCTCGTTCGAGTCCGCGGGCAGTGCGGCATTCCGTCCTTTGGTGTCCTATATCGGCGGACGCAACGTCGAGGGCCGTGGGCTCGCGATGACAGCCCCCGTGCTTCAGCGCGAGGGTGACACCGTCGACCCAGGGTCGGCGTCGACCTCCGGCGAGGTGACGCCATCAGGTCGCGGGACCTTCCTGATCTCATTCGTGATGCCCGATTCTGAGGTCTTCGAGTCGATGCCCGCCCCGACTGATGCCCGCGTGGTGATTCGCCCTGTCGCGCAGGAGTACGCGGTCGCCGCCCGCTACTCGGGTCGTTGGTCCAGATCGGCGTTCGAGGGCCATGCTGCGAGATTGCTCGCCGCCGCCGAGGCAGCCGGGTTTGAGGTGACGGGTGCGCCGCGTTTCGCCCGCTTCGACCCTCCCTGGACGCCGTGGTTCAGTCGTCGCAACGAGGTCGTGATCCCCGTGCGAGGGCTCTGACCGCTGGTGGTCGACGTACCTGTCGATCGTCGGGACTCCACGGTCCTTGCTCCGATACCGTCACATGGCGGGCTCCGGGGTCGATCAGCGACCGCGGGCGAGGTGGTGATCGGGTCGGTCTGACGAGGGCCCCCGGTCCGTGTCGACTCGGTGGGGGTCGTGGAATGACCGGCATCTTTCGGGCCCTGGCCGTCGACTTCGACGGCACGCTGACCCTCGACGGCAAGCGCCCCGCGCAGCACGTGCTCGATGCGCTGGCGCGAGCAAGGGTGGGCGGCTGTCGCGTTCTCCTTGTCACCGGGCGTGTGCTCACCGAACTGCGGGCCGATTGGCCTGACGTCGACAACCATGTCGACGACATCGTCGCCGAGAACGGTTGTGTCCTCTATCGCGATGGACAGACCAGGTTGCTTGCGCCTGCCGTCGACTCCTCGTTGGCACCAGCCCTCACGCGCCGGGGTATCTCCGTGCGCGCGGGCGAGGCCCTGCTCGCGTGTGATGGCACGCACGCGGTTGCCGTGATGGAGCAAATCCACGAGCTCGGGCTTGATGCCCAGCTGGTGCACAACCGCGAGGCTTTGATGATCCTGCCCGCGGGAGTCACCAAGGGATCTGGGTTATTCGAGGCCCTCGGAGACATCGGAGTCTCCCGGCACAGCACGATCGGGGTCGGGGACGCCGAGAACGACCATGCCCTCCTCGATGTGTGCGAGGTGGGCGTCGCGGTAGGAAATGCGGTGCCTGCTCTGCGTAGACACGCGGACGTCGTGCTCCGCGGCGAGGGTGGCGACGGCGTGGTCGAACTGATCGACGGGCCAATCTTCGACGGTCGCGAGCGCGTTCGGTCGCGGCGTTGGGAGATGGTCATCGGAACCGGTCCGACGGGCCAGACCGTGACCTTGCCGACATCTCAGTCCAACCTGTTGATCTGCGGGAACACCGGGCAGGGGAAGAGTTATGCGGCCGGGCTGCTGGCCGAGCGGCTGATCGCCCTGGGCTACTGCGTCCTCGTCGTCGACCCCGAGGGTGATCACGGTGAACTCGGACGCCTGCGAGGGACGATCACGATCGACGCTGCCGATGGGCTGCCACCGGCCTCCCGGATCGCGGCAATGTTCCGCCAGCGCTTTACGAGCGTGGTGCTCGACATGTCATGTCTGGACCCGTCGGAACGTCGCGCGTACCTCGACAGCCTTGCGGTCGAAGTCTCCCGGCAGCGACGCGATGTCGGATTGCCGCACTGGGTCATCCTGGACGAGGCGCACATCGGGGAGCCCGAGAGTCTGGTGTCGGGCTACGTCGATGCCGGGGGTCACCACCGGGGACAGATCCTGGTGACCTACCGCCCCTACGATCTCCCACCCGAGGTGCTCGAGCGCCTCGACGGCATCATCGCCCTCGCGGGGGACGGTCCGCTGCCCGATCAAGTCGTGGAGATCGCGCAACGCGTCTCAGGGCTCGCCGAGCCCGTGATTCGACATCTCGCGGGTGGGCTCTCCGAGCACGACGCGCTCGTGGCGGTTCGGCCAGAAATCGGAACCTCCTCGGTTGTCACCCTCGCCACCCGCACGACACCCCAAGTGCGCCACGCTCACAAGTACGGAGCGACCCAGGTTCGGTCCGACCGGCGCTTCTATTTCCGCGACCGTGAAGACAAGGTGACCGACGTCGCCGGCAGTATGGACGATCTGCGCAGTGTGCTGGCGAGGGTCAGTGATTCGGTCCTGGTTCATCACGCCGCTGGCTCGGACCTCTCGCGTTGGGTCTCCACCGTGTTCCAGGACCGCGCGCTGGGCGGCGTGATTTCCGAGGCAGAGCAATCGCTGAATGATGGTCGAATCTCGGCGTCGGAGGCTCGCACGCGAGTCCTCGCGGGGGTGGAGCGGCGCTACCCGGTGTGACCAAGCTCAGTGCAGCGTGAGGGAGTTGAGCCAGGGGATCAGGACACCGTCGAAGCCGGCCGGGTCCTCCTCGTGCGGGAAGTGGCCGACGCCAGGCATATCGACCCGGGTGTAGCCCGCCCCGGCGTAGGCCTCTGAGCCGTCGACGCTCGAGGCCAGCACCGCGCCGTCGCCTTGTCCGTGCACCTGGAGTACCGGGACGCCCACCGGCGCGCTCACGGCACTGCGGAACCTGCGGCCGTCGCGCCGCGGCAGTGAGCGGATCGCCCAGCGGTGGAATTCGATCGAGCAGTGTGCGGTGTTCGGTACCAGCATCGCGGCGCGGTAGACCATCGCGGTGTTCTCGTCGGGCCAGGCCGAGCCCGACCAGCGCGTCAGGAAGCGCCCCACCAGTTCGGCGTCGTCCTTAGTCAACTGGTGCTCGGGCACGAACGGCCGCTGGAACCCGATCAGGTAGCGACCGAGACGGCGCTGCTCGGGGTCGGAGGTGTACGCATTGCGCATGAGCGCCGGGTGTGGCATCGACACGGACGCGATTGCGCGAACCGACTCGGGGTACTGGGAGGCAAGGGTCCAGGCCACCAGCCCGCCCCAGCCATGCCCGAGTACGACGGCATCGCGTTCGCCGAGGGTCCGGATCAGGCCGGAGACGTCGGCCGCGAGGGTGAGAGGGTCATAGCCGTGTGGGGTGTGATCGCTTCCGCCATAGCCGCGCATGTCCATCGCCACGACGTGGTACCCCGCGGCCGCGAGGGCGGAGATCTGGTGGCGCCAGGTCCACCAGAACATCGGAAACCCGTGCAGCAGTAGTACTAATGGTCCTTCGCCGGCTTCGACGATGTGAAACCGGCACGCATTCGCCGCGACGTCGCGGTGGTTCCACGGGCCCTCGGCCCTGATGACGTCGAGGGGATCGGGGAGCGCGGGCGGCGACTCAGCCTGCATCAGGAGACGTGCGGGAAAATGCGGCCTTGGTCTTCGCTAGTGAGGCGGCAGCCCGTTCGGGTCCTTTGATGGACTTAAGTCGGCGTAGCCCGACGACCCCTAGCGCCACCGTGAGCACGACCAGCACCAGGGTGACGATGCCGAAGCCGGCCCAGATGGGCAGACCGATCGCCACCAGGACCCACGCGAGTGTGAGGAGGATGAATAGCAGCGCCGTGGAGCCGACGATCAGCGCGCCGAGTATCAGCCCGGTGCCACTGGCCGCGGAGCGAGCGGAGTTCCGCAGCTCGGTCTTGGCCAGTTCGATCTCACCGCGCACCAGGGTGGACAGATCGTCCGTGAGGCCAGAGACGAGCGACCCCAGTGACTGCTTCTCGCTCACGCCGCCGCCCTCCCTGCGCCATCCCACCGTGGGACCTGCCTAGAGGCTATCGAGTTCGCGGCCCGCGCGGGTCAGCGCTGGTAGACGTCGGGCACGCCGTCACCGTCGGAGTCGGCCTCCTCGACCTCGGCGAGCGCGGTGTAGGCCCGCCCTCGACGCAGCAGTGCGAACGTCGCGAGCACCGCCGAGATCGCCGAGGCGAGCAGGATGCCGATCTTCGTCGACGACTGCCGGCCGGGGTCGGCCGCGAAGGCGAGATCGCCAATCAGCAGAGAGACCGTGAATCCGACACCGGCGAGCACCGCGACGGCGAACACGTCGGCCCACCGAAGCGAGGAGGACAGTGAGGCGCGCGTAAATCGTGAGACCAGGCGAGCCCCGCCGTAGACGCCGAGCGGTTTACCGAGTACCAGGCCCACCACGATTCCCACGGCGACGGGGGCGGACACAGGAGAGGTGTCCAGCCCGACGAAGGTGACGCCGGCCGCGAAGAACGCGAACACCGGGACACACACCCCCGCGGACAGGGGGCGGAGCAGGTGCTCGTAGCGGTCTGCGGGAGCCCTTGCCTCACCTTCCTTACGGCGCACGCGCGTGAGGAGCCCGAGTGCGACGCCGGCGACGGTGGCGTGCACACCACTTGCGTGCATCAGCCCCCATACGACGAGTGCCAGCGGCAAGAACACCAGCCAGGTGGAGGCCCCCAGCCGCTGCAGCACCCACCAGATCCCGATACCGGTCGCCGCCAGGACGAACGGTGTGACGGAGAACCCATGGCCGTAGAAAATCGCGATCACCAGGATCGCACCGAGGTCGTCGACGACGGCGAGGGTGAGCAGGAATGCTCGAAGTGCCACAGGGAGCTTGGATCCGACGACCGCGAGCACGGCGAGGGCGAAGGCGATGTCGGTGGCCATCGGGATGCCCCAGCCGCGCACGGCCTCGGCATCGCCCATGGCGCTGACGGTCGCGACGTACAGCAGGGCGGGCACGACCATACCGGCGAGGGCCGCGACCACAGGCACGATCGCGCGACTTGCCTTGCTCAAGGTGCCGAGCACGAGTTCGTGCTTGAGTTCGAGTCCGGCGACGAAGAAGAAAACGGCGAGCAGGCCGTCGGCTGCCCAGGCGGCGAGGGATAGATGCAGGTGAAGGGCCTCGGGGCCCACGCTGACCTCGGTGAGGGTGCGGTACGTCGATCGCCACGGGGAGTTGGCCCACAGGAGCGCTGTGACAGCGGCTCCGAGCAGCAGCGACCCGCCGACAGTCTCCTGCCGCAGGGCCGAGAGCACCCAGGATCGTTCACTAAGAGGCAGTCGGTCGAACACGACCTCGCGCTGTGTCACCGGACCTCCGATGCCTCACCTGTCAGATGTGCCACCCCACGGGGGTCTGGCACGGGGGTCTGGCACGGGGGTCAGTCCTCGGTGGAGGTGCCCGCCGCAAGTCCTGCGCTGATGAGGTCCATGACATTGGCGTCCGCGAGGGTGGTCGTATCCCCGACCGCGCGGTTCTCGGCGATATCGCGCAGCAGTCGCCGCATGATCTTGCCCGACCGTGTCTTGGGGAGTTCCTGCACGATCAGGATCTGACGGGGCTTGGCAATCGCACTGATCTCCGAGGCGACGTGGTTGCGCAGGGTTGAGACGATGTGGTCGCCCGCGTCCACTCCCGAGATGAGGATCACGAACGCGACAATCCCTTGGCCGGTGAGTTCATCAGATGCTCCGACGACCGCTGCCTCGGCCACTGAGGGGTGTGAGACGAGCGCCGACTCGATCTCGGCCGTGGAAAGCCGGTGACCCGAGACGTTCATGACGTCGTCGACGCGGCCCAGGAGCCAGAGATCGCCGTCGTCGTCGTACTTCGCTCCGTCGCCGGCGAAGTACAGGTGGGCGAAGTGGGCCCAGTAGGTCGCGATGTAGCGGTCGTTGTCGCCCCAGATACCGCGCAGCATCGAGGGCCAGGGCTCGGTGAGCACGAGGTAGCCACCGTGGCCCTCGTGGACCACGTTGCCCTCCTCGTCACAGATCGCCGCGGAGATGCCGGGAAGAGGCCCCATAGCCGAGCCGGGCCGGGTGGCCGTGACACCCGGGAGAGGGCTGATCATGATCGCGCCGGTCTCGGTCTGCCACCAGGTGTCGACGATCGGGCAGCGGTCGCCGCCGATGACAGTGCGGTACCACATCCACGCCTCGGGGTTGATGATCTCGCCCACCGATCCCAGGAGCCGGAGCGAGGAGAGGTCGAAGCTCTGGGGGATGGCGTCGCCCCACTTCATGAAGGTGCGAATCGCGGTGGGTGCGGTGTACAGGATCGTGACCCGGTGCTTCTCGACCAGTTCCCACCATCGGCCCGTGTGCGGGGTATCGGGGGTGCCCTCGTACATCAGCGAGGTTGCCCGGTTCGCGAGCGGTCCGTAGACGGAGTAAGAGTGGCCCGTGATCCAGCCGACGTCGGCGGTGCACCAGTAGATGTCAGTGTCGGGCTTGATGTCGAAGACGTTGCGGTGGGTGTAGGCGACCTGAGTGAGGTATCCGCCGGTGGTGTGCAGAATGCCCTTGGGCTGCCCAGTGGTGCCGGAGGTGTAGAGGATGAACAGTGGGTGCTCGGCGTCGAATGCCTGTGCCTCATGGGTTTCGGGCTGCGCCCCGACGAGGTCGTGCCACCAGATGTCCTTGTCGGTCCATGCGACGTCATGGCCGGTGCGCTTGACAACCAGCACATCCTTCACGGACGGCGATGCCGCGACGGCCTCGTCGACGATCGACTTCAGATCCATGGGCTTGCCCTTGCGGTGGCCCCCGTCAGCCGTGATGACCAGCACCGCTTGGGCATCCTCGATGCGCGCCCTGAGGGCGTGCGCGGAGTAGCCGCCGAACACGACGGAGTGCACGGCACCGATGCGAGCACAGGCCAGCATCGCGACGGCTGCCTCGGGGATCAGCGGCATGTAGACGGCCACACGATCGCCGGCCTTGACGCCCAGCGACTCGAGCGCGTTGGCAGCTTGGGAGACCTCACGCAGGAGGTCCGCGTAGGTGATGTCGCGGGTGTCGCCTGGCTCGCCTTCGAAGTGGTAGGCGACCTGATCGCCGTGACCGGCAGCGACGTGGCGGTCGACGCAGTTCACCGCGACGTTGAGCTTGCCGCCGTCGAACCAGCGGGCGAAGGGGGGATTCGTCCAGTCGAGAACCGTGTGCCAGGGGGTTTCCCACTGCAGTTCCGCGGCCTGCTTCTCCCAGAAGGCGAGCCGGTCTGCGCCGGCCTCCGCGTACATCTCGGGCTGGGCATTGGCCTGGGAGGCGAACTGTGGCGAGGGAGGGAAGACCCGAGACTCGTGGGACAGGTTCTCGATCGTGTCGTGGTCCACGTGCGTTCTCCTCCGGTGAGCGGTCGAGAATATGACGAGCCGTTGAGATCTTAGGGGACGAACTCTCCATTGGTGGCCCCCCGCCCACGCGCCCCGAGCCCCTGAGCGCCGAACACGGCTCGTAGCGTGAGCCTGTGACCCCTGACGTTTTCGCCTCGCTCGCCGAGCTCCCGGGCGTGCCCGACGCACTCTCTCGTTCGCGCGCGGCCGTGGACGCCCTGCTCTGGGATCGACCGATACGCGCGCGCGTCGGTGAGGTCGTCGCGGCCTCCCGCTTGCGCGGAGGGTGGGCCTCTGCGGCAATCGACGGCGCTGAGGTGCGTCCGGACGCGCTCGTGTCCGGCGATGCGCTCGACGACTCGCCCATCGGCCGAGTGGTCGCTGCGTCCTTGGCACTTCAGGCGGAGATCCCTCGACTCGTCGAGGTTGTCGGGCGGGCACCGCTCCAGGCCATCTCGAGACTGCACGCAGTCGTATCGGCGGGGTTTGTCGCCGATGACGTGCGCGGACGCCTGAGAACGGGGGACGACGCCGACGACCCGCTGCGCCTCGGCAGCAGGACCGTCGCCTTGGAATCGTCCCGCCGGATGACGGCGCTGGCGTCGGCCCTGACGTCCGGTACGACCGCTCCGGCACTGGTGGTCGCGGCGATCGCACATGCCGAGATCGCTGTGACTCTGCCGTTCGCGTGGGGGTCCGGCCTGGTCGCTCGATCCATGACGCGGCTACTCCTCGCCGCGCGAGGGGTGGACCCCGATGGCATCACGGTGCCCGAGGCGGGGCTGTTCGCGGCTGGCCGTTCTACCTACGCCGAGGCTCTCCGCGGCTATGCCACCGGCACGGCGGAGGGGGTTGGGGCTTGGCTCGTCCTGCATGCGGAGACGGTGAGAGTCGGCGCTGATGAGTCGCGGCGCATCCTGGCGGACCTGGCTTGATGTGCCGGGCGGCGGTTCGCGAACGTGCCTAGGTCGCAGCACCCCGTCGCCGAGTGGCGTACCACGCCAGACCCAGCGCCACGGTCGCTGCGCCCACGCTCAGCGCGGTGCGACGGTTGCTGGCGGTGTTGACCACGGCGATGCGCTGACGCACGGAGGGCATCGCGACGGGCCTGGCGAAGTCGAGCACGGGCCAGCTGCGCTCGGCGGCGATCTTGCGCAGTGCCGCGTCGGGGTTCACACCGATGGGGTGGCCCACGGCCTCCAGCATCGGCAGGTCGGTGATGGAGTCGCTATAGGCGTAGCTGTCCGCGAGGTTGTAGCCGTTCTCGCGTGCAAGTGCGCGCAGCGCCTCGGCTTTCCCCTCGCCATAGGCATAGAACAGGATTTCGCCGGTGTACTTTCCGTCGACGATCCCGATCTGGGTTCCCAGCGCGCGATGCACCCCGAGCCGTTCCCCGATCGGCTCGACAACTTCGGTGCCGGACGAACTGATGATGATGACGTCGCGGCCGGCCTGCTTGTGCTCCTCGATGAGATCGACGGCCTCCCCGAACACCATCGGGTCGACGATCTCGTCGAGGGTCTCGGCGACGATCGCGCGGACCTGGTCGACATCCCACCCGGTGACCAGCGCGGACAGGTACGTGCGCATCTGCTCCATCTGGTCGTGGTCGGCGCCCGAGACCAGGAAGGTGAATTGCGCATATGCGCTCTTGAGCACATCCCTGCGGCCGATGAGGCCGCCCTTGTAGAAGGGACGTGCGAACGCGAGTGCGCTGGACTTCGCGAGGATCGTCTTATCGAGATCGAAGAAGGCCGCCGAGTGCGTCATGTCTCGATGGTAGGTGCGGCAGGTGCGTTCGAGGCGGTGTCGACGGGGTGGTGCGTCAGTTTTCCCCATGCGGCTCGCGGCGCGTTTCGTCCCCAAGTGCTCGTGTATGCGTGTGGTTCGCGTGGGATCTGATGCGGATCGTCGCCTTCATGACGACACCGGGCCGACCCCTTCTTCTCTCGCGCGACCCCGATCTCCTCGAGGATGTTCACCGCCTTGCGGTCGCGTCCGGAGTCGAGCCCGACATTGCGGGATCAGCGGCCGAGGGTCGGCGGCTGTGGTCCTCCGCCACCGTGGTGGTCGTGGGCCACGACATCGCGGTTGAGGTGGCAGCTGCTGGCCTACGCCGTCGGTCTGCGGTGCTGGTGGCCACCCACGTCGACGACGACACAGTGCCCTGGCGCGCGGCACTCGCCCTCGGTGCCGAGCACGTGATCACACTGCCTCGGGGCGGTGGCTTCCTGATGCACAAGTTCGCAGAAGGCGGCGAGGCCGACGCGTCTCGGGCCACGGTGGTGGGCGTTGTGGGCGGTGCCGGGGGTGCGGGCGCGAGTGTCATTGCCGCGTCCGCCGCTGTCGTGGCGGCGCGGCTTGGCCTCGACGTCATTCTCATCGACGCGGATCCCGACGGTGGCGGAGTTGATCTGCTTCTTGGCGCCGAAGAGGCACCCGGAGCGCGTTGGTGCGACTTCGCGGGGGTCACGAGCGTGCTCGCCCCGGACACGCTGCGGGCGGCGCTGCCCAGCGCCCACGGCTTCGATGTTCTCTCCGTGGATCGCGATAGCGCTGATCCCCTGCCGCAGGAAGCCGTTTCGGCCGTAGTGGATTCCGCTGTCTCCGCGTACGATCTCGTCGTACTCGACCTCCCGCGGGGCAGGCCCGAGGTCCTCGAAAACCTCTGCTCCCGATGTGATGTCGTGCTCCTCGTCGTCACGCCTGACGTTCGCGGAGCGTCAGCTGCCCAGCGTCGGCTGGCCGGGCTCCGTGCGTTGGCCCCGATCCGACTCGTAGTGCGGCACAGGCCCGGGGCGCAGATCGACCCCGACCAGCTCGCCACCTGGCTCGATCTCGAGGTGGCGGCTGAGATCGCTCACGACTCGCGGCTCTCGGCCGCGATCGATCGTGGGGATCCCCCTGCCGCGCAGGAGCGGTCGCGTCTCGCGCGCACCTGCACCGAATTGGTCGCCAACCTCGCGGGCCCCCGATGAGCCTGGATCCCGCAGTCCTGGACCGAGTCCGGACCCAACTGCTGGCCGAGGGTCGCGTGCCCACACCGGCGGATGTGGCGCGGGTGCTGCGCGCCGACGGCGTATTGCTCGGATCCGATGTCCTGTTGGACGAGGCCGAGCGCCTCCACGGTGAGCTTGCCGGTGCTGGGCCGCTCACCCGGCTGTTGCGCGACCCCGAGGTCACCGACGTCCTGGTGACAGCCCCCGACCAAGTCTGGGTCGACCGTGGGTCAGGTGCAGAGCACGTCGCCGTCACCTTCGCCGACGATCACGCGGTCCGCCGTCTCGCACAGCGCCTCGCAGCCGCGTGTGGCCGACGTCTCGACGATGCCGTGCCCTATGTCGATGCGCGCCTTCCTGACGGCACTCGACTGCACGCCGTGCTGGCTCCGGTGGCGGTGTCGGGCACCTGCCTGTCCCTGCGGGTTCCGCGACGCCGCGACTTCGGACTCGCCGATCTCGTCTCGGCGGGATCAGTGCCCGCCGAGGTGGTGCCCTGGATCGTGGCGGTAGTCCAGGCGCGGCTGGCCTTCCTCGTCAGCGGCGGCACTGGTACAGGGAAAACTACCTGGCTCGCCATGTTGCTCGGGCTGTGCGATCCCCGTGAGCGACTCGTCATCGTCGAAGACTCAGCCGAGCTCGCCCCCGAACATCCCCATGTTGTGCGCCTCGAGTCCCGTCCGCCGAATATCGAGGGTGCCGGAGCCATCGTGATGCGCGATCTCGTCCGTCAGTCCTTGCGGATGAGACCTGATCGCATCGTGGTCGGCGAGGTGCGCGGTGCTGAGATCGTCGACCTGTTGGCAGCACTCAATACCGGGCACGAGGGCGGATGCGCCACCGTCCATGCCAACGCGGCAGTCGATGTGCCTGCTCGCCTGGAGTCGCTGGCGTTGGCCGCAGGCTTGGATCGCGCGGCGGCACATGCCCAGATGGCCGCAGGCCTCGACGTCGTGGTGCACCTCGTGCGTGACCGCGATGGACGCCGTCGGTGGGCGTCACTGTCGGTCGCGGTTCGTAGGCGGGGCCGGACCGAGATGGTCGACGCCCTGATCTGGCCCACGGCCGAGTCTGATGTCGAGGCTGGTCCGGGGTTCGGGCGGCTGGTCGAGCGACTGGGCTGGTGGGCCCCCGGCGCGGTGTGGCCGACATGGTGAGTGCCGCGCTGATCGTGCTCGCCACGATCCTGTGGTGGCCCCCGTCACTGCCAGCCCGGGGTATGGCCAGTTCGCTGCCCGCGTGGGGGTCCGGACTTCGACGCCCGGTCAGGGCTTCCGTGCGGCGAGCGTGTGAGCTCGAGTGGGTTGAGGCCCTGGCGGCAGAGGTCCGTGCGGGTCGCGATCCGTTCTCCGCCCTTGTCGCGTCGGCGTCGACACTGTCGATTCCCGTGAGCCCTCAGGCAGTGGCCGCGGCCCGCGGTGGGGGCGATGTCGTGGCGGCGTTGCGGCGCGATGGTGTGCGTTCGGACCTCGTCAGAGGTGTGGCGGCCTGCTGGTCGGTTGCCGAGGGATCGGGCGCCGGACTTGCCGCGTCATTGGCCACCCTCGCTGATTCCGCGCGTGAATCCGAGCGGATTCGTCGCGATCTGCGTGCCGGGCTCGCGGAGCCGAGGGCCACCGCTGTGGTCCTGGCTGGGCTCCCTGCTCTTGGGCTCTTCCTGGGCGCCATGCTCGGCGCGGATCCGCTCGGCTGGTTGCTGGGTTCGCTCCCGGGCTTCTGCGTGCTGACTGCTGGAGTGTTCTTCGAGGTCGTGGGGGCCCTGTGGGCTTGGCGGATCGCGAGTTCTCTCGAGGCCGATCTGTGAGCCCGCTACTGGTCGCGGCTGGTGTCGTTGTCGTGGTTGCGCTGGCGTTCGATCCACGACCTCCCGCTGTCATGAAGCGGAGGCTGGGACGCCGCGGGCGGACGTCCCGCCATGGGGTCACGATCGCGGCGGTTTTGGTCGGCGCCTCTGCCGCCATCGTCATCGGCGGGGGCGCAGGTGTGGCGGCTGGGCTTCTGCTCGCGATCGTTGTGCGGGTCGTCGTCCCTCGGCTCGACACTCGAAGCGAGCGCCTGCAGCGTGACCTGCACACCCGGCAGGCCCCACTCGTGGTCGACCTCGTCTCCGCCTGCCTGGCTTCGGGAGCGAGCCTGGAGGCCTCCCTCGATGCCGCTGCCTCGGCAGTCGGGCCGCCCACCTCGGAGGTGGTGAGGCGTGCCACGGCAGCGTTGCGGATGGGAGCCGAGCCAGCGTCGGTGTGGCGTGCGGTCGGCGAGGTCGAGGCCCTGGGTGCGCTCGCGCGGGCGGCTGCTCGATCCCAGGAGACAGGGGCCGCGCTCTCCGATCTCCTGCCACGTGTGGCCGACCAGGTGCGGGCATCTCATCGGGCACGCGTCGAGGCGCGCACCCGCACTGCCGCCGTTCGCCTTACGGCCCCGCTGGGTGCCGCGTTCCTTCCTGCGTTCTTCTTGCTCGGGGTGGTTCCCGTAGTGGCGTCGTGGGTGGGCGTTCTTCTGTGACCACTCGATCCCCAGGGAGGTCCGCCATGGGTGTTGTCCCCAGGCCCGGGATTCACCGCTGCGGGGCGCTTGTGCCGCGGAGCACCGTCACCCTCGTCGGCGACGGTCGCCGGCACACCCAACGCAAGGAGGGGTCCATGACCCGTCGCCTGTCTGCCCGTGTCGTCCAGGTATCCCGCGCATCTGCCGCCCGGCTCATCGCGGCACGCGGTGCCGCTGGTGAGGACGGTGCAGCCACGGCTGAGTACGCCGTCGTCACAGTCGCCGCCGCGGGACTCGGCGGCATCTTGATCAAACTGTTGAGCAGCGACTGGTTCCTGCAGATTCTCAAGAGCATTCTCGAGTGGATCATCCGGACTGCCCTGTCGTTCTTCGGTATCGGTGGATGAGTCGAATCTCTGGTGTCTCGGCCGGCTATGGCCGGCCGAGACACCGCCGCCGCGAGGCAGGGGCGGTCTCGGTGGAGATGGCACTGGCGCTGATTGGGCTCGTCGTGGTTCTCATCGCGCTCACCTGGTGCCTGGGGCTTCTCACCGCTGAGAGGGCGCTGGGCGAGGCCGCCCGCGCGGCGGCCCGGGTCGCTGCCCGGGGTGAGACCGCCACCGCCACAACGGATGAGGCTCGCCGACTCGTGCCCGCCGCCGACGTCGGAATCGCTGTCGTGGGTGAGCACGTCACCGTGATCGTCAGCCGGGTGGTCAGCCCGCCCGGGATCCTGGCCCGCTGGGGCAGCGTCCGCCTTGATGCCTCGTCGGTGGCGCTTCTTGAGCACCCCTCATGAGGCTCGACGCTCGTCGCGATGACGGCGCCGGAGCGATCGTGGTCATCGCGATGTCGGGCATCGTCGTCGTGGCGTTCGTCATTGCGCTTCTTGTCACTGATCTGCTCTCGGCCCGTGCTCGCGCCGCTGCAGCGGCCGATCTCGGCGCGCTTGCCGGTGCCCCCGCCGCGGCCAGCCGGGCCGATGATGAGGCGTGTGCCACGGCGGCGTGGGTGGTGCACCAAAACGACGCAACGCTGCGCGCGTGCACGGTGATCGATCTCGATATCTCCGTCACCGCCTCGGCGCGGCCGAAGGCTCTTTGGTCGCGCTGGTTGTCGGCTCTGGCTGCCGGCAGTCCCGAACCTCAGGTCACCGCTCGGGCCGGCCTTCGCTGACCCATCTCCGCTCCACCTCGGGCCCCGGGCTCAGGCGCCCGCGTGCTCATCGGCGTCGGCGTCCGCGAGTAGCACGTCGAGCAGTCGCACTGCGCCGTTCTTGTCCAGTGGGTTGTTCCCGTTACCGCACTTGGGCGATTGCACGCATGAGGGGCAGCCTTCACGGCACTCGCACGCGGCGATCGCGTCGCGCGTTGCCGTGAGCCAGGTACGCGCCGCGGCAAATCCGCGTTCGGCGAACCCGGCGCCGCCCGGGTGGCCGTCGTACACGAATACGGTCATGCGTCCAGTGTCTGGGTGCAGTGCCGTCGAGACCCCGCCGATATCCCACCGGTCACAGGTCGCCACGAGAGGCATCAGTCCTATCGCCGCGTGCTCGGCCGCGTGCGCGGCGCCGGGCACATCGGTGTCGCGCAGGGCTGCGGCCGCGAGTTGCTCGGGTGACAACGTCCACCACACCGCTTGTGTTCGAAGGTGTCGGGCCGGGAGGTCGAGTGGTTCTTCACCGATGACGGCCCCGGAGAGATAGCGGCGCTTGAGATAGGCCACGACCTGGTTGGTCACCTCGACGTGTCCGTGGCTGACCTGCGCCGCCCCCCACATGCGCCGAGAGATTTCGTCGATCACGGTGATGTCGGTGGTGTCGCGCGCGGAGGTCGTCCAGTCGACGTCCTCGCGATGGGCGAGCGCGACCGAATCCTCGAGATCGAGATGGTCGATCACGAAGGTGAGCCCCTGGTGCACGTACACCGCTCCGGTGTGGACGCTCGTGTGGGCCGAAGCCGGATCGACGGTCCCGAGCATCCGGCCAGTGCCATCCTCGACGACGCGCACGGGGCCACCACCCATGCCCCGGAGGTCGGCGAGGTCGCTCGCGCGCTCTCGCTGGGTCCAGTACCACCCCTGAGGCCTGGCGCGCAGAAGTCCGCGGTCGACGAGGGAATCCACCACGGCGCGCGTCCCGGGCCCGAATCGTGGGAGGTCAGCCTCGGTGAGTGGGATCTCGGCGGCGGCCGCCGCAAGGTGGGGCCCGAGCACATAGGGGTTCGTCGGGTCGCACACCGTCGCCTCGACCCCCGCGCCGAAGATCGCTTCTGGATGGTGCACGAGGTAGGTGTCGAGGGGGTCGTCGCGAGCGATGAGTACCGCGAGCGCATCCCCTCCGCGTCGGCCCGCACGCCCTGCCTGCTGCCAGAGCGAGGATCTCGTCCCTGGCCAGCCGCACAGCAGCACGGCGTCGAGGCCCGTCACGTCGACGCCGAGCTCGAGGGCGCTGGTGGCGGCCACCGCGAGCAGTTCGCCGTCGCGCAGTGCTGTTTCGAGCGCACGACGTTCCTCGGGGAGGTAGCCGGCGCGATATGCGGCCACCCGGTGGGCGAGGTCGGGATCGATCTCGCTCAAGGATGCGCGCGCGGTCATCGCGACCGCCTCCGCTCCCCGACGAGATCGAACGAACGCGAGCGTGCGAACCCCCTCCACCACCAGATCCGTGAGCAGGCTCGCTGTCTCGGCCGTCGCGGTGCGCCGTGTGGGGGCGTCGTTCTCACCGCCGTGCTCGGTGAGGGGCGGTTCCCACAGGGCGAAGGAGGTCGAGCCCCGGGGTGAGGTGTCGTCGGTGACGGCCGTGATGTCCAGGCCCACGAGTCTGGACGCCGAGCCGGCCGGGTCACCCGAAGTCGCCGACGCGAGCACGAAGGTCGGATGTGCGCCGTATCGCGCGGCAACCCGTTGCAGGCGCCGGAGTACGTTGGCGACATGTGATCCGAACACCCCCCGGTACACATGGCACTCGTCGACCACCACGTAGCTGAGCGCGCGCAGGAATGAGGACCACCGGGCATGTCCCGGCAGCATTGAGTAGTGCAGCAGGTCGGGGTTGGTCAGGAGATATCCGGCGTGGGCCCGGATCCAGGCTCGCTCCTGGTCGGGGGTGTCGCCGTCGTACGCCGACGCGCGCAGGCCGTCGAGCCCAAGATCGGAGATGGCCCGCCACTGGTCGTGTGCGAGCGCCTTGGTCGGCGCCAGGTACAGCGTGGTCGCACCGCGTCCGTTCGGGGCTGTGCTCCCCTCGAGCACGCTGGTCAGTGCTGGCATGAGGTAGGCAAGGGACTTCCCGGAGGCGGTTCCCGTGGCGACCACCACGTGCTGGCCCTCGTGGGCGAGGGTTGCTGCCTCGACCTGATGTGCCCACGGAAGTGCGATCCCCGCTCTCGTGAGGGAGTCCCGCAAGCCCTGATCGACCCACTCGGGCCAGCCGACCGCGGTACCAGCGCGGGCGGGCACCTGCTCGAGGTGGAGCAGGCGGTCCTCACGCCCGGAGGTGAGCCTCGCGAGAAGTTGCGCGGGATCGGGGGCGGGCATGGACTGATCCTCCCCGACTCCTGGGACACGGCCCCTCCCGGCAGGTCCGGCACCCCGTCTTGGCCCCCGCGCGGTCGCGCTCCACGCTCGGCTGAGGGGGGTGTGATCTACGCCGCACCCCACCCAGCGTGGCCCAGGTCACAGGCTTGCGTAGACTCCGGCGCACTCGAGGGTCTGTCCCGCCCCGTTCAGTTGACGGTGGGCTGGCCCCCTTACGCACGCCAAGGAGCATGATGTCCGGGTCGTTGATCGCCGCCGATAGTGGCGCGACCGTCTCGGGTGGGAACCTCACCCTCGTCGCCGTGGTCGCGCTCATCGCGCTGGCCGCTCTCGGTGTCGCCTGGGTTCTCGCCCGCCAGGTCCTCGCCGCCGGTGAAGGCACCGAGAAGATGAAGGAGATCGCTGGCGCGGTCCAGGAGGGCGCTGCGGCGTACCTCTCTCGCCAGTTCCGCACCCTCTCGGTGTTCGCCGTCGTCGTTTTCTTCCTTCTCTTCCTCCTGCCCGCCGAGACGACGTCCGAGAAGATCGGACGCTCGATCTTCTTCCTCGTGGGCGCGGTGTTCTCCGCGATCACTGGCTACACCGGCATGTGGCTCGCGGTCCGCGGCAACGTCCGCGTTGCGGCAGCCGCGAACGAGAGCGGTGAGCAGACCGCCATGAAGATCGCCTTCCGCACCGGTGGTGTGGCAGGCATGTTCACGGTCGGGCTCGGCCTGTTCGGTGCAGCCCTGGTTGTCATCATCTACAAGGGCGATGCGGCGACGGTGCTCGAGGGCTTCGGCTTCGGAGCCGCGCTGCTCGCCATGTTCATGCGCGTTGGTGGCGGTATCTTCACCAAGGCCGCCGATGTCGGCGCCGACCTCGTCGGCAAGGTCGAGCAGGGCATCCCCGAGGACGACCCGCGCAACGCCGCGACGATCGCCGACAACGTCGGCGACAACGTCGGTGACTGTGCCGGCATGGCCGCGGACCTCTTCGAGTCCTACGCCGTCACCCTCGTCGCTGCCCTCATCCTGGGTAAGGCGTCCTTCGGTAACCAGGGCCTGGTCTACCCGCTGCTCGTTCCCGCGATCGGTGTCATCACCGCGGTGATCGGCATCTTCGCCGTGGCGCCGCGCACGGGTGACCGTTCGGGTATGAGCGCGATCAACCGAGGCTTCTTCATCTCGGCCGTCGTTTCGGCCGTGCTCGTCGCGGTCATGACCTGGCTGTACCTGCCCAGTAGCGTCAGTGGTTTTGAGGGCGTCGCCGCCGATAGCCTCGGACTGACCGACAGTGCGTCGTTCAACCCACGGGTCTTCGCGATCGTTGCTGTGCTTATCGGCATCGTGCTCGCCGCTGCTATCCAGCAGTTGACGGGCTACTTCACCGAGACCAACCGCAAGCCTGTCGACGACGTCGCCAAGAGCTCGCTCACCGGCCCGGCCACCGTCATCCTCTCGGGCGTCTCGCTCGGGCTCGAGTCGGCGGTCTACTCCGCACTGCTCATCGGCGCTGCGGTCTTCGCAGCATCGCTGCTCGGCGGCGGTTCGGTCGTGGTGGCGCTGTTCGCCATCGCACTCGCGGGTTGCGGTCTTCTGACCACCGTCGGCGTCATCGTCTCGATGGACACCTTCGGCCCGGTCTCGGACAACGCCCAGGGCATCGCCGAGATGTCGGGCGACGTCGACGAAGAGGGCGCCAAGGTGCTCACCCGCCTCGACGCTGTCGGCAACACCACGAAGGCCATCACCAAGGGCATCGCGATCGCGACCGCAGTTCTGGCCGCGACCGCACTCTTCGGTGCCTTCCGCGACACGGTCGTGGCTGCCACTCAGGCCGCCATCGACGCCGCAAGCAAGGGCGGCGCCGCGGTCGTGGTTCCGAGCCTCGGCGATCAGGCCCAGTACGGCGCTGTGCTCGATGTCGCGAACCCGCGCAACCTCGTGGGCCTGCTCATCGGTGCGGCGGTCGTGTTCATGTTCTCGGGTCTGGCCATCAACGCGGTCTCGCGTGCGGCTGGCGCTGTGATCTTCGAGGTGCGTCGCCAGTTCCGCGACCACCCCGGGATCATGGACTACACCGAGAAGCCTGAGTACGGCAAGGTCGTGGACATCGTCACGCGCGACTCCCTCCGCGAACTGGCCACTCCTGGTCTGCTCGCGATCCTCGCGCCGATCGCTGTCGGCTTCGGTCTCGGCGTCGGCGCCCTTGGTGCCTACCTCGCTGGAACCATCGCTACCGGCACCCTGATGGCCGTGTTCCTGTCCAACTCCGGTGGGGCCTGGGACAACGCCAAGAAGTTCGTCGAGGACGGCAACTTCGGTGGCAAGGGTTCACCGGCACACGAGGCCACCGTCATCGGTGACACCGTGGGTGACCCGTTCAAGGACACCGCCGGCCCGGCGATCAACCCGCTCCTGAAGGTGATGAACCTCGTCGCCCTCCTGATCGCGCCCGCCGTGGTCGCGCTCTACCTCGCCGGTCACGCCAACTTCGGTTGGGGTATTGCGTTGGTTGCGGTCATCGTCATCGTCGTCTCGGTGGTGATCACCAGCCGTCGCCCGATCGCGGTCGGCGACCAGCCCGAGCTCGAGCCGCTCAAGGTCGATGCCTGAGTCGTTCGTAGATCGGTGATCTAGCACGACGTGAGCCCCGGAGGGAAACCCTCCGGGGCTCACGTCATTCGGGGCATGATCGACCCATGGCACCCCGAACTCCCGACACCCGCGATACCGCGCCTGCTGCCCCTGCCCACCCGGCCGACGTGCGAGCCGCTGGCAGAGTCCGCGAGGCCTTCCTCGATGCCGGATTCACCGCGGACGGCATGCTCGGCCTCTTGGGCGCCTCCGCGTACGCGGGGCTCGGCAGGGGCGAGTTTGTGCCGGCTCGGCGGGCGCTCGAGGGCCGTCGCGGCGCCGATGTCGAGCTCGCGCGCCTGTTCGTGCTCGGTGACCGGGTTCAGCGCGGTGAGGCGCAGGCTCACCTTCCCCTCGACGACCTCACCGCGCTCGGTCTCGTCGGCGGCGCTGACGAGGTGTCGGCACTGGTCGATGTGCGGCCCTACGGCGAGAGCGACACCGACTGGTACGTCGTCAGCGACCACGGCCCGGACTCCGCTGGCCGCGACGTTGACGAGGTCGCCGTCGATCACGTGCTCGGCGTCGGGGGAGCCTCGCTGACCCTTGCCCGACTCACTCCGCGTTCGCCCGCGGGTACTGCGCTCGACCTCGGCACCGGGTGCGGGGTCCAGGCCCTCCACCTCGGGCGTCATGTGAGCCAGATCGTCGCCACAGACCGTAATCCCCGGGCCGTGCGCCTCGCGGGCATCACGGCGGCACTCTCGGGCCAGGCGTGGGATCTGCGCGAGGGCTCACTCTTCGAGCCGGTTCAGGGCGAGAGGTTCGATCTCGTGGTGTCCAACCCGCCGTTCGTGATCTCACCTGGTCACCGGTACACCTACCGCGATGCCGGGCTGCCCGCCGATGATCTCGGCCGTCTCCTCGTCAGCAAGGTGCCCGCACACCTGGCCGAGGGGGGCACTGCTGTGGTGCTCGCCAACTGGCTCCACGTCCGTGGGCAGGACTGGCGCGACCGGGTCGCCACCTGGGTCGAGGGGACGGGGTGCGATGCCTGGGTCGCACAGCGAGAGGTGCAGGACCCTGCGGAGTACGTGGGTCTGTGGTTGCGCGACGCAGGTGGCCACCTCGATGACGATGCTGCCCGCGCCGAGTTCGACCGTCGCTATGGCGAGTGGCTCGATGCCTTCGCCGATATGGCCGCCGAGGGCATCGGGTTCGGCTGGATCATGCTTCACCGCGGCGGCACCTATGGCTCACAAGGGCCGCGGATCGAGGAGGTCGCCCACACCCCGCGGCAGCCGCGCGGCGACGAGGTCGAGGCCCTGCTGGCCGCTCGCGCGGGCTGGGGTCGTTGGGATGCCCTCGCCCTGCTCGAGGCTCGTCCGCGCCGCGTCACGGGCCTGCGGCTCATCGAGGAGGAGCGGGTGGGTGGCGACGGTGAGTTTCTCCCCGTCCCACCACGTGTCGGACTTGTGGACTACTGGCGCCCGGAGGTCGTGCTCGATTCCGTCGCGGCACATCTCGTACGCTCCTTCGACGGGCAGGTGACCTTATCTGCGGCCGTCGACGCGGCGGCGGTGGAATTCGATCTCGATCCTGACGATGTGCTGGCCGGGGCACTCATGGCCGTTCGCGGGCTGGTGGAGGACGGAATGCTCTCACTGGGGTGATCGAGGCCGTCGGCGCGCCACGCCGCCGTACCGGCTCTGACCTGCGACGATACGCTGGACTCAGATCGATCGTTTGACATAGGCCCCTGTCAGATGGTGAGACTCCGCCCGTCTGATGATGCCGAACCACCGGCCTCGCATGGCAGCGACCACAAGGAGAAGTGTGCCCCCGAAGGCCAAGTCGAAGGCCGCGACCACCCGCACCGCGACGGGTCGCACCCTCGTGATCGTCGAGTCGCCAGCCAAGGCCAAGACGATCCAGGGCTACCTCGGTGACGCCTACGACGTCGAGGCCTCTGTGGGCCACATCCGCGATCTGCCTAAGCGCGCGGCGGATATCCCCGCGAAGTACAAGGGCGAGGCCTGGTCGCGGCTCGGGGTCGACGTCGATCACGGATATGCCGCCCTCTATGTCGTCGACGCCGATAAGCGCACGAAGGTCGCCGAGCTCAAGAAGTTGCTCGCCGGGGCCGACACCCTCTTGCTCGCGACGGATGAGGACCGCGAGGGCGAGGCCATCGCCTGGCACCTGCTCGAGGTACTCGCCCCCACGGTGCCCGTCAAACGGATGGTCTTCCACGAGATCACCAAGGACGCGATCCAGCGCGCCGTGCAGGAGACCCGCGACCTCGACCAGAATCTCGTCGACGCGCAAGAGACCCGTCGGATCCTCGACCGTCTCTACGGTTACGAGGTCTCGCCGGTCCTGTGGAAGAAGGTCATGACCGGCCTGTCGGCCGGGCGGGTGCAGTCGGTCGCGACGCGGCTCGTTGTCGACCGCGAGCGTGAGCGGATCGCGTTCCGCTCGGCGTCGTACTGGGATATCGAGGGCCTGTTCGACCCGGGTTCCTTCAGCGCCAAGCTCGTCGCTGTCGATGGCCTTCGCGTCGCGAGTGGCAAGGACTTCAGCGACCGTGGTGTGCTCACGCGCACCGACGCGGCACACCTGACCGAATCGACCGCCACCTCGTTGGCCGTGGCCCTCGAGGGTGTGTCCTTCGTGGTGCGCTCGCTCGAGGACAGGCCCTACCGCCGATCGCCCGCTGCACCGTTCATGACCTCGACCCTGCAGCAGGAGGCCAGCCGCAAGCTGCGCTGGGGTGCGCAGCGCACCATGCGCGTGGCCCAGGGCCTCTACGAGCGCGGCTTCATCACCTATATGCGTACCGACTCCACGACGCTGTCCGAATCCGCGGTCGCGGCCGCCCGGGCGCAGGCGTCCGACCTCTATGGCTCCGACCACGTCTCGGAGGTGCCCCGCCGCTACGACCGCAAGGTCAAGAACGCGCAGGAGGCACACGAGGCCATCCGTCCGGCAGGGGATGTCTTCCGCACCCCGGCCAATGTGGCCGGCGACCTGCGCGGCGACGACTTCGCGCTTTATGAGTTGATCTGGAAGCGCACGGTCGCCTCCCAGATGGCCGATGCCCGCGGGCAGACCGCCACACTGCGCCTCGGCGCGGTGGCATCCGATGGCCGCGACGCAGAGTTCTCCGTCAGTGGCACGGTGATCACCTTCCGAGGGTTCCTCGCCGCCTACGAGGAGTCGATCGACGACGAGGCCGAGCGTGACGGCGACAATGCCGAACGTCGTCTCCCGCTGCTCAAGGTGGGCGACGCCCTCACGGCGCTACGTCTGGACCCCGAGGGTCACTCCACCAACCCGCCGCCGCGATACACCGAGGCCTCACTCGTGAAGGCACTCGAGGAGCGCGGCATCGGCCGACCCTCGACCTACGCCTCGATCATGGGCACGATCGTCGACCGCGGGTACGTCAGCAAGCGCGGGTCGGCGCTCGTGCCGTCCTTCCTCGCGTTCGCCGTCGTCCGGCTCATGGAGGAGCACTTCACCGACCTCGTCGACTACGACTTCACCGCGCGCCTCGAGGAGATCCTCGACACCGTCGCCTCGGGCGAGGTCGACCGCATCGGGGTGCTCGACCGGTTCTACCGCGGTGATCCTTCGCGCCAGTTCGCCGGGCTGCACCCGTTGGTGAACGACCTCGGTGAGATCGATGCGCGTGAGATCTCCTCATTCCCGATCGCTGACTCCAACATCGTGCTGAGGGTCGGGCGCTACGGCGCGTATGTCGAGCGTGAGGGTGAGCGGGCCAACGTCCCGGTTGAGATTGCACCCGACGAGCTCACCTTTGAGAAGGCCTCCGAACTGCTCGCGCTGCCCTCCGGCGATCACGATCTCGGCACTGATCCTGATACGGGGCGCGACATCGTGGCCAAGACAGGGCGTTACGGCCCGTATGTCACCGAGATCCTCGAGGAGGGTGCGCCGAAATCGGCGAAGCCTCGTACGTCCTCGCTGTTTGCCGACATGGCGGTCGACACGATCACTCTCGACGTAGCGCTGCGACTGCTCTCGTTGCCGCGCGATGTAGGTGCTGACCCTTCCGACGGTGTCGTGATCACCGCGCAGAACGGGCGCTACGGCCCATACATCACCAAGGACAAGGACTCTCGCACACTGCCGAGCGAGGAGGCGATCTTCACCGTCACCCTCGACGAGGCGCTCGCACTGCTCGCCCAGCCCAAGGGTCGCCGGGGCGCGGCGGCGCCGAAGCCGGGCATCATCGTCGGTGTCGATCCCTCAAGTGGCCGCGAGGTGCAGTTGAAGGAGGGAAGATTCGGTCCGTATGTCACAGACGGCGAGACCAACGCGTCGCTGCGTCGCGCCGACGATCCTGCGTTGATCGACATCGACCGGGCCGCCGACCTCCTCGCCGAACGCCGCGCGAAGGACCCCACCCCCAAGAAGCGAACCGCCGCGAAGAAGGCGCCCGCGAAGAAGGCAACGGCGAAGAAGGCAACGGCGAAGAAGGCGCCCGCAGTCCTCACCCCCTGACCCCCCCTTTTTCCGGTGAATGTGCCCTGGGCGGCGCTAGAGGCCCTTGAACTTCCCTCGATCATGAAACTTCGGCGCGGCTGTGGATTCAGTGGGGAGA
>CAFBPU010000042.1_pt1 | contig 22463 bp, 17 predicted proteins | sample 7269791 | NCBI WGS metagenome assembly CAFBPU01 (sample SAMEA6814154, study PRJEB35770) | freshwater metagenome | biome: Freshwater; feature: Freshwater reservoir; material: water | place: Czech Republic | collected 2017-06-27 | depth 30m m
CACCCAGGGCGGGGGTCTGAACCGATCGCTCGGTGCAGCTGACGTGAGCAGATCAATATTCACCATTGCCAAAACTTTGATCGAGGGTCCATGCTGCGTTCACATTGACCTTTGCCATGTCTTCTCGGGGGACATTCGCGGGGGGCAGTCCGCAGGGCACGTCGGCCCCTCAAGCGCCGTGCGCTGGACGTGCTTGTCGGCGATCTTCGTGCCTTTCCACCCCTGGGAGCCCAGAGATGATTCATATCTCCGCAATGGTCGACGGAATTCATCGCGCGGGCGAGGTGGAGCCACGGCTCCTACTAGTCCATTGGCTTCGAGAGAACCTCGGCCTCGTAGGTACGCCTATTGGCTGCGATACATCCAACTGCGGCTCATGCACCGTTCTCGTCGACGGCCAGAGCGTGAAGTCGTGCAACGTGCTCGCCGTCCAGGCCGACGGCTCGAGCATCACCACGATTCAGGGCCTCGGGCCTGAGGGTGAGATGGGCACGCTACAGAAGGCTTTCAAGGAGTGCCACGGTCTCCAATGTGGTTACTGCACGCCGGGGATGGTCACGGCTGCCGCGGATCTTCTTGCCGAGAATCCGGATCCGACCGAGGAAGAGATCCGTGATGCGCTGCACGGCAACCTGTGTCGATGCACCGGCTATCACAACATCGTGAAGTCCGTTCAGCTGGCAGCGGCGCAGATGCGGGGTGCAGAATGACGAGCACAGTCGAGGCTTCCCCCGCCGACATCGGCCAGCCGCGTCGGCGCAAGGAAGATGCCCGTCTCCTCATGGGCGAGACGGAGTGGACCGACAACATCCAACTTCCGGGAACCCTGCACATGGCGTTCCTGCGCAGTTCCATCGCCCACGCGAAGATCCTTCGAATCGACACGAGCGCCGCCAAGCTTGCCGAGGGCGTCGTTCACGTATACACGGGCGCGGACTTCCCCGGGCAAGCCGGATCAACCTGTGTCTGGCCGGTCACCGCTGACATTGTCATGACCCATTACCCCGCGATCTGTACCGATGAGGTTCGCTACGGTGGCGATGTCGTGGCGGTTGTCCTGGCCACTGAGCGCTACTTGGCCGCCGATGCACTCGACCTCATTGACGTCGACTACGAGACCCTCCCTGCCGTTGTCGACATGGAGGAGGCGCTGAAGGAGGGCTCGCCGCTCGTCCACGAGAGTGCGGGCACCAATCGCTGCTACACGCACAAGATGCCGTGCGGCGACTACGAAGCGGCCAAAGCCAAGGCCGATGTCGTGGTGTCGCGCCGCTTCATCAACCAGCGGCTGATCCCCAGCCCCATGGAACCGCGCGCCGTGGTCGCTGCACCCCAGGGCATGGCCGATGAAATCACGTTGTGGACCTCGACCCAGATCCCTCACATCCTGCGCGTTCTCCTGGCCTTGCTCACCGGTATCCCGGAGAACCAGATCCGAGTCGTCGCCCCTGACGTCGGCGGTGGGTTCGGGGGCAAGTTGCAGATCTCGCGTGAGGAGGTCCTGGCCGTGATCTTGGCCAAGCGGCTCGGACGTCCGATCAAGTGGAGTGAGACGCGCAGCGAGAACATGGTGGCGATGCACCACGGCCGCGACCAGATCCAGGACATCGAGATCGCGGCCACCAAGGACGGCAAGCTTCTCGGCATGAAGGTCGACCTGCTGGCCGACATGGGTGCCTACCTGCAGATCATCACTCCGGGCACGCCACTTCTCGGCATGTTCATGTACTCGGGTATCTACAAGATGGACGCCCTCGACTTCACGTGCACCGGTGTCTACACGAACAAGACCACCACGGACGCCTACCGCGGAGCTGGCCGGCCCGAGTCCACCTTCGCGATCGAGCGCATCATGGACGAGCTCGCAGCTGAACTCGGTATGGAACCGATGGAACTGCGCAAGCTCAACTGGGTCAACCACGAGGATTTCCCTTACACCAACGTCGCCGGCCTCACCTACGACACCGGCAACTACGAGGCGGCGACCGAACGCGCACTTGAGCTCTTCGGCTACGACGAACTGCGCGCAGAGCAAGCAGCTCGACGAGCCTCCGGCGACACCGTCCAACTCGGTATCGGGATCTCGACTTTCACCGAGATGTGCGGGCTCGCACCCTCTCGGACCTTGGGCGCGTTGAACTACGTCGCTGGTGGTTGGGAGCACTGCACGCTGCGGGTGCTTCCCACCGGAAAGGTCGAGCTCATCACCGGGACCTCGCCGCATGGTCAGGGCCACGCCACCGCATGGAGTCAGATCGCTGCGGACGTCATCGGTGTTCCCTTCGAGGACATCGAAGTCATCTACGGCGACACCGGTCGTTCGCCCTACGGAATGGACACATACGGGTCCCGATCTCTCGCGGTCGGTGGGCAGGCCATCAAGGTGGCCGGTGAGCGGTTAGTCGAGAAGGCACGCATCATCGCGGCGCACCAACTTGAGGTGAGCCCGGACGACATCGAGTTCAACAAGGGCGTCTATTCCGTCAAGGGTGATCCGGAGAAGTCGAACACGATCCAAGGGATCGCGTTCGCCGCCTTCACCGCTCACAACCTTCCACCGGATGTCGAGCCGATGCTCCACGGAGAGGCAACCGTCGACCCACTCGACTTCTCCTACCCGCACGGCACGCACCTCGCGGCCATGGAGGTTGATACCGAAACCGGCAAGGTCACGCTGCGCAAGTACGTCGCAGTCGACGACTGTGGCGTTCAGATCAACCCCATGATCGTCGAAGGCCAGGTGCACGGCGGTTTGGCCCAGGGCATCGCTCAGGCCATGTACGAGGGGGCGCTCTATGACAACGAAGGCAACCTGCTGACCGCGTCCATGGGCGACTACCTCCTTCCAAGCTCGGCGGACCTCCCCTCGTTCATCACCGATCGCACCATCACACCCTCGACCACGCATCCCCTGGGTACCAAGGGAATTGGTGAGGCCGGTGCGATTGCATCTACTCCCGCAATCATCAATGGCGTTGTCGACGCCATCCGTCATCTCGGTGTCAACGATGTGCTTATGCCCGCAAGCCCACAGAACGTGTGGCGTGCGATTCAGGCGGCGCAGAATGGTGGTGCGGCATGATTCCGTCCGCATTTGACTACGTGCGAGCCACGACCGTCGACGAGGCGGTGGCTGCTCTCGTAGCCGGTGGCGACGACGTCAAAGTTATCTCCGGTGGCCAGTCGCTGATTCCGGTTCTCCGGCTTCGGCTGAGCCACCCGTCGCTCATCGTCGACGTCAGCAAGATCGATGAGATGCGCACGATTGTCGACGAGGGCTCGTCCTTGCTCATTGGTGCCGCCGTCACGACCGATGCCCTTATCAAGGATGCGCGTGTTCAGGCCGATGTCCCTCTGCTCGCCATGACAGCGGCGACAGTGGCCGATCCCGCGATCCGACACCGAGGCACCTTCGGTGGCTCATGTGCCCATGCAGACCCCGCCGGGGATCTTCCGACGGTGGCGCAGGCACTTGATGCGGAGTTCGTCATCGCGGGCTCCGGTGGTCGACGTACCGTCGCGGCTCGGGACTTCTTCGTTGACTACTTCACCACTGCGGTGGGACCTGATGAGGTCCTCGTCGCCGTTCGCGTGCCGAAACTCGGTGCTGGCTGGGGTGCCAACTACCAGAAGTTCCAGCGCACCGCGCAGGCGTGGGCGATCGTCGGCGTGGCAGCGTCGGTGAAGACCGAAGGCGGAATCATCACGGGCGCTCGGATCGCACTCACCAACATGGGGGCCACGCCGATCCGAGCCTCGTCAGTGGAGACTGCGCTCACCGGCGGGCCCGCCACCACCGAGGCGATCAAGGCGGCGTCCGCGTCAGCGGCCGACGGCACCAGGCCGACGAGCGACACCCACGCGCAGGCGGAATTCCGTTCTCACCTCGCGCGCGTGCACACCGCTCGCGCGGTGGCAAAGGCAGCCGGAATCTGAGTCACCGCGCAGGGTGCGGTCGCGGGGATGGATCCCGCGACCGCGGTGACTACCCGACCGGCTTGACGTCGGCGAGGAACTCCAGGAGCAACTCGTTGAAGTCGTCCCGACGCTCCTGTGGGATCCAGTGTCCGCAGTTGTCGAAGATCACCGTCTTGCGGAGCAAGGGAACTGATTCCTTCATGCGCTCGAGAGCCTCGGCGGCCCAGAGCATCGGGCCGTCGCGGTCGGCCGTGACGAACAGGGCGGGCACCTCGACCGGCTTGCCCTCCCACGGCCCGAGCACCTCCCAGTTGAGGTCAAGGGAGCGGTAGTAGTTGTTCAGCGAGCCAGTGAAGCCCGTGCGCTCAAACTCGGCGACGTAGTAGTCGAGGTCCTCCTGGGGCAGCCACTCGGGGAGAACATCCGGGCTCACGCACCGGTCGCGGAAATTCGTTCCGGGAACCATGCACAGGCCCGAGTTGCGCAGATTCTCGAAGGTCGACTCCAGGTCGGTCGCCGCCGGCTTCACCGGAGCGTCAGGATCGACGGGCGGGAGCGGTGCGCTACCCGAGAAGCTGTAGTAGACATCCGTGAGCCAACCGCGAACGTCCTGCTCCATCTCGCGCTCGGGGACGCCTGGCTGGCGGAAGTATTCCTGATAGAACATCAGATCGGGGCCCGCGATCTTGCGCTCGATGTCGCGCGGCTTCATCTCACCCAGGACGCTCCCCGGGAAGGCCATCTGGCCGCGCCCGCCGAATGGCACACCCACCGCCACCACTGCCGTGAAGATCTCGGGGCGCATCCAGGCCGCGCTCCACGCGACCGGGGCACCCCAGTCGTGTCCGACGATCACGGCAGTCTTCTCGCCCAGCGCCTCGATGACGCCCTCGAGTGTCGCGACGATTTCGGTCATGCGGTAGCCCTCGAGCAGCGCCGGCTTGGATGAGCGTCCGTAGCCGAGCTGATCCACCGCCACGGCGCGATAGCCAGCGGCGGCCAATACCGGAAGCTGGTAGCGCCACGAGTAAGACACCTCGGGGAAGCCATGCACCAGAAGTACCAGCGGGCCGTTTCCAGCCTCGAGTAGGTGCACGCGGTTGCCGTGAGCAGCAACGACGCGCGAGGTGATGGAGGGATGAATGGTGCTCATCGACGAGGCCTCTCAAGTTGCTGGTGAGTGATGCGCCGGGCCCGGAACGGGGTGTGGGAGTGCCGTGACGCGGCCGCCCGAATCTAGGGGTGCGGACGGCCGCTGGCAAGAGGCCTGGCCGTCACGGGCCCCCGAATCGCAGGTGGGATGCCGCTGCGCGCTTCTCAGCCCGCGAACTCGAGCTCGGGACGACCCTTCACCCCGGGACGGATCCGGAAGATCGATCCGGCGACGCGCTGCTCGGCGATCTGCTCGGGTGTCAGGAACAGGGTGGCTGAGGTGAGGTAGAGATCGCCGAGGTCCGGGCCCCCGAACTCCGGGCAAGTGATACCCGTGACGGGCATCTCGTACCGGGCGAGGATCGAACCGTCGGGGGCATAGCGACGAAGCTCGGAGCCGTGGAAGAGCGCGACCCACACGCCGTCCTCGTCGTCGATCGTCATACCGTCGGGGATACCGTGCTCGCGGTCGATCTCGGCCCAGACTTCGCCGTCGTGCAGAGTGCCCTTCTCCACATCGACCCGGAAGCGCTTGATGATCTGCGTCTCGGTGTCGGTGTGCAGCAGGGTGCGGCCCTCGTCGAGCCAGCCGAGGCCGTTGGACACCGTCAGGCCGTCGAGGACGATCTCGCTCGAGCCGTCCGGCTCGATGCGGTAGAGCGAGGCGACCCCCTGGAGCCGCGGGGCGCCGATGATCTCCGGCACCGAGATGCTCCCGGCCCAGAGGCGGCCCCGGGCATCGCAGCGCGCATCGTTGAAGCGGTTTCCTGACGGTTGTCCGGTGATCTCCAGCAGGGTGCGACGTGTGCCATCCGGGTCGATCAGGACGATGGTCATCCCGATGCCGACCACGAGCCCGCCGTTGCGCCGGGGCAGTACGAAGCCAAGGGGTGTCGGGAACTCCTCGCGTGAGCGCTCGCCCGTCACGGGGTCCATCGTGTGCAGGAGCCCGTTGCGGATGTCGACCCACACCAGCTTGTTCTGGCCGCCGAGCCAGATCGGGGACTCACCGAGCAGATCGTCGCCCTCGAACACGTCGTACGCGATGGGGATCTTGGGCGGCATGGCGTTCAACGGGTGCTCCTGCGGTGTGGGTCTTCGGTGTGAGGCACGACGTTAGCGTCTCGGCTCACCAGCCCGAGTGGCGACTCTCGTGCCCGGGTACGACCAGCCTCGCGCGGAGCTGGCCAAGATCGTGCTCTCAGGCCTCGGCCTGCATGAGGAAGCAGTCGTCCGCGTAACACCAGGCCCAGTCCTCGCCGGGCTGGAACGACACGACGACGGCATGATCGGTCGCCTTCCAGTGCCCGCTCGCGTGGCGACGGGGCGAGTTCTCGCAGCACCCCACGTGTCCGCAAGCCAGGCACTCGCGAAGGTGTACCCATTGCGTGCCCTCGCGAAGGCAGCCCTCGCAGCCCTCGAGAGTGGACGGCGTGACGGGCTCGAGGTCGAGGATATGGGCGCACTCCTGGTCGAGTGCTCGTCCGGTGTCGGGGTCGATAACTCGCCAGGCCATCAGCACGCCGAGGCGTACGGCGAGAGTGCGATCGCGGCCGACCTGCCGGTGCCGGATGACGCCGATGCTCCGATACTGATCGAGACGGAGGAGAGAGTGACGATCTTCACGGTGCTCGCCACACCAATGTTGATTGTCGCGTTGGGTGCGAGTTGGCTCTGGTAGTACCAGTACGCACCTCCGGACAGGATCACCTTGTAGTTGTGCTGGAAGCGCCCCCCGCTCAGGGCCGTGCACCCCACGAACAGCACGTCGACGACGCTAGGTGCGACATAGGTGGGAGTCGGGGTTGGGCTGGGGCTCGTGGTCGGCGTCGTGGTCGGCGTCGGCGTCGGAGTGGGCGTGGGAGTCGGTGTCGGTGTCGGAGTGGGCGTGGGAGTCGGTGTCGGCGTCGGGGTTACTGGCGTTTCAGGGATCGGCACGGTGAAGGTGGTGGTCTGGAAGGGGCCTTCACCTAGCGATGAGTAAGCGGCAACGCGGACCGTGTGCTTCGTGCCGACGACCAGCCCGGTCATGGTGACCGAGGCGTTGTCAAGATCTCGTGAAATGGCGGCGTCTGAGTCGATGACCACGTGGTAGCCCTGCAAGGGGGCGGATCCTCGAAGTTGCGGTGCATCCCAGGTGACTTCGGCGGAGGACGCGGCGAGGGTGACCGTGAGGTTGAGAGGGGGGGTCAGCGGGGCGGCGTCTGTCTGCGACTCCGACGCTGACTCAGGATCAGACGGTGCGCCGCCACCGCAGCCAGTGATGAGCACGAGAGACATGGCGATGACCCCGATGCCGATCCAGTTACGGACAGCGCGGCCGGGGGTGCTGGTGCGTGGCGACATCACGGGAACTCCTCTTCTCCGGGGCTATCATCCCCGTTCCCGCAGCAATTGTGCACCAGGGCCGTCGTCGCGATTTATGGGGATTCATCCGATCGGGTGCATTCGGTAGTCCCGATGTCGCGGAGTGCTGGTTGCAAACCCCCGCGGTCGAGGCCGATCATCTGCGAACCCGCCCCCTCCTGGGCCCGTCCGGCGTACCGTCGAGGAGAGAGAGGCGATTGGGCTGCGGCGCCTTTTATCAGTGGGCTTCGAGGCTTGTTGGTGGACTCCGCGGCGAGGTCGCCCCATCGAGTCGTGAAGGAGCGTGGGTCATGAAGGCAGTTGTTGGTGATCGCATCGTCGTGGTCTCATCCCAGGTCGGCGGAGTGGTCCGCGATGGTCGCATCGTCGGGCTTCGCCACGAGGACGGCACACCCCCCTACATGGTGCAGTGGTCCGACACCGGCCAAGAGGGGTTGTACTTCCCGGGGTCGGACGGCCGAATCGAGCATCTAGGTTCCGAGCCCGAGTCGCGCGAGGTCGTGCGAGGACACGCCAAGACCTGGCGCGTGGAGGTGCAGGTGTTCGAGCAAGGCCCCGACACCACTGCGCGGGCCGTACTCCATGCGGAGTCCGACTCTTCGTTCGAGGCCAGTGGTGCGGCGCGTCGTGCTCCGGGCGACGCGGACGTTCCTGAGATCGGCGATGAGGTTGCGGTGGCACGCGCGCTAAGACATCTCGCCGACAGCCTCATGGGCGCGGCGTCGGCGGACCTGACGGCGCTCGAGCAACGTGACGTCATCCTGACGAAGTGATGGCTCGCCCGCCCGGGGCCTGCGAGGATTCGCGCACGAGCGCGGAGAGGATGTCGACCGCCTCGCTGACGTAGCGTCATGGTTGTGAACCCACGTGAGTACGACGTCGTGCTGCACGGTGCCACCGGATTCGTCGGACGCCTCACCGCCCGTCATCTCGCGACCCACGGGATGGACGCCAGGGTGGCCCTGTCGGGGCGTTCGGAGGACGGGCTCCTGGCACTCCGCAACGAGCTGGGCGTCGACTGGCCCGTGATCGTCACCGACGCCTTCAACGCGCGCGGGCTCGCGGACCTCGCCGCCTCCACGACGGCGCTTGCTTCGACCGTCGGGCCCTATGCCAAGTACGGCCGGCAACTCGTCAGCGCGTGCGTCGAGGCGGGCACTTCCTACGCGGATCTCACCGGCGAGGTGCTCTTCGTCCGCGACAGCGTGGCGACGTGGCACGAGCGTGCCCGTGAGTCGGGTGCCCACATCGTGCATGCGTGCGGCTTCGACTCCGTCCCGTCCGACCTCGGCGTGATGCTCCTGCATGAGCGAGCGTCGATGGATGGGGAAGGGACTCTCGGAGAGACCGTGCTACTCGTCGTCTCGATGCGAGGTGGTGTCAGCGGCGGGACGATCGACTCGATGCGCACGCAGATCGCTGCCGTTCAGGCCGACCCGTCTCTCCGTCGCGTCCTGGCCGATCCGTACTCGCTCAACTCCGGCCACGCGGGCGGTGCGATCGGCTCTGGGGAGCACGACATCACGCGTGCGTTCCGCGATCCCCTGCTCGAGCGTTGGGTCGCCCCGTTTGTCATGGCCCCGTTCAATTCCCGGATCGTACGTCGTAGCAACGCTTTGCGGGATCAGGCCTACGGCCCCGACTTCCGCTATCGCGAGGTGATGGGGGTCGGTGATGGCCCCGTTGCGCCGGTGGTCGCAACCGGGATCACCGCGGGCCTCGGACTCCTGTACGCAGGCATGTCCTGGGCTCCCAGCAGATGGGCCCTCGATCGAGTGCTTCCACGGCCGGGCAACGGACCTTCCCATGAGTCGCAGGCCAGGGGCTTCTTCCGGATTGAAATCCACAGCCGCACAACCACGGGGGCTCGCTACGTGGCCACGGTTGCGGCGCAAGGTGATCCCGGCTACGCGGCCACCGCAGTGATGTTCGGCCAATCAGTCCTCAGCCTCGGGCTCGACAGTCCGATGTCTCCGGGGGGAGTGCTCACACCGTCGGTCGCGATAGGCGACCGCCTCGTCGACCGGCTTCGGGCACAGGGCTTCACGTTGTCGGTGAGCCGACAGGCCTGACTCGAGGGGGCGGCGTGTGAAGGCGCTCGCCAATAGACTCACATGGAGCAGTCCGACAACAGGGGCGAGGATCATGCCAAGTGACAGTGAGGTCGTCGAACTCGCGGCACGCCGAGCGGATCTGCGGGCGAAGTACGTCCTGCCCGTGGCCGAGCGTGCCCCGACCCCTGGCCGGGGAATCCACCACGCGGTGATGATCTGCTCGGATGTCGAGCAGACGATCAACTTCTACCAAGGTCTTCTCGGATTCCCCCTAGCCGAGATTGCCGAGAACCGCGACTACGCCGGGTCCTCACACTTCTTCTTCGACGTGGGCAACTCCACGCTGCTGGGGTTCTTCGACTTCCCCGGGCTTGGCCTCGAACCGGGCATTGAGGCGATCGGCGGAGTTCAGCACATCGCGATCTCCGTGCCGCGTGAGCGCTGGGAGGAGCTGCGCGCGCGCCTGGACGCCGCTCGAATCCCATACTCAGGGCCCGACATTGGGATTCCGGAGTCGATGTACTTCAGGGATCCTGACGGCATCGGGATCGAGTTGCTGAGTGACCCGTTGATGTACTTCGGGGGACGACAACTCGACGCGGACTAGGTGTTCGCGCGCCACGAACGGTCCCGAGTTAGGAGCGTGCGTCATCACCGGGCGCCAGGTAGTCCGTCGCCCCGTTGACCTCATTGCCAATGGCCTGGCCGACAGGGCGACGCATCTCTTCGGCGATGTGACCGACGAGGCCGGCAGCGCGAGAGAGCAGTGCGAACCCGCGCAGGATTTCCGGGGCGAAGCCCAGATCGGACAGGGCCGCACCGCACACCCCGGCGCCGTTGAGGGGCAGAGTGCGCCCCAGCACCTCGGGGTGTACCCGCCCGATGGCCTCGAACAGGCGCAGATGAGGGCCTAGAACCCCCTCCTCGGTAGCGATGGCAATGAGTACCGGAGTCCGAGGATCGACGTGCTTGTGCACCGCGTGGCCCAGGCCCGGGACAAATCGGCCAGCAGCTCTCTGTGCTCGGACCGCCTCGCGTGCGAGGTCGTCCCAGGCCTCACCGGTCGTCGGAATCGCAGCTCCCGATTGCGTGTGCTCGGCCAGTGTCACGCTCAAGAATCGCCCGCAGTCCTCGGTGACTCCGAGGAATCTCGACCCACCGCTGAGCAGCCCGGCGGCCATGGCACCCTGGACGGACTCCGGCGCCCCGGTCAGGGTGAGCCTCGCCGCGATTGCCGAGGTCGTGAAGCCATGCTCGGCAAGGGCGACGAGTACCGCCTCGAAGACCCGCAACTCGCCGGGGGTAGGTCGACGGTTCGCCACGAGCCAGAAGGCCAGTTCACCGAAGCCGACCTTGCCCATGAGGTCGGCGCCAAGATCCTGGCCCAGCACCGTGATCGTGGCTGCATCTGATGTGCCGAGCGAGGTGGGGTATCCGGGCATGGTGTGTCCCTGATGTCGATGTGGGTGAGTGGGCGCGCGCGTGTGCCGGCCGGTCGAAGGCCGACACCTGATGTGGCCATTGTCCTCGTCGCTCTCGCCCGTGAACACTCCCTTGGCTGGCCCGGAAAGGCCGGTTGGTAACGTCGTCGTTGATGCGCGGGCGTTGGACGCGCACATTTCTGCTCTCGAAGGGAGCCTGCGCGTCGTGGTCAGGCAACGAACGGATCGTCAAGACATGCGCACCTGTGCCCTTCTGAGCATCGGCGACCTCGCATGAGCGCGCAGGCCTTCCTTGTCGGAGGCGTGCGCACTCCCGTTGGTCGTTATGGTGGCGCGTTGTCCTCAGTCCGCGGCGATGACCTTGCCGCACTCGTCGTCGGCGAGGTCGCGACGCGCACGGGCATCCCGCTTGATCGAATCGACGACGTCATCCTCGGTGCGTCCAACCAGGCTGGCGAAGACAATCGAAATGTCGCACGCATGGCGTTGCTGCTGGCGGGACTTCCGGACTCCGTTCCGGGCTACACAGTGAATCGCTTGTGCGCCAGTGGACTTCAGGCGGTGGCAACCGCGTCACAGGGGGTTCGTTCCGAGCAGGACAACCTTGTCGTCGCCGGCGGCGTCGAGTCGATGACTCGGGCACCGTGGGTCACCTCGAAGCCGTCGGCCGCCTGGGCCAAGCCCGAGCCGTCGTTCGATACCGCTTTGGGCTGGCGCCTGGTCAACCCGCGCATGCGTGCGCTCGACGGTGGTGACGCCACGCTCGGCCTGGGAGAGTGCACCGAGAAGCTCGCGGCGCTCCACGGGATCAGCCGCGAGGACTCCGACATCTTCTCGCTGCTGTCACAGCAGCGGGCCGCGGCTTCCTGGGCCGCGGGTTACTTCGATGCCGAAATCGTGCCTGTCACGCCGGCGCGCGGCGACCAGGTGGTTCGCGACGAGACCGTCCGCGAGACCTCCATGGAGAGCCTGGCCAAACTGCGTCCGGTGTTCCTGCCTGAAGGCGTGGTGACTGCGGGCAACGCATCGCCGCTGTCCGACGGCGCCTCGGCACTGGTCGTGGCCTCCGAGGCTGCGGTCGCGGAGCACTCACTCGTCCCACGCGCGCGGGTGCTCGGCTACGCGGTAGCAGGTGTGGCCCCCAGCATGTTCGGGCTCGGACCTGTGCCTGCCATCGAAGCCCTGCTGGCCAGAACCGGGCTCAGCCTGGATCAGATCGACCACGTGGAGATCAACGAGGCTTTCGCGGCTCAGGTGCTCGTATGTGAGCGACTCCTGGGTATCGACCGCGAGCGGTTGAATGCTGATGGTGGAGCCATCGCCCTCGGCCACCCGCTGGGATCGAGCGGTTCCCGGCTGCTCGTCACGCTCATGGGTCGCCTCGAGCGCACCGGAGGCCGATATGGAATCGCCTCCTTGTGTATCGGCGTCGGGCAGGGTGCGGCCATGCTGATCGAGCGGGTCTGACCCCACGCTCGTCTAGTGGGGTATTCCTGAGTCGGTTCGGACTGGGTCTTACCGTCGCATCATCATTGTTCTCTGGCCTTTTCGGGCGAAAGGACCCAGATGCAGAATTGTGCCCACAGGGGGATTGATTCCTGCCTACGCTCTCCATTCATTGGCAACATTGCTGCTAAATGAAGGAGTCGGGGGATGTCAGTTCAGGGGGTGCGGCGACACCGTTTCGCTGCTGGGATCGCGACGGCGGCCGCCATCGCGCTGGGGGTTGGGACGCTCGGTGTCCAGGCCGCGATCGCGGCACCGGGCGTGAACGTGGGCTTTATCAGTCAGGCCCAGCCGACGGTTGTCACGCCTAGCGTGGTGCCCGAGTCGGCAACCGCGCCGAAGAACGAGCACAAGCTCTGGTTCGCCGGCGGCGTCTGGTGGGCATCCATGCAGCATGTCGGGGGGACTGGTTTCACGATCCACCGGTACGACAATCGCGACGCTGGCACCCGGACCTGGACCGACACCGGTGTCGTCATCGATTCGCGCAACGGCACTTCGGCCGACGCTCTCTACAACGCAACCGCCAACAAGCTGTTCATCTCCAGCCACCGCGTTATCGCGCGCAATTCTGATGCCGATCTCGCGGGGGACAACACCTCGACGTTGACTCGCTACACCCTGTCCGGCGGTGTCTGGACGCGCGACGCCGGGTGGCCCATCCCGATCGTCCAGCGCGACCTCCCTGCCCTCGCGATCGCTCAGGAGAGTGATGGGCAGATCATCGCCACCTTCGTCGACCGGACGCGGCCCTATGTCGTGGCCACAGGCGGCAGCGCCAACGTGGCCACCGCCGTGACCTTCGGTGCGAAGTTCCTGATCCAGTGGAGCGGCGTCGGTCACAACCTCCTCGGTGTCGACCTCGCGCTTGCCACCAAGCTGACGGGCGACGACATCTCGGCGATCACGAGCTACGGCGCCTACACGACCATCATGTGGAGCAACCAGAACACTGCGAATGGCTACGAGGGCTTCTACGTCGCGCGGCATCGATCGGCAGATCCCTACGGAACGGGCAACTTCTACGGAAGTGCTGCGGTGATCTCGATCCCCTATTGCGCGGATAACCACATCAGCCTCGTGACAGATCCGCGCTCTGGGGATGTCTACGCCGCGGTGAAGACTTCCAATGATCTCAAGGCGCTGACCAATCTGGTCAACCCGCTCGTGTTGAACCCGACCGATCCTCAGCTAGAGCTTCTCAAGCTCGTACCACGGGCGGGAGGTACGGCTCTCAACTCGACCAACTCGGGCTACATCGACGCCACTCGCAAGACCGTCACGACGGTTGCGGACGGCGGAACGCGCCCTGTTCTGAGCTATGACAACACCAGGCGAGTCCTGAGCATGTTCTTCTCCGCTGCCGGGAACGGTCCTGTCTTGCTCGGCGGTGGGGCTGGGATCGACGATCCGGGCCGCGTTGCCGGTGTGATTTACCGCAAGGACCTCTCACCGACGGACCTCTCGGTGAGTGCGTCCACACCGGGAGTGCGCGGCGTTGAGACTCTTTACAACGTCGGCAGCACTGGCGATACGAGGCTCAAGCGGGACGGTCTCAATGACGCCTCGGTCTCGGCGGGCATCACCGACGCGACCTCGGGCACAGTCGTGCTGGCCACCGGCTCAGTGGTGACCAGCGTGGTGGGGGCGACGACCACGGCGCGCAAGTACTGGTTCAACGACCTCTTCCGCACTCCGGTGTCGTCGTTCACCTCGCTCCCGACCAACCCGAGCGTGTTGGGTATCGCGTTCTCCGACACCTCCGCGGGCCGTCCCACCACGTGGGCCTGGAACTTCGGAGACGGCGGCTCGAGCACTCTGCGCAGCCCAACCCATCTCTTCGCGAGCGCAGGGACCTTTGCGGTGTCACTCACGACGACCAACGCGTGGGGCGCCCGGTCGACGGTGCCGGTCAGGTTGGTCGTGGGTCACACGCCGATCGTGAGCTACCGGACTGCTCGTGTGTCCGCTGCATCGTTGGGACTGAGGTTCACCGACACCTCGACCGGCCTACCGGCCTCGGTCACCTGGGACTTCGGTGATGGCTCGCCGTTGGTGAGCGCACGGCCCGGCACGACCGTGACCCACTACTACAAGGTCGCGAAGGGCTATTGGGTGAGGCACAGCGCCGTTAACGGTTTGGGGACGAAGACCACGAGGGTGTCAACGCTCATCACTGCGGCTCCTGGGGCACCTGCCAGACCGGGCGTGGTGGTGGCCGCAGGGCGTAAAGTCCTGGTCTCCTGGAAGGCACCTCTGGCCAACGGCCTAGTGGTCACTCGCTATCTCGCCAGGTGCTCGACTGCCGGTTTGGCGGCGAGGTACGTGATTGTGCGGGCCAGCTTCCTGTCCTACTACGTTACGGGCCTCACCCTCGGGCACCGATACACCTGCACGGTGACGGCCTACAACGCACTTGGGTACGGCAGGGCGTCGTCGCCGTCGCTGTCGTTCTTCCCGAAGGCGTAGTCGAGAAGGCACCAGCCGACATGGTTCGACGCGGGGCCCCACCCTCACGGGTGGGGTCCCGCGGCTGTGCGTGGGCGATAAGCCTTGTGGGATCAGGAGAAAGCGCCGGATGCCGCGACCTCTTCGTCGCGCGATCCGTGCAGCTGCTCGATCTTGCGTACGAGTCGGGCCAGGCCGATCTCCGCGGCCGTCGCACCGAAGCGCTCAGATCCCCGGATCCCCCATGTGAGAGTGCCCGTCAGTGTGCGCCGGACCCACTCACGGCGCGTGGCCGCGAACAGTGAGCGCAGCGGGCCGGGTAGCCCCGTGAGGTAGTACTGCTCCGCTGGCTCGGGTACCACGTCGGGATAGAGCCTGCGGATCGCCTCCCTGCCCCTGCCCTGCTCGAAGCAGTCGCGGAGGAACGCCTCGAGTGGTCGGCTGTGCACGTGTTGGGCGAAGAGGCCTCGGTCAAAGATCGCCGTCAGGCCCAGGTCTCGCAAGACGATTCCCAGGATTCGGTCCTCGTGCCGGTAGGTGAAGGTGGGCATGTGCCCTGAGTCGAACGCCTCGAGATAGATGTCGCGGGAGAGTGAGGTGTTGCCCAGCCAGAGGGCCGTCATGATCGTCGACGGCTCGGCCTCGTAGCCGACGCAGCGGGCTTCGTACTCGCGGGCGTAGAGCAACGTCGCGAATCCGCCAGGTGGCAGTGGATCGGGCACCTTGGTGGGCATGTAACCCAAGACGAGCAGTCGATCTCCGCGGGTGTGATGTGCGGCGTGAGCGCTCACGAGCCCTGGCATGGGCATGACATCGTCGTCGAGGAGGACGAGCAGATCACCTGTGGCGGCCCTCGCGCCGATCAAACGCGCTCGCGATGCCCCTGCGCCTCCCGATTCGATGGGGACGACTCGGGGGTCGAGCCTGGCGAGGCCGCGCAGCATGTCACTCGTGCCGTCCGAGCTGCCGTCGTCCACGACGATGATTTCGTGGTGCTCTGGGTCACCGAGAAGTCGCTCGAGCAGCGAGGAGATCTGGGCGACGCGGTTCCGTGTGGGGATAACGACTGTGACCCTCGGGGTCTGGTCGGGTGCGTTGGCTCCCTGGACGAGCGGCACGAGGTATTCCTCGTGGCCTGACTCGCCCTTTCCCGATGTCCCCAATATCCCAATCCCCACCCTAGGAACCCCCTGACCGCCATTAGTGTGTCACCAGAAGTCCACGGGTACCCCGGCTTTTCGGGCGTTCCCAGGACTGCGACCGGGGGGTCTGATTGTGATGAACGTCAGAGGCGCTAGGCGTGTTCTGCGCGCTGCGTCACTGACGGTGTCGGTCATTGTGGGCGTGTCATGTCTCACCGCAGTGGCTCTCCTTCAGGCTCCAGAGGCCCGGGCGGCAGCGGGCGACGTCGGCACTGCTGGTGGGGCCTTCGCTGGTTTCGCGACGATCACCCCCACCGCGCCCAAGTCCGAGAGCAAGCTTTGGTACGCGCACGGGTCTTGGTGGGCCTCGATGGCATCGTTGACGACCCTCGGCTATCGGATCGCGCGACTGGACCGGGCCACTCACACCTGGGTCGACGCCGGCGTCGACCTCGACACTCGGGGCAACACGCAAGCAGACATTTTGTGGAACGGACAGCATCTACTGGTCGCCTCGCACGTGGTGTCCTCGAGTTCAACCACCGCGGTCGTGAACCAGCCCGCGCGACTTCTGCGTTACTCCTGGACTGGATCCACCTGGGCACGCGACCCTGGATTCCCCGCCACGATCTCGAACTACTCAGCTGAGTCGATGACGATCGCCCAGGACTCCAACGGAACGGTGTGGGCTTCCTTCACCCGTTCCAGGAGGCTCTATGTCGTGAAGTCCACGGGCAGTGGAGACGCTGAATCAGTGGTGTTCGGCACTCCCTATATCCCGACCTTGGTCAATCTCACGGAGACCGGGTCCACGACCGCCACCACATTGACTTCCGATGACATCTCGGCGGTGGTCTCGGCCTCCGGCGTCACCACGGTGGTGTGGGGCAACCAGCTCAACGGCACCTACTACGCGGCGAGGCGGGCCGACTCCGCGAGCACGTGGAGGGCGTCCACGATCGTGAGCGGCACGCGGATGAGCGACGATCACCTCAACGTCAAGACGATTCCCGGCGATTCGCAGGGCCGGGTGTTCGTGGCCCTGAAGACCGCGCTCAGCGACAAGGTACCGGCGGTGCCCACGGACCCGCTGCTCATGCTTGCTGTGTACAAGCCCGCTTCATCGACCTGGGTCACGACGCCCATCGCCAGCGTTGCGGAATCGGGCACCCGCCCGCTGCTCGTTCTCGACGCGGAGGCCGACACCATTCATGCCTACTACACCGGGCCCACTACCGCAGGGATCGTGGCCTTCACGGGCACGGTGTACGAGAAATCGGCGTCGCTCTCATCGCCCACCTTCTCGACGGGCCTGGGAACACCGGTGCTGCGCGATTCGGCGTCGGCGACCATGAACAACGCAACCTCGACGAAGCAGACTACCGATGCGGTGAGCGGCAGGGTGGTGCTCGCGGCCACCGAGGGGCCGCAGAAGTACTGGTTCTCGGACTTCTACGTCCCTCCGCCGCCTGCGCCGTCCGCGAGCTTCACCGCGTCGCCCACGTCTGGAACCGTGCCCGTCACCACCGTGTTCACTGACACGTCGACCGGTGCACCGACCTCCTGGTCATGGGATTTCGGTGATGGCAGCGGCGCCAGCACCCGAAGCGCAAGCCATACGTACACATCTGCTGGCAACTACCTCGTGCGCCTCACGGCGATGAACGCCGGTGGAGCGACGACTGCGACCACTACGGTGTCGGTCCTTGCGCCCTTGGGCCCGACGGTATTCGACCGGGTCAATGCAGGGGGCTCGGCCCTCACCGGTGGCTGGGCGGCGGACACCTCGACGCGCCCGTCGTCCTGGGTCAACGACTCGGTGGCCAGGACCGCGACGGGCTCGACAGGCTCGACGATCGCCATGACCGATCCGTCGATCCCCGCCGGTACCCCGTCCTCGATGTTCAGAACGTCGCGCTACGACACCTCAGCCGGCAGCGACATGATCTGGACCTTGCCGGTTCCGAATGCCGGCACCTACACGGTGCGGCTCTACTTCGCGGAGACCTACTGGACATCGACGGGCAGGCGAACATTCAACGTCTCGATCAACGGATCTCGGGTGCTGACCTCGTTCGACATTCTGGCGGCGGCCGGCGGCGCGAAGAAGGGCATTGTGCGCACATTCACTGTCACGACATCGGGATCGATCACCGTGGCCTTTGGTCGCACGACCCACGACAACCCCATGATCAGCGGAATCGACGTCGTCGCGTCGTGACTACTCAGGGGGCGATTCCGGCTACCGTCACAGGTGGTTCCGCACCAGTCGATGCGGTCGATCCTGACCTCCGCGCGGCATTCGACGCACTCGACCGTGCGAACGTTGGCTGGCTGGTGCTGCGAGGCTCGGTCGACGGAGGCCGAGGCGACGTAGATCTGCTGGTCGATCCGAGCGCCCGTGCCCTGGTTGGACCGGCACTGACCGCCGCGGGGTTCGTCCACCGTCGTGCGCCTGAGCACCGGCCGCATCGCCTCTTCGTTCGCCGATCCTCTGCGGGATGGTTGGTTCTCGATGTCCTGCACGAGGTCGAGCCGGTCGGAGCGCGCAGCCACCCGTTCCCGATCGCGGCCGAGTTGATCGAGCGTTCGTCCCGTGACGTCCTCGAAGTGCCTCGGCCCTCGACCGAGGACGCGGCGTGGCTCGCCCTGCTTCGAGCGGGACGACCCGGCGCGCTGTCCGTCGACATGTCATCGATCCCGAGCACGCTCGAGGGCCCAGTTCCGGGTCTTCTCGACGACCTCGTGGGTTCGTCGACGGCATCACATCTCCTCGCCGCCGTGTCAGGTGCCGATCCTGCTTCTGCGTCGCGTGCCCTTGCGCCGATCACCTCGGTTTTGCGTCCTCGGCCTCGTCCGCTCCCGCGTTTCATTCGCCGAGTTCGCGATGCTCTCGCGTGGCGCTCTGAGGGGCGTAACGGCTTGGCCGTGGCCGTACTGGGCCCTGACGGCGCGGGGAAGTCCACGCTGATCGCCGGGCTCTGCGAATCGCTCCCGTTCGCGGTCTCCGTGCACTACCTCGGAGTGTTCCGCACCAGTGAACGCGAGCGACTTCTTCGGCGAATCCCCGGGGTGGCACTCGCAGGCAAACTCGCCACGCTCCGGATCCGTTCACTGTCAGGGGCTCTCGGCACTCGACGAGGCCGCATCGTCCTCTACGACCGTCATGTGGTCGATGCCCTCTTGCGCCCGGGCAAGCACACCTTCAGATCTCGCGTCAGCTATGGGCTGCTGGCGCGGGCCTGCCCGCCACCTGACCTATTCGTCGTACTCGATGCACCGGGTGAGGTGATGTTCGCCCGCAAGGGCGAACACACCGTGGGGATCCTCGAGGAGCGTCGACAGCGCTATCTCGATCTGCGTCAGCGGTACGACCAACTCGAGGTAGTCGATGCCACCGCCTCCGAATCTGATGTGCGGCGGATCGTGGAGACACTCATCTGGCAGCACTATGCGGGGGAGAGCCTGTGAGCGCCCCCGTCGATCGCTCTGCTGCCGTCGAGCCCGTTCCGAGACCCCCTCGCGGCCGCGCGACGGCGACGACACATGTTCGTGGATCCGCCCTCCTGCTCGTCGGTCGACTCATGTCGATGGGGCTCGGCCTCGTCATTCAGCTTCTGCTGGTGAGGTTGCTGGCAAAGGAAGACTTCGGCGCTTTCGCTTGGGCGTTGTCGGTTGTCACCCTTGTACAGGCATTCGTCCCGCTAGGTCTCGACCGGGTCGACTCCCGATTGATGGCGGTCGCTGACGAACGCGGTGACGACAGAAGTTTGGTCGGGATCATCGTCGGCGAGGCACTGCTGATCAGCGGCCTCGGCACTGTGGTGTTCGTCGTCGTGCTTCTCTGGCACACGCACCTCGGGCCGGGCATCGCACCGTCGCAGACCGCTGCCAACTTGCTCGTCATCATGGTCCTGCTCGCCCCTTTGGGGGCGCTGGATGCATTGGTGCTCGCGACCTTCGCCACCTTCGGCCGTTCGCGATCGGTGTTCTACCGTCGCTATCTGATTGAACCGGTGTTGCGACTCTCGGCGATCGTGATGGTCTTCGCCGTGGGCGGCGGTGTCTACGGCCTGACCGTGGGCTACGTGAGCGCAGCCCTTCTTGGCGGGCTTCTGTACGCGTGGCTGCTCGTTCGCCTGTTGTCGGAAATCGGCGTCCTGGCCGAACTGCGAGGCCGCATTGTGATTCCGATGCGCGAGATGGCGCGCGAGGGATTCCCGCTCGTGAGTTCCACCCTGATCTACGCCGCGACCACCGCCCTCCCGGCACTCGTGCTCGGTGCCGTAGGCACCGCGCTGGAGGTCGCAGCGCTACGTGCAGCCCTTCCACTGGCGATGCTCTCCCTGGCAGCGGGATCAGCGTTCGCCATTCTGTATCTCCCGATGGTGGCCCGGCTCTGGGACCGCAACGACAGACATGCCATCCGGATCACTTACTGGCGCACGTCGTTGTGGGTCTCGGTGAGTTCCTTCCCAGCACTGCTTCTCGGCGTCGCCTTCGCCACCCCCGTCACCGTGACCCTTCTGGGCGAGCGCTACGCCTCGACTTCACCCATCTTGGTGGTGCTCACCTTGGGATTCTGGTTCCAGTCGGCGGCGGGCATGTCCGGCCCATTGCTCTCGGTCTGCGGCCGGCGCCGCTATCTCCTATGGGCCAACGTCGGCTCGCTTGTGCTCGGTGGTCTCGCCTGCGCCCTGCTGATTCCTCGTTTCGGACCCTTGGGGGCAGCCGTGGCCACGACGATCACCCTGGTGGGGGCTAGCCTGCTTCGCAGTTCGGGTATGGACACGTTGCCGCCGGGGTTCTTCGATCGGCACGTCTCGGGTCCGTTCGCCGTCATGGCGGCAGCCACGGTCGGGTGTGCGGTGTTCCAGGAGTGGGCTGGTCTGTCCTTCATCTACGCCTTGCTTGTGACGACCGTTGTGTCGCTCGCCGTGGGGATCTACGCGCTGCCCTACCTCGATCTGCCCCGAACCTTCCCCGAGCTCGTGCACCTGCGGGTGCTCGGTCCGGTCCTCGCCCGCCTGGCCACTCGAAGGGTAGACACGTCGTCCAATCCCTACCTCGGATCTGGGGGATCTCCCCGCCGTCGCGGGGTGGCTGATGCTGACGGGGCGGAGGCCGTCGCTCTCAACTCCCGGCGACGCGATGCGGACTTCCTGTTCTTCCCTCCTACCGGTGTTGTCCGGGTTGGGCCGGTGCCCCTTGGTGGGGTGGAGGCGCTACTGAAGGCCGTGCCGCCAGGGGCCGCGGTCGCCGTCGCGCTGACTTCGGCCTCCAGGCGGCTCACGCGCACACGTGCCGCACTTGAGGCACGTGGCCTCGACGGCGTCGAGCTGTTCTGGGAGGCCCCGCGACGCTCGCGATGCCAGATGCTCGTGCCGCTATCGAGTCGCGCTGCGGTACTGGTCGCGACTCGTCGGCACGAAGGGAGCGCCCGGGGGGTGCTGCTCTCTCGCGTGTCCATGGTGCTGGTCAGGTGCGGTCTGACCTGGGTGGTCGCCCGAGATGTCATCGCGATCGGGCGCAGGGGATCACGATGAGCGGATTCCTGCACGAGGTCGGTGTCGCGGTGCGTGCTGGCACCATCATGAGTAATGGCTGGGGGACAGCGTCGGCTTCGGTCGATCGTCTGCGTGCCGCCGTGCCGGATGGCTCAGTCGTGCTCCACATCACACCAGGATTCGTGGAGTCGCGACACGTACTCGGCCTTTTCCTCGACTCCCGGGCGCGAGTGTGCTCTGTGGCCAAGACCGCGCGATTCGAGTGGGACTCGGTGGGTGTGCGCCGCGAGGCCGCAGCCCTGGCTCGTCTTGTGGAACTGGCTCCGCAACTTCGCGACAGCGTTCCGGAGGTGCTGGCCTGCGTCACGTTCGCGGGGCGTGACGTTCTCCTGGAATCGGTGCTCGAGGGTGAGGCGTTGACGCACCAGCGGGTGCGTCGGGAGCCGGCCGCCGCCGCTGCAGTCGCGCGCTGGATTTCCGCATTGCCCGTGTCGGGCTATGACGACGGGGCGATGATCATCGACGAGCTTCTCGAGCCTCCGTTGGCCCGGCTCGATGCGATGGCCCCTATGGGAGATCCGATCCGGGAGTTGGCATCCGCCACTCGGATCGCGGTAGAGCCCCTCCGGGGGATGGTGCTGCCTCGCCCGTTCGAGCACGGTGACGTGAGCCATCCCAATCTGCTGGTGGCCGAGCACGGCGGACGCCTGAGCGTGGGCATCGTCGACTGGGAGCTCGCGCGCGAGCGCGGGGCGCCTGGCCACGACCTCGCCCAGTTCGAGGCTTTCACGGCCTTCGCGCGCGCAAGTGCCCATGGGCGGGCGGCTGAGGGGCGAGCTTTCCAGGAGGCGTTCAGCGCGGGCGGGCGCGGCCGGCGGGCTTTCACCGCCGGGCTCGCGGACAGTGTCCCGTTGGATGCCATCCGGC
>CAFBPU010000043.1_pt1 | contig 22383 bp, 19 predicted proteins | sample 7269791 | NCBI WGS metagenome assembly CAFBPU01 (sample SAMEA6814154, study PRJEB35770) | freshwater metagenome | biome: Freshwater; feature: Freshwater reservoir; material: water | place: Czech Republic | collected 2017-06-27 | depth 30m m
AGCTGGAAGGTCGAGGTCATGATGGTGCCGCTGTAGCCCGGATGGGCCTTCACGATCTTGTTCATCCATTTCGGATCGAGCAGGTCGGCGAAGCTTTTTGGCGCTTCTTCCGCCTTCACCATATTGGTGTTGTAGCCAATGACGCAGCCCCAGGCGCGGAAGCTGGCGAACATGCCATCCGCATCCTTGTGCTCGGCGGCATAGTGTTTGGCGACGTCTTCCGGAACGTAAGGCTGCAGAATGCCGTCCCGCTTCCAGACGATGAAGTGCGCAGCGTCCGAGGAATTCACCACGTCAACTTCATAAATCTTGCTGGCGTATTCCTGCCCGATGCGCTGGAACACGCGCTCGGCGCCGCTGCGTTCAACCCGGACCGCGATGCCGGGATATTTCGCCTCGAAGGCCTTGCCGACTTTTTCCGCTACGGGAAGATCGACAGCGGTGTACCAGACGACCTTCCCTTCCTTCTTGGCCGCATCAATCAACTTCTGATCGACCATAGCCGCCGCCGGTGCCTGTGCGCGGATGGGCGATGCAAAGACGCTTGCAGCCGCGAACGCTGTCGTCCCTTTCAGAACGTCTCGCCGCGAAACTCTCCACTTGCTCATGGACGTATTCTCCCTGTTGGCTTCCCGCTTTGCGGGCCTTTTTTTGTTGCGCCGGGATTTTTTATCCCATCAGCGCTCGGCAATTCTCCGGTGGCAGCTCAAGCCACACGCTTGAGCCCCGCGGAATGCTTTCTTCTGCAGAGGTAATGACGCGCAATTGCGTGCCATCGGCAACCTCGACCATGTAGTCGCGGCTGTCGCCGAGAAAGACCTGACGCACCACGGTCGCCGGCACGACGTTTTCCGTCTGCTGCGGCTTGGCCGCGCGGATATTGATAGCGTGCTGGCGAATGGAAACCGCGGTCGTGCCACCGGCCGCGAGTTTCGCGCCCGTGCAGCGGAGCGGCAGGCCGGCGAACGAGATACGGCTGTCGTCGAGGTTCTTGCCGCTGACGACATTGCTGGAACCGATGAAGCGCGCCACGAATTCGGAGCGCGGCCGCTCGTAGATGTCTTCCGGCGACCCGGCCTGTTCGATCTTCCCCGCGTTCATTACCGCGATGACGTCCGCGGTTGTCATCGCTTCCGACTGGTCGTGGGTGACGTAAACGGTGGTATAACGATATTCGTCGTGGAGGCGCCGGATTTCAAAGCGCATCTCTTCGCGCAGATTGGTGTCGAGGTTCGACAGGGGTTCGTCGAGTAGAAGCGTTTCCGGTTCAACGACAAGTGCGCGCGCAAGCGCCACACGTTGCTGCTGGCCGCCGGACAGTTCACCGGGATAGCGGTCGGCCAGAGCGCCAAGCTTGGTGGTGGCGAGAATGGCCGCGAGCTTCTTGGCGATGGTGTCGCGGCTTTGTTTCCGCAGCTTCAGTCCATATGCGATGTTCTCCGCCACGGTCATGTGCGGCCAGAGGGCGTAGCTCTGGAAGATCATCGACATGTTGCGCTGTTCCGGCGGCAGTGTCCGCGCCGGCGAGGAGACCATGCGGGAGCCGACATGGATTTCGCCCGCGCTGGGTTCGACGAAGCCCGCGATCAGCCGCAGAGTCGTGGTCTTGCCACAGCCGGAGGGGCCCAAAAGGCACACCAGCCGACCGCTTTCTATGTGCAACGAAACGTCGTCGACCACCGCGAGGGTGTCATAACGCTTCGTAAGACCACGCAATTCAACGGACGCCACGCATGCCCTCCCAGGACGGCGCGCTCACGGCACTGGCCGCGGCGGCTCTTCGTGGGCCCATCATAAGGGCTGGCATGCCAGCATGCCATGCGACCAATGTCGCTTATTCAAGAACCTGTGAAGACCGGTTTGCGCTTTTCCATGAAGGCCTGGCGGCCCTCAATGTAGTCCTTGCTGGCGAAGCATTCCGCCACCAGTTCGGAACAGCGGCTGATGTTGCGCTTGGACTCGTCCTTCATCACCTCGCCGACGATGAACTTGACCGCATTGACCGTGAGCGGCGCATTTCCGGCGATGGTTTCGGCATAATTCTTCACATAGGCCTCGATCTCTTCGTCCGGCACGATCCGGTTGGCGAAGCCCATATCCTTGGCCTCTGCTGCGTCGAACTGACGCGCCGTGAAGAAAATCTCCTTGGTGAAGGACGGCCCGACCAGATCCGATAGCCGCTTCAAGCCCGGATAGTCATAGCCCAATCCGAGCTTCGCGGCCGGTACGGCGAAACGCGAATTCGGCGAGCAGATGCGAATATCACAACAGGACGCGAGGCCCATGCCGCCGCCGATGCAGTAGCCACGGATAATCGCGATGGTCGGCTTCGGAAAAGAATAAACCGTCGAATATCCGAGTTCGACAGCCTTGTTGTATTTTTCGACGCCGTCCTTGCTGGAACGCTCATCGGCGAATTTCGAAATATCCGCGCCGGAAACGAAAGCCTTGCCACCCGCACCGGTAAGAACGACGACACGCACGTCTTGGTCTTTGGCAAATTCATTGAGGTGGCGAACAGTCGCCTCCCACATCTCCAGCGACATCGCATTGTGCTTCGCCGGATTGTTGAAGGTCACGATGCCAACGCCGCCTTCCTTGTGTGCGAGCAGTGTATCGGTCATGAGCGCTTGTCCTTGTCTCGTCAGATCGCTTTTGCCTTGCGCAGGTCTTCGATTTCCTGCGCACTGAAACCGAATTCCTTCAGCACTTCCTCGTTATGCTCGCCAACATCCGGCGGCGGCGCCACCATCTTTGTCGGCGTGCGCGACATGCTGAAAGGCTGCGCCACTACGGTTAGCGGCCGGCCATCCTGCGAATCGGTCGGCACCGGCGCTGCGATGCCGAGATACTTGACCTGCGGATCGTCGAACATCTGGTCAATGGAGTAGATCGGCCCGGACGGCACCCCGGCTTCGTTGAGTTGTTCAAGCCATTCGGCGCTGGTCTTCTTTTCGGTGATCTTGTTGAGCTCTACGTTCATCGCGTCGCGGTTCTTTGAGCGCAAGGCGCCTGTCGCATATTCCGCGCGCTTGATCATCTCGTCCGCGCCGATGGCCTGCGCAAAGCGCTCCCAGATTTTCTGGCCGGTCGTCGCGATATTGATGTGACCATCCGAGGTCTTGAAGACGCCGGTGGGAATGCTGGTCGGATGATTGTTGCCGGCCTGCGGCGCGACTTCCTTCTTGTTCAGCCAGCGCGAGGCCTGGAAGTCGAGCATGAATATCTGGGCCTGCAGTAGCGAGGTCTGCACCCATTGGCCTTTACCGGATTTTTCGCGCTCCAGCAACGCCGTAAGAATACCGATGGCGCAGAAAAGTCCCGCGCTCAGGTCGGCGATCGGAATGCCCGCGCGCACAGGACCCTGCCCCGGCAAGCCGGTGATCGACATGATCCCACCCATGCCTTGCGCGATCTGATCGAAACCAGCGCGCTCTCCGTAAGGTCCATCCTGGCCGAAGCCGGAGATGCTGGCATAGACGATGCGTTTATTGATCTTCTTCAGCGACTCATAATCGATACCGAGACGCGCCTTCACATCGGGGCGGAAATTCTCCACCACCACGTCGGCCTTTGCGACCAACCGATAGAAAGCCTCGACCCCCGCCTTTTCTTTCAGGTTGAGCGTGATCGCGCGTTTGTTGCGATGCAGATTCTGGAAATCGGGACCACGCCGTGCACCGCCGAGCGGCTCACCCGCGCCGCCCTCTTCCGGTGCATCAATCTTGATGACATTGGCGCCCCAATCCGCGAGTTGCCGCACGGCTGTGGGACCGGCGCGCACGCGCGTGAGATCGAGGACGACAAAGCGGTCGAGAGCTGTAGATGCGTGAGGTGCTGACACGGACAAATATCTCCGGGAAACGCTGAAGCGCCAGAAATCCGGCGGGCGACAATCCCCGATCCCGCCCAGGTTGTCTACCCACCCAAGGATCGAGACTGCTGGCTAGATGTCGGAACCGCGGAACCACTCGGGTGCGAGCGCAAGCGGCTCGCCGGAGAGCCCGATGATCTTGTGTTCTACCAGATAATCGAGGATTTGCTTCGCAAGCTGCGCCGGCGTCTTGCCTACCGTCTCGAGATGAATCTCGGGCTGTTCCGGCGCTTCGTAAGGCGCATCGATGCCGGTGAAGTTCTTCAACTGCCCGGCCTTGGCCTTGGCGTAGAGCCCCTTCGGATCGCGCTTGATGCAATCTTCGACGGGCGTGTCGACAAACACCTCCAGGAATTCCGCTTCATCGACCAGCGCGCGCACCATCTGGCGGTCAGTGCGATAGGGTGAGATGAAGGAGCACAGCACGATCAGTCCGCTGTCGACCATCAGCTTGGACACTTCGCCAACGCGGCGGATATTCTCGACCCGATCAACCTCGGTGAAGCCGAGATCGCGGTTGAGACCGTGGCGCACATTGTCGCCGTCCAGCAGCATGGTGTGGTGGCTGGTGAGATTCAGCGCCTGCTCGACGATATTGGCAATGGTGGATTTGCCCGAGCCCGACAGGCCGGTGAACCACAAGATCACCGGCTTCTGATGCTTGAGCCCGGCGCGTTCGGCCTTGCCGATCAGCAGCGGCTGCCAGTGAATATTGGTGCCACGGCGCAGGCCGAAATCGACCATGCCGGCGCCGACCGTCTGGTTCTTGAAACGATCGATGATGATGAAAGAACCGGTCTTCCGGTTCTCGGCATAGGGGTCGAACGCAACAGGCACGCTGGTCGACACATTGACGAAGGCGATATCGTTCAGATGCAAAGTCGTCGCGGCAAGATGTTCCTGCGTGTTGACGTCGATCTTGTGCTTGATGGTGGTGATGGTCGCCGGCACGGTCTTGGTGCCGATGCGGATCAGGTAGGAGCGGCCCGGCAAGAGCTGCTCATCGTTCATCCAGATAATATGTGCGGCGAACTGGTCGGATACCTCCGGCCGCGCCTTTGGCTCGACCAGGATATCGCCCCGCGCGATATCGACTTCATCCGCAAGCGTAATGGTCACAGCGTCGCCGGCCTCGGCGTGCTCAAGCGAGCCATCATAAGTAACAATGTCTTCGACCTTTGTGGCGCGGCCTGAAGCGGCGACAACAACGGCATCGCCCTTGTTGATGCGGCCGGACGCGACGGTGCCGGCATAGCCGCGGAAGTCGAGGTTCGGCCGGTTGACCCATTGCACCTGAAAGCGGAAAGCCTTGCTGAGCTCGTCGCTCCGCACGTCCACGCCTTCAAGATATTCGATGATCGACGGGCCCTTGTACCAGGGCATCTTGGCCGAACGCTCGACCACGTTCTCGCCATAGCGCGCGGACAGCGGAATCGGCATCACAGTCTTGAAGCCAAGCTGCGCGGCAAAAGAAGTGTAATCGGCAACGATGCGGTCGAAGACTTCCTGGCTGTAATCCACGAGGTCGATCTTGTTCACTGCAACGACGACATGCTTCACGCCAAGCAACGAACAGATAAAGGAGTGCCGCTTGGTCTGCACCAGCACGCCCTTGCGCGCATCGATCAGGATGACGGCGAGCTCGGCATTGGAGGCGCCGGTCGCCATGTTGCGGGTATATTGTTCGTGGCCGGGCGTGTCGGCGACGATGAAGGAGCGCCGCGGCGTCGCGAAGAAGCGGTAGGCAACGTCGATCGTGATGCCCTGCTCGCGCTCAGCCTCTAGGCCATCGACCAGCAAGGCAAAATCGATGTCCTCACCGGTGGTACCATGGCGCACGGAGTCCTTCTCCAATGCCGACATTTGGTCTTCGAAAATCTGCTTGGAGTCGTGCAGCAGCCGGCCGATCAGGGTCGATTTGCCATCGTCCACCGATCCGCAGGTGATGAAACGCAACAGATCGTTGTCGGTCTCGATGGGCTTGCTGCCGTCGGTGCGGGTATCCATCAGAAATACCCCTCGCGCTTCTTCTTCTCCATCGAGGCAGATTCATCGCTGTCGATCAGGCGGCCCTGACGTTCGGAGACCTGCGCGGTCTTCATCTCGGCAACGATGTCGTCGAGATTGTCGGCGTTGGATTCGATCGCGCCGGTGAGCGGGTAGCAACCCAGCGTGCGGAAACGCACGCGGCGCATCTGCGGCTTCTCGCCGGGCTCGAGCGGCATTCGGTCATCGTCAACCATCAACAGCGTGCCGGAGCGCTCCACCACTGGACGCTTCTTGGAGAAATAGAGCGGCACGACCGGGATGTTCTCGAGTTGCACGTAGGTCCAGACGTCGAGCTCGGTCCAGTTCGAAATCGGGAAAACGCGGATCGATTCGCCTTGCCGGATGCGGGTGTTGAACAGGTTCCACAATTCGGGACGCTGGTTGCGCGGATCCCATGCATGCGCCTTAGAGCGGAAGGAGAAGATGCGCTCCTTGGCGCGGCTCTTTTCCTCGTCGCGGCGCGCGCCGCCGAAAGCGGCATCGAATTGATATTTGTCGAGCGCCTGCTTGAGGCCCTCGGTCTTCATCACATGGGTATGCACCGACGAACCGGAGGCAAACGGATTAACACCGGCGGCGATGCCCTCCTCGTTGATATGAACGATCAGATTGAGACCGAGACGTTTTGCTTCCTCATCGCGAAACTTGATCATCTCGCGGAATTTCCATGTCGTATCGACATGCAAAAGCGGGAACGGCAACGGCGACGGATAGAAGGCCTTGATCGCAAGATGCAGCATCACGCTGGAATCCTTGCCGATCGAATAGAGCATCACCGGATTGCGGAATTCGGCGACCACTTCGCGCATGATCTCGATCGATTCCGCCTCCAGGCGCTTGAGATGCGCGGGAAGCGGTTCTTTCGATCCGGACTTGTTAGCGGCGGCTGTCATAAAATTCATAGCTGTGCGTTTGCAGGTAGGTCACGAAATCGGGTCACGGCCCCAGGCAACAAAACCATCGTTGCGGAAGCCAGCTTTTCCATAGCGGAAGGGAGATCCGTCCCTACCGATTACGCATCCGCCCGCCGCCGTCAACACCGCATGACCGGCCGCGGTATCCCATTCCATGGTGGGGGCCAGACGGGGATAAACGTCCCCCTCACCCTGGGCCAGAACGCAAAATTTTAGCGAGGAGCCGGCCGCCTTGAAGGTTCCAACCTTGAGCGTTTTCAAGAGCGCCTCGGTTTCCGGATCGAGATGGGACTTGCTCGCCATCGCCCGCAGGCCATCGGCCGGGTAGGCTTCGGTCGTCAGCTTCTGCATGGCGTCGCGCTTGGGCAGCGCATCGCCGGGGCGGACCTCAGAACGCCAGGCCGAGGCGCCGGCGATATACATCTGGTTCAGCGCCGGCGCATAGACGCATCCGACCACCGGCTTGTTGTTCTCGACCAGCGCAATATTGACGGTGAACTCGTGGCTGCCGGTGATGAATTCGCGTGTGCCATCGAGCGGATCGACCAGGATGAACCGCGCGGGCGCGGAGTCGTTCGCCTTGGCGTCGAAGGATTCCTCGGCCACCACCGGGACATCGGGGATCACGCTCTTGAGGCGTTCGAGGATCACGCGCTCCGCGGCAGCGTCGGCTTCGGTGACGGGCGAACTATCCTTCTTGGACTCGACTTTCAGAGTCGGCGAATAGATCGCCATGATGACCTTGCCGGCCTCCGAGGCAATCTCGCCAAAGCGCGAAGCGAGTTCATTCCTTGCAGCGTCGTTCATGATCCAACCGGCTTGAGGGGATGGGCGGCTTTAGCGCCAATTCATAGCAAATACCAATGCCACAAATGCCGGCCGTCTTCACCAATTTCATAGCAGATTCCGGGGTTTGGTTACTGCGGATCAGCCCATCCCCAGCGGCATGGGCCGACCAAAACTTGGGGGTTTTGGGTGTTTCGGGGGCTTCGCGGTTGCGAAAGGCCATTTGCACAACCTTTCGTGACGTCGGTTAGCGAAAGGGGTAGCCTTTGGCCTGCTAACGCCGCGGCCGCCCAACTGGTCGGACCAGAAACGGTGAAGCGAGGGAAGGAACGCGTGAGACCGGAGACTTGATCAAGAAACATTTCCTGGGGAGGCAACAATGCGCACTGGCAATATCTTGCTTTCAGTCGGCGCCGCTTTCGCGGCTGTATTTCTCGGCGGGGGAATTCACCCTTCAGCGCAGAACGCCGCCCCTCTTAGCGGCAAGGTTTCCTCACCGGCCGAACCCGTGATGGAAGGCGTGATCGTCGGCGCCAAGAAGGACGGCACCAACGTCACCGTTTCCGTCGTCAGCGACGACAAAGGGAATTTCAGTTTCCCGGCCGGCCGACTCTCCGCCGGCCACTACAAACTCTCCATCCGCGCGGTCGGATACGACCTGCAAAGCCCGATGGAGATCGACATTCCCGCAGCGGGCGGCGCGACGGCAGATATAAAACTCGACACCACCAGGAACCTGGAGAAGCAGCTCAACAACGCCGAGTGGATCATGAGCGTGCCGGGCAACGACAAGCAGCGCGAGATGCTGACGAGTTGCGTCGGCTGCCACAACTTGCAGCGGCCGTTGTTCTCTATGCATAACCCCGAAGCATTCCAGGAAATCTTCGCGCGCATGCAGACCTATTCCTCCGGGAGTACACCGCTGAACTTTCAGCGGTTGTTCGTCGACGGCGAGCGCGTCCGGGTCCGCCCGCAAGAGGCTGAAGCCAATAGGCCGCGCGCCGAATTTTTCGCCAAGATAAATCTGAGCAACGGTCCGCGGTCGTATCCGCTGAAAACACTGCCGCGGCCTACAGGGCGGGCAACCCGCGTCATCTACACCCGCTACGACCTGCCACGCGCGATTGCGGAACCGCATGACGTCGTACTCAGCCATGACGGGCACGCCTGGTATTCGGATTTTGGCAGCGCCGTGGTTGGCGAGATCGATCCCGTCAGCGGCAAGGTCACCGAATATCCGCTCCCGATCCTCAAGCCGAAATCACCGAAGGGCTCGCTGCAGATTGCCGTCGATCCCAAGGGCTTTCTCTGGGTCTCGATGATGATGCAGGGCGGCCTGGCAAAGATCGATCCTAAGACCAAGGAGATCACGCCATATCCCTTCCCGGCGGAAGATCAGACCACCAGCACCTATGCTTCGATGGTGGCGCCGCAACATTCCGATGTTGACGGCGTCATCTGGACCGGAGACCAGGGCAAGCACTCGCTTTACAAGTTCCACACCGACACCGGCACATATGAAAAAGTGGGCGTCGCCACCGACGAAAAAGGCAATAAGATCGAAGGCTATGGCATGCCGACCGATTCCAAAAACCGGCCCTATATTCTGGAATTCCGCGACACGCGCATCGGCCGCGTCGACCCGCAGACCAACGTAGCCAAGATCTGGTCGGTGACTTTCGGCCAGCGTACCAGGCCGCGGCGGGGCCGCGTCGATAGCCAGGACCGGCTATGGTTCGCCGCCTTCGGCACCGGCCATATCGGTATGTTCGATCCGGTGACCGAGCAGTTTGCCTCTTATCTGCCGCCGACGCCGTGGGCCAATCCCTATGACGTGGAAGCCGACAAGAACGGCGAAGTCTGGGCGGGCTCCATGCTCAACGATCGCCTCACGCGGCTTGATCCAAAGGAAGGAAAATTCGTCGACTATCTGATGCCGGGACAGTTCACCAATATCCGTCGCATCTTTGTCGATAACAAAACGGCGCGTCCAACGATCTGGATCGGCGACAACCATGGAGCCAACGTCGTTCACGTCGAGCCGCTCGATTAAATAAAAACCCCGCCACAAATCCTTGCCGGCGGGGTTTTCTTCTCGCGAAGATTTTTTGCGGATCAGCCCAGCCGGTACGGAATGGGCCGGCGGCCATACGAGGCCGGACCTGGGCGCACGACCTTCGGCTCCAGAGCCGGAGCAGTACCATCGACAAAGGCTGCCACGAAGGGAGACGCCGGTTCCTGCTGGATCAGCCGCGGCGGCGCGACCTGCTCCACCTTGCCATCGTTAAGGATGGCCACCCGGTCCGCCAGTTCGAACGCTTCGTCCTGGTCATGGGTCACGAACAGCGTCGTGTGGCCGGTCTGGTCGTGGAATTCGCGAAGCCAGCGGCGCAGCTCCTTGCGGACCTTGGCGTCGAGCGCGCCGAACGGCTCGTCGAGCAGCAGGACGCGCGGCTTGATCGCAAGCGCACGCGCGAGCGCCACGCGCTGACGCTGACCGCCGGACAATTGCGTCGGATAGCGATTGGCAAAATCGGCGAGTTGGACAAGCTCGAGCAGTTCGAGCGAACGGCGCTTGATCTCGTTCGCGTCGGGGCGGACGCGGCGCGGCTGCGCGCGCAAACCGAAGGCGACATTGTCCAGCACGGTCATATGCCGGAACAGGGCGTATTGCTGGAACACGAAACCGATGCGGCGTTCGCGCAACGACAGCGTCGCGGCATCGAGATCATCGAACATCACGCGGCCGGCTTGCGGCTGCTCCAGGCCTGCAACCACACGCAACAACGTCGTCTTGCCGGATCCCGAAGGGCCGAGGATCGCCATCAGCTCCCCGCCATGCACCTTCAACGACGCGCCGCGGAGCGCGGGATATTGCCCGAATTCCTTGTGAATATTCTCGACCGTGACGGCGACGGACATTTCTTAATCCTATCTGGTTGCACCGAGGGCGATCGCATCCTCGAAACGCCACTCAAGAAAACTTTTCAATGCGAGCGTGACCAAAGCCAGCATCGCGAGCACTGACGCCACCGCAAAAGCCGCGACAAAATTGTATTCATTGTAGAGAATCTCGACATGCAGCGGCATGGTGTTTGTCAGCCCGCGGATGTGGCCCGATACCACCGCAACGGCGCCGAACTCACCCATCGCACGCGCATTACAGAGCAGCACGCCATAGAGCAGGCCCCATTTGATATTGGGCAAGGTCACCGTCCAGAACGTTCTCCAGCCGGAAGCGCCAAGCGATAACGCGGCTTCCTCTTCCTGCGTTCCTTGCGCTTGCATCAGCGGCACAAGCTGTTGCGCCACAAAAGGAAAAGTCACGAAGATCGTAGCCAGAACGATGCCCGGCACCGCGAAGAGTATCTGGACGCCTTGCGATTGCAGCCACGGGCCGATCGCGCTGCCCGCACCGAACAGCAAAACAAATACGAGGCCGGAAACGACGGGCGATACCGAAAACGGCAGATTGATCAGCGTGAGCAGCAAATTCTTGCCGCGAAATTCGAACTTCGCAATCGCCCAGGCACCGCAGATGCCGATAACGATGTTGAAACCCACCGCGAAGACAGCAACCGTCAAGGTCAACCGGATGGCCGCAACCGCATCCGGCTCGCTCAGCGCTTTCCAGTAAGCCTCGAAACCGCGCCGGAAAGCCTGCGCAAAAACTGCGAACAGCGGGAGGAAAATCACCAGCGCTAGAAAGGTCACAGATATCGCGATCAACACGACGCGCGTCAGCAGGCTTTCGCCGGTGACGCGCTGATTACGTAACGGCAGGCGGATGACGGAAGTCTCAGACATAGCCTAGCCTCCGCCGATTCCAGTTTTGCAGCATGCTGATCAGCACCCGCAGCGAAAATGAGAGCGCGAGCATGACTGTGGCGATCACCGCGGCCCCGCCGTAGTCAAACTCTTCCAGGCGAATGACGATCAGCAGCGGCGCGATCTCGGACACAAAGGGAAGATTACCCGCGATAAAAATGACGGAGCCGTATTCGCCGATACCGCGCGCGAAAGCGAGTGCGAAGCCGGTCAGCAAAGCCGGCGTCATCGCCGGAAGGACGACGTTGAAGATGGTGCGAGCCCGGCTTGCCCCAAGCAACGCGGCAGCCTCCTCGATGTCCTTTTCACTTTCCGCCAGCACCGGCTGCACCGTGCGCACGACGAAGGGCAGGCCCACAAAAATGAGGGCCAGGACCACTGCATAAGGCGTGTAGGCGATCTTGATTCCAAGCGACGCGAGCAGCGATCCGATCGCGCCATTCGGCGCATAGATCACGGCGAGCGAAATGCCGGCGACAGATGTGGGCAATGCGATAGGAAGATCAATCGCCGCATCGAGAATGCGTTTGCCGGGAAACTGATAACGCACCAGCACCCAGGCTACGAGCAAGCCGAACACCGCATTAATTGCGGCGGCGATGAAAGCCGCGCCGAACGACAGCCGCAGCGCGTCGAGCGTCCGGGGGTTGGTCGCGATACGCCAGAAATCGGCGGGCCCCACGCTTGCCGCCTTGAAAGCCAGTGCCGCCAGCGGAATCAAAACGACAAGCGACAAGGCGGTCACCGTAATACCAAACGTGATCCCGAAACCCGGGATCACGCTCTGGTTCTGCCGAATGATGCCTCTCGCAGCGAGCATCGCTATTTCTTGCCGTAGAGCTTATCGAAGGTGCCGCCATCGCCGAAATGCTCGGGTTGCGCCTTGGCCCAGCCACCGAAATCCTTGTCGATGGTCACAATGTCGATTTTCTTGAACTGCTTGAGGTCTTCCGGGTTCGCGTCTTCCGGCTTGATCGGGCGATAATGATTCTTGGCCGCAATCGCCTGACCCTTTGGAGAATAGAGGAACTGGAGATAGGCCTCGGCCACGGCCTTCTTGGTGCCGACATTGCCTTCGACCACGGCAACAGGCGGCTCGGCCAGGATCGAAATCGAAGGCGTGATGATTTCGAAGTTGTCCTTGCCGAATTCATCCAGCGACAGGAAGGCTTCGTTTTCCCAAGCGATCAAAACATCGCCGAGACCGCGCTGAGCGAAAGTCACGGTCGAGCCGCGGGCGCCGGTATCGAGCACCGGGACATTCTTGAGAACGGCGGAGATATATTCCTGCACCTTGGCCTTGTCGCCCTTGAAGGCACGATCGGCCCAGGCCCAGGCGGCGAGGTAATTCCAGCGCGCTCCACCCGAGGTTTTCGGGTTTGGCGTGATCACGCCAATACCGGGCTTGCCGAGATCACCCCAATCCTTGATGCCTTTCGGATTGCCCTTGCGCACCAGGAAAACAATCGTGGAGGTATAAGGTGCGCTGTTGTCCGGAAATTTCTTCTGCCAGTCAGCGGGGATCTTGCCCGTGCGTTTGGCGATCTCGTCGATGTCGCCGGACAGCGCCAGCGTCACCACGTCAGCCGCGAGGCCGTCGATCACCGCACGGGCCTGGCCACCTGAGCCGCCATGCGACTGCCGGATGGTGACATCCTCGCCCTTCTTTGCCTTCCACTCGGCGGCGAAAGCGGCGTTGACGTCTTTGTAAAGCTCGCGCGTCGGATCGTAGGAAACATTCAGCAGCACCGTCTCGCCATGCGCGAAAGTCGTGATCGCAAAGCAGAGAACGAAGGCAGCAAGAGCAAATACGGCGTGAATGAAATTACGACTCGTTGTCGGCATGGCACGAAGCTCCTTGGCTTACTGCTAATACTCTATGGGTTTAGTATAGTATTGGTCAAGCCTGCATTTACAGGGGCAAAACACCCCTCGCAAGCCCCTCAACCAAAAGAGATTTTTATGCCAGCCGCACGCGTTTTGCTGGAATGCGCCGACTCTGCTTCTTGCCTTCGGCAGCTTTCACAGCCTGCGCGATGGTCGTCGCCTCCAGCACGCGCAACGAAGCCTCGTAGGCTTCCGCAAAGCCGGCGCGCACGCCGCATAGCTCTTCGCTCGGGCAATCGTCGCATTTGCGATAGGCCGTTTTCGACAGACATGGCAACGGCGCGATCGGCCCATCGATCATGCGCAACACACTACCGAGAGAGATCGATTTCGCATCTTTCAGCAGGGCATAACCACCTTCACGCCCGCGCCTGCTCGTGATCAATCCGCCGGCTTTCATCGAGAGCAGTATTTGCTCCAGGAATTTGCGGGGGATTTGTTCTTGTTCGGCGATGTCGCGAATCTGCATGCCCGCGCTGCCGGCGCGGGCCAAAACAATCAGCGCCTTGTAGGCGTAGCGTGCGCGTTGAGAAATCATCGACGGCCTTTAAATGGTGATCCCGGCATGACTCGAACATGCGACCTACGGTTTAGGAAACCGCCGCTCTATCCAGCTGAGCTACGGGACCCCCAGTAATTTTCATAATAGCTAATTGGCCCAAATCAAAGCGCCACCTCGGACAATTGACCCACATCAAAACAGGATACCCGTTTCGCCCCTAGTTTGGCCCTGCAACAGGAGCTGTCGATAACCATGGAAGCGGCGGTAGAAGAAAGTCCCAAGACCGTTCCCTACGAAATGATGGGCGGCGCGGCTATGGTGCGGCAGGTTGTCGACCGGTTTTACGACATCATGGACACCGACCCTGCCGCCGCAGGGATTCGCAGCATGCATGCCAAGGATCTCGGCCCCATGCGTCAACTGGTGTTCGAATTTCTGAGTGGCTGGCTCGGGGGACCGTCACTGTATTTCCAGCATCCTGGCCACAGATGTATTGGTTCTGCGCATTCCAAATTCGCTATTGGCGAAGCTGAGCGCGATATCTGGATGACGTGCATGCGGCGCGCGATGCAAGAGTGCGGCGTTTCGGCAGAGGTTCGCGATCTGCTTGATAAGCCGCTGCTACGAATGGCCGAGGCTTTTCGCAACCGCTAACCGGTGCGCACAAAAAAGGCCCGGCCAACCGGCCGGGCCCCTTCGGAAATCTCGTCAAAATCAGCGCTGGTTCTGCTGCCCGCCCTGGCCACCCTGGCCACCCTGCTGCTTCTGGTCGCGCTGCGGGTTGCTCTGTTGCTGCTGGCCGGGCTTCTGCTGCTGTTGCTGTTGGTTCTGCTGATTTTGCTGGTCCTGGCGTTGGCCGCCCTGACCGCCTTGCTGTCCTTGATTTTGCTGGTTACCCACTGGACTCTCCTCCTGTTGGGGTTAGCAAAGATCAACGCGAGGCTTGGGTGCGAAGTTCCTGCCGGCGGGTATTTTGTGCTGCTTTCATTGGGTTGTTCTCCGCCATGTTTTGGGCGCAGACCGCGCATGCCCAAGGCGCCCCAGCGGCGGTTTCTTGTGCTGCCAAATCCCTGGGCAGTTTTGAGGTGGAGACGGTCCTCGACGGCCGATCTTTTCGGCTGCGGGACGGGCGCGAAGTTCTGCTCGCCGGTATTGAGGTGCCTTCCAGCTCGGGAAAGACCTGGCTTGCGCAACGCCTGACCGGAAAGACCGTCGTTCTGCGACAGGTCACTTCCGAAACCGACCGATATGAGCGCTTGCTCGCCCAGGCCTTTGTGACGGCAGACAGCGTCGAGCGCTGGATTCAGCAGGAGCTTCTCGCCACAGGCCAGGCCCAGGTGAGCGCGCGACCCGGTGATAGTGCATGTGCCAAGGCCCTCCTGAGCGCAGAAGCTCCCGCACGCCGGAACCGGCTTGGGCTGTGGGCGAATTCCGATTACAGCGTAAAGGCTTCCAGCGATCTGGAAGGCCTGCTGACGCGCAAAAGTCGCTTTACCGTGGCGGAAGGCAAAGTGTTGTCTGTCCGCGAAAGCGGAGGCACTATCTATATAAATTTCGGGCGGGAGTGGTCGCGCAATCTCACCGTTACGATTTTACGCCGCAATCTGCGCGCATTTGAAGCCTCCGGCATGGACCCGAAAAAGCTTGAGGGCGCCCGCGTCCGGGTGCGCGGGCTTGTCGAGGAGCGCAACGGGCCGCGGATCGAAGCCGTCAGGCCCGGGCAGATTGAGATCGCGGCTCAGGAATGAGCCTTTGAGGTATGTCGTGGTGACATCGCAGCGGGGGACGGGTTCGAGGCGGCGCGTTGCGCTCGCGGCCATGCTTGTCGCTACGGCGCTCGCCGGCTGCTCCAGCACCGGAACGCTCTCCTCAAAGTTCTTTCCGAACGAGCCGCCCAAACAGGCGGAGATGTCTCCGGCAACGCTGCGCGAGCATCAGCGCATCCTTGCAGCCTATGGCGGCGCCTATAACGACCAGAAACTGGAAGACTACATCAGCCAGACTGTAGACCGGCTGGTCGCAGCGTCCGAACGGCCTGATGTCAAATATCGCGTCACGATCCTAAATTCGCCGGCGATCAATGCCTTCGCATTGCCGAGCGGCCAGCTTTACGTCACACGCGGATTGCTTGCTCTAGCCAACGACAGTGCCGAGCTTGCATCGGTGCTCTCGCATGAAATGGCGCATGTAACCGCAAGCCATGCCGCGATCCGGGAAGATCAGGCGCGCCGGGTCGCGCTGGTGGAAGGCGTGGTCAATCAGGTGCTGAGCGATCCGGAAACCGGCGCACTGGCGCTGGCAAAATCCAAGATCGCGCTTGCGAGCTTCTCGCGCTCCCAGGAATTCGAAGCCGATGCCATCGGCGTCCAGGTGTCGGCGAAAGCCGGTTTCGATCCCTACGGCGCGGAGCGCTTCCTGACGTCGATGGGACGCAATGCCGAGCTGCGGCCATTATCAGCATCCGGCACCGATTCACGGCCACTGGATTTCCTCTCGTCGCATCCCAGCACACCGGACCGCGTGAAGAACGCCGTCACATCGGCGCGGAAGCAAGGTGAGCCGGGCACCGGCGAGCGCGACCGTGATGAGCATCTCGCTGACATCAATGGTCTCGTCTTCGGTGAAGATCCCAGCGAAGGCTTTGTCCGCGGCCGGCGTTACCTGCATCCGAAACTCGGCTTCACCTTCATCGCACCGGAAGGCTTCGTGCTGGAAAATACCGCGCAGGCCGTTCTCGGCGCCAAGGAAGGCGGCACGCAAGCGATGCGGCTCGATGTCGTGCGCGTGCCGGCCGAACAGACGCTGACGGATTACCTGAAGTCCGGCTGGATCGGCACGATCGACGAAAAATCCACCGACGCGCTCACGATCAACGGCTTCCCTGCGGCGACCGCTACGGCCAAAGGCGACGACTGGATGTTCCGGCTCTACGCCGTGCGCTTCGGCAGCGAGGTCTATCGCTTCATCTTCGCCGCCAAGACAAAGTCCGCCGAGACCGAACGGGGCTTCCGTGACTCGATCAACAGTTTCCGCCGGATGACCCTGACCGAGATCGAAGGTGCACGTCCGCTCCGCATCAAAATCGTCACGGTCACGCCCAGCGATACGATCGAAAGGCTTGCTGCGCGGATGGCTGTCACCGACCGTCCGTTGCAGCGTTTCCTGGTACTAAATGGGTTAACGGCGGGACAGCAGCTAAAACCAGGTGACGAGGTAAAAATTGTGATAGAGTAGCCTGTGGATAATGGTTAAAAAGGGAACTAAATCAGTCCCTTGACCGTCATCCAGGGCTCGACGGTGGCGGCGGGTCCACGTGGCGTAAGTTGGGTGGCGTGGTGCGTAAACGTTGGTGGCGTAAAGAGCCTGCCGATCGATCTGTGGTGGCTTCGGCATTCGATTGGCGGCGCGCTTTTCTTTTTGTTGCCCCGCTCTCGACGGTTTTATTCACGCACACCGCGTTGGCACGCAGTGACTTCGACGACGATGTCGATACCTGCCGCCGGGCCACCAGCAATTCCGCTATCTCCGCCTGCAGCGACGTCATCAACGCACGCAAAGCATCGCCATCGGAACGTGCCTCCGCCCTTGCCAGCCGCGGCATGCTGCGCCGGAAGAAAGGCGATCAGGCCGGCGCGCTCGAAGATCTCAATCAGGCCATCAAGCTCGATCCGAAAAATGCGCGCGCTTATCAGCAGCGCGGCAATCTCAGTTACGACAAGCGCGATTATAATCAGGCGCTCGACGATCTTGGCCGCGCGATCGAATTTGATCCGACTTTGGCGTCGGCCTGGTTCGACCGGGGTGTGATCAATTACGAGCGGCGCGATTTCGATCGTGCGGTGAACGATCTGAGCCGCAGCATCGATCTTGATCCGAAAAATGCGCTCGCCTTCTACAACCGCGGCATTACGTTCAAAGCCACGGGGCAGATGGACCGCGCCATTGCAGACTATAACCAGGCGATCCAGCTCGATTCGCGAAGCGCCGTGGCTTTCTACAATCGTGGCCTTGCCCATGTGGATCGCGCGGAATACGACGCGGCGATTGCGGATTTCACCCGCACGCTGGAAATAGATTCGAGCTTCCAGCTCGTCTTCGAAACCCGCGCCAATGCCTACCAAAGCAAGGGCGATCTCGATCGGGCTATTGCCGACTTCGACCGCGCCATCCGCCTCAACCCGCGTTCCGCAAGCGCCTTCAACGATCGTGCCGAGGTCTATGCCGCCAAGGGCCGGCTCGATCAGGCCATGAGCGACTACAGCAACGCTATCAAGCTGAAAGCCAATTACCCAACCGCCCTGAACGCGCGCGCCACCCTTCTGCTCAAGAAGGGCGAGATCGACCGCGCGATTGAAGATTTCGATCGTGCGATAAAGCTCGATCCGCGGTTCGCGATGGCTTTCAACAATCGCGGCCTCGCTTACCGTCAGAAGGGTGACAACAGCAAGGCGCTGGAGAATTTCGACGAAGCTGTGCGCTTCGACTCGAAAAATGTGGCGGCTTATTTCAACCGCGCCCTGACGCTCCGCGACAAAGGCGAGAACACCAAGGCGATCGAAGACTTCACCCAAACCCTCACGCTCGATCCGAAAAATGCGCCGGCGCTCTACCAGCGCGGCACGCTGTTCGCCGCCATGGGAGAAGGCGACAAGGCGATCGAGGATTTCACAGCGGTCATTGTGATCGATCCAAACAATATCCTCGCGGTTTATCAGCGCGGCAAGGCGCAATACGGCAAAGGCGATTACGACCGTGCGCTGGTGGATTTCGACCAGGCGATCAAATTCAGTCCGCGTGAAGCTGCTGTCTTTCGTGATCGCGGCATTGTCTACCGCGACAAGAGCATGATCGATCGTGCGTTGGCAGACTTCAGCCAGGCGATCAGGCTCAACCCGAAATTCGCGCGAGCCTATGCCGACCGTGCAGCGATCTATTCCGGCAAACGGGACCTGGAGCGCGCCCTGGCAGACTACGATGCCGCCATCGCCGCCGATCCAAGTGCCGCGCCGGTTTATCTGGAACGCGGCACGGTCCTGGCCGACATGGGCAAACTGGATCGCGCCGCGGCGGACTTCAGCGAAACGCTGCGCCTTAATCCGCAGCAACCGCTCGCTTTAGGCAAACGTGGTGTCATTTATCTGACTCTCGGCGACAACGACCGGGCAATGTCAGACTTAAACGAGGCGATTAGGCTGCAGCCGGATTACGCCGTCGCGTTGTTCAATCGCGGCATGATCCTGCGTACAAAGGGCGAGCACGACCAAGCGATTTCCGACCTGAGCCGTGCGATCACCCTGCAACCCGCGAATGCGCAGGCCTTCTATAATCGCAGCCTGTCCTACCGGGCGAAGGGCGACAACACTCGCGCGCTGGCAGATCTGGATGAAACCATTCGGCAGGATGGCCGCCATGCCCTCGCCTTCTATCAGCGTGGCGAACTGCGGCATGCGCGCCGGGATTACGACGGCGCTGTCGCCGATCTTGGCGCCGCGCTCAGGCTCGGCGTCAACGAAACGATCGTGCTGCGGGAGCGCGGCAATACCTACAGTGACAAGGGCGACCATGATCGCGCGATCGCGGATTTTGACCGTCTGATCAAACTCGATCCGGGCTCGGCCCCGGCTTACCAGAACCGCGGCCGTGGTTACCTTGCCAAGGGCAAGGTCGACCTCGCACTGGCGGATTTTGACCAGGCGATTCGCATCAATCCGAACAATGACGGCGTGCTCTATAGCCGCGCGCGGATCTACCAGAACAAAGGCAATACCGACCGCGCCATTGCGGATTTCGACGCGGTGGTGCGCCTGAATCCAAGTAACGCGCTCGCCTTCTATAACCGCGGGCTGTTGCAGAAGAACAAGGGCAATGTCGAGCAGGCCATCGCCGATTTCGACCAGGCGGTGAAAATCGATCCCACCTATGACACGGCCTTTTATGATCGCGGCCTCGCCTACAAGCAGAAGCGCGACTATCAGAGTGCGATTGAAAGCTTCGGCGCGGCCCTGCAGATCAACCCAAAAAACGATGCTGCCTATTTCGGCCGTGGGCTGACCTATCAGGATGAAGGCAACTATCAACGCGCCATCGAAGACTTCGACCAGGTCATCCGGCTTGACCCGAGGAATACGCAAGCGCTGCTCAATCGCGGCGTGATGTACCGGGCCAAACGCTCCGATGACAAAGCCCTCGCTGACTTCAACGAAGTCGTCAGGCTGGAGCCAGCCAATGCCCTCGCGCTCTACAACCGGTCCTTCTCATTCCGCGGCATGGGACAAACCGAAAAGGCGCTAGCTGACCTCAACGAGGTGACGCGACTTGAGCCCAAGAATGGACTTGCCTTCTACCGCCGCGGCGAGATTTACGCTGAAGCCGGCAATTATGAGCGCGCCCTCGCAGAATTCGACAACACCATCAAGATCAATGCGCGTGATACGCAGGCTTTCGCCCAACGCGGCATTGTTTATCTGGCAACAGGCAACACCGAACGCGCGATCAAGGATTTCGATCAGGCAATCAAGATCGATCCGTCATCCGATGCCGCTTTTTATCAACGCGCGGTTGCCTATCAGGCCAAGGGGATTCCAGACCGGGCCATTGATGACCTCATCGAAGCCCTCAAACTCAATCCCAAGAATGAGAAGGCATTTTACCGCCGGGCGCTGGCTTACCATCAGAAGGGCGATGAAGACCGCGCAGTCGCGGATCTTGACAGCGCGATAGCGATCAATCCGCTCCAGGATGCCGCCTATTACAGCCGTGGCCTGGTCTTCAAGCACAAACGCGAGAACGACCGCGCGATCGATAGCTTCGACAACGTCCTGCGGATCAATCCTGGCCATTTCGCGGCTTATTTCGACCGGGGAATGCTCTATCAGGAGAAGGGCGACACCAAGCATGCGCTGACCGATTTCGATCAGGCCATCGCGTTGAAGAGCGATCTGACCGGTGCGTACCTCCAGCGCGGCCTGATCTACAAAACGCTTGGCACCAGCGAGGCTGCGCTCCGGGATTTCACCAAGGTGATTGAGCTGGACCCGAAGAATGCAACGGCGTTTTACAACCGTGGTGTACTCAACAAGGACGCCGGCGCGCTGGAGCGCGCAATCGACGACTTCAGCGAGGCATTGCGCTTCGACGCCAAGAACAGCGCAGCAGCCTACCAACGCGGCGACGCCTATTACCGCCGGCGCGACCTTGACCGCGCCATCAAGGATTTCGACCAGGCTCTGAAACTGAGCCCCGGCTACGTCCAAGCCCTTCGCGATCGCGGCAGTGCCTATCGCGACAAAGGCTCCTACGAGCGGGCGATTGAGGATTTCGGGCAGATCATCAAACTATCGCCAAATGACCGCGACGCTTACCTCGATCGTTGTTTTGTGCGATCGATCTCCGGCCAAGCCCAGAAGGCGCTGGCGGATTGCGGGCAGATTCTGCAGCTGGAGCCCGGCAACATCAAAGCACTGGATCGCCGCGCCTTTGCGCACCTGAAGTTAGGCAAGTTCAGCAATGCCATCAGGGATTATGAAACGGTGTTGCAAAAGAACCCGTCGACAGCCGAAGCGCTCTATGGCCGCGGCATTGCGATGATCAAAAGTGGGAAGAAAGCCAAGGGTCAGGCGGATCTGGCGGCAGCCACCGCTCTCAACGCCGAGGTCGCGCAAAACTTCACGCGCTATGGGATACGTCTTTAGTCCCCGCCTCGCATCACAACCAACGGCGCTGCTTCATTTCTTGAGCCGGTAGCCGGTCCTGAACATCCACCACACCACGCTGAGACAGATGGCGAGGAACAGCAGCGTCATGGCGAGGCTGACCTCAACGCCAACGTCCGACGTCTCAAAAAATGACCAGCGGAATCCGCTGACCAGATAAACCACCGGATTGAACAGCGTCACCGTCTGCCACGCAGGCGGCAGCACACTGATGGAATAGAAGCTGCCGCCGAGGAAGGTGAGCGGCGTTATGATCAATAGCGGCACGATCTGGAGTTTCTCGAAGCCCTCGGCCCACAGGCCGATGATGAAGCCGAGCAAGCTGAAGGTGATTGCCGTCAGCAGCAGGAAGGTGATCATCCAGACCGGATGCGCGATCTTCAACGGCACGAAGAATCCGGCAGTCGCCAAAATGATGAGGCCGAGAATGATCGACTTGGTGGCCGCCGCGCCGACATATCCCAGCACAATCTCGAAAGCGGAGATCGGCGCCGCCAGGATTTCATAGATCGTGCCGGTGAACCGCGGGAAATAGATGCCGAAGGAGGCATTCATGACGCTTTGGGTCAACAGTGTCAGCATGATCAGCCCCGGCACGATAAACGCGCCGTAAGGCACACCCTCGATGTCGGTGATGCGCGAGCCGATCGCGGCACCGAACACCACGAAATAGAGTGACGTCGAAAGCACCGGTGACACGATGCTTTGCATCACCGTGCGCCCGGCGCGGGCCATTTCAAAACGATAGATCGAGCGTACCGCCTGGAGATTCATTATTGCTTCCTCACCAAGCCGACGAAGATGTCTTCGAGCGAGCTCTGTGTCGTGTTG
>CAFBPU010000044.1_pt1 | contig 21876 bp, 17 predicted proteins | sample 7269791 | NCBI WGS metagenome assembly CAFBPU01 (sample SAMEA6814154, study PRJEB35770) | freshwater metagenome | biome: Freshwater; feature: Freshwater reservoir; material: water | place: Czech Republic | collected 2017-06-27 | depth 30m m
ATGGCCCTCGTGGCACCCCTAGGCAAGGGCCTGCTCGAGAACTTCGTGGCTGGTCCGCAGATTTTTCCGATGCCGAGTGTGGCGATGACCGATCCCGACGCCTTCTCCAAGCAGCCCATCGGCAATGGGTACTACCTGATGAAGGAGCCTTGGGTTCCCAACCAGAAGATCGTCATCGACCGCAATCCGAACTACAAGGGCACGCCGGCGCTCGCCGATACCGTGGAGTTCCGCATCTACAACGACTCCACTGCTGAATGGGCCGACCTCCAGGCCGGCAATCTCGATGTCGAACCGCAATTGCCCCAGAGTGCGCTCGCCACGGCGGCCTCGGTGCTGGGTGATCGATACGTCAACATTCCGGGTTCATTGGGATTTGGCTACTACGCGTTCCCGCAGCAGGGCACGGCGTTCAAGAGCAAGGACGTTCGCATCGCGATCGCCAAGGCGATCAACTGGGACGACATCAACTCCAAGCTCTTCTACGGCACCCAGGTGCGCGCGGGCAGCTTCGCTCCCAAGACCATCCTCGGCGGCGGTGAGGACGTGTGCGGCGAGAACTGCGTGTTCGACCCCGCTGCCGCCAAGGCCAAGTTGGCCTCGGGTGGGGGGATCGCCGGCAACGCGATCCAATTCGCAGCGCTGCAGGGCGGCCCTAACACGACGTCCAAGGCCGTGTGCAATCAGATCCAAACCAATCTCGGAGTGGCCTGCACCCTGAAGCTCTTCCCGGACTTCGGCACCATGCTCGAAGCCTACGCAAACATCTCGGCGTCCGACCCGGGCTTCATCCTCTCGGGCGGCTGGGCGGCCGACAACCCCACCCTGCAGAACATGATCGGCCCATCGTTTACGACCGGTGCGGCCAACAACTACATCGGCTACAGCAACAAGTCGTTTGACGCGCTGATCACCCAGGGGAACGCTGCAGCCGATCCGGCCAAACAGGTCGCGCTGTGGCAGCAAGCCGAGGCGGTCCTCTACGGCGACTTCGTCGCGTATGCCACGAGTTTCTACAACACGACCTATGGTTACTCGACCCGGGTGTCAAACGTGAAGATCGACCCCACTGCGTATATCAACATCTCCGAGATCGCGGTGATCGCGCCGTAGCGTGCCGCTCGCTCAAGTACGAGAGACGGCCTGACGTGGTCGAAGGAGGGTGAGTGGGCAGGTACGCGCTGCGGCGTTTGCTGCAGATGATCCCGGTGTTCTTCGGCACCACGTTCCTGCTCTACGCCCTGATGTTTGCCCTGCCCGGCAACCCGGTAGGGGCGCTGACCTCAGGGAAGCCCAAGAACCCGGCCTATATCGCGTACATCATCGACCAGTTCCACATCAACGACCCGTTCATCGTGCAGTACTTCAAGTACCTGCAGGGAATCTTCACCGGCGACTTCGGGAAGACTTTCAACGGTGTGCCAGTCATCGATATCTTCACGCAGCGCTGGCCTGTCACGATCCAACTCTCCGTGGTGGCATTCACCTTCGAGATTGTCATCGGCATCGCCCTAGGAATCTGGGCGGCGTTGCGCAAGAACAAGGTGGTCGACCACTCCTCCCTCGCGCTCACCTTGGTGCTCATTGCCGCGCCGGTGTTCGTCCTGGGCTACGTCCTGCAGTGGGTTATCGGGGTCAAGCTCGGTTGGGTCGCGCCGGCGGGGATCCAAGATGGCTTCCCCAAGAGCTATCTGCTGCCGGGGTTCGTGCTGGCCGCATCCTCACTCGCCTTCGTGCTGCGGCTCACCCGGCAGAGCCTGCTCGAGGCCTTCGGCAGCGACTATGTGCGCACCGCGCGTGCCAAGGGACTTCCGGCGACCACCGTGATGCGCAAGTACTCGCTGCGCAACTCCCTCATCCCGGTCGTGACCTTCCTCGGCGCTGATTTCGCCACCCTTATGGGCGGGGCCGTGATCACTGAGGGCATCTTCAATATCCCCGGGATCGGACAGCAGCTCTATCAATCAATCCGGCTGCGCGAAAGTGTGGTGGTGGTCGGGATCGTGACCGTGCTGATCATCGTCTACCTGCTCTTCAATCTCATCGTTGATATCTTGTACGGAATTCTCGATGCCCGGATCCGTTATGAGTGAGTCGTTGTCGCGGCCAGCACCAGCGGTCGAAGCGGCCCTTGAGGGCGGCGACACATCGGCGCCCCGGAGCCAACTCGGAGACGCCTGGCACGATCTACGCCACAGTGCGCTGTTCTGGGTCAGTGCGGTGATCATCGGGGCCGTGTTGGCCATCGCGGCTTTTCCGAATGCCTTCGCCGACGCCGCAAAGACCTCGGCGCTCACGGGTGGCTGCGACTTCGCCGACTTCCTGCAGTCGCCGAGCGAAGCCCACTGGTTCGGCACCGATCAGCTCGGCTGCGACATCTACTCCTTCACGATCTTCGGTGCCCGGCCGAGTATCGCGGTGGGTCTGATCGCCGCCCTCCTCACCACCGTGCTCGGCACCGTGGTCGGGGTGATCTCCGGCTACTACGGCGGGATCGTCGACTCCCTCCTCTCGCGCCTGGTCGACATCTTCTTCGGTCTGCCGTTGCTGCTGGGCGGCATCGTGATCCTCAGCGCCCTCACCTTCCCGAGTATCTGGGGGGTGGTGTTCGTACTAGTGATCCTCGGGTGGGTCTCGGCGGCCCGGCTGGTGCGCGGCACCACGATCGAGGCCAAGAACCAGGACTTCGTGCTGGCCGCGCGCGCCCTGGGGGCCACCAACTCGCGCATCATGTGGCGCCACGTGCTGCCCAATGCGGTGGGCCCCTCGATCGTCGTCGCAGTGATCAGCCTGGGCGGCTACATCGGAGCCGAGGCAACATTCAGCTATCTGGGGCTTGGGCTCAAGGATCCCGACTTCTCCTGGGGCACGATGATCGCGGCCGCGCAGAGCTCGTTCTTCCAGGCTCCCTGGACCCTGTTGTTTCCCGCGGGTTTCCTTACCGTCACCGTACTCGCGGTCATCCTCATGGGCGAGGCCGTGCGCGATGGCCTTGATCCGAAGTCGCGAGCATGAGCAGCCTCGTGGCCGGCTCGGGCAGCACCGTGCCGCTTCTCGCGGTCGACGATCTCCATGTCGAGTTCGCCACGCGCGACGGTCTCGTGCGGGCCGTGAACGGAGTGTCCTTCGAACTCCGCGCCGGTGAGACCATCGCGATTCTGGGTGAGAGCGGCTCTGGCAAGAGTGTCACCGCGCAGGCGATCATGGGAATTCTCCCAACCCCACCTGCGCGTATCACCGCTGGCAGCATCCGGCTCGAGGGTCGCGAGCTGGTTGGCTTGCGCGAGAGGGACTATCGGGGGGTGCGCGGACGCCAGATCGCGATGATCTTCCAGGACGCCCTCTCGTCGCTTAACCCCGTCACGTGTGTCGGCGAGCAGATCGCCGAGATGTTCCGAATCCACGACGGCGCGGGTCATGGTGCGGCGAAGGCGGCCGCGATCGAGGTCATGGAACGGGTGCGGATCCCGGGCGCCGCGCGCCGTTACGGCGACTATCCGCACCAGTTCTCGGGTGGGATGCGCCAGCGAATCATGATCGCGATGATGATCGCCCTGAAGCCCCAGGTGCTCATCGCCGACGAGCCCACGACCGCCCTCGACGTCACGGTGCAGTCGCAGATCATGGACCTCCTCGCCGAACTCAAGACCGAGCACAACATGGGCCTGATCCTGATCACCCATGACCTTGGCGTTGTGGCCGATGTCGCGCAGCACATCACCGTGATGTACGCCGGGCGCACGATGGAACAAGGGCCCGTCGACGACATCTACTCGCGACCGGCGAACCCGTACACGCGAGGGCTGCTCGAATCGATCCCGAACCTCGAGGCCAAGACAGGTCGGCTTCCCGCGATCCAAGGGCTTCCGCCCAACCTGCTGCGCATCCCTCCCGGGTGCCCCTACAACCCCAGATGTCCGCTGGCTCAAGAGATCTGCACCCATGAGCCGGCGCCCGCCCTGCTCCAGGTCGAGGGCAGCCATCACAGCGCCTGCCACTTTGCCCAGGAGGTGAGGTCATATGGCATCCACCGAGCCGTCCAGGGCTGAGTCCTCAGGGTCGATCTTGCGCGTCCGCGATCTCGTGAAGAACTACCCGATCATGCGCGGAGTGGTGTTCAAGAAGCAGGTCGGCACGGTGAGTGCCGTGGACGGTGTCTCGTTCGATCTCGCACCCGGCCAGACCCTCGCACTCGTCGGTGAGAGTGGCTGCGGGAAATCGACGGTGGGTCGTCTGCTCGTGGGCTTGGAGAGGCCGACCTCGGGCTCGGTGGTGGTCGACGGTGTCGACCTCGCGACGCTGAGCCCCAAGCAACTGCTCGAGAAGCGCCGCGACATTCAGATCATCTTGCAGGACCCTTACACCTCGCTCGATCCGCGCATGACCGTGTCCTCGATCATCGGGGAGCCCTTCGAGATCCATCCGAAGTCGTTGCCGCAGGGGCGTACGAAGCGACAGGCCGTGGCCGAACTCATGGATCGGGTGGGGCTCAACCCGGAATTCCTCAGCCGCTACCCCCACCAGTTCTCGGGGGGGCAGCGGCAGCGAATCGGCATTGCGCGCGCGCTCGCACTTCGCCCCAAGATCATCGTGGCTGATGAGCCGGTATCGGCTCTTGACGTCTCCATCCAGGCACAGGTGATGAACCTGCTCATGGATCTGCGCGACGACTTCGGACTGTCGTACGTGTTCATCAGTCACGACGTCTCGGTCGTGCGCCAGATCGCGGACGAGATCGCGGTGATGTACCTCGGGCGCGTAGCCGAGTTGGGGTCCGCCGACCAACTCATCGCGAGGCCGAACCACCCCTACACCCAGGCTCTGCTCTCGGCCGTGCCACTGCCCGATCCGATCGTGCAACGAACGCGGGAGCGCATCACCCTCGGTGGTGATCTTCCGAGCCCGGCGGACCCACCCGCTGGGTGCCGGTTCCACACCCGATGCTTCAAGGCCCAGGCCATCTGCGCTGCTGAGCAGCCGGTGTTGCGTCCGGTCGACGGTGCACACGTCGCGGCATGCCACTTCCCCGAGCCGATGTACGACCTCGCGGGTGGCGGGTCGGCGCGCTGAGCCAGGCGCCCCGGCTGATCGCCTTGTGCTGAGCTGGATCAGACGTTCAGCGATAGCCGGAGGAAGTGGAGTTCGAGAAGTAGCTTGTTCTCCGCGACCTCCGCCTGGGGCGTCATATGTGTGACGCCCGAGAGGGGAAGCACCTGGTGTGGTCGGCCCGCGGCGGTGAGCGCGGCCGAGAGCGCGAGTGTGTGCGCGACCACGACGTTGTCGTCGGTGAGGCCGTGGATGAGAAGTAGTGGGCGCGTGAGTGATGCGGCCTGGGGGATGAGCGAGCAGGCCTCGTACGGCAAGGCGTCCATGGTGGGATCGCCGAGATAGCGCTCGGTGTACGCGGTGTCGTAGAGTCGCCATTCCGTGACCGGTGCGCCCGCGACGGCTGCGTGGAAGATGTCGGGCCGACGCAACACCGCGAGTGCGGCGAGATAGCCCCCGAATGACCACCCGCGGATACCGACCCGGGTGGGGTCGACATCATGGGGCCACTGCGCCACGACGGCGTGGAGGGCGCTGACCTGATCCTCGAGCACACCAGTGGCGAGGTCACCCAAGACCTCGCGCTCCCAGGCCGGGCCGCGCCCCGGCGTGCCGCGTCCGTCCGCGACCACCACGCAGAAGCCCTGATCTGCGAGCCATTGCGCCTCGCCATAGGTACCTCCCGCGGCCACCACCTCTTGATGGTGCGGACCGCCATATGGGCTCATCAGGACAGGAAGCCCGCGTGATCCCGGCACGTGGCCGGTGGGGAACAGGACCGCCGTGCGGATTCGAAGCGGCCCGGCCTCAAGGATCGTGACAATCGGTGTCACGCAGGGGATTTCCGCGTTGCTCACGATCGCATGTCGTGCGCCCGACGCGACGACCGAATAGTTGATCAGCGTGCTCCCCAGGGTGCGTTCGACCAGGACGTGGGTGCCACTCGAAGTGCGACCCACCGTCCAGCCGGTGTCAGCCCCGACCGTCGCGGACGTGCCGTCCCACGCCACGTGCAGCAGTCGCGAGGTGGTCGGATCCGGTGCGATCGCGACAAGGACACCAGAGGCGTCGACATCGAGGATCCCGCGCACCTGCACGCCAGGCGTGGTGAGCCACTCTGCGCCGAGGTGGAGTCGGTAGGTGTCGGACTCCCGATCGGCGCGCAGTGTGAGGAGCTGTCCGTTCGGAGCCCACCGGAACGCGCCGGGTGTGGCGTCAAGCCAGGCCTCGTCGTGGAGATCGGTGACGACGGTGGTGTCTCCCGTGCGCGGATCGAGCGCCAGGATGCGTTGGTGGCGTTGGTCTCTCGAGGACACCACGATGAGTGGATCGCCAAGATTTGTCCACGAGATGTCGACGAGATAGGGCATCTCGACGCTATCCCAGGCGACGTCCGTGCGCGTGCCGTCGAGGCGCACGATCTCGAGCGAGAGGTTCGCGTTGGCGCTTCCGGCCGCGGGATACCGGTGGGGCACCGGCCGCCGATCCGGATGCGCGGGATCGGCGATCCACCATTCCTGCACCGGGGTCTCATCGACGTGTTGGATCACCACCGCGTCGGAGCCTGGGGCCCACCAGAATCCTCGGGTGCGCGATAACTCCTCGGCGCCGATGAAGTCGACGAGGCCACATGTCTGGAGGTCGTGTGCCGGTTCGGCGGCGAGGCGGTCGCCAGTGCCATCGGCCTCGACGATCCGCAGTGAGCGACCGCTGACGTAGGCGATGTGGCGGCCGTCGGGTGAGAGTCGAGGGTCGATCACGGGACCGGGCACATCAAGTGCTCGAGTCGGAGACGCGCCGTCGACGTCGACGCAGTAGAGATCGCCTGAGAGCGCAAACACCGCGCGACTCACTGCAGTGTCGGTGGCATAGCCGACGATGCCCGAGCCGCCCTCGCGCATCCGCTCGCGCCTCGCACGCTCGGCGGGGGAAAGGTCCTCGGAGCCGAGGTGCAGTGCGTGAGGGTCTGAGAGCAGGCGCTCGGATCCCGTTGCCACCTCGAGAGCCCACAGCCGTCCGACGGGGTCGGTGCCGGAGTTGGATCGAACGAACAGAACGCGGCTGCCATCGGCAGAGACGGTGAACAGGCGTGGGGCTCCCGCGGTGAACCGCCGCGTGCGCGCGCTCTGGCGGGGGTAGGACTCCTGCGACATGTCCGTGAGTCTGCCAGTCCGACGGCTACCCTCGTTCTCGTGACTGTCATCACGGCCGAACGCCGTCTCCTGTTCGTGCACGCCCACCCCGACGACGAAACGATCGGCACCGGCTCCACCATGGCCAAGTACGCGGCCGAGGGTGCCCACGTCACGCTCGTCACGTGCACCCTGGGCGAAGAGGGTGAGATCGTCCTTGACGATCACTCCCACCGCGCGGCCCATCTCGAGGACACTCTCGGCGAGCATCGGCAGATCGAACTTGCCGGCGCGATGGACGCCCTCGGTGTGACCGACCACCGACTCCTCGGACATCCGGGCAAGTACCGCGACTCCGGGATGGTCGGCACCCCTGACAACGATGACCCCGCCTGCTTCTGGCGCGCTGACCTTCTCGCCGCCGCGACCGATCTTGTGCCGGTGATTCGCGAGGTGCGCCCGCAGGTGCTCGTCACGTACGACGACTTCGGCGGTTATGGCCACCCCGATCACATCCAGGCCCATCGAGTGGCGATGTACGCCACGGTCCTCGCGGCGGCGCCGACGTTCCGCCCCGATCTTGGCGACGCTTGGGAGATCGCGAAGATCTACTGGGTCGCGTTCCCGAAGTCGTTCATCCGAGCCGGCATCGAAGCTCTTCGCGCTGCCGGAGAGGACACCGGGTTCGCGGCGATGGACCCCGACGACCTCCCGTTCGCCGTCGACGATGAGCTCATCACGGCCGCAATCGACGGTCAGGAGTTCTTCGAGCACAAGATGGACGCTATGCGGGCCCATGCCACCCAGATCAGCCTCGAGGACGGCTTCTTCGCGCTGTCGAACAAGCTCGGGTCAAGGGCACTGGGCCTGGAGTTCTACGTCCTCGCACGGGGCTCGGCTGCTGGCCCGCGCGATGGAGACGGGCGTGAGACCGACCTGTTCGCCGGTGTCTGACGCCCAACCGGGGCAGTCCAGATTGTCATTGAGCACGCGCTTGATCACGGAGCGTCACTTTGAGCGTGGGCGGCGTAGGCCAGAAGGGTGAGAGGTACTACTCCGAGGTCGCGCATCCGCCTCGTGTCGACCACGATGGGAGCCCGTGTCGCAGCAGGCGCGCGAGGGCGGATTCGCCCTGATGTGACTGGAGCATGTGATGCGACGTATGGGCACACCGGGCACCCCCGCGAAGCAGCATGCGACGCCGGTGACCGACAGTGCGGTCGACCGCGCGGCCGCCTCGATGCTCGCCGGCGCCGGTGCGGGTCGACTGAGCGGGTCGCAGGCTGATGTCGGCGTCTCCCGGGAGCGCTCGCGACGTCGCCGCCTGACCACCCTGTTCTTGGTGCTGTTGATCCCTGCCGCCTACCTCGGTGGCCGCTGGGCCACCGGCGATGGCGTCGACATCCTGAGCCTGCAGCTGCCGGCGGTCGACCCCATGGTGGCGATGCCGGCGCTGTTCTTCATCATGCTCATTCTCGTGCTCCTCGGCACCACGATGGGCGCCGGCCGATCACCCCATGTGACCTATCGGCCTGAGCAGATCGACGTCACCCTCGACTCCGTCAAAGGCATCGACTCGATCAAGGACGAGGTCGTGCGCTCGCTCAACCTGTTCTTGGCGCACAAGGCGTTCGCCTCGGAGATGGGTGGCTCCGCGCGACGCGGGTTGCTCTTCGAGGGTGCGCCCGGCACCGGCAAGACCTACCTGGCCAAGGCGATGGCACGCGAGGCGGGAGTGCCGTTCCTGTTCGTGTCGGCGACGTCCTTCCAGTCGATGTACTACGGCGCGACGGCGCGCAAGATTCGCTCCTACTTCAAGGCTCTGCGCAAGGCCGCGCGCCAGGAGGGCGGCGCCATCGGGTTCATCGAGGAGATCGACGCGATCGCGATGGCGCGCGGCGGGATCTCCATGACCGCGCTGCCCATGGCCGCACAATCGATGACGCGCAGTGGCGTCATGTGCTGCGGCGGACTCGAAGGTCTCCCCTCCACTTACGCCATGGGCGCCGCCTCGGTCTCAGGCGCCACTATGGCCAACAGGTCGATGACGAGTGAGGGCGTCGGTGGCGTCGTCAACGAGCTGCTGGTGCAGCTGCAGTCGTTCGACGACCCGACCGGGCTCCAGAAGTTGCGGACCTGGTTCATCGACAAGCTCAATCTCTACCTGCCCCTTCATCGCCAGCTCTCGCGCCCGGTTCCGCCATCGACCAATGTGCTCGTGATCGCAGCGACCAACCGGGCCGACAACCTCGACCCCGCGCTCCTACGGCCGGGGCGTTTCGACCGCCGGCTCACCTTCGAGCCGCCGACCAAGGCCGGCCGTCGCGAGCTGATCGACCTCTTCCTCGGACGCAAATCGCACCACCCCGACCTCGACGACGACGATTCGCGCGACGGTCTCGCGTCCGTCACGCAGGGGTACACCCCGGTGATGATCGAGCACCTCTTCGACGAGGGGCTCGTGAACGCACTCCGTCGCGGCGACAGTGCCATGACGCGCGGCGATGTCGAGCGGGCACGCCTCGTCGAGGAAGTGGGCATGGGCCAACCCGTGTCCTACACCGAGCACGAGCAGCGCCTCATCGCGACGCACGAGGCGGGGCACGCGGTCACCGCGTGGCTGGTGGCCCCGCACCGTCGCCTGGAGGTGCTCACGATCATCAAGCGCCGAGATGCCCTCGGGATGCTCGCCCATGGCGACGCCGAGGATGTCTTCACCCGGTCGCGCAGCGAGATGATCGGGCTGATCCGCATTGCGATGGGGGGCCAGTCCGCCGAGGAGCTCTTCTTCGACGACATCTCCACGGGCCCTGCCGGCGACCTGCTCTACGCCACCAACGTCGCGGCCCAGATGGTCGGCGCGGCAGGTATGACCGACACCTTGATCTCCTACTCGGCGATCCAGAGCGGGGCGTTCACCGACACCAACATCGTCGGTCGGGTGTTGGCTGATGCCGAGGGCCGTGGACGTGTCGAGCGGATCCTCCAGGAGCAGAAGGCGTTCACGCGCGGCCTCCTCAACGACAACAGGCACTTGGTCGCGGCCTTGCGCGATGCGTTGATCGAGCGGCACGAACTGATCGGGCGTGAGATCACCGACGTGCTCACGGCAGCCGCCGAGGGACGGGAACTCGGCTCGATCGATCTCCGCGATGGTTCCGGAGTGTTCGCCACGGGGTCCTCGATCGTGGCTCACCGGTCCGTGCCCGTCGCCGACCTTCCCGGCCCCGAGGCATCGTAGGCTCACGGGATGAGCCGTCCCCGCCGACCGCGTGCCGCTGCGGTGGTAGGGCTACTTCTGGGTGGTCTGGTGCTCGGCTTGTTCAGCGCGGTGGTGCTGCCCGCGCGCGAGGAGGTCCACGGAGTAATGATCCCGTGGGGTGCGGTCCTCGTCCTGGTCGGCGTCGGGGTGTGCGCTCGCGCGGGTGCCTGGCTCACCGCGACCCGTCGCGGCGCGGCCCTCGTAGGCTGCGGCTGGCTCGTGGGTGCGCTCGCCATCGCCACGGTCGCCCCGGGTGGCGACGTCGTATTGCCGGACACCATGCGCACGAGCATCTTCCTGGTCGGCGGAGCGCTGCTTGCGATCATCGCGACGGCCTGGCCGCTGCCCGCTGGTGTGGTCGACCTGATCGAGGCGCAGTGGGGGTCGGACCCCGCCGTGGACGACGGGCCTGGCGCCCCCGCGTGAGTGCAGGGGTGAGGGGGCCTGGGACGGCTCGCCGGGCCAGGTGCGGCGGCCCTTCCGCGGTAAGGCGTCGTACTCTGGGGAGGCCGCCATCGCGTCCGCGTGGCTGGGACTCGCGCACTCGACGTTCGTGCGCCCGATCCTGGCCCGAGCGGCTCAGCACACGCACCGAGGACTCAGTGTGAATACCTCATCCCCGACCTCTGTTGTCGAGGACGTAACCGAAGACGGCCACCGGCCGCACTGGCTTCGTACGACCTTGCTCAGCGTCGGCGGTGCCATCCTCGCGCTCGGAGTGGTCTACGCGGCCCTGGTAGCGGCGACGGGTGACGGCATCCCGCGGGGCGCCACGGTCCTTGGGGTAGATATCGGCGGCCAGAGTGAGGCCCAGGCAGCTGCCACATTGACGCGCGTCCTCGGGCCGAGAGCGAGCGCCGAGATCGACGTTGTCGTCGGCACCGAACATGTCAGCGTCGTGCCCGCGGATGCTGGCCTCTCATTCGATGCGGCGGCGACCGTGCGCGGACAGGTGCTCCACGGCTGGCAGCCCTCGGCCTTGTGGGCCAAGCTCACCGGGTCGCCTGCGATCCAACCGGTGATCGTGATCGACGAGGCGACATTGGCGAAGGATGTTGGGCTGATCGCCGCCGACAGCGACACGTTGGCCCAGGAGCCGACCGTCGTGCTGCGCGGCACCACGGCCTCGCTGAACCCCGGCGCGGTCGGGCGCGTTCTCGATCAGGCGGCGTCCGTGAAGTTGATCGCCGCCAGTTATCTCGCGACCGCCGAGTCGGTGGTCCTTCCCCAGGTCGACGCAGCGCCGAAGGTGTCCTCGGCTGCCGCCGCGCAAGCCCTGGCGCTCGCGACGTCGGCCGTGTCGGGCCCGATCCCCGTGGTGGTGGAGGGGATCTCCACCACGATCCCCGCCGCGGCCGTTGCCGAGGCGCTCTCCTTTGCCTCCGCGAACGGAGTTCTCACCCCCAAGCTCGACGGAGTTGTGCTGCGCGCGGCCATCGCGCCAGCCATCGCGTCGATCGAGACCCTCGGCAATGACGCGACCTGGGATGTCTCGAGCGGCGTTCCTGTGGTGGTCCCATCCCGGCAGGGACATGGGGTCGACCCCGATCAGCTCGCCGCCGACGTGCTCACCGTGCTCGGTCGCAGCGGATCCGCGAGTCGCACCGTCACCGTCACCGTCGGCACGGTGGATCCCAAGTTGACTACCGAGCAGGCAGTGGCGCTCGGGGTCGTCGAGCAGATGTCGTCGTTCAAGCAGAACTTCCCGTATGCCGCCTACCGTGTGCAGAACATTGGTCAAGCTGCCAAGCGGGTCAACGGCACCCTGCTGCTGCCGGGTCAGACCTTCTCTCTGAACGACACCATCAAGGAACGCACGGTCGAGAACGGCTACACCGTCGGCTACATCATTGGCCCGGGCGGAGTGTTCAAGGAGGACCTCGGAGGAGGTGTCTCTACGTCGGCGACCACCGTTTGGACGGCCGCGTTCTACGCCGGGCTGGCGCGTGTCCATGTCCAAGCGCACTCGATCTGGATACCTCGATACCGCGAGGGCCTTGAGGCGACCGTGGCGTGGGGCAGTTTCGACATGTCCTTCCGCAACGACACCACTCATGCCGTCTACATCACGACCGACATGCAGAACACCTCTCTCACGGTGACGATGTGGGGAACCAAGGCCTTCGACGAGGTGCAGGCGCAGTCTGGCGCTCGGTACAACGTGCGTCCCTTCAAGACCATCTACGACCCCCTACCCACCTGCCACGCCCAGGGTGGCGAGCCGGGCTTTGCGATCGATGTGTACCGCGTCTTCATCACGGGGGGCGTGGAGGTCAAGCGCGAGAAGATCACCACGAACTACCGGCCTGGCCCCGAGGTCATCTGCACCGGCGACCCGAGCATCCCGCCGACCCCGACGCCGACCCCGACCCCGACCCCCACTGGTCCTGTGCCGCAGTGACGGAGGAGTTCACGAACCTGGAGGTGGCCTTGCGGCCCCATGTCAGGATCTTCCCAGTCAACTCACAGGTTCATCGGCTCCACTGGTGACATGAACGAACGTCGAGGCGAGCGCGGGGCCTCCGAGGCGCGAGTGCTCGTTGTTGACGACGAGCCCTATATCGCCGATCTTCTCGCCACCGGCCTGCGGTTCGTAGGCTTCGAGGTACGCGTTGCGGCCAGCGGTCTCGAGGCACTTACCGCGGTGCGTGAGTGGAAACCCGACCTCCTGGTGCTCGATGTGATGATGCCCGACGTCGACGGCTTCGAGGTCACTCGCCGCCTCCGGGGCGAGGGCCGCACCACGCCTGTGCTCTTTCTGACCGCCCGCGACTCGACCGAGGACAAGGTCCACGGTCTGACGATCGGCGGCGACGACTACGTCACCAAGCCGTTCAGCCTCGAGGAAATCGTCGCCAGAGTGCGAGCGGTACTCCGCCGGCACGCCGCAGACCAGGTCGACGACGGCATCCTGCGCTACGCCGACCTCGTGCTCGATGAGGACGCGCACGAGGTGCATCGTGCGGGTGAGCCCATCGACCTGACCCCCACGGAGTTCTCGCTGCTGCGATTCCTGCTCGTCAATGCCGGACGAGTCGTGTCCAAGGCCCAGATCCTCGACCACGTGTGGAGCTACGACTTCGGTGGTGACGGAGGAGTGGTCGAGTCCTACATCTCCTACCTGCGCCGCAAAGTCGATGCTCCCTTCGACGTCGCGCTCATCCGCACCGTCCGAGGCGTCGGCTACAGCATTCGTGCGCCGCGGACCGGAGAATGATGGCCCCCCGGCAGTCACTGCGGGTCCGCCTCGCCGTCGGCACACTCGTGCTGACGGCGCTCGGCCTTGCGCTCGCCTCGATCGTGGGCAGTCTGCTGCTGCGCGACTTTCTCGTCACCCAGGTCGACCGCCAGCTTGCGGGCAACAACCGGCTCGACCGGCTCGGCTCAAGCCCTCAGATGGGTGGTGGCGGGCCCCCGGGCCGTCAGCTGCCCAGCCCGTTCGTGCTCTCCCGGGTCGACGCCACGGGCCAGGTCATCGACCAGGTGAGAGGGACTCAGGCAACTGGGGCACCGGCACCCGACCTCTCCGGGTTGACCGCGGACGTGGTGCGCGCCCTCAGGGGTGAGCCCTTCGACGTCAGCGGCGTAGGCGATCCGGCCTACAGTTATAGGGCGACCGCGACGTTGGCGCGGGATGGTGCGAGCAGCATCGTCCTCGCGATGTCGACCGAGCCAATCGATGCCACGATGCAGCGGGCCGCCATCGCCTCCCTCGCGGTGGGCGCGCTGACCCTCGGACTTGTGGGGCTGCTTGCGGGCGCCGTCATCCGGGTCGGACTCCGACCGCTCGAGGAGGTCGAGTTGACCGCGGAGCGCATCGCCGCGGGCGACCTCACCCAGCGCGTGCCCGACATGCCCGCGGGCACGGAGGTCGGTCGGCTCGCCGCGTCGCTGAACGGGATGCTCGCCCAGATCGAGTCCTCCTTCCAGGACAGTCGCCAGAGTCAAGATCGGCTACGGCGGTTCGTGGCGGACGCGAGCCACGAACTGCGAACGCCGTTGACGACCATCCGCGGCTACGCCGAGCTCGCGCGGACCGGCGCGCTCGGCGACGAGGCCGAAAGGGCCCGCGCGGTCGGCCGTATCGAGGAGGAGGCCAAGCGCATGGGTGTCCTCGTCGACGACCTACTCCTGCTGGCCCGTCTCGACCAGCACCGGCCACTCGAGCAGGCAGAAGTGGACCTGTGCACCCTCGTCTCAGCCTCGGCGGCGGCTCTTCGTCTGGCCTGCCCGGATCGTGAAATCTCCTGGTTGGCAGGTGATCCCGCAGTCGTCATCGGTGACGACATGCGCTTGCGTCAGGTGATCGACAACCTTGCGAGCAACGCTGCCGCACACACCACTGAAGGTTCGATGGTGACGTTCAGCGTCGTCGCAGACGCCTTACGGGTGCGGGTCGTCGTGGCCGACGAGGGGCCGGGCATGACCGCAGAAGAGGTCCATCGGGCCTTTGAGCGCTTCTACCGAGGCGACCCCTCGCGCACCCGTCGCACTGGTACGGGCACTGGGCTCGGGCTTTCCATCGCCGAGGCCATCATCGAAGCGCATGGCGGGGCCCTCACCTTGGCCTCCTCGCCGGCTGGTGGCACGAGCGTCACCATCGACCTGCCGGCCGCACCTGTTAGTTGAGTCTGGCCCGCGCCTGCCGCGCGATGCGCCGGGCATGTTCGGCCTCGAGTGGCATCGGCCCAGCCACGATGTCGGCGTAATCCTCGAGTACCCGTGAGGCCTCGGGGTATCGGCCTACGGCAACAAGGGCCTCGCCATAGTCGCGACGAAGTCCAAGATCGTGTCGCGGAAGCACCAGGCCAAGCTCGCACGCCCATAGCCGGTGTCGGGCGCGCTCAGGGGTGGAGGCCCACGCCCGGACATTGCCGAGCACTCGGTCGATGGTGTCGATTGGGTCGTGGGGACGCAGGTGCTCGGGTTTGAGCGACCGCCCGACGGTGGCCGCGATCTCGCGGGCGCGGTCATAGGGCAGGAGGAGCCCGCCCGCGAAGGGATCGACGAGCACCCGTGTGCCATCGGGGTCTCCCACCCCCACCACGAAATGGCCGGGCAGCCCGACCCCATAGGCCGGGACGCCCGCGCGGCGCGCGACCTCGGTCCAGACGGTCGAGAGCAGGATCGGCAGCCCGCGCCGCCGCTTGAGGACCTCGGCGAGCAGGCTCGACTCGAGATTGCCGTAGTCCGACGGAGCGCCGAGGAATTCGGCGAGGGCCGAGCGCAGGCGAACATCGTCTCGGCCCTCTGGGGGAACGGCGGCCGCGAGGGTGTCGAGTGCGGCTAGTCCCTCGTCGACCAGGATGTCGAGACGGGGTCCGGCGACGTCCTGGTCGGTCATGGCCTCTGCTGAGAGCAGGAGCAGTGCGACGTCGAGGCGTACATCGTCCGGGTCACCTGCGGCGCCCCCGGCCCTGACGACCTCGGCGAAGCGCTCGCGCGACGCGATACTCACGTATCCGATCCTGCGCCTCGCACCCTGTTCGATGTGCGACCGCCACCCCACCCCGCGTGTCGTGCCTGGAATCAGCGTGGTCGGCGCGGGGGAGCCGGGGGCACGACTTTGGCGGCGACCACATCGCGCTCGAGGACCTCGACCACGGAACCGTCGCGCTTCTCGATCCGCAGGAGCCCGCCTCGGATGTTGTCGCCACCACCCCGCTCGGCGTGCTGCTCGTCCGCGGTCCAGGACAGCAGTACCCCCAGCGTGTCGGTCAGGGTCGAGCCCTCGAATCGGTGGCGCACGCTCACCCGGCTTCCGACGTCGGCAGCGGTGATCCGCACCACGAGCAGGGCGGCCGGCCGCGCCGAGGGTGCGGGTGGGACCCCTCCGTGATGTGATTCGGCCACGCCGGGATACTAGGCGTGTCAGGCGGCACTACGGTGACGCCCATGGCCCTGCGCTGATCCGCGGGGCGGGCGTCATTAACCAAGAGACATCGACCAGCAGTTCTTGTACCGGGAGGATCCGTCCGTGACCTACACAATCGCGCAGCCCTGTGTCGACCTCAAGGACAAGGCGTGCGTCGAGGAGTGCCCCGTCGACTGCATCTACGAGGGCGGACGGATGCTCTACATCCACCCTGACGAGTGCGTCGACTGCGGTGCCTGTGAGCCCGTCTGCCCCGTCGAGGCGATCTTCTACGAGGATGACGTGCCCACCCAGTGGAAGGACTACACCGCGGCCAACGCGGAGTTCTTCGAGGGCCTCGGCTCCCCCGGTGGTGCAGCGAAGCAGGGGCTCACCCCCAAGGACGCTGCCATCGTCGCCGCACTTGAGCCTCAGGAGCACGAAGGTCACTGACCTTCTCTCGCACGCCTCTGAGCACGCCCTCGCCCTCCGGTTGAGGGCGTGTTCAGCGTTTAGCGCACCTGTGAAGGGGAACCCATGACCCGTCTCGCCGATCGGCTCCCGGCCTTTCCCTGGGACCGTCTTGCGCCCTTCGGCGATGTCGCCCGCGCACACCCCGACGGGATCGTGGATCTTTCGGTAGGCACCCCGGTCGACCCTGTTCCGGCGTCGGTCCAGGCCGCACTTGCTGCGGCCTCCAACTCACCCGGCTACCCGCTCACCTCGGGTACTGCCGAACTGCGCGACGCGGTATCGGAGTGGGCGGCGCGCACCTTGCACGCCGTCGTCGATCCTGCGACCGTCCTTCCCACGATCGGCTCGAAGGAACTCGTGGCGCTGCTGCCGATGCTGCTCGGTCTCGGTGCGGGCGACACCGTTGTGGTCCCCGAACTGGCCTACCCCACCTACGACGTCGGCGCCCGCGCTGCAGGGTGCGAGATCGTCGTCGCGGACTCCACGTCCGCGCTCGGGCCCCAGCGGGTGTCCCTGGTGTGGATCAACTCCCCGAGCAACCCCACCGGCCGCGTCCTTCCGGTCGAGCATCTCGCGAAGGTCGTGGAGTGGGCCCGCGAGCGCGGGGCCATCGTCGTCAGCGACGAGTGCTACTTCGAACTCGCATGGGAAGCGCAGCCGGTGTCGATCCTCGACCCGCGGGTCTGCGGCGGTTCGCACGAGGGGCTCCTCGCCGTCCACTCCCTGTCGAAGCGATCCAATCTCGCGGGGTACCGCGCGGGCTTCGTCCTCGGTGACTCCGCGCTCGTGGGCCCACTGCTCGAAGCCCGCAAGCATCTCGGGCTGATGATGCCCGCCCCCGTGCAGGCCGCAGCGCTCGCCGCCATCAACGACGACGCGCATGTCACCGAGCAGCGCGAGCGTTACTCCCGCCGCCGTGGCCAACTACTTTCTGCCCTGCTTGACGCAGGCTTCACGGTCGAGCACTCCGAAGCCGGGCTCTACCTGTGGGCGTCGCGGTCCGAGTCCTGCTGGGACACAGTGTCCTGGCTCGCGCAGCGCGGCATCCTCGTCGCCCCGGGTGAGTTCTACGGGGTGGCGGGTGCCAAGCATGTGCGAGTGGCATTGACGGCCACCGATGAGCGCATCGCCGCTGCTGTGCACCGGCTCGCGAGCCACTAGCGCGGCTGCCCGCCGGGGACCCATCTCGACCACTGGTCCGTCGGGGGTGCTAGCGCGGGGTCGGAGCCCTTTGTACGGCACCCGCCCTTGAGCCCGCGCGGGAGCCCCATGACTTCCCGGTACCGGTGACTCGGTAGCGTGGGCGCCACCTGGAGAGGCCGTGATCGCGCGGCCGCGGGTGACCATGTGCCTGGAGGACGACGTGTCGGACGTAACCCTCACCTACGCGGGCGGCGAACTGCCGCTCAAGCGGGTGCCCTCGACAGTTGGCAGCGACGGGATCGACATCTCACCGCTGCTGGCGACGACCGGGTCGGTCACGCTCGATGGCGGGTTCACGAACACGGCAGCGTGCACGTCGGCAATCACGTTCATCGACGGCGACAAGGGGATCCTCCGCTACCGCGGCTACCCCATCGAGCAGCTCGCGGCGAAGTCCAGTTTCCTCGAGACGTCCTACCTGCTGATCTACGGCGCACTCCCGACGGCCGCGGAGCTCTCGGACTTCGAGGAGCGCATCACTCGCCACACCATGCTCCACGAGGATCTCCGACGCTTCTTTGACGGATTCCCGCGGGATGCCCACCCCATGCCTGTCCTCTCGAGTGCCGTCAGCGCTCTGTCGACCTTTTACCAGGACTCCCTCGACCCGTTCGATCCCGAGCAGGTCGAGATCTCGACCATCAGGCTCCTGGCGAAGGTGCCCACCATCGCGGCATACGCCTACAAGAAGTCCGTCGGCCAGCCGTACCTGTACCCCGACAACTCCCTGAGCCTGAACGAGAACTTCCTGCGTATGACGTTCGGCGTCCCGGCCGAGCCGTACGAGATGGACCCGGTGCTCGTCAAGGCACTCGATCTGCTGCTGATCCTGCACGCCGACCACGAGCAGAACTGCTCGACCTCGACAGTGCGTCTCGTCGGTTCGTCGCACGCCAACCTCTTCGCATCGGTTTCTGCGGGTATCAATGCCCTGTTCGGCCCTCTGCACGGCGGGGCCAACCAGGCCGTTCTTGAGATGCTGACCTCGATCCACCGCAGCGGCGGCGGCGTGAACACCTTCATCCGCCAGGTGAAGAACCGCGAGGACGGTATTCGCCTGATGGGCTTCGGCCACCGGGTCTACAAGAACTACGACCCTCGCGCCACGATCGTCAAGCAGACCGCACACGACGTCTTCAAGGCACTCGGCATCAACGACCCGTTGCTCGACATCGCGCTGCGCCTTGAAGAGGTCGCGCTCTCGGACGACTTCTTCATCTCGCGCAAGCTCTACCCCAACGTCGACTTCTACACCGGGTTGATCTACAAGGCGATGGGCCTGCCGCAGCGGATGTTCACGGTGATGTTCGCGCTCGGTCGCTTGCCGGGATGGATCGCCCAGTGGCGCGAGATGATCGAGGACCCGCAGACCAAGATCGGCCGTCCGCGCCAGGTCTACATCGGCGAGCCCGAGCGCGACTACCTCGCCATCGAAGGTCGCTAACTCTCACGCCCTCGCGGCTTACTGCTGGGCGAGGCGACCGGTGCGCCCGTCAGTCGTGCGCGTGCAGTGCCGCGTTGAGACCGCCCCAGGAGCCCGTGCGCTGGCGGGCCTCGAGGGCTCCGGTGACGGAGTTGCGCCAGAACTGCAATCCGTCGAGGCCCGAGAGCTCGCGGCCCTTGGCCGTGGTGCCGTCGGGAAGCAGGATCTTTGACCCGGCCGTGATGTAACAGCCCGCCTCGACGACGCACTCATCGCCCAGTGAGATCCCGACTCCGGCGTTGGCGCCGATAAGGCACCGAGCGCCGATCGTGACGACCTCGGTGCCGCCACCGGAGAGAGTGCCCATGATCGAGGCGCCGCCGCCGATGTCGGAACCGTCGCCCACGACCACCCCGGCCGAGATGCGTCCTTCGACCATCGAGGTGCCCAGGGTGCCGGCGTTGAAGTTGACGAAGCCTTCGTGCATCACGGTCGTGCCGCTGGCGAGGTGCGCGCCGAGGCGTACGCGGTCCGCGTCGGCGATGCGCACCCCTGCGGGCACCACGTAGTCGACCATCCGCGGGAACTTGTCGACGCCGTACACGGTGAGGTGTTCACCTCGGAGGCGAGCATCGAGCTGGACACTCGCGAGTCGATCGAGGGGGACCGCGCCGAGCGAGGTCCAGGCGAGGTTGGTGAGTAGACCGAAGACGCCGTCAAGGGAGACCGAGCGCGGGATGACCAGGCGGTGCGAGAGCAGGTGCAGACGTAGCCATGCATCGGCCGCATCGACCGGCGCGGTGGCGAGGTCGATGATCGTGGTGGTGATCGTGACGGTGCGGACGCCGCGCACCTCATCGCGTCGCGATGCGCCGACTTCGCCGAGGCCGTCGACGTCCGCAGGGGTGAGCGACAGCGAGGGCGCCGGGTACCAGACCTCGAGCAGGGTGTCGCCCGCGTAGGTGGCGAGCCCGACAGCGGAAGCGGGAGAGGTCGAGAGAGTCATGGGGCCAACCTATCGACGGGGTCGACGCGTGCACGTTGCCGCCCTCGGCGTGCGCGCTCTGGGCGATTGCTCGTTACGGTAGCGACGTGACCTCGCCCCTGCGCCTTGACCTGACGGCCGATGTCGTCACCCTGACTGCTGCGCTCGTCGATATCCCGAGCGAGTCTCGGCAGGAACGTGTGATCGCGGATGCGGTCGAAGCCGCGCTGTCCGCATACGACCATCTCGAGGTCATCCGCGACGGTGAGACAGTCGTGGCCCGAACCCGGCTCGGACGCGATCACCGCGTCGTGATCGGAGGGCACCTCGACACCGTACCCGCGGCCGGCAACCTTCCGTCTCGTCGCGTGATGGTTGATGGCGAGGATCGCCTCTATGGCTTGGGTACGTGCGACATGAAGGGCGGAGTCGCGGTGTCACTGCGGCTGGCGGCCGAACTTGTTGCGCCCGCGCGTGATGTCACCTGGATCTACTACGAGGCCGAGGAGATCGACTCGACGTTCAACGGACTTCGACGCCTCGCCGACGAGCGCCCCGATTTGATCGCCGGCGATTTCGCGGTGCTCATGGAACCCTCGAATGGTGTGGTCGAGGCAGGCTGTCAGGGCACGATGCGTGTCGAGGTCACGACCGAGGGAACGCGTGCGCACAGTGCGCGGTCGTGGATGGGTGAGAATGCGATCCACTGTGCGGCTGAGGTGCTCGCGCGGTTGTCTGACTACAAGCCTCGTCGCATTGAGATTGATGGGCTCATCTATCGCGAGGGGCTCAACGCGGTGGGCATCCGCGGCGGGGTCGCGGGCAATGTCATCCCCGACGAGTGTGTGGTCTCGGTCAACTACCGGTTCGCGCCGTCGGTGTCAGCGCTCGAGGCTGAGGGTCATCTGCGTGAGGTCTTTGCTGGATTCCGGCTCAAGGTCGTCGATGCTGTAGCGGGCGCCCTTCCTGGCCTGGCCCATCCGGCGGCGATGGACTTCGTCGCGGCTGTCGGTGGTGTGCCCACACCGAAGTTCGGCTGGACGGACGTCGCACGATTCTCCGCGCTCGGCGTGCCGGCTGTGAACTACGGCCCGGGTGATCCCTCCCACGCGCACGCGCGTGACGAGTACGTACCGACTGCCCATCTCTACGCCATCGAGAGTGGACTTCGCGCTTGGTTGACCGCGCGCTGACGGTCGGTGCGCGGTCGGTGCGTGGTCGGTGCGCGGTCGGTGCGCGGTCGGTGCGTGAAAGTGACTGTGCACTTCCGGGTGACGGTGGGTGCGCACATGCGGGTGACGTCCGACGGCTGGTTTCGGTGGTCGTTTGTGATCGCTGTGGGCGTAATTGTTCTTGTGTATCAACGGGTTTCGGGGGCCTGTTTGGTGGGGGCACTGTCAGTGGTGGTCTCTAGGGTTGTCTCATGTCCTCCTCCTTCTCCCGCTCCGGTTCGGGGTCGCCGGGTGATCCGGGTGTGGTGATGGCGGGGTTGGTCGC
>CAFBPU010000045.1_pt1 | contig 21625 bp, 18 predicted proteins | sample 7269791 | NCBI WGS metagenome assembly CAFBPU01 (sample SAMEA6814154, study PRJEB35770) | freshwater metagenome | biome: Freshwater; feature: Freshwater reservoir; material: water | place: Czech Republic | collected 2017-06-27 | depth 30m m
CTGACGACGAGATGAAGGTGAGTGCACCTGACTCGTCGCGATGCCAAAGGACTTCGCGGAGGGCCTCCGTCGATCGTGTGAAGATCCGCAGCGCTTGACGGCCCTGACGCCGGGCCTGTGCAAGGTCGGAGGTGTCGGTCACGACCACGATCGCGCCGCGTGAGTCACCGGCTGCGGTGAGGTAGGGCTGGATCTGCACGAGAAAATCCGCGGTGGGCCCGGACAACTCGAAGATCGAGGTCGTCTGGTCGTTGACCGCCTGGCGGAGGTGAGCGGCCAGTTCGGGTATCGCAAGCACGGGCGGGATGCCGGTGAGGGGGCGGCCGATGTCGGTGTTGATGAGAGGGAAGAGTCGAACGGCCAGGGGAGTGAAGCGGGTGATACGTAGATCGCTGTCGAGAAGGATGAGGCCACTCGTGAGCGAGGCTTGGATGTTCTCCAGATCTGCATTGGCGCGTGTGAGTGAGTGTCCGCGCTCTTGCAACTCGGTGTTGAGGACGGCCAATTCCTCGTTGGTGACCTCGAGCTCTTCGTACGAGGCCTGTACCTCTTCGTTGGACGCCTGCAGCTCCTCCCCGGAGGCCTGCAGTTCTTCGTTGAGCGCCTGGAGCTCTTCGTTGGAGGCCCCGAGCTCTTCGATCGTGGCCTGGAGTGCGAGTCGGGTGGATTGGAGTTCGAAGGAACTCGACGACGTGCTCGCGAGATCGACGTCGTTCCTCGGGCCGCCGGACCCACTCTCGGCCGTGAGAGGCTCGAAACTGACGGTGGCCAACCCCAGGGCGTCGGACCCCAGCGGGTGAACGCTCACGCGCACGCTGCCCTCGGGACCGGTGACATCGCGCTCGACGGCTTGTCCGGAGCGGGCCTCGACCAGCATGGAGCGCACGATCGGGCGTAGCCCTTCCCGGAGGAGCCCGACGACGTGGCTGGTGGGCTGGCCTTCTGCTACCCAGCACCACGGGGAGACATCTCCGACGACCTCGACCACCTGGTGATCGGGATCGATCACCAGGGAGGGCGGGGCGAACCTTCGGACGAGGGCGTCGCGCAGTGCCGCCCGCTTTCCGAGCAGTTTGGTGGTCTCGGCAGGATACGGATCCGCAGGGCGGCTACCCCAGGCGATGGCGGGAAGCCCGCGGGGCGAGCCGGGCCGACGACGATAGATCCGGTGCTTGGCCTCCAGTGGGTCGAATAGGTCCGAACCTGCGGTGAGGCGCTCGGCTGCGCCCAACATCAGGAGACCGTTCGGGGTAAGCGAGAGGTGGAACAGGTGCAATACCCGTTCCTGCAACGTGGGCTTGAAATAGATCAACGTATTGCGGAAAGTGATCAGGTGGACCCGCGGGAATCCCGGGTCGAACTCCACGTTGTGACGGGCGAAAACCAGACAATCGCGCAGATTCTGAGCGACCTCCCAGCCTCGCTCGGAGCGCTGGAGCCAGCTGTTCCGGCGATCTTCGGGGATGGCCTCGACCGCATCGTCGCTGTACCGGCCGCGGCGGGCGATCTCGAGCGAGGGTTCGGAGATATCGGTGGCGAACACCTTCAGGCGGCGGCCCAAGCCCGAGGGGTCATTGATGATGTCGGCCGCGAGCATTGCCACGGAGTAGGCCTCTTCGCCGGTGGAGCAACCTGGAACCCATATGCGCAGTTGCGCTGTGGGCTCGAGAGCCTCTAGCAGTTCGCGGAGTGGGCCCTCTAGCGCGGCCCACTCGTCCGGATCGCGAAAGAAAGACGTCACCCCGATCTGCATCGATCGGGCCAGTGCATTCGCCTCACCGACGTCACCAGAGATCAAGTGAAGGTAGTCCTGCAGGCCAGCGGTTCCGGTGATCGCCAGACGGCGCTCGATCTGGCGGTGCAGTGTCGACTCCTTGTAGCCGGCGAAGTTCAGCCCGGTGGCGATGTCGACGCGTTTGAGGATCTTGCCCACCAGCTCCTCGCTGGACGGAGACGATTCGGTACCTCGAGCCTCGGGTGGCATGCGGGTGTTGGGCGGCCTCACATCGACTGCGGCTGCGCAGCTGCGCGCCAGTGCCTCCGCCATGTCTGCAGGTGGCAGGACGAGATCGACATGTCCGGAATCAATGGCCGAGGCGGGCATCCCTGGGAACTTCGCGGAGCTCGGGGTTTGGGCGATCGTGAGCCCGCCGGCCGCCCGCACGGCGCCAACGCCGTGCGTACCGTCGGAGCCGGTGCCGGAGAGGACCACGGCGACGGCGCGGTCGCGCCAGACATCCGCGAGGGAACGGAACAGGACATCGGCGCGAGGTGTGGGGCCGGACTGGCCTGACACATCGGTGAGTTTGATCTCGTGAGAGGTGACGTGAGCATCGTGTTGGGGTGGCACGACGTAGATCGTTCCCGCCTTCAGCGACATCCCATCGACGGCAAGGACGACCGAGAGCTGGGTCTCGCGTTCGAGGAGCTCGACGAGTGCGCTGTTGTGGTCTGGATCCATGTGTTGGGAGATCACATAGGCGGTGGGAAGTTCACGGGGCAGGACCCTGACGAACTCGATAAGTGCCTCGAGCCCGCCTGCCGAGCTGCCGACACCGACCAGGCGAGTCAGGCCCACGCCGGGCGACCCGGCGTCGCCTGACGCGTCGAGCTGTGTCATAACTTCGCGCCCCCTTGATCGGCCTCTGATGAGAGCGCCCCGAACCCGTGGAGGGCCCAACGCCGTTCTTCGCGGTAAACGTCTGGTCCAGCCTCGATCTTGTGTATTGAGGGTAGACCCGGATATTCGCAAGCGCAGATCTTCGCGACATGTGTCCGCTGATCAGCGATGCGGTTGACACTCATCTTGGCGACATCCCGGCCACCCCCTGCGCGATGCCTGGGGACGAGGAATTCAGCCCATCGCGGCGCTGCGCCACGCTGCGGGCATGGCTGGTGAGCGCTGGTGGCCGCGAGCCACGCGGGCCGATCCCGATGCACGTTGTGGCGGGCGCAGGCGGGGGCTGCTGGACTCTGTTGTTGATGCCGTTGTCGAGCGCATCTGCGCTGGTTGCAGACGTGGTCGTGGGCCCTGGTGTCCCGACTGTGCCCCCGCGTTGCGACGCCCACCGTTCCCCGTGCGGTTGCGCCCGTATCCGGAGTACCTGCCGCAGGTCCACGCGGCTGCCGTCTACGAGGGTGTGGTGCGCGAAGCGCTCATTGCCTTCAAAGATCACGGTCGCTGGTCGCTGCGGGGCTCGCTCGGTGATGCCCTCGCGACCGCGGTGGCCGCGGCGCTCCTTGAGGTCGCCGATCCGCCAGCCCGCGGGTACGTGGCAAGCGAGTCCGCGGCGCCTTACTCCGGTGCGTCGTCAGCGCTGGACCCCGGCTGCATGTCGGTGTCACTTGTACCAGTACCCGGTTCGCCGGGGTCCGCTCGGCTGCGCGATGGCGATCATGTCCGTGAGCTTGCCGCCCGGGCGGTGACGGTGCTGCGCGCGCAGGGCGTCGATGCCCGGGTGGTGCCAGCGGTGGTGTCCGCCCGACGCCGCGGAGACCAGGTTGGCCTCGGGCGCGTGGCACGCGCCGCCAACCTCTCCGGTGCGATGGCCGTGACCCGCACCGCCTTGGGGCTCGCGGGGGTGGTACTCGTCGATGATCTGCTGACCACCGGGGCCACGTTGGGGGAGGCCGCTCGCGCCCTTCGCGCCGCGGGGGTCACGCCTCTGGCCGCCGCTGTGGTCGCTGCGACTGCGCCACGAGGGTGAGTCGGCCCATCACGTGTCCGAGATGCCGCGCGTGGTCCCTCGTTGCAGGACTACGTTGTCCTTGTGGCACCCGTCCGGGTCCGTGGTTGCGTCCCTGAAGGGGTTCCGGTCGCCGGAGCCCCCCGGGGGCAAGCCGATGCCAGCCGCAGGCGAAGCGGCCCACGTAAGGCGACTCTTGGTCGCTCGATCACGGTGCGGTTTAGAAGTAAGTCCTGCCCTGCCGATGAGACACAGTGCTCGTCGATCCAGGAGAAGGGGAGTAGTCGCATAATGCCCGACCGGGCGCGGCGAGACCCTCAGCAGGCGATTGTGGGGTCGAAGACCAGGTCGGCCGGACGGGTGTCGCACTGCATGTTGTTGTTCGAAGTACGCGAGAAGGAAGGTGACGTCGCATGAGCACCATGAACTCGCCCGTCGACATCGTCGTACGTGGCCGGCATCTCGATCTGTCCCAGCGATACCGGGACCATGTCGTCGATAAGCTCGGTCGCATCGACAGGTTCGGCGTGACCCTCTCGCGCATTGACGTTGAGGTGAGCAAAGAGACGAACCCGCGACAGGCCGATCGGGCATTCGAAGTCGAACTCACCTGTGTCGGCCGTGGTCCTGTGATCCGAGCTGAGGCGACGGCTGCCGACAAGTACGCAGCACTCGACCTGGCCTACGGCCGTCTCGAGGACAGGCTGCGACGGGCTGCTGAGCGCCGTCATACCAAGAACCACAAGGGTTCTGCGACGTTGAACGACCTTCCGGGTCTTGTGGCCCCGATAATTCAGCCCACGCCTGACCTGGACGAGGTCGAGCCAGATGTGGTCTATGAAGACGGGCCGATCGTCGTGCGCGATAAGACCCACCCGAGTAGTCCCATGACGGTGTCCGAGGCGCTCCACGCACTCGAACTCGTCGGCCACGACTTCTTCCTGTTCCACGACGTCGACACCGGACTCCCCACGGTGGTCTACAAGCGCCGCGGCTACGACTACGGCCTGCTGCGTCTCGAACTGAGCGATGCCGACGAGCACGGGGTCGCCTCGTAGGTGGTGTGGGCACGTTCGCGGGGGCGGCAGCGGGATCTCCGTTGCCGCCCCCGCGCTGTTCGGCACCGTGTGCGACGCGGGCGTCTGATCGAGCGCCGCGGCCCGTCGTCGCCGTGCCATGATGCGAGCGTGGCTCAGCGCAGCGGTCCCCTTGTGCGGGTGCTGCTCGCCGACCGTCAGCCGTTGTTCCGTCGAGGCGTGATTGAGGCATTCTCCGGTGAGCCTGACCTCGAGATCGTCGGTGAGACTGACGACGGGAGCAAGGTGCCCGACCTCGTCGTGTCATCCGGCGCGGATCTTCTCCTTCTCGACCTCGGGATCTCAGGGGGCGGCGTCGAGGTCTGCGCCCTCGTTCGCTCGGCGCGTCCCGACGTCCGGGTGGTGGTCCTGGCACATGCCGACGACGATGCAGCGCTCGCCGGAGCGGTGAGGGCCGGTGCTCGCGGCTACCTGCGCAAGGACACAACAGCGGAGGAGCTGCTCGGGGCGGTGCGCATGGTCGCTGCTGGCAACTCACTGCTGTCGCCAGCGATGACCTCCCGCCTGCTCGACGAGTTCGCTGTGCTTGTCCGCCGACACGAGTCACCGTCTGAGGGCACGACTGCTCTCTCCCGCCGTGAGCTTGAGGTGCTCACCCTGGTCGCCCAGGGTCTGAACAACCGCGCCGTTGCCTCGACGTTGTTCATCAGTGAAAACACCGTGAAGAACCACATCCGCAGCATCCACGACAAACTCCATGTCCACTCCCGCATGGAAGCCGTCCTCCGCGCCGCCCGCGCCGGCCTCCTCCACATCACCTAACCGCCCCCATACGAGGTGAATGTGCCCTGGGCGGCCCTAGGGGCCGCCTAGGCTCCCCACTGCATCCACAGGGGCGGCGTGTCGCGGCCTGTTGACAGACTGCCGCGGAATGTGACCGCGTAGGACTCGCCTCAGGCCAGTGCCAGCCCGAGCCCGCCGACCGCCCACCTGCGCACCACCTCTGCGGCCTGCGTGATGTCTGCCGCTGCCGTGACCCCCGGACGCACCCACAGATCGATCGACGCCAGGTCTTCCTCGCTCACGATGACACTCACCTCCGCGATGCTCGCGCCGGTGGTGATCTCACGCACGGCGAAACCGAGCAGGTGGCCGCGAGCCCAGCCCTCGAGCCGGGCCTCACGCTCCAGAGCCCGGGTGCTCGCGTCGGCGGCCGCGAATCGTTCGGCAAGTAGATCCTCGAGATCGGCATGCGCGGTGGGCCAGGGACGCAACTGCCAGGAACCGGCGACGAGCTCGGTGAGGTCGAAACGGGTGCTGGGGCCCGAGTTCGTCGGCATGGGCGTCATCGTCGGTGCCTGTTTGCTGTCAGGGCTCATCTGCCCATCCCACATCATCGGAGAGCTCGATGTCAGCCGGGCCGGACCTCTCGCACTCCCGGCGGGCACCGGTCAGGCCGCCCGGCTGCCGCAATCGTGACCGAATGGTTACCATGACCGCGGCGGGGAAACTTCCGCCCGCACCCTCGCGCCCGTTGTCGGGTGGGTGCGTAGATCCTGACAAGGACGTTCCTGGTGTCGCTCCTCGACAAGATCCTCCGCGCTGGCGAAGGCCGTGTGCTCAAGAAGCTGGAGTCCGTCTCCGAGCAGGTGAATGCCCTCGAGGAGGACTTCGTCGACCTCAGCGACGCCGAGCTGCGTGCGAAGACGGACGAGTACAAGGAGCGTTACGCCGAGGGCGAGTCACTTGACTCCCTGCTTCCGGAGGCCTTTGCCACCGTGCGCGAGGCCGCAAAGCGCACACTCGGTCAGCGCCACTACGACGTCCAGATCATGGGCGGCGCCTCGTTGCACCTGGGAAACATCTCCGAGATGAAGACAGGTGAGGGCAAGACCCTCGTCTCGACTCTGCCCGCCTATCTCAATGCACTGGCGGGCAACGGCGTGCATGTCGTCACGGTCAACGACTACCTCGCCGAGCGCGACTCGGAGTGGATGGGACGTGTGCACCGGTTCCTCGGCTTGAGCGTCGGCGTGATTCTGGCGAACATGAGGCCGGACGCGCGACGAGTGGCGTATGCGTGCGACATCACCTATGGCACCAACAACGAGTTCGGCTTTGATTATCTGCGCGACAACATGGCCTGGGCGATCGACGAGCGCGTTCAGCGCGGCCACAACTTCGCCATCGTCGACGAGACCGACTCCATCCTTATCGACGAGGCCCGCACCCCTCTGATCATCAGCGGTCCGGCCGACGCCGCGACCAAGTGGTACAACGAGTTCGCCCGGTTCGTCCCCCGCCTCAAGCGGGGCGACGAGGACAAGGGGATCGACGGCGACTACGAGATCGACGAGAAGAAGCGCACGGTCGGGATCCTGGAATCAGGCGTCGCCAAGATCGAGGACTGGCTCGGCATCGACAACCTGTACGAGTCGGTCAACACGCCTCTGGTCGGATACCTCAACAACGCCTTGCGCGCGAAGGAACTGTTCAAGCGCGACAAGGACTACGTCGTGATGGAGGGCGAGGTCCTGATCGTCGACGAGCACACCGGGCGCATCCTGGCCGGCCGTCGCTACAACGAGGGAATGCACCAGGCGATCGAGGCCAAGGAGGGGGTGGAGATCAAGCAGGAGAACCAGACCCTCGCCACTATCACCCTGCAGAACTACTTCCGCCTCTACTCCAAACTTTCGGGCATGACCGGCACGGCCATGACCGAGGCCGCCGAGTTCGACCAGATCTACAAGCTGGGTGTTGTGCCGATCCCCACCAACCGTGCGATCGATCGGGCCGACGAGCCCGACCTCGTCTACCGCACCGAGCAGGCCAAGCTCGCTGCAGTGATTGAGGATCTGGCCGAGCGGCACGAGAAGGGCCAGCCCGTTCTCGTGGGTACGACGAGCGTGGAGAAGTCCGAGCAGCTCTCGGCCCTGCTTCGCAAGCGCGGAGTTCCACACGAGGTCCTCAATGCGAAGTATCACGAGCGCGAGGCCGCGATCGTGGCACAGGCGGGCCGTAAGGGCGCTGTCACCGTTGCCACCAACATGGCCGGCCGTGGCACCGACATCATGCTCGGGGGCAACTCCGAGTACATGGCCGCAGCCGAGCTCGCCCAGCGTGAGTTGAGTCCGGTCGACACGCCAGAGGAGTACGAGGCCGCGTGGCCCGAGGCTCTGGAACGTGCGAAGAAGGCGGTGGCAGCCGAGCATGACGAGGTCACATCACTCGGCGGGCTCTACGTCCTGGGAACCGAACGGCACGAGTCGAGACGTATTGACAACCAGCTGCGAGGCCGCTCGGGTCGTCAGGGCGATCCCGGTGAGACCAGGTTCTACCTCTCGCTGCAGGACGACCTCATGCGCCTGTTCAAGGCGGACATCGTCGATGCCTTCCTGCGGCGCTTCAATGTGCCCGACGACGTGCCGATCGAAGCCAAGATGGTGAGCAATGCCATCCGATCGGCCCAGACCCAGGTCGAGGCGCAGAACTTCGAGATCCGCAAGAACGTCCTGAAGTACGACGAGGTCATGAACCGCCAGCGAGTCGTGATCTACGAGGAGCGTCGACGAGTTCTCGAAGGCGAGGACCTCCACGAGCAGGTTCGCGGTTTCCTCGACGACACGATCTCTGGCTATGTCACCGCAGAGACGAGTGACGGCTACGCGGAAGACTGGAATCTCGACCGTCTTTGGGCGGCGCTGAAGACGGTCTACCCCACTGGCGTGACGCCGCGCGAGATCATCGAGCACTCGGGGGGCGGTAAGGACAGCCTCACGCAGGAGTACCTCGTCGAAGAGCTCCGCGCCGACGCCCAGGCAGCGTATGACCGCCGCGAGGAGGCTCTCGGTGACGAGGTCACCCGAGAGCTCGAGCGGCGCGTGGTGCTCTCGGTGCTTGATCGAAAGTGGCGCGAGCACCTCTACGAGATGGACTACCTCCAGGAGGGCATTGGGCTTCGCGCGATGGCCCAGAAGGATCCGCTCGTGGAGTACCAGCGCGAGGGATTCATCCTGTTCAACGCGATGATGGACGCGATCAAGGAGGAGTCCGTCGGCTTCCTGTTCAACGTCGATGTTCAGGTCGAAGAGGCGGCGACACCCGCCGTCGAGGAGGGTGTGACTCCTGGCTTGCCCGCGGGCGAGGCGTCGGAGCGACTCCTGTCGGAGGCGCCACCGGTGGCACCCCTGAGCATGGCGCCTCGGGACTCCCCACCTTTGATCAACGCGCCGCTCGTGGGTGCGCCGGCGATCTCGGCCAAGGGCCTTGCCCCGAGACGGCCTCAGCACCTCGAATACACCTCACCCACCCTCGACAGCGATGCTGGTGTGGTGCATTCGGCCGAGGACTTCGGGCAGGAAGTCGATGTCGACCCCAACGCCAGTCGCGCCGAACGTCGGCGTGCCGAGCGCGCCTCGCGCAAGCGCAATGGGTGAGCGGGGAACCTTCTCGGCCTAGGTAAGCACCGGCGAGTCCGAACCGGTTCCTCGCGCGCGGGCCACTGCGTGTGATAGACGACTACTCACGCGCCACGACCACAGGTCGACCGGGGGCGGCCCCACCGACGACCGGAGGTTCTTGTGAGCATGTCTCGCACTCGGATGCGCGTATTCGTCACCGCGGTCACGCTCGTGGGTGCGCTCGGCGCCGCTGCCTCGGTCTCGGCGTGGGCCGACACGAGCTCATCGCCCCTCAGTGCCGAGCCAGTATCTGCGGGTGATCCTGTTGTGTTCACCATCGGCGTGACCCAGGACATCGACTCTGCCAACCCTTTCACCGGGCTTTCCTCCCTGGCGTACGAGGTCTTTCAGATGCAGTACCCGCTGCTGACCCAGTACGGCGCGAAGGACTTCTCGATCGTGCCGGGTATCGCGGACTCCTGGCAGGAGTCCGCCGACAAGACAACGTGGACGTACAAGATCCATCCAGGTTTGGTGTGGTCGGACGGACAGCCGATGACGGCTCGCGATGCCGCGTACACATTCAACCGAGTTCTCACGGGCGAGTACGAGAAGACCAACTACGGCTCGTATATCGAGAACATGACCAAGGCTGAAGCGATCGATGACACCACCCTCGTCCTCACGGTGTCGAAGCCCTCCCCGATCATGGAGCATCTCTACGTCTACATCCTTCCGCGGCACGTCTGGGAGAAGATCGACGAGAAGACCGTGACTGGCTTCAGCAATGAGGGCACCCTTGAGTCGCCGACGGTCGGCGGTGGCTCGTTCTACATGATCGAGCGCAGGGTCGGGCAGTTCATTCGGATGAAGGCCAACCCGACGTTCTTCCGCGGGAAGCCGGGAGTCGACGAGATCGATTTCAAGATTTTCAAGAACTCCGACGCACTCGGGCAGGCTCTGAAGAAGGGCGAGATCGATTTCGCCGAGGGTCTCGAGGCCAATGTTTTCGCCTCGCTGAAGGACGTTCCAGGTATCACGGCGGTCGCGGCCGCGCCCGCTGGATACGACGAGCTCGGGTTCAACACCGGTGCTGCGCTCGCCGACGGCACCGCGATCGGGGACGGCAATCCGCTCTTGCGCGACAAGGCTTTGCGTCAGGCGCTCGTCTACGCGGTCAACAGGGAACAGATCGTCGAGAAAGTTCTCGGCGGAGGTGGGCTCCCTGGCTCGACGGTGATCCCGCCGCTCTACAGCGCTTGGCACCTTGAACCGAGTGCGCCGGCGTCCTACGACCCGGCCAAGGCACGGTCGATGCTCGACGCTGCGGGCTACACCGTGGGCGCAGATGGTGTCAGAGTCGATTCGAAGGGCAAGCGCCTCAGTTTCCGCCTGTTCGGGCGTACCGAAAGTGCGACGTCGCAGAAGTCCGTCCAGTACCTCAAGGGATATCTCGCCGCGGTGGGCGTCGAGGTGACGGTGAAGACCGTGTCCGAGGATGTGCTGACCGAACTCGTGGGTCAGGGCAACTTCGACATGTTCGAATGGGCGTGGGGGGTCGAGCCTGATCCGAACTACATGCTCTCGACCTTCACCTGTGCCAACCGCAGCTACCAACAGGATGGCGCAACCTATGCCAACCTCTCGGACTCCTTCTACTGCAACCCGGCCTACGACGAGCTCTTCGCCCAACAGGGTGCCGAGACGGACGCCACCAAGCGAGTGGCCCTGGTCAAGCAGATGCAGCAGATGCTCTACGACGACGCGCCGTATGTCCTCACCTACTACTACGACAACTACGAGGCCTACCGGTCGGACAAGTTCGAGGGTTTCGTGCACCAACCTCAGGGCGATGGAACGATGCTTTTCCAGTGGGGTGCGTGGACTTACGAGAGCGTGAAGCCCGTCACCGCGACTCCCGCGCCGACTGGATCCTCTTCTGCCGAACCGGTGTCGTCAGGCGCATCGGATCAAGGCGCGGCGAGTGGCTCGGGCTCGTCGAGTGCTGCGCTGACAATCGGCCTTGTGGTGGTTGTCGTGGTCGTGGGTGGCGGCCTGATCCTCATGCGTCGTCGACGTGGTCCGGCGGTCGTCGACGACCGTGAATGACGGCGCCGTGAATGACGGCGCCTGAGAATCGGCGCGCGTGAGTCACGAGTAGGGGCATGCTCGAGTGCGCGTGTCCGATCATCCAAGAGAGGTGTGCTGTCGTGCCGATACTCCAGGGTTCGCAGGCCGCGATCCACTACGAGCAGAGGGGCTCTGGGCCCGACATCGTCTGGGTCTCCGGCGGCGGCGGCACGGCGGGCTCATGGGACGCCTACCAGCTGCCGTATTTCTCAGAGGGTTTTCGCAACACCACCTTCGACGGACGTGGTGTGGGAACCACGGTGTGCGACACGCCCCTGCCCTGGACGCTCGAGGATTTCGCACGTGACACCGCGGAACTGATCAAGGCGGTGTGTGACGGTCCAGTGGCGCTCGTGGGGCTCTCATTCGGCGGCGGAATTGTTCAGCAGGTTGCGCTCGACTATCCCGAGTTGCTGACCTGCGCGATCGCGATGGGTACCGGGGCCGTGAGCCTGGGCTGGACGTGGGATTACCAGATGGCCGAGATCGAATACAGGCGCGCGGGCGGGCGACTTGACGGCATGATGGCGGTTACCCACTACGCCGCGATGTACTACCCCGCAAGGGTTCTCGGCGATCGAGAGTTGTGGCCCCGGTTACGTGCTGAGCTGATGGAGTACTACGAGACTGACACGAATGAGGAGTCACTCATCGCCCAGTGGGAACCTTGCGTGTTGTTCGATCAGCGAGAGCAGTTGCCCCAGTGTCGGGTTCCTCTGCATGTGATCGCATTCGACCAGGACGTGCAGGCGCCACCTCAGGATGGGGAAGAGGTGGCGGCACTTGTGCCCGGCGCGGAGTTCCACCTTTTCGAGGGGATGGGGCACTGCTCGATCTACGGGCATACCCACGAGGTTCTCAACCCGTTCATCAGGAGCCTGGTCGAACGCCACCTATAGGTGCCGAGGCGATCGTGGGCGAGAACCGCCACACGTGGTTCACAAGATCGCCAGCCGGGTGCAGCGCCACCGGCCATCCCACCCTTCTAACCGTAGGGCGACCGCGCGCGCCCGCCGCCCGCCCACCACGACGGCCGTCGCCTCGACCACTCCGTCGGCGGGCTCGAAAATGTGGACACTGCTTACGGTGCGACGGGCACGTCCCGGGGAAGTGGAGCCGGACCCGCGGGGGCTTGGTGTGACTCGTCCCGGCGCCGCTGCGATATGTCTGCTCAGGTCGGCGTAGACCTCCGCTGTGAGCCACCGCACGAGTTGCTGTCGTGGACGTTCGAGCGCGAGCACCTCAAGCACTGCTTGGACGAGTTGGCCCGTCCAGGGCCCGGGGTCCGGGAGCGCCGAGCGAGGTGTCGCAACAACGGCGACAGCTGGATCGGTGTCCCGGTCGAGCGCGGGCTCGCGTGTGAGCAGCCGCAGCGAACGATCGGGTGAGGGCACGGCATCGAGCTCGCCCGGGAGTTGCCATTGCAGGGCGAGGGTTCCTTGGACCGGTACGACCGGTGGTCGGGTGCGAATCCTGCGGGTGATCGCCATCGCGGGGCGCAGTAGGGGCTGAGACTGGGGGAGGGGCATGGTTCACCGTCGATCAGGGTCCAGGGATCGGGCCACGGCGCCGGGGGCGTCGGAGGAGGCCTGTGGGCGGAGGTGCTGCGACGTCGACGTCCCTGCCGATCGAAGGTCCGGAACGCGCAGGCGCGTGCCGGGACGTATGAGTGAGGGATCTGGGCCGATCAGTTGCCGGTTCGCGCGGTACCACCTGGGCCAGGCGCGGGCGATCGCTGCAGCCGTGGCCCCGGACGGCAGACCACGTGCGGCGATATCCCACAGGGTGTCTCCCGGGCGGACTCGGACGTAGTGATCGGCTGACGGTTGCGGGGCCACGCCTCGCGGCGCGGCCGATACCCACGGTGCGCCCGCTGCGGTGGCGGACTGCTTGACGAGGGGACTGGCCCCTGCGGTGCCGACAGACGCGAGGGTCGGGATGGCGAGACCGAGACTGGCCGCGACGAGGCGACGGACGATGCCGGGGCGGATCGCCTCTCCGAACGCGCCCGCCCACCTTCCCAGGGCTGTGATGTGCCCGGCGGCGCCCCTGAGGGCGAGGAGGGCGACCACCACCACGCGGCGACCAAGGACGAGTGCCCCGAGAATCACGACGGCGCGTGTGAGGGAATCGCCTGGGATCGCGGCCCATGATGAGTGCCACGGGAGCGTCAGGGCCTGCCCGATTGACGGGGCGTTGGCCATGTCGAGCGCTGAGAGCAGGCGAGACACGGTCACCCCTTTTAGTGTGTTTGCGTGTGTTTGCTTATGACAGCCTGTACTCATCGACGTTGTCAAGGGGCAACCGGGCACCTGTGTGGACGACCATGGAGGAGCGGCCCTGCCGTCGGACCGCGGGAGGTGGCGCTGTGCCCGACCAGCAACCTGAACTCATAGCCGCGTTGGAGGCCGACCTGGCATCTCTCGCGGCGGCCAGTGCCGATCTCGAACGCGATGCCGAGGCCGCGGAGCGCACTCGAGCCGAGCGGAGCTCGATCACTCTGCTCGAACGCCTTCGCGCGGCCAGCGGTGCTGTCGAGATGGCCACCCGCGACGGCGGCCGGCATAGTGGTCAGGTCCTAGAGGTCGGGGCCGACTGGATCGTCATCGCCCATGTGCCCTCGGGACAGCGGATGGCGACGGCGGAACACCTAGTTCCGCTCGACGCGGTGGTGGCGGTGCGGGGTTTGGGTCGCGCGGTGGCGGTGGCCACCGGAGTCCTACCGCCGAGATCGATGGCCGCGCTTCTGCGTTCGTGGTCTCGTGACCGATCCGAGGTTGCCGTCCATCTCGTCGACGGCACGGTGTTGGCGGGCAAGGCATCCGCGACATTCGCCGACCACGTGGAGATCTCGACGAACGGGGGCGGCACGGTGCTGGTGCCGATGAAGGCGATCTCAGTGATGAGCCGCTGACGACGTGCGGCTAGGCCGTGCCGTGGCGGACTAGGAGCCCGTCGCGTCCTCGCGCCCGAGCGGATGGGTGCGAACGAAGTCAGCGGTTTCGGCGTACATCCGGGTGATGTAGGCCTCGAGTTCCGCGGTCTCGACGCGCCATTGGCCTCGCCCGCCCACCTTGATCGCCGGGAGTTCGCCGTTACGCACGAGTGCGTACGCCTGCGAGGCCGAGATGCTGAGAGTCTCGGCGACATCCGCGAGTGTCAGGAACCTGGGGGCCACCCGGACATCCTCGCATCGGGTGACGCCCAGATGGGTGACCTCGGGGTGCATGTGGACTGTGACAGGCGCACGATCGAAGACGTGGAAGAAGTGAAGCCCCCACCCGCCCGAAGGTTCCGCTCCGATCGTCGCGATATTCGTCTCGGTCTCGGCGTCGCGCTGGTCGTGCTGTCGGTGGTCGTGGGCAGTCGCGCTCTCTCTAGTTCTGATGACCGTACGCCCGTGTGGTCCGTGCGGACTGCCCTGGCGTCAGGGACTACCCTCACCGCCGATGATCTTCTCGTCACTGCGGTGGCCGTCGAGGACCTCACGACCTATGTCCCGACGTCCACAGAGCTTGCGGGAAAGGTGCTCACGCGGGATATCGGTGCGGGAGAGCTGATTCCAGCGACGGTGCTGGCGGACGCCCTACCTGCGGACCGACGGATGGTGACGGTCCCGGTCGATCTGCTCCACGCTCCTCCGTCGCTCGCGCGGGGCGAGCGGGTGGACGTCTACGTGTCATCTCAGGACGGCACGGCCGTAACGCAGGATGCGATCGCCCCGCTGCCTGAACTCATCCTGGCGGGTGTGCTCGTAGCCGACCCCGGGCAGGTCGATGCGATGGGTGCCAACGATCAGATGGGCGTGGTCCTCGACGTCGCGGCCAAGGACGCTGATCGCGCGGTTGCTGCAGCTCGCGGCGGCGACGTGGACCTGGTGCGCATCGGCTCGGGATCCTGAGATGGCAATGTCGGACCCGGTGCTCGTCCTTCTCGGCCCCACGCCATGGGAGGGGTCCCTGATCGCCGGCCTCGCGCATCCCTCGAGTCGGGTCACGATCGCGCGGCGATGTCTCGACACAGCCGACTTGCTGGCGGCTACGTCGGCGGGTCTTGGGCGGGTCGTCATCGTCGGAGCCGATGCGGCACGGCTGGATGCCGATGTCCTGCAGCGGATTCGAATCCTCGGGGTGGGGGTCGTGGCTGTTGTCACTGCGGGTGACCACGACTCGGCGAGGCGCATGGAGCGATGGGGCGTCGACAGCGTGGTGCATGTCGAACCCTCCGATCTCGGGATCGCGGTTCGCGCGATCGCACTCGCCGTCGACCGTGCGGTGCGACCCGAGGCAGATCTCGAAATCGACGACTCGTCGCCGGAAGAGCGAGGTCGTCTCGTGGCCGTGTGGGGACCTGCAGGGGCCCCTGGTCGAACCTCGGTTGCTCTCGCGATCGCAGACGAAGCTTCTCGAGCGGGCGTGTCGACGTTGCTCATCGACGCCGACACCTGGGCTGCCTCGGTGGGTATCGTGCTCGGACTGGTCGACGATGGGGCGGGCATCGCCTCCGCGTGTCGGCGCGCGCTCGGAGGTGCGCTTGATCCTGCGGCCCTTGGAGAGCTGACTCGACAGGTGCGTCACGGGTTTCTCGTCCTTCCCGGGCTCCCCCGAGCCGGGCGTTGGACTGAGGTTCGGGCTGCCGCAATGGTCGAGCTTCTCGACGTGGCGCGGCAGATCGTCGACCTGGTCGTCGTCGACTGCGGGTTCTCACTTGAGTCCGACGAGGAACTCGTGTTCGACACCGAGGCGCCGCGACGCAACGCAGCGACATTCGCATCTCTGGAGGCGGCTGATGTCGTCTTTGCCGTAGGTGCCGGCGACCCGGTTGGCCTGGTTCGGCTGGTTTCTGGGCTGTCGGAGCTCGCGGACGTGGTGCCGGGATGCGACAGGCGCTTGGTGGTGACGCGCGTGCGTGAGGCGATGCTCGGGAAGCGCGCCGAGGCCGCCATCGCCGACTCCCTGCTGCGGCACGCGGGCGTTGACGCCGTGTGCTGTGTGCCCGACGACCGTGGCGCCTACGACGCCGCGTTGCGCCAGGGTGCGACCTTGGCCGAGATCGCCCCGTCGTCGCGGGCGAGGCAGGCACTGCGCAGCGTCGCCCATGAGCTCATTCGCGATCTGGGCCTATCGCCAGCACGCCCGGCGCGGGCCGCGAAGGTCGGTTGATCGGTCGGCGTGACTCGACGTCGGATGTGGCGAGCAGGAGTCCGCCTCGAACCCCGGATGGGCACTCGTTAGGGTCAGCGACGTGGCTGAACTCCGTGCGCTCATCGTCGACTGGGGCGGCGTGCTCACCGGTGACATCAAGACTGCGGTTGAAGTCTGGGCCGAGACCGAGAGTGTCGACCTCAAGACCTACGTCGAGATCATGCGCGATTGGTTCGGCGCGCCTTTTGGCGCGGAGGCGAGTGTGAACCCGATCCACGCGCTCGAACGTGGTGAGATCTCCATGCCTCACTTTGATGTGAAGCTTGCTGCGGAGCTCACCGCCCGCACGGGCCATCCCTATGTGGCAGAGGGTCTTCTGGCCCGCATGTTCGACTGCTTTGTGCATGTTCCTGAGATGACGGCGCTGGTGCGGCGGGCTCGTTCAACGGGCCTGCGAACGGCACTGCTGTCCAACTCGTGGGGCAACGAGTATCCGCGGGACGCGTGGGAAGACGTCTTTGACATCCTGGTGATCTCTGGCGAGATCGGCATGCGCAAGCCCGAGCCCCGAATCTTCGACCACACCCTTGAGCGGCTTGGCCTCGAGGCTGGCGAATGCGTGTTCGTCGATGACTTGGCCGCCAATATCGATGCGGCCGCCGCGCTCGGCTTCGTCGGGGTGCTCCATCGGTCGTACGAGGAGACCCGCTCAGAGCTCGAGATCCTCTTCGGGCGTGACCTGTCCTGACGTGACACCATGGCGTGGAGGCTGATCCGACTCCCGTTGACGCCCGGTGCGGACCCGAGGAGATGTGATGGTCGATCGACTGAGCCCCCTCGACGTCTCCTTTCTCTATCTCGAGGAACCGACTACCCCGATGCATGTGGGTGGAGTAGTCCTCTTCCAGGGCACCTCCGAGACATTCGATCTCGATCGCCTCGTGCACCTGATCGAGGAGCGCATCGCACTCGTGCCGCGCTACCGGCAGAAGATCAAGTGGATCCCGGGCAGGCTCGCGAACCCGGTGTGGATCGATGACGAGGACTTCGACGTCACCTATCACGTGCGCCGTTCGGCACTGCCGCGTCCGGGTACCGACGCGCAGCTTCGCGAACTTGTCGGCCGGATCATGGCACGGCCGCTAGATCGGGCGCGTCCCTTGTGGGAGATGTACCTCGTGGAGGGGCTTACGGGCGGCCGGTTCGCGATCCTGACCAAGACGCACCATGCGATGGTCGACGGTGCAGGGGCGATCGATATCGGCCAGGTGATCCTCGACGTCACACCCGAGCCGCAGCGCGCAGCGGCGCAGCACTGGACGCCGAGACCGGCTCCCAGCGACGCCGATCTAGTCTCGGCGGCGGTGAGTGAGATTCTCCGCAGCCCTGGGGCGGCCATCGACGCCCTGCGTTCGGGCGCCATCGACGTGCGCGAGACCGCCGAGAGGATTGGTCGCCGAGCCGCCGGTCTCGCTGCGGCTGCCCTCACGATGGCCCGCCCACCCGCGCTGAATCCGCTCAGCGTGCCGATCGGTGAGGCTCGACGATTCGGGATGGCGTCGATGAGCCTTGACGACTTCAAGTCGATCCGGCGATCGCACGGCGGCACGATCAATGATGTTGTGCTCGCGGTGGTGGCCGGTGCACTGCGCGAGTGGTTGATGACTCGGGGGGAGTCGGTGTCGTCCCGTTCCACGGTTCGTGCTCTCGTACCGGTCAGTGTGCGCGTCGGGGAGGAGTCTGCGGGCAATCACATCGCGGCATTTCTCGTCGACCTGCCGGTGGGCGAGCCGCAACCGGTCGTACGACTTCACCGGGTCTCATTCGAGATGGATCAGTTGAAGGCGACGGGGCAAATGGTCGGAGCCCAAGCGCTGGTGGGCATCGCGGGCTTCGCTCCGCCGACGCTTCACGCGCTGGGTGCTCGTACCGCCAACGACCTGGCCCGCCGCATGTTCAACCTCGTCGTGACGAATGTGCCCGGCCCCCAGTTTCCGCTCTACGCCGCGGGCGCCCGGATGCTCGGCGCGTACCCAGTCGTGCCCCTTGCCAAGGGGCAGGCGGTGTCGATCGGCCTCACCTCGTATGACGGCGGAGTTCACTTCGGCCTTAACGCCGATCGTGATGCGATGCCCGACATCGATGTGCTGGCCGACTGCCTCGAGTCGGCTTTGATCGAGCTGCTCGACACGGTGCCCGCCACTGACAGAGCCGCGCGCAAGGGAACTGGCAACGATACCGGCCCTCGGCGACCCCCGGCGGATGCCGACTCTGCCTGATCACTAGGGCATGCTGAACCCGTGCGCGTCTACCTCCCCCTCACCGTGACCGATCTGGCCGACCTCCACGCAAGGGGTCGGATCGCAACTCCGCCGTTCGTGGCGCATGCGGTCACACCGTCCCTGCGGCTCGCGTGGGCCGATTCGGACGAGGACGAGCTCGAGTACGCCGTCCTGATGGCGGCGGCTTTCGGCTCGCTGACGCGGATCGCCGACACCGGGGCGCGCCCTCGTCGAGTGGTCGTGGTCGCTGAGGTCGATGAAGCGAACGTTCTGGTGGGCGACGATGAGACCGAGGTTGTCGTCTCTGCCGAGATCCCTCTAGCGCGCTGCACCGCGGTTCACGTCGACGACATCGAAGCCGAGGCTGACGTGGCGCTGGCGATGACGCTCCTCCCGCAGGCGGCAGAGGGCGATGGTCGGGCCTTGGCCGCCGTGTCGCTCATGGAACACGAGCTGATGTGGTTCGCGACGCAGGAGATCCCGGACCTTCTCAACTGACCGGCGCTTCGCCCGCGTCGGCGCGGGAAGATGGTGTGAGCGACGTATCGCGTCGCGACATGGCACTCGTCCTGAGGAGCGTTTCATGGACGCCAGCACCCGCACTCCCACAGCGGCCAACGAGTTGATCCGTGGCTACGGACCGGATACGCCGCAGCGAGCAAGCCTCGAGAAGCGCCTGTCAGCGCTGGCGTCTTCGCCCGTCGAGCTGACCTCCACGATCGGTGGTCAGCAGCGGCTCGGTCACGGCGAGCCGATTGACGTTGTGGAACCGCATGCACGTCGACATGTCCTGGGCACGATGCGCGGATCGACACACGATGACGCACGCGAAGCGATGGCGGCGGCGAAGGCGGCCGCACCTGGGTGGCGCGATCTCGCTTTCGAGGATCGGGCGGCGATCTTCCTCAAGGCCGCGGACCTTCTCGCTGGCCCGTGGCGCGACACCCTCAACGCCGCGACGATGCTCGGACAGTCGAAGACGATCTTCCAGGCCGAGATTGATGCGGCCTGTGAGTTGATCGATTTCTGGCGCTTCAATGTGGGATTTGCACGCCAGATCTTGGATGAGCAGCCGATCTCCTCTCCGGGTGTGTGGAATCGCGCTGACCACCGTCCACTCGAGGGTGTGGTGTACGCGGTCACGCCATTCAACTTCACCGCAATCGCCGGCAATCTTCCGACGGCTCCGGCCCTCATGGGAAATGTTGTGGTGTGGAAACCAGCCTATTCCCAGCAGTTTTCCGCCCATCTGCTCATGCGACTGCTGGAGGAGGCCGGGCTCCCTCCGGGCGTTCTCAACATGGTGACGGGCCACGGGGTGGAGACGAGCGAGGTCGTGCTCAGCGATCGGGATCTTGCGGGCATTCACTTCACTGGGTCTACCCAGGTTTTCCAGCGGCTGTGGCGCACGGTGGGGGAGAACATCGCGTCGTACCGTTCCTACCCGCGCCTCGTCGGAGAGACCGGTGGCAAGGACTTCGTGTTGGCGCACCCTTCAGCCGATGTAGACGTCCTGCGCACTGCTCTGGTGCGCGGGGCTTTTGAGTACCAGGGGCAGAAGTGCTCAGCTGCGTCGCGCGCATACGTACCGCGTTCGCTGTGGGCCACGTTGCGAGGTGAGCTAGCCGATGTCGTCGACGGCCTTTCCGTTGGTCCGGTCACCGATCTGTCGAACTTCATGGGAGCCGTGATCGACGAGCGCGCTTACGTGCGGGTTACCGACACGATCGAACGTGCCAAGGCCGATCCCACGGTGACGATGGTCGCTGGCGGAACATATGACGCCACCGCGGGCTGGTTCATCAGGCCGACCGTGATCGAGTGCAGCGACCCGTCGAGCGAGTACTTCTCGCGTGAATACTTCGGACCGTTGCTCGCGGTCCATGTCTACGAGGATGCCGAGTTCGAAGACGAAATGGCGGCGATGGAGTCGGTGGCGCCATACGCGTTGACGGGGTCGATCCTCGCCCAAGATCGGGAGGCCGTGGCTCAAGCGACGAAGGTGCTGAGGTTCGCTGCCGGGAATTTCTACATCAACGACAAGACCACGGGTGCTGTCGTGGGGCAGCAGCCGTTCGGGGGTTCGCGCGCATCGGGCACCAATGACAAGGCGGGGTCGCCGCAGAACCTGCGGCGATGGGTTTCCTCTCGCTCGATCAAGGAGACCTTCGTCCCACCTCAGGTGGCTTTGGGGGATTCCTTCCACGGCTGGGGCTATCCCACGCCGGACGAGTTTCCGCGGCCCTAGCGGGTCGTTCCGACGCGCGGCTCCGTATCGTTGCGCGCGCGGGCGATGGCTGGATCGAGGAGCGAAAACGATGGACATGCGCTTGGCACTGATCCCCCTCCCCACCTCTGACGTGGAGCGGAGCAAGGAGTTCTACATCAGCCGCGCGGGATTCAATCTCGACCACGACGTGGCGCCGGGCAACGGCATGCGGGTGGTGCAGTTGACCCCTCCGGGATCTGCGTGCTCGATCGTTTTCGGGATCGGAATGCTTGACCCGAACGCAGATCGCATCCGCGGCCTGCACCTCGTGGTCGACGATGTCGAGGCTGCGCGCTCTTTGCTCATGGGAAACGGAGTCGAGGTCTCGGGGGTCACCGACATGGGTGGCGTGAAGTACGCCTACTTCAGTGACCCGGATGGCAACTCGTGGGCGCTCCAAGAGATCCCCTCAGGGGGGGCTGACACAGCCGACGGGGACGGCCACTCGTAGGCCTTCGATACCGACGATCCGGCCGCGGGGTGCGGCTGGTTTTCCTGATGGTCTGTGATCGCTGTGGGCGTAATTGTTCTTGTGTATCAACGGGTTTCGGGGGCCTGTTTGGTGGGGGCACTGTCAGTGGTGGTGTTTAGGGTTGTCTCATGTCCTCCTCCTTCTCCCGCTCCGGTTCGGGGTCGCCGGGTGATCCGGGTGTGGTGATGGCGGGGTTGGTCGC
>CAFBPU010000046.1_pt1 | contig 21448 bp, 16 predicted proteins | sample 7269791 | NCBI WGS metagenome assembly CAFBPU01 (sample SAMEA6814154, study PRJEB35770) | freshwater metagenome | biome: Freshwater; feature: Freshwater reservoir; material: water | place: Czech Republic | collected 2017-06-27 | depth 30m m
ACGCCCCGCGGCGCTGCGCCGATGCGAGGGCGATGGCGTTCTCGGCGTAGGAGGTCGACTTGAGCCCCACCAGTGCAGAGCGTTCATTGCGCACCCACGGCACGGTCGCGACTGCTGTGCTCTGCGGCCACCTCTGGGTAGGCGTCAGAGTGACGATCAGAGTCGGCGGACCGTCGCCCCGCTCGCTGCCGAGGGGGCCGCTGCCCGAGGTGACCGTGACACGCAACCGCGCCCGGCTCGCTTCCATGCCGGACCGGGAAATAACAGCTGCCACGGCGGCACGTACCGATGAAGGGTCGGGGCCGGCGAAACCCATGCCGGCCAACGACCTCCCCAGCCGAGCCAGGTGTCGGGTGAGTGCGAACGGCACGCCGTCGCGCACGAGCAGTGTTTCGAACACTCCGTCGCCCACCGTGAGCCCATGATCGAGCACAGAGATCTTCGCGTCATCCGCATCGACGATCGAGTCGTTGAGCCAGTAGATCGTCATAGCGACTCCACCTCCCTCGACGATGCGACCGATGTGCCAGCAGCAACTGAGAGAAGAGTCTCCGCCTTCAACTCGGTCTCGTCCCACTCTCGAGCCGCGTCACTCCCCCAGGTGATTCCCGCTCCGGTGCCAAAGTGCACGCGACCCTCGCGGAGCCAAAATGTTCGGATGGCCACTGCGAGTTCGGCTCGCGCTGCATCCGCGTCGACCCATCCCACCGCACCGCAGTATGGGCCGCGCACCTGCGTTTCCACCTCGCTGATGATCCTGACAGCACTGGACTTCGGGGCACCCGTCACAGACCCCGGAGGGAATGTTGAGGCCAAGAGACGACCCCACGAGACTCCCTCGGCCAATTCGCCCCGAACGGTGGACACCAAGTGCACAAGTCCAGGATGGGCCTCAACCGCGAGCAAGGAAGGCACGGTGACACTCCCGGTACGACAGACCGCGCCGAGATCATTACGCATCAGATCAACGATCATCACGTTCTCGGCAGAGTCCTTCGCGGTGAGGTCCGCCGCGGTTCGTCCCGTTCCCTTGATGGGTCCCGATTCGACCATGCCCCGCTCGAGGCGTAGGAAAAGTTCGGGAGATGCCGTCACCACCGCGACCCCGTGTGCCGGAACGGCACGATGAGAACCTGAAGGCAGGTACACGACCCCCGAATAGGGTGACGGATTGCCTTGTGCCAGCAGTGTTGCCAAGCCCATCACGTCCGACGCACCCAGGTCAGGCAGTTCCGCTGAGAGAATCCGGCAGACGTTGGCCTGGTACACGTCGCCCAGCGCGATTCGCGATCTCACCAACTCGACAGCCCTGACGTAGTCATCTCGTGACATCGAACTTGTCCACGAATCTGCAGCAGGCCCGACCCAGTGGCCAACAGGCAACGGGGACGCCCGAACATCCTTGAAGCGGGCGAACACCGGCGGGTCGTCGTAGGCGATCACGGCCGCCCACCAACCAGCGGAGTCAAGGCACGCCGGATCGGAAGTGACATCGAGCAATCCGGTGGCCAACCGGCCGTCGAGGTACGCGCACGCACCGCTCACGTCGACCACTCCTGCCTCATCAGGGGAAACCCTAGACGCGTCCGTGTCGAGACGCGGTCCTGACCCGGCGGCGCCTTTCCATGCCGGGGATGGAAGGTCTCCGCATCCGAACCCGCACTCTTGTTCGCGCAGGGCTAGGCCCGAGGTCCCGCTTTGGAGCGCGGGGTCGGGATGGGTTAGGGTTTGGACCCGCAGCAAGGAGAAATCATCCGCGCTGCTTTGCGGACGTGGCTCAGTTGGTAGAGCATCACCTTGCCAAGGTGAGGGTCGCGGGTTCGAATCCCGTCGTCCGCTCGAAAGGCCTCTCCGGGGGTCTGCTCGGTGGAGTGGCCGAGAGGCGAGGCAACGGCCTGCAAAGCCGTGTACACGGGTTCAAATCCCGTCTCCACCTCGGTGATCCGAGTAGTTCGGCCCCCTCGGGGGAGCTTGTGAGAGACATAAGTGAGTACGGGGATCCGGCCGCACGGCGCATCAGCCCACGACCCGATCCCAGCAAGGACGCGTAGCGCAGATGGTTAGCGCACCTCGTTGACATCGAGGGGGTCGGAGGTTCGAGTCCTCTCGCGTCCACCCGGGTATCTCCCCCGCCGCCCCTGCATCTGACGGGATTGAGCGCGCATCGGCAGTCAAACCTTCGGTAACGTAACCGTCGGTTGTGATTCGACAGCCCAGCGCCGCCCCTCTGGAGCAGACATGGTCACCACCCGTCAGCCGCGGATCATCCAAGGCGGTATGGGCATTGCGGTGTCGTCCTGGCCTTTGGCCCGGGCCGTCAGCGTCACGGGTCAACTTGGGGTTGTGTCAGGCACCGCCCTCGACACGGTATTGGCCAGGCGCTTGCAGGACGGAGACCCCGAGGGAGATAGCCGGCGGGCGATGGCGGCGTTCCCCATACCCTGGGCCGCTGCCGAGGTCCTGGATCGTTTCTTCCGCGTGCGAGGTCGGGCAGCATCCGAACGCTACGCCCCCGCATCACGTCCATCACTGAATCCGGACTTGCGCACACAGCGACTTCTCATCCTGGCAAGTTTCGTAGAGGTCTGGCTCGCGAAGGAGAATCACCGAGGTTCCGTGGGAATCAACTACCTCGAGAAGATCCAGATGTCGACCCCATATGCCGTCTACGGAGCGATGCTGGCCGATGTGGACGTCGTGTTGATGGGCGCGGGAATTCCCGCTCACATCCCGCGATTGCTCAACGACCTCGCGACGCATACGGCCACCGAGCTTGCGGTCGATGTCGAAGGAGCCGGGCCCGGGCAGGCCTACGCTGTGAGATTCGATCCCAGGGAAGCGCTCGGCGCAGATCTGCCGCCGGTTCATCGCCCCACGTTTCTTGCGATCGTGGCAAGTCATGTCCTGGCCGCGTACCTCGCACGTGACGAAGCCACGCGTCCTGACGGCTTCATCGTGGAAGGCCCGACGGCAGGCGGACACAACGCCCCGCCGCGTGGAGCTCTCACAGTCGATGACCTCGGGCAACCCGTGTATGGACAACGCGATGTCGTCGACACGAGCAAGCTCGCTGCACTCGATCTCCCGTTCTGGCTGGCGGGCTCCTACGGAACCCCGGAGAACCTGCGCGTCGCCGAATCGCTGGGAGCCTGCGGAGTCCAGGTGGGCACGCTCTTTGCGATGTGTCGGGAGTCCGGGCTCACCCCGGCGCTGCGTGAACAGATGCTCACACTTCTGGGCCGCGGCGAACTTCACAACCACACCGACGCACACGCATCGCCTACGGGCTTCCCGTTTAAGGTCGCGTCGCTCCCAGGCACACTCTCCGATCCCGCGGTGAGGCGTCGGCGCCAGCAGCTATGCGATCTCGGCCATCTTCGAACACCCTTCATCAAGCTCGATGGTGCCGTCGACTATCGGTGCCCGGCGGAGCCCGCCGCCATGTATGCCCGAAAGGGTGGCGACCCAGAGTCATCGGAGGGACGAGTCTGCTTATGCAACGCTCTCTCCGCCAGCGTCGGCCTGGGGCAAACAGCTATGGATGGCTCGCCGGAACCGGCGATCGTCACACTGGGCGACGATCTTGTGGGTGCTTCGGCGCTTCTGGCCGCCCACCCTGATGGCTGGTCGGCCCAGCAAGCTGTCACCTGGCTGCTGAACTGAGTGGGCTGGCAGCACGAGTGAGAGAATCGGCTGCGGCGCGCACGTCAGAACCAGCCCAACTCCCGGGCGTGCCAGACTCGTCCCGTGCGCATGCTCCTGCCCCACGTCATCGATGACCTGTCCGATGCCCAACTCGACGACGCCTACGGCTGGCCGGGCTGGCCCGATCCCACTCCCTGGCTGCGCGTCAACATGGTGGCGACTCTCGACGGAGCGGCACGTTCGCCCGACGGACTCACCGCGGCTATCTCGAGCGACGCCGATCGACGGGTCTTCGGGCGCCTACGCGGCCTTGCTGATGTGGTGCTCGTCGGTGCCGGAACGGTCCGCGACGAGGGCTACCGGCCCGCTCGAGCAAAGCCAGAATTCGCAGCGCGCCGCGCCGATTCGGGGCAGCGACCCGTGCCGGTCATCGCGGTGGTGAGCCGATCCTTGAGGCTCGACATGTCGTCGGCCCTGTTCTCCGACCGTGAGACTCGCCCCATAGTCATCACGTGCGCGGCCGCCGACTCCGTCGACCTCGACCGAGTGTCCGAGCATGCCGACATCGTCATCTCGGGGGCCGACGAGGTCGATCTCGCCGTGGCCTTGCGTGCACTTCGCGAACGGGGGCTTCACCGGGTTCACTCCGAGGGCGGACCCGCACTCCTCGCGGACATCGCAGCCCAGGGGCTACTCGATGAAGTGCTCCTGACGGTGTCTCCGCTGCTGGCCGGGGGCGGATATGCCGGTGGTATGCACATCCCGCGGATCATGGCCGGCTCGCCGCTGCCTGACGCGCCAACAGCGATGCGTCTTCACCAGATCATCGAGGAAGACGGCACGCTCTTCGTGAGCTACCGGGCGTCCTGAGCTTCCGTGCTGCCCGCCGCTTGGGCAGCTGGAACACCTTTCCCCGCTCGGTCCGCGAGTTGACCGAGTGGCTCTACGGCGCCGATGCCCGTAGTTTTGCCGACATGGCAGCGCACATGGATCCCATGCCCTCGGTGACACCCGATGGGGCTTCGTTCCCGCTCGTCCGTCCCGAGAGCGAATGGAGGGCAGAGCTGAACCCCGACGAGTACCACGTCCTACGCGAGGCCGGAACAGAGAGACCCTTCGTTGGTGAATACACCGACACCAAGACCGTAGGCACCTATGCCTGCCGGGCGTGCGGTGCAGATCTCTTTACCAGCGAGACCAAATTCGATTCCCATTGCGGCTGGCCCTCGTTCTGGTCGCCGCTTGCGGGCGAGGCGATCATCGAGATTGAGGACCGTTCACTCGGGATGCGCCGAGTCGAAGTTCGGTGCGCGAACTGCGGCAGCCACCTTGGACATGTCTTCGAGGGTGAGCAATACGGAAACCCCGTCGACCTTCGCTATTGCATCAACTCGATCAGCCTGACGCTCTCGCCTTCAGCGCTGCCGCAGGAATGACCCTGCAGCCACACATCGAGTATCAGATCAGGTCAGCCACGAGCTCCGCAACGGAGCGACGCCTGCCGGTGTAGAACGGGATCTCCTCGCGCACATGCATACGGGCACGTGACCCTCGCAGATGACGCATCAGATCGACGATGCGATGGAGTTCCTCGGCCTCAAAGGCCAAGATCCACTCGTAGTCCCCAAGAGCGAACGACGACACCGTGTTCGCCCGGACGTCGGGGTACTCGCGGCCCATCTGGCCGTGCTCCATCAACAACTCGCGACGTTCCTCGTCCGGCAGCAGGTACCACTCGAAGGACCGGACGAACGGGTAGATGCAGACGTAGGCGCCTGGCTTCTCGTCGGCCATGAACGCTGGCACATGCGACTTGTTGAACTCGGCCGGACGGTGCAACGCCATTTGTGACCAGACCGGCTCGAGCGAGGAGCCAAGGGCGGTGCGGCGGAACCGGTGGTAGGCGTCTTGGAGGTCGTCGGATGATTCCGCATGCATCCAGAGCACGATGTCGGCGTCCGCGCGCAAGGCGGCTACGTCATACCAGCCCCGCACGACCACGTCCTTCAGCGCCAGTTGCTCGACGAGCGCCTCCACTTCGCGCACGATGCCGGAGCGATCGCCGTCGCTCAGCGTCCGCACGGCCCGGAAGACCGACCACGTCGTGTAGCGGACTTGAGCGTTGATCTCCCGCGCGGCCTTGCCCTGCTGCGGCCTCTTCCCGGCTTCGACGACATCCGGAGCCACGGTGCCAGGTTGGTTGTCGGTGCCAGATGAGCCGGGCGAAGCGGTGTCAGTCATGCTGCCATTGTCCGTCCGCTCCGAGCCGGCGGACAATCCGGGTGGCGGCAGAGTCGGCACGCGCCACGCACGCGGCGATGCCAACCCCCTCAAATGCAGCACCGCACGCCACCAGGCCTGGGAGAGCCTCTAGGGCATCATCTGTGCGCGCAACCCGGTCCACGTGGCCAACCGCGTAGCGCGGAAGTCCTCCGCCCCAGCGAGACACACGCGCAGCGACAGGACGGGCCCGTCCCAACCGGGCCACGAACGCCAGATCCTCCGCTGCCACCTTGACGAGGTCGGCGTCGTCGCGCTGAAGGATCTCGATATCGTCGGCATGGCCAAGGGAGCACCGCACCGCAATGAGCCCCTGTGCGGCTGCGGCTTCACCGATCCACTCCCACTTGTGCGAGACGAACGTCGAGGCCTTCACGGGCCGACCCTCGGACGGTGGCACGAGATACCCACTACCTGCCGGAAGATCACCACCAGGTAGGTCCCCCGCACGGTAGAGCAACGTGACCACGGCGACCGAGGTCATACCGATCTGGCCTAGTTCAGATTCTGCCTGCGTCGACACCCCTCGCAGGAGCTTCGATGCGGCGGGGGGAGGGACTGCCAGCACCACCGCGTCTGCGTGGACGACGCGCTCGTCGCTCGTTGGGCCCACCACCAGAGTCCACCCCTGAGGTGCGCGACGAAGGGCCCGCACCGTTGCGCCTGTCTCGATCTCAACTCCTGCTTGGCGAAGTCGCTCTGCCAGCGCAAGGGGAAGCCGCCCAACCCCGCCGCGGATTCCGGCGAACACCGGTGGCCGTGGGGCATCGGGATCCGACGGCACCCCCCGCGCGATCTGAGCGGCATTGAGTAGCGATCGCTCTCCGAGGCTGGCCTCGAACAGTTTGGGTGCGGCAGCCCTCATCGACACGTTGCTGGCGCGGTCGGCATAAACACCCATGAGGAGCGGAGCAACGAGTCGATCGACAACCTCAGCGCCGAGACGACTCCCCACGTAGTCACCGAGGGAGACGTCCTCACCCAGAGGGGTCGCGGCCATGACGTAATCGAGCGGGATACGGGCGAGTCCCTGAGCGGAGAGAACTCCACTGCGTGCAAGGGCAGCGAGGTCGGTCGGGACTCCCAACACCGTGCCAGTTGGCATCGGCACAAGATCACCGCCAATGACCAAACTCGGCGAGATCACTGACGGATGAATGAGGTCGTCGGCGAGGCCCACCTCGCGAGCCAAGCGAAGAGCTTCGGGGCGAAGCGCGAGAATGGACTCGGCTCCCTCGTCCAGCCAGAGCCCCTCGAGTTCGCTCACGCGCAGCTTCCCACCGACCCAAGGACCCGCCTCCAGGACGGTGACGTCAATATCGTGACGCTCACGGCACAAACGCCACGCCGCAGCGAGGCCGGAGATGCCCGCACCGATCACGACCACGTGCGGTCGGCCGCCGCTGGCCCTCTGGGACGACCCTGATGGGTCGATATGCGCCTCGGTCACGTGTCCACCCTGCCATCATCGACACGCTGCCGCCCGATCGAGACTCGCACTCGCGGGAACCACGGGCTCACAGATCGCGTCCTACCCCACACGAGGGCCGGTTGCGATCAGATCGACCCGCTCAGGGAACGGCCCAACAGGAGGACCAGATGTCCCGGACGTCGCACATGCTCGTCCGCCCCATCAACCGGCTGGCCACAACGGCGTCGGCGTCAGCCCTCTCGGGTCGCCGTCGGTCGCGGACCGCGTTGCTGGTCCTTGTCGGCGTCGCAGCACTGACCCTGGCGGGCTGCTCGAGTTCGGGCACGATGAGTTCACCCGCGATCGATTCGGGGGGCATGGGCGCTCCGATGTCCGAGGGCGTCGACCCCACGGCCCAGGACAGTTCTGGCGCCTCGGCCAACCCGCCGACCAGAGATGGCAAGTCGTCCACGGACTTAACCTCAGCCACGGGGATCGCGCCTCTCACGGCTGATCGATCGATCGTGGTACGAGCGGACGTCTCCGTGCGCGTAGACGATGTACCTGCCTCGACCGCCAACCTCGCCACGATCGCATCGCGCCACCGAGCCACGATTGCAAGCCAATCCACCTCAAGCGGATCCACGTTTCCGACGGATTACCAGGCGACCAAGGAATCCTCGCAGCCCTGCCCCGGTATGGGTTGCCCCACGCCGTACGCCTCGTCCACCACGATCCTGCGCGTCGACAACTCCGAAGTCGACGCACTTCTGCGCGATGTCAACTCCCTTGGGAATGTTGAGGCCTCCAACCGGACGAGCGACGATGTCACCGCTGAAGTCGCCGATGTCAATGCCCGCCTGGCCAACGCCGAGGCTTCGTTGGCGAGGGTGCGGTCGCTGATGTCCCAAGCGACGTCGATCGGCGACATCGTGAATCTCGAAGCTGAGCTGAGTCGACGTGAAGGTGATCTCGAAGCACTGCAAGCGCGTCAGCGGGCGCTCGTGGATCAGACGGCCCAGGCCACGGTGACGGTACGACTCTTTGACGAGGGTGCCCCCGTGGTGGAACCGGATGATGGCAACGGGTTCATCGCCGGGCTTCGATCCGGATGGAACGCATTCACCAGCGCGATGGTCGCAGGCCTGACCGTTGTAGGCGTTCTGGTGCCATTCCTGATCATTGCCGTCCCTGTGGTGCTGGTGATCTGGTGGATTCGACGTAGGCGTCGCAACGACAACGCGGTGTCCCAAGCCGCAGGCCCGAACCCCGATGGCGACGCAGCGTCGCTCGCGCTCGGTCTTGAGGATCTGATCAGCGGAGCGTGATCTCGTGAACGAGGTCGACGACGCGGTGGAGCACATCAGGATCGGTGCTCGGCAGAACGCCGTGGCCGAGATTGAAGATGTGCCCGGATAGGTCCTCGGCGTCACTGAGGACCTCTCGCACCCGTGCTTCAACCGCCTCAGGCCCGGCGAAGAGAGCAGCAGGGTCGAGGTTGCCTTGGAGCGCCACCTCGTTCCCTACGCGTCGTGCAGCCTCACCGAGAGGGACGCGGAAGTCGACACCCACGACGTCAGCTCCTGCGTCGCGCATATCAACCAGCAACTCTCCGGTGCCGACACCGAAGTGGATCCGCGGCACGTCGAGATCGGCAACAGCTGCCAAGACCTTGGCCGAGTGCGGTTGGACGTACTCTCGGTAGTCGCGCGCGGGCAACGCCCCCACCCACGAGTCAAAGAGCTGAACGGCGCTTGCTCCGGCCAGTACCTGCTGGCGGAGGAACTCCCCCGCGATCCCGGCCAACTTTTCGAGAAGTGCGTGCCAGACATCAGGTGCCCCGTACATCAGGGCCTTGGTATGCGCGTGGTCCCTGCTGGGGCCGCCCTCGACGAGATAGGACGCCAACGTGAAGGGTGCGCCGGCGAATCCGATCAGCGGCGTTCCGCCCAGTTCTTTGGTCAACTCGGTGACCGCCGCAAGCACGGGCAGAACGTCGTCGGATGTGAGATCACGCAGCCGACCGAGGTCGGCCGGCGACCGGAAAGGCTCTTTCACGACAGGTCCGACGCCTTGCACAATGTCGAGGTCGACACCAATTGCCTTGAGGGGCACGACGATGTCGCTGAAGAAGATCGCCGCATCGACTCCGTATCGACGCACGGGCTGCAGCGTGATCTCCACGACCAGATCGGTGGTGAAGCAGGATTCGAGCATGGCGGTGCCAGCGCGAAGGGCCCGGTACTCCGGCAACGACCTGCCCGCCTGACGCATGAACCACACCGGCGTGTGGGGAACGGGCTGACGCCGCGCCGCGAGCACGAGCGGGGAGCCAGCAGTTCGACCGTCGATCAGCGGGTGCGCGGCGGGCAGTCGCCCACCAGCGAACGGCCCCATCGAAAGACTCACGGGGGTCCCTGGCTCGGCTGTGTTGGTCACGCGGGAGATCGTCGCACCGGCTCGAGGCTCCGTCGAATCGGCACCCCACGGGCTTGGCCGATCCTCCGATGCGCATCGACGCGCCGAGACCTTCGGCAGATCCCCGGCGAGGCAGTCCTATCGACCTAACCTCGGGACATGAGTACTCGTCGGCGCGACCCAGGACCGGACGTTCCGCCGGCCCTTCCGCCAGCGTCGTTCCAGGAGGCGATGGCGAGTATCCGTGGCGTGTCCCTGCGATCAGAGATAGTGCTGGAGGAAACCCCGGCACCTCAGAGACTTTCGCCCTATGCGGTCGCAATCCAGGCCGAGGTGATCATCGATGACGACGAGGCAGCCAGCGGTCGATTCGTGCTGCTACATGATCCCGCGGGCCAGGAACCGTGGGACGGCGAGTTCCGTGTTGTCACCTTCGCCAAGGGAATGGTCGAACTCGATATCGCCCAGGACCCCATGCTGACCGAGGTCGCCTGGTCGTGGTTGATCGAGTCGCTCGAGGCTTCGGGCGCCGGTTTCCGAGCCGAATCGGGCACGGTGACGCGAACCGCCTCGCAGTCTTTCGGCTCAATTTCTGACAGACCCCCCTCGGGAGATGTCGAGATCAGGGCGTCGTGGACTCCCACGGGGTCAGACGCCGGCGCCCACCTCCAGGCCTGGGCCGACGTGCTCGCACAGGTCGCCGGACTCCCCCCGCTGCCGGCGGGGGTGGCGTCACTCACGACCCTGCGCCGCCGCTGACCTGTCGATGTGAGCGCCATCACATCGATTTCACCGGGGAACTGCTGTGTCAGGCGCGTCAAGACCGCGATTCGCACCGCCGATAGGTAGTCATAGGCCGGACCACGGTGGTGTCCGGCGCGGCGATGTGAGGAGGTCTGCAGTGGTCGCACTCATCGAGCGTCCTGTTGCAACCTTGCCCCTTCCGAGGGCCCGATTCACCGCGCTCGTGATCGCGGAATCGACCACGCGCAGAGCCGAGATCTGCGCGCGGTTGCGCGGCTTGGGCGCCAGGGAAGTCATCGAGGCAGCAAGCGGCCGTGAGGCACGCGTGCGGGCTCAGTACGAGGGCGAGCGTGATCTCGTGCTGATCGAAGGCGGCCTCACCGACGGCCCCACGCTCCCGCTTCTGGCTGACCTGCGTCTGGCCGGATGGCGTCGCGTAGTACTTCTCACCGTCCGCGATGACCCGTATGCGGTGCGCGCCGCCATCAGCGCAGGTGTCCGCTGCTACGTCGTGACCCCAGAGCTCGCAACCCCTGAGCCAGAGCCGGTGCTGAGCCGCTATCGACCACGGAGCGGATCGCCCGATGAGATGTCGGCCCGCGAGGTAGAGGTATTGCAGTTGGTCTCCGAGGGTTGCTCCAACAAGGACATCGGGGACGTGCTCGGACTTTCGTCACTCACCGTCAAGAGCCACCTCGCCCGCATCGCCCGCAAGGTCGGAACTGGTGACCGCGCAGAGATGGTGGCGCACTCCATGCGCGCTGGGCTGGTCCGCTGATCGCCGGGCCAGAACCCGTGTCCTCGACACGGCACCGCGAGCGGTAGCGACCCCGAGGTCAGAAGTCCGTATCCTGGCGAGGTGCAGGACGCAGAGGGTTCGAACATGGAGTCCTCCGCCGACCCCCTAGGGGCGGTGCCGGTACCTGACGAGCCGTCGATCGCCAGCGTCGACGAACCCACCGAAACGCGTCCGGCGGCCATCCCCTTGCTCACCCCGCGCGAGGGGGTGCCTGTGGTGATCGAGACAGCAGACGCCTTGCGCGTGGCGTCCGATGCACTCGCCGCAGGCACCGGACCGGTTGCGGTTGATGCCGAACGAGCATCCGGCTACCGCTACGGACAGCGTGCCTACCTGATTCAGCTCCGCCGCGAAGGCAGCGGCAGCCACCTCGTGGATCCGATTGCCGTATCGGACCTCTCGATCCTCTCGACCGCGCTGGAGGGCACCGAGTGGGTCCTCCACGCAGCGTCCCAAGATCTGCCCTGCCTGCGCGAAGTCGGCCTCGCGCCGCAGTCGCTCTTCGACACCGAACTTGCGGGCCGACTCCTCGGCTATCCGCGCGTGGGCCTGTCGAGTCTGCTGGAAGAGGTGCTCGGGTTCTCGCTGGCAAAAGAACACTCGGCTGCCGACTGGTCGACCCGGCCGTTGCCCGAGTCATGGCTGCGCTATGCCGCCCTCGATGTCGAACTGCTGGTCGAACTGCGCGATGCCCTCGAAGTCGAGCTTCGCCAAGCCGAAAAGTGGGAGTGGGCCCAGCAAGAGTTCAACGCCGCCCGGGACGCACCCCCGGCCGCCCCTCGCGTCGATCCGTGGCGTCGGACATCGGGAATGCACAAATTGCGAAAGCCCCGTCAGCTAGCAGTCATTCGGGGGCTGTGGCAGCAGCGCGAGGAGATCGCCCGCAAACGCGACATCTCACCTGGCCGGATCCTCCCTGACTCCGCCATCGTGGCAGCGGCCACCACCCCGAGTTCCTTGCCCGATTACCTCACCACGGTTCCCGCCTTCGCTGGCCGTGGCGCGCGGCGTCATCTCAGCGAGTGGCAGACGGCCGTCTCGACCGCCCTCGCCCTGCCAGACGATCAACTGCCTGCCATAGCGCTGGCTGCCGAGGGGCCGCCGCCACCTCGCGCGTGGCCTGATAAGGACCCAGCTGCGGCAGCGCGGCTCTCAGCGGCGAGAGCTGGGCTCGGCGCGGCCGCCGAGCGCCTCAGCCTGCCGGTGGAAAACCTGATCTCACCCGACCTTGTCCGCAGACTCACCTGGGCCCCGCCGAGCAGCCTGGAGCCCCCCGCTCTCAGGGCCTTCCTCAACTCCGGCGGTGCACGACCCTGGCAGATTGATCTCACCCTGCCGGTTCTCGAGATGGCCGTGCGTGTGACCTTGGCCGACACCGCGCCCGAGTCGCCTGTGGCGGTCGAGACAGCTCCCGGCCCCTGAGTGAGTGTGGCGCACACCACGTCGTTCGAGTTGAGTGCGCGCCGTCGCTCTGCTTAGGTAAGCCTTACCTGACTTTGGAGCTGAGAGATGTTCGCCAACTACCTGATCGGCCTTCGCGAGGGCCTCGAGGCCGCCTTGGTCATCGGCATCCTGGTCGCCTACGTGGTCAAGACCGGTCACCGGGATCGTCTGGGCTCGATCTGGATGGGTTCCGCCCTTGCGGTGGCGATCTCCGTCATCTTCGGGGGCCTTCTGACCCTCACCTCGCGATCGCTGTCTCCCCAGGCCGAGGCGGCATTCGCCGGAGTGATGTCCGTTCTGGCGGTGGGGCTCGTCACCTGGATGGTCTTCTGGATGCGACGTACCGCGCGGGAGATGCGCGGCGAACTGCACGGCCGCCTCGACAAGGCCATGAGTACCAGCGGAATCGCACTCGGTGTCGTCGCCCTCGTGGCTGTCCTGCGTGAGGGACTGGAGACCGCCCTATTTCTGTGGGCCACGACATCTGCCTCCACCGGACCGGGCGCCGCGCTCCTAGGTGCACTGTTGGGCATCGCCACAGCCGTCGCGATCGGGTGGGGAGTCTTCCGCGGCGCACTCTCGCTGAACCTGGCCACATTCTTCACCTGGACTGGGGGTTTGCTGATCGTGGTGGCCGCAGGGGTGCTGGCCTACGGCGTGCGCGATCTTCAGGAGGCCGGGTTCATCCCGGGCGGTTCCACCCTCGCCTTCGATGTCAGCTCGAGGCTCGACGAAGACGGGCTCGTCGGAACCCTGCTGGGCGGCTTCTTTCACTTCGACCCGATCACCACGTGGCTGCAGCTTCTGGCGTGGTCGGCCTATCTGGGCATCACGCTCTGGTGCTACCTCAGGCCTCGGCGCTCGTCGGGCACTGCAACACCGGTCGATCGGGATCGAGCCCACGCCTGAACTCGTGTGCCGTTTCTACGTGGGATCGTGAGTCCGTCGTGAGGACGGGAGCCCACAGCCCGGATAGCATGTGGCGTTACCCACGGGTAACCACGGTCATCCCTCCGTCGGCAGGAGTCCCGAGTGCCCTCGCCCCGCACGCCTCAGATGTCTCCGGGTCGTCAGGTGAGATCCACCGTGCTCGTCGATGCAGTCCGCACCCCTTTCGGCCGCGCTGGCAAGAACGGGATGTACGCCGAGACCAGAGCCGACGACCTCGTGGTGTCGGTGTTCCGCGAACTGCTTCGCCGCAACCCCTCACTGCCTGCCGAGCGCATCGACGATGTGGCTGTCGCTGCCACGACGCAGATCGGTGACCAGGGTCTAACCCTGGGCAGATCAGCGGGCATTCTCGCGGGCTTCCCACGTTCGGTGCCTGGCCAGTCCGTCGACCGCATGTGCGCGGGAGCCCTCACCGCCGTGACCAATCTTGCAGGCGGGATCGGGGTGGGGGCCTACGACATCGTCATAGCCGCGGGTGTTGAGCACATGGGACGTCATCCGATGGGAGAGGGCGTCGACATCAACCCCCGTTTCATCTCGGAGAAGATCATCGATCCTGAAGCCTTCGTCATGGGCAACACGGCCGAGAACCTTCACGACCGGTTCCCCCACCTCTCTCGTTCGCGCGCGGACGAGTACGCCCTCAGAAGCCAACAGAAGACCTCCCAGGCTTATGCCGACGGACTGATCCAGCCTGATCTTGTCCCGATTGCCCTGCGGAGCGCACAGCACGGATGGGGCCTTGCCACGCGGGATGAGCCCCCGCGCCCGCACATCACGATGGCCGAGCTTGCCGCTCTGCCTGCGCCATTTCGCCCTCATGGCCGCGTGAGTGCGGGTAACTCGGCCGGACTTAACGACGGGGCCTCGGGAGCGCTTCTGCTCGCCGAGGAGGTCGCCGACGAAATCGGCCTGCCCAAGCGAGCCCGTCTCGTGTCCTACGCATTCGCGGGCGTGGAGCCCGACGTGATGGGCATGGGGCCTGTGCCCGCGACGGAGCGCGCCCTCGCATTGGCCGGTCTCACGATGCAGGACATCGGATTGATCGAGATCAACGAAGCATTTGCCGTGCAGGTCCTGGCGTTCCTCGATTATTTCGAGATGGCCGACGATGATCACCGAGTAAATCCCTTCGGTGGCGCCATCGCCGTGGGTCATCCACTCGCCTCGTCAGGAATCCGCCTGATGAGTTACTTGGCGCTCGGATTCTCGGCTCGGCCTGACGTTCGCTACGGGATCACCACGATGTGCGTCGGCATGGGTATGGGAGCCACGGTGGTGTGGGAGAACCCTCACCATCCCGGCCAGTCCACGGGAAGGAGGCGCCTGACATGAGCCAGACTCCTGAACCCACGACCCCTGAAGTCACCTCCGCGCCTGCCATTGATGAGGTCGTCACGCAGGCCCTGCTGCGGATAGTGGATCTACCCGAGAACTCCGGCCGCATTGCATTGATCACTCTCGACAATCAGCGCGACCATACGAAACCCAACACCTTCGGCGTTGCGGGGCTGGCCTCCCTTGACCGGGCGCTCGATGGCGTCGCCGCTGCAGCAGAGACTGGTCAGGTGATCGCGGTCGCAGTGACGGGGAAACCGTTCGTCTTTGCAGTCGGGGCAGACCTGACCGGCGTTCAGCACGTTCGCACTAGGGAACAGGCCCATCAACTCGGCGTCATGGGGCACGGGGTCTTTCGTCGATTCTCAGACCTCGGCATTCCCTCGTTCGCCTTCGTGAACGGAGCCGCTCTCGGAGGCGGACTCGAGCTAGCGCTGCATTGTGACTTCCGCACGCTGTCCACCGCAGCAGGGCTGCTCGGGCTCCCCGAGGTCTCCCTCGGTCTCGTCCCTGCGTGGGGTGGCGCCTATTTGCTGCCACAACTCATAGGGGCGAGAAAGTCAATCGAGGTGATCGTCGAGAATCCGCTCAACCAGAACCGCATGATGCGGCCCTCCCAGGCACTCTCACTCGGTATCGCCGACGTCGGGCTCGACCCGGCCGACTTCCTCGCGGAGTCATTGCGCTGGGCGGGGCGGGTCATTCGCGGGGAGATCTTGGTCCAGCGAACGCCTGTTGACCGGGGCGAGGAATGGGAGCACGCCGTGGGTGAGGGGCGCGAACTCATCGAGGCCAGGCTTCACGGTTCTGCGCCGGCAGCGGCTCGGGCACTCGATCTCATCGAGGCAGCCCGGACGTCTTCTCGCGATTCGGCCTTCGCCGCCGAGGACACCGCGCTCTCCGACCTTGTGATGGGCGAGGAGCTGCGCGCGAGCCTGTATGCCTTCGATCTAGTGCAGCGCAGAGCAAAACGGCCGACCCACTCCCCCGACATGTCAATGGCCCGTTCCGTGACGAAGGTGGGCATCGTCGGCACTGGCCTGATGGCGAGCCAGTTGGCGTTGCTGTTCGTTCAGCGCCTGCAGATTCCCGTGGTTCTGACCGATCTTGATCAAGATCGGGTCGATGCGGGTCTCTCCCGCGTCCACGATGACATCGACTTACTCGCCGCTAAGGGTCGCATCTCCGCCGACAAGGCCAACCGCCTCAGGGCCCTGGTGACCGGCTCCATCTCTCACGAGTCCTTCGTCGACGCCGACGCCGTCGTCGAGGCGGTCTTCGAGGACCTCTTGGTCAAGCGGCAGGTGTTTGCCGCCCTCGAGTCCATCGTCGCGCCTACCTGCGTGCTCTTGACTAACACCTCCTCCCTGTCCATCAGCGCGATGAGCGAGGGACTCGCACATCCCGAACGTGTGGTGGGGTTCCATTTCTTCAATCCTGTTGCCCTCATGCCACTTCTCGAGATCGCAACCACGCCCGTGACTGACGACGTGTCGCTCGCTACGGCGTTCAGTCTCGGTCGCGCGATCGGCAAGTCGTGCGTGCTCGTCAAGGATTCGCCCGGATTCGTCGTCAACCGAATCCTGGCACGACTGCTGGGCGAGGTCACGGCGGCCTTCGACGAGGGCACGTCCTTCGAGGTGGCCGACAGTGCGCTCGATCCACTCGGATTGCCGATGTCGCCCTACCTGCTGCTGCAGATGGTCGGGCCCGCGGTCGCATTACATGTCGCAGGGTCGATGACCACAGCGTTCCCCGACCGCTTCCACGTCTCGGAGAATCAACGGCGCATCGTCGATGCCGGGATCACACAGCTGCTGACATGGGACGGACCGACACCAAGGCTGACGAACGACGTTGCCGCACTACTCGAGGTGGGTACGTCCTCGTCGTCACCTGCGGCCGTTCTGCAACGTGCCGTGGACGCCCTCGCGCAGGAGATCGGGATCATGCTCGAGGAGGGCGTGGTGACCGAGGTCCAGGATCTCGACCTGTGCCTCATCCTTGGTGCTGGCTGGCCCTTCCACAATGGCGGAATCACCCCGTACCTCGACCGCTGCGGCGCCAGCGAGCGTGTCAATGGCCGACGGTTCCTGGAACCCGGCATTGCAAGCGTGCCGAGTCAGCAGCCCTGATGGATGCGCTCCGGCCCGAGGGCTCGCACTGCGGCCCTGCGGGGTGTCACGGCCGAAGTCGACGGTGTGAGGGTCGTCCAAGCCGTACGGTTTACCCGTGACAGATCTGACGTTGCCCGTTCCCGTGCGCCGAGCGCTGCTCGCTGTCACCCTCGTCGACAACAGTGTCCTGTCAGATCTCGAGATCCTCGACACCGGCATCGTGTGTCCCGCGGCACCGAACCGAGAGCCGCTGCTGATCAATTGGCATGAGCTCCTGACGGCTGCAGGCGATCCGCAGCAGCCCCAACTCGATTCGTGCCTTCAACGCCGCATTGCGCGATGGCTGCGTCTGCGTATGGCCATTGATGGCATGGCGACACCTGATGGGACCAGTCCACGCGGGGTGCACGACCGTCTGCTCTCGCTCGTCCGACTACGTGCGCTCCCGGTCGGTCACTCTCTGCACCCAGGCCCGGAGTGGCCCACGCGCAAGGTGCTCGGCGGTGCCCTCGAGGTCGGACTCGCGCTGCGCGGCTATGACGACGACGGCCGCGTCGATCACGACGCTGTGGGCCTCATGCCCTTCCCGCTGTTGACCGCAGCTGGGGTCAACGTCGCTGCAGCGGTCACTCGCGCGGAGCGATACCTCTCCGATATGGCGGAGCTCGCCTCGGAACGGATGCGCCGTGATCCCAGCGCCGTGCTGCGTCCACTAGGCGACGCCGATGTGCTGACCCTCTTGGCATCGCCCACATTCCGCGTAGCCCTTGTCGACGGGCAGGGCATGCGATCGGCTGCCGTGCCCTCGACGACGCGAGGCTGGCTCGACCTTGGCCGAGTTGACCCCGCATTCGCCCCCGCTGCCGCCGCTCTCACAGACCCAGATCTGCGGGGTTTCGAGCGACCCATCCTGATAACCCAAGACGAGATCACTATGGTGCGTGCCGGAGGGGACACCACACGTCACTCGCTAGATCCCACGCCCCCGGCCCGTGCGCCACTGAACTGAACAATGCGCTCGGAATGCGCGCGCGACGGAGAGTGACAGGCACCTCTCGGCCCTTCGCCCAGCCGACGCCGTGGAGGGGTCAGACTCCGTCAGACCCGCTCGGGCCCGACTCGGAAGGGACTCGCCCGACCGAGTCCTGACCACGTAGATCGTCAAACTGAGCCACTGCCTCAACTACAGCCCGGGATATGTCCTGAGCAGTCAACCCCACTTGGGCGAGTAGCGCCGCACGGGAGGCATGGGGCAGGAACTCACGAGGAATCCCGAAATCCCTGACCGGGATGTCGACGCCCGCGTCTCTCAGCGCCGCAGAGATCGCAGTGCCGATCCCACCGGTGCGGATGTTGTCCTCAATGCTCACGACGAGCTGGTGCCTGCTGGCGAGATCCACGATGGCCGTGGGCACCGGCACGACCCAGCGCGGGTCCACCACCGTCACAGCGATTCCCTGATCGGCCAATCGGTCTGCTACCTCGAGGCTCATCGGGGCGAACGCGCCGACCGATACGATCAGCACTCCCGCATCTGTGTCACGTCGCAGGACGTCGACGCCTCCGACCCTCTCGATGGCCGGGACATCGCTACCCAGCGCGCCCTTGGGGAACCGGATTACCGTCGGCGCGTCCGAAATCTCCAGAGCTTCATCGAGTTCCTCGAGCAACGTGGCACCGTCACGAGGTGCGGCTATGCGCAGGCCCGGAACCACCTGGAGGATCGACATATCCCACATGCCGTTATGGCTGGCACCATCGTCACCGGTGATGCCCGCGCGATCCAAGACGAATGTGACTCCGGCCTTGTGTAGCGCACAATCAAAGAGCACCTGATCGAATGCGCGATTGACGAAGGTGGCATAGAGCGCAACAACTGGGTGCAGCCCTGCGAAGGCAAGACCCGCCGCGCTGGTTGCCGCGTGCTGCTCGGCAATCCCCACGTCATAGGTGCGCTGTGGGAACGCCGACGCAAAGCGATCCAAGCCGGTGGGCCCCATCATGGCGGCCGTGATGGCGACCACGTCGGGTCGTCGATGTCCGATCGACACCAGACCGTCGGCGAATGCGGAAGTCCAGGTCGGGCCACGGCTCGAAAGCGGCTGGCCGGTCTCAGGATCGAGGACTCCTACCGCGTGAAACCGCTCGGCCTCATCGAGTTCAGCCGGGCGGTACCCGCGGCCCTTTTCGGTGATCACATGCACGATCACGGGACCGGGAAAGGCTCGCGCCCGGCCTAGCGCATGATCGAGTGCGGTCAGATCGTGTCCGTCGACGGGGCCTATGTACTTCAGACCGAGATCCTCGAACATCCCCTGGGGAGCGATGACGTCCTTGATGCCCTTCTTGACCCCGTGGAGGGTCTCGTACAAGGGCACACCAACCAACGGGGTCCGGCCCAGGACCCGCTTGCCCCAGTCGAGGAAGCGTTCATAGCCGCGGGTGGTGCGAAGCGTGGCGAGGTGGTGTGCCAATCCCCCGATGGTGGGCGAATATGAGCGTTCGTTGTCGTTGACCACAATCACCAATGGGCGATCGGGCGCCGCCGCGATGTTGTTGATGGCCTCCCACGCCATACCGCCGGTGAGGGCCCCGTCGCCGATCACGCCGACAACGTGGCGCCGGCCCAACTGACCGGTCCGCTCAAAACCCTTCGCGATTCCATCTGCCCACGACAGTGCTGTCGAGGCGTGTGAGTTCTCCACGACATCGTGGACGGACTCTGCGCGACTGGGATAGCCCGATAGGCCGTCGGCCTGTCGGAGACGCTCGAAGCCCGCAAGTCGTCCGGTCAGCATCTTGTGGACATAGGCCTGATGCCCCGTGTCGAAAATGATGACGTCCTCCGGCGAATGGAAGACCCGGTGCAGGGCGATCGTCAACTCGACTACGCCAAGGTTGGGGCCGAGATGGCCCCCCGTGCGGGTGACCTTGCCGACGAGTTCTGATCGAATCTCAGCCGCGAGGTCCACGAGAGAGTCATGGGAGAGCGACTCGAGGTCGCGCGGCGACCTAATCCCTCGGAGCACGTTCATGACTGAAGTCTAGGGAACGTCCGCGCTCTCGCACGTCCGGAGGCGATCCCGTGTCGTACCGGCGCGACATCCTGAGCTCTCTCGATGCGCATCCACCCAACCCGGTCAAGGAGACTCATGCCGTGATCCCCCTCGGCGCGGCCCGACTGCGACCGCGTGCCGCGGCGATGACGCCCAGCGGATCCTCGAGCAGCGGCTCGAACGCGACCTCCGCCGCGCCGAGCAGTGTGGAGTCATCACCCAGCGCCGGCAGTACCAAACGCACGTGTTCGGCCGGGGCGGTGAGCGCACTCACCACGGTTGCCTCGACGATGTCGCGAGTGGCCGGAAATATCTCTCGCAACGAGCCGCCGAAGACCACCACATCGGGGTTGAAGATGTTCACCAAATTGGCAACGCCCAAGCCAAGCCATCCGCCCACCGTCTTGAGTGCCCGCCGAGCGTGACGATCACCCGCTGCAGCCGCGGCGACGATGTCCGATGTAGAGGCTCGATCGTGCGCTCCCGATCCCAGGCGTAACGCGGATTCGCCAATTTCAGTCTCCCAGCATCCTGTGGCCCCGCAGCGACAGACCCTGCCCTTCGGATTCACTCGCATATGGCCCACCTCTCCGCCGTAGCCCTGCGAGCCCATCAGGAGGCGCCCATCAATGACGATGCCGCCACCGATACCAACTTGGCCGCCGAGGTAGATCACGTTCGACGAGCCGATCGCACTCCCGCGGACACGTTCGGCAATAGCGCCAAGATCTGAGTCGTTGCCGATCACCACCGGCTTGGACGTCCCCAGAGACTGAGCCAACAGTCGACCCAGCGGGACATCCACCCATCCCAGGTTCGGGGCGAAACGCACCAACCCGTCCGGCTGGCGGACCAGCCCCGGCACGCCCACGCCCACGCCGACCTGGATCGATCCGCGTGGAGCGCTCGCCAGCAGGTCTCGGCACACATCGACGAGCTGAGAGATGATCATCGAGACACTGTCTGAGTCAGCGCCGTAGGAGTGCTCGCGGCGCTCGAGTACGTCTCCTCCGAATCCTACGAGGGCGACGATTGTGCGATCGACACGCAGATCTACCGCCAGGACGTAGGCCCGACCACGCACTGGCTCGACCCCATACGAAGGCCGCCCCACACCGCGGCCAATAGGCACTGTCTCGCGCACCAGACCAACAGTGACGAGATCGGTGATCAGACCGCCGACCGTGCTGCGATTCAACCCGGTGTGACCGACGACCTCTGACCGTGATGTTGGGCCACCGTCGTG
>CAFBPU010000047.1_pt1 | contig 21154 bp, 17 predicted proteins | sample 7269791 | NCBI WGS metagenome assembly CAFBPU01 (sample SAMEA6814154, study PRJEB35770) | freshwater metagenome | biome: Freshwater; feature: Freshwater reservoir; material: water | place: Czech Republic | collected 2017-06-27 | depth 30m m
ATGAAGGGCTCGCTCGGGTCGTTGGTCGAACTCGACGTGCTGGTGTGTGCGGCCGGTGTCATGAGTGGCCGCAACTCCAAGACGCTGCGCACCGCCCCTGATGAATGGCGAACGGTGATGGGGACGAATGTCGATGGCGTGCACCACATGGTGGCCGAGTTCGTGCCGGGCATGGTCGAGCGTCGCAGCGGACGGGTAGTGACCTTGAGCGCCTGCCTGGGACGGTTCAGCGGACCCGGCACCAACGGCGGTCTCGCGTCCTACCGCGTCAGCAAGGCGGCGGTCAACGCGTACACGAAGAACCTTGCTGCCGAACTCGGGGGCGGCCGTCGAGGGGTGCTTGCGGATGCCGTGTGCCCCGCGCACTGCCGCACTGACATGGGCGGCCCGGATGCGCCGCGGAGTGCTGAGCAAGGAGCTGCCACCGCGGTGTGGCTGGCGGCGCGCTCGATGGGCGAGGGGGTCGAGACCGGGGTGCTCTGGGAGGACCGCGAAATCCTCCCGTGGTAGATCCCGCTCCGGTCGGTAGTGGCTGTCGCGGCCTGTCAGCTCACGTCACGGCGCTGCGTCGTGGCCGCGGCGATCACACCGAAGACCGCCGTGTACCCGACGAGCACCAGTGCGCCGCCCCACACGGGAAGGTAAGACGCGCCGTTGAACCCGGTGCTCTGCAGCACCCCGCTGAGCGCGCCGCCGGGAAGCCACTTCCCGACCGCGGGCAGGAACGCCACGAGGAGCGCCTCGATCAGCAGCACCCAGACCAGGATGCCCAGGATCGCGCCGATCTGGTTGCGCACCAGCGTGCCTACCGCGACCCCGAGGATCGCGAACAGTGCGCAGCCCAGGATGGATCCGCCCGCGATCTGCCACATCGTGTCAATCGGGATGTCGCCGTGGTCCTTCAGCGGCAGGAACGCGAGGGCGAGGGCGTATCCGAACACCACCCCGACGAGACCGTAGAACGCGCCAACTCCCGCGTACGCCCCCATCTTGGCCACCATCACGCGGTTGCGTCGCGGCTCGGAGAGGAGCATCGAGCTCAGGGTGCGGTGTCGAAGTTCCTGGGTCATGCCCAGTGCGCCGATCACGATCGCGAAGACGTATCCGCTCCCCGCGGTGGAGAACAGATTGCGCAGGCCTTCTGTCGTCGACAGCCTCGGCATCGGCATTCCGGGCTGTTCCGGCGCGAAGATCGTCGCCACCACGCCGATTCCGATGTAGAGCGCGACGCCGATGAGCATGCCGAGCCACATCTTGGTGCTGGTGACCTTAAGGATCTCTGCCGAGAGGAGGCTGCGCCGACGGGCGATGACTGTGGCACCCGCGGCTGAGGTGGCTCGCGTCGAGCTCATCACTGCGCTCCGCCGGTGAGTGAAAGGAAGACCTGTTCAAGGTCGGACGTCGCGGGACGCAGCTCGTGCAGTTCGATGTGCGCATCGAGTGCGGCACGGCCAACGGAAGGCGAGTCAACGTCTTCGATCAGCAGTGATCCGTCGTCCTGGCGACTCACCCTCGCCTGCGGAACCTGCTGTGCCAGAGCCGCTATCAGCTCCTCGGTCTGCGGTGTGCGAACGACGAGCCGTTGCCCGTGATCGGTGATGTCCGAGAGCGGACAGGCTCGTACCAGCCTGCCGCGAGCGATGATGACGACATCGTCGACGGTCTGCTCAACCTCGGACAGGACATGGCTCGAGATGAGGATCGTGCGGCCCTGTGAGGCCAGGTAGCGCAGGAAGCCACGCAGCCAGGCGATGCCCTCGGGGTCGAGGCCATTGGCCGGTTCATCAAGGAGTAGCACCCCGGGATCACCGAGCAGGGCGGCGGCGAGCTGCAGCCGTTGCCTCATCCCGAGGCTGAAGCCGCCCACGGATCGGCGTGCGGAGTCCGCCAGCCCCACGAGATCAAGGGTCGCGTCGGCACGGCTCTCCTCGATACCGCCCGCGAGGGCCAGCACTCGCAAGTGGTTGCGCGCGGTTCGGCCGGGGTGGAAACCCGTGGCCTCCAGTGCCGCGCCCACCACGCGGGCGGGGTGCGCGATGTCGTGGTACCGCTGAGCTCCGATGGTGGCTGTGCCCGTCGTCGGCTCGACCAGGCCCAGAAGGCAACGCAAGGTAGTCGTCTTACCCGAGCCGTTAGGTCCGAGGAACCCGGTGACCCGGCCAGGGTCGACCGTGAACGTGAGGTCGTCGACCGCCACGACCGAGCCGAAATGCTTGGACAGTCCCGCGACGTCGACGCGCGATCCGAGGACGCCCGAATCCGACCGGGTCGCGATGATCGGGCCGGGAGATGCCAAGCCATCAGGCGAGGTCACCGGACCGCGCCGCTCGTGGCAAGGGGCAGTTCGTCGCGTGGTACGAGTCGTGGGCGCTCGATCGCGAACATGCACGCCCAGTAGCAGGTGAAGCCCACGAAGATCCCGGCGTAGACGTCCATGAGGTAGTGCTGGCGCAGCATCACCGTGGCTGGATACACCAGGAAGAGCCAGGCCATGAGGATCCAGGAAGTCTTGGGGAACCTGTGGCGAAGGCGCCACAGCGCGAGGATCCCGATGGTTGTCCACGCGCAGTGGCCGCTCGGGTAGCCGTTGTAGGGCTGGTCGTTCCCCCAGACCAGACGCACGAGCCACCCTGGGAACCCGTCGCCGGCCTGCACGTCGCGAGCCACGTAGGACTGGAAGAGGAAGTAGGAGACGTCGAGCAGGAGTTGCGCCACGATCATCGCGATTGCGATGGTGAGGAATCGTCGGTAAGAACCGGCGGCGAGGTTCATCAGGGGGACGACGAGGGGGACGATCACCAGGAACGTGAGGTACGGGATCGCGAGCAGTGGCACGAACGGTATGTCGGCGTCGAGCCAGCTCTTGAGAACGAACGTCTGGTGAGCCCCTGAGCCCGTAAGTGGTTGCAGCAGTTGACCTGTGGCCGGGTCGGTGGCGTAGAAGCCGGGCCAGCGGCTCGCCGGTGGCGCGACGTTGAGACGAACGTAGGAGTAGAAGACCACACCGATCGACACGATCACGATGACTGCCCAGACCCACTGCGTGGTGGTGAACGACCAGGCACGCGGCGACGACGCGGACTGGTCGGGGCGAGATGTGGCGTCGGGACTCGTGTGGCTCATGTGAGTGCCTCTTTTCTTCAGGTGACTCAGGCTATCGGGAGGACGGTGCGCACGACGAAAGTCCGCGAAGTGTGAGCGCGACGAGCTCGCCCACGGTGTCGAGGTGGTAACCGCCCTCCTGCACTGCCACGGTCGGCAGTCCGAGACCGGCGAGCCGACGCCCCGACTCCTCGTACCCCTCGTGCGTAATCAGCAGCGGCGACTCAGGATCAGCGGCCGCAGCGTCGACGCCCAGGCTGACGACCAGGGCCGTCGCGCCATGGTGTGCGGCGCCCTCGATGATTCGATCGAGTGCGGCGAGCCAGAGTGTGTCGCCGGACCCTGGGGCGAGCGGCACATTGAGATTTGCGCCGGTGCCCGCATCTCGGCCCACCTCGTCGGCGAACCCGGCATAGTGCGGGAACCATCCCGCGCCTGGGTCGACGTGCAGTGATCCGTAGAAGATGTCGTCCCTCTCGTAGAAGATCGCCTGGGTTCCATTGCCGTGGTGGGCGTCGATGTCGATCACGGCGATGCGCTCATGCCCTGACTCGCGGAGCGCTTGTGCCGCGATGGCCGCGTTGTTGAGGTAGCACGACCCGCCGAAGGCAGATCGTGTGACGTGATGTCCGGGCGGCCTCGTGAGTGCGTACGCGAGATGGTCGCCCGTGAGCACGGCGCCGACCGCGGTGAGCGTGACGTCGACGGCCGCGCGCGCCGCCGTCCAGGTGCCCGGCCCCACGAGGGTCATGGTGTCGTAGCACCAGCGGCCCGCCGCGGCATGCACCGCCGTTGGCTCGCGCTCGGGAAGGCCGTCGAGCATCCCGGCGCTCGGGATCAGATAGGGCACCACGCGATCGTGTCGATCGTCGGCGGTCAGCCCGGCTTCGACCCAGCGGTCCCAGACAGTGCGCAGGTGTCGGACCAGCTCCGGGTCGTGCACACGCAGCAAGATGTCGTCGTCATGGGATCCCGCATCGATCACGCGGTGCCCGTGATCGCGCAGTGCCTGCTCGATCCTCATCGCGCGTTCGGGAATCTCGGTGCCGGGCGTGCGCACGCCAAGCCAGATCTCGGCCCCCGGGACGTGTAGCAGGCACTCATCGCTGCGAACGATCAAGGCGTCACACACAGGTGCAGCATGGCAAACCCGGGCGTCGATGTCGCCCCCCGAAGGCCCTCGTTGCGGCAGGATGCGCCTATGGCCTCGCTTGCTGACCTGGGGATCACGATCGGGTCGTTGCCGACAGGGCCGACGAATTCGATCGTAGATGTCCGCGGCGTAGGTCTCGGGCACTCGACGGTCGTCTACGACGACCCACCGCCCCCCTTCGGTCGTGGCGTTGCGCGCACCGGTGTCACAGTCCTCGATCTCGGCGGTGATGCGTGGGCCTATCCGGTTCCCGCCGGTGTCGCCGTCCTCAATGGGGCTGGCGAGTTGACGTGTCGCAGCCAGGTCGACGAGTGGGGACTGCTCGAGACCCCGGTGTTTCTCACCTCGACGATGCAGGTGGGTCGCGTCTACGACGCGGCATGTCGGCTCTTGATGGCGGAGCAGCCTCGCATTGGCATTGATGACGTGATCATCCCGGCCGTGGGGGAGTGCGACGACTCCTGGCTGAACGACCCGCGGTACATGCACGTCACCGACGAGCACGTCGCTGCGGCGCTCGGTGCCGCGCGGGCTTCCGCCGGGTCGGGCATCTCCCCTGAACAAGGCGCGGTCGGTGCCGGAACGGGGCTTTCGTGCTTTGGCTACAAGGGGGGGATCGGTACGTCATCTCGTGTGCTGCCCGACGGACATGTCCTCGGTGTAGTGCTGCTGACCAACTTCGGGCAGTGGGACAGGCTCACCATTGATGGGCTCCCCGTAGGTCGCACTCTCGGCCCACCCGCCCACGCCGCCCCACCGCCCGCGGGCTCGTGTATCGGGGTTGTCGTCACCGACGCACCCCTTGACCACAGTGCCTGCGAGCGTCTTGCCCGACGCGTCGGACTTGGTCTGGCCCGCGCTGGTAGTACGGCCCACCACGCCTCAGGTGAGATCTTCCTCGCGGTCGCCCTGGGGCTTCGCGTGCCCCGGGGCATGGCACCCGCCCTTGCACCCATCAGCGGTCGTGCTCTCGACCCGTACTTCGAGGCTGTTGTCGACGCGACGGAGGAGGCGGTGCTCATCTCACTGCTCTCGGCCCATGAGGTCACAGGTGTGGGTGGACGGTTCGTGGGCGCGCTGCCAGTCGAGGCCGTCGCACGACTCATCCGCGAAGGGCGGCACTCATGACCGACGTCTCTGCGTCTCCCATTGAGCCGGGCACAAAGGTTGATACCTGGATCCCCATGAGCGACGGCGTGTTCCTCGCGGCGACTCTCTACCTGCCCGGCCCCGTCCGTGGACCGCAGCCGTGCATCCTCGAGGCTCTGCCCTATCGCAAGGACGACATGACCTCGTCCTACCGGCCCGAGTACGTCAGGCTCCGCGACGATCACCACTACGCGGTCGTCCGTCTCGACCTTCGCGGTACCGGGAGCAGCGGTGGTAGGGCCACCGATGAGTACCCGGCCCAGGAGCAGGTCGACCTGGCGGAGGTCCTCGAGTGGCTTGCCGCGCAGCCCTGGTGCGACGGCAGCATCGGGATGTACGGAACCTCCTATAGCGGATTCAATTCGCTGCAGATGGCGTGCGAGCGACCTGCCGGGCTCAAGGCAGTGATCGCCATCTACGCCACCGACGACCGTTACACCGACGACGTCCACTACATGGGCGGTCTGCGCAGGTGGATCGACCTCGTCGACTACTGCCACTACATGACCCCGATGAACGCCTTGCCCCCCGTACCCGCGGTCTTCGGGCCCGCCTGGCGCGAGGAGTGGCGGGCGCGCATCGCCGAGCACGAGCCGTGGCTGCTCACCTGGTTGAGCCAGCCTCGCGACGGCTCCTACTGGCGGCACGGCTCGGTTAGGCCGGGCTACGAGCGCATCGAGTGTCCCGTGATGATCGTTGCTGGATGGGCGGATGGCTATCGCAACAACACCTTTCGCACTATGGAGAAACTCGGTGAAGCAGGCGTACCGCGACGACTCATCGCGGGCCCGTGGTCGCATGCGGCCACGTCGTCGTCGCTGCCCGGACCCCGCATCGACCTCGTGCCCGAGATGGTCGCGTGGTGGGACCGTTGGCTTCGCGGCATCGACAACGGCGTCGACGCTGAGCCCAGTGCACTCTGGTATTCCCGCGCATCTCACAAGCCTGCGCCGGACCTCGACCTCGTGCCAGGGCAGTGGCGTGCCGACACCTGGCCCTCGGAGCGATCGTCGTGGATGGAGTTCCCGCTCGAGGCCAAGCTGCCGTACGTAGTCACGCCCGATATCGGAACCGCCGCGTGGATCTCATGCGCAGGCCACCTTCCCTATGGCCAGCCGCTCGACCAGCGCCATGATGACGTCGACTCCCTCACGTGGGAGGTCGACCCCGAGGGGCTAGAAATCGCGGGGAACGCGCGCGTTGCCCTGACTCTCTCCGCCTCCGCGCCCGTGGCCACGGTGTCGGTCAAACTCACCGACGTGGCATCGGACGGCACCTCCACTCTCGTCACCAGGGGAGTCCTGAACCTCACGCGACGTGAGGGTATGGACACCGCGATTCCGCTTGTGCCGCATCAGGTCTACGACGTCGAGGTCGAGCTCGAGGCCACGGCATGGCAGTGGCGGCCGGGCCGTCGACTCCGAGTCTCCATCGCCGGCTCCGACTGGCCCAACACCACGGCGCCACCGGCACCGGTCACACTGTCGATCCACGGGGGTCGGCTCTTACTTCCCGCCTATGCGCCAGCCGGATCCCCGACACCCCGCGCGCTCGCTGCCGGCGACGAGACGTCGCCCGAGTCAAGTCACGGGGTCCTCTGGAGAGTTGAACGCGACATTCTCGGACGCACCACCTCGTGTGTTATCGATCATGGTTCCGTCTACGACGCGCCCTACGGATCCGTGGCCGAGCACTACGCCGGGCGCGTCAGTGTCTCTACGCGGACGTTCGAGCAGATCGCATCGTCCGATGTCTCATTCGCACTGCGTTTCGACGACGACGGCGCAGGAAACTCGGTGTCGGTCAAGGCGCGATCGATCCTCGAAGTGCACGCCGGGCCCGTGACCTACGACGTCATGATCTCGCTCGTGTGCACTGAGGGTGACGACGTCGTGGCCGAACGATCATGGCGACAGTCGTTCGCTCGCGATCTCGCCTGAGCGCTCTCCGAGGCTGCCCCGGTGGTAGCGAGGGTTGTCAGCCCGGAGGCACCGTCGTGGTGTCGTTCGGGTCGATGCCGAGGTAGCTGCGACCCACCATCTGAACCCACTGGTGCACCGCATCCTCATTCGGCGCGAACGGCCCCGGCTTGAAGTGCGGTGATGTCAGGCCTCGTTGTACGAGCTCACAGGCCTTCCAGTCCTGGGAGTTGGTGAGATCCCAGAAGTCCACCGCGTACGCGGGGTCGACGTCGGCGTGGGGGAAGTACCAGCTGCACTCGATCCACGTGCGGTCAGGGGCAAGGGGTAGAACGCGGTGGGTCATCAGGTAATCGGGGTGTCCGGAGATGAGCAGGTTCGGGAAGAGCTGCACGTAAAGCACGTGGTCCTGAGGAGCACCTTCGATGGGAACTCCCTTCGAGGTGCCGTCGAGAGACATCGTCGTAGCGCCGTCCTTGAACAGCATCGTGCCGCCGAGCCAGGCTCCCGGGAGCACAAAGTTGTGGCCTGAGGTCGGGTTCGACACCTCGCAGAGCTCAGGGTGGATCAGTGGGCAGTGGTAGCACTCGTGGTAGTTCTCCGAGACGAGCTTCCAGTTCGCGTTGATCTCATACGTGTGACGGGCGCCGAGGACGAGGTCCTCTGGTCGGTAGGGCGCCACGATCCCTTCGAGCTCACCGATGTGCTCCTCGAACGAGGGTGCGGTGCCCGTGGCGTTCACGAACAGCCAGCCGTGCCAGAGGGCGGCGGGAAGTTCGACGAGCCCGTGCTCGTCCTTGTCGAACTTCTCGTAATCGCGGAAGCGAGGAGCGCTGTTGAGTGAGCCGTCGAGGCGGTAGGTCCACGCGTGGTAAACGCACAGGATGGTCGACTTCGACGAGGTCTCGTCATCACCGAGCAGCACGTGCCCGCGGTGGCGGCAGGTGTTGGCGAGTGCGCGAACCGAATCGGAGTCGAAGGTCAGCAGGACGGGGATATCGCCGACAACCAGTGCGCGCTGTGTCGCGCCGCCAGCCCGCAACTCATCGAGTCTTCCCACGCACGCCCAACTGCCGGCGACGAGGTTCCTCCGCTCCCACGCCAGGACGTCGGGGGAGGTGTAGGCCTCCGGTGGCAGCATTCGGGACTGGCCGAATGGAAGCAACGCGCGCGCCAGACCATCGGGGTCTACCGGAGCGAGGGGCACGACGGTGGAGAGATCGGGAAGTGTGCTCATCGGCTGGTCCTGCTGTTCGGAGCGACAGTAAGGTCTCGATCGTGACGAGAAGAAGTGTTGAGGTGCGCCGCGAAGAGATCCTCGCCGCCGCCGAGGCAGAGGTGGCCGGTCGCGGGTTCGCGCGCACGCGTGTGAGCGACGTTGCTGCCGCGCTTGGGGTGAGCTCGGCGCTCATCTTCTATCACTTCGGCACCAAGGAGAGGCTCTTCGCCGAGGCACTCGAGTACGCCGTCAACCGCGACCTCGCCAGGCTCGACGCTACCGTGGCACGGGCTGCCGACCCCATCGACGGGGTGCGCCGCATCCTGGCGCTCTATTCGCCACAGGGCGCCGGCAACGGATGGACACTGTGGGTCGACGCCTGGGCGGAGTCCCTGCGTGAGAAGCAGATGCGCGCGACCAGCCGACGTCTCGATGTGCGTTGGAAGGATGCGCTGGTCACCCAGATCGCGCTCGGGGTCGAGCAAGGGATCATGACGTGTGATGATCCTGAAGGCGCCGCCTGGCGACTCTCGGCTCTCCTGGACGGCCTCGCGGTTCAGGTGATGGTGCACCGAAGCCTGACGAAGAAGCAGCTTGCGGCATGGGCCGCGCTCGCCGCCTCTCGCGAACTTGGCGTCGACGTCGCGACACTGTCCTGACCTCATGATCTGTCCACCGCAGGTCCGTGCCTGGGCAGCAGCCACCGCCTGATGTCCAGGGAACTCTCCTCCATCGGGGCGTACCAGCCCTCGGTGTAGGCGCGTGATGACATGCCGCGCTGGACCGACTCGCAGACCACCCAGTCCTGCCTGTTGATCAAGTCCCATAGTTCGACGACGTCGCTCGGGTCGAACGTCGGCTTTGCAGCCTCGTCAGCGGCGAACAGCAGGTCGCAGATCACTTCGGTGCGGTCGACGGCGATGGGGCGCAGCATGAAGGCCGCCGCGTGCTCGGCCGCGAGCGAGAGGAGCAGGTTGGGATAGATGAGTTCACCCTTGTGGCGCACGCGCTCGAACTCGTCGAGGTCGGGGAACGGTGCGCGGTCGCTTGTGCCCGAGAGCGTGAAGGTCCACGCGCCCTCGCGGTGCGGGATACCGTCGTCCCACTCCAGCCCGGTGCCACCGCCAATGAAGGCGGGAACGAGCCGTGAGAGTTCGGGGTGCACCGGTCCGCAGTGGTAGCACTCGTTGTAATTCTCGGCGATGACCTTCCAGTTCGCTGCAACTTCGTACCGTAGGCGGGTTCCAAGGACGAGAGTGTCGAGCGGGTAGCGGACCACCTTGTCCGGGACGGGCGCGAGTTCCTCGAGCAAGGGAACGGCCTCGCCCGGCGTGCCGTGCAGCCAGAGCCAGCCGCCCCAGGAGTCGGCGCCCACAGGGTGGAGCGCGAACGATGAGCGATCAAGTGCGACATCGTCCGTGTGAGGTGCATGAATGAGGGCACCGTCGAGCCCGTAAGTCCATGAGTGGTAGGGGCATCGCAGAATCTTGGCGGCTCGGGGCTCGATGGCCGGGCCGGCGGGATCGGCAGGCACCACCTGCGAGCCTCGGTGACGGCAGACGTTGTAGTAGGCGTGGAGCGCTCCGTCGATATCGGTGGTGACGAGGACCGATTCCCCCAGGAGGTCGACAACGGCGAGCCTTTCGGGGATCAGAGTTGCGGACCCCGGAGCGGTAAAGCCGAATTCATCGAGACGTCCGATGCATGTCCACTCGCGCAGGAGAACTCGTTCGAGTTCGGTTGAGTGGACCTCCGCGTCGACGTAGTGGTCGCGGGGGAGCGCGGCCTGGAGTTCACCCATCAGCGCGGCTCCACTTCCCGATGCGTGCGCGGTCGCGCCACTGAGACTTCTTGCGGTCGGAGAGGATCTGGCGTACGACGTTACGGCCAGGGATGCCTGTGACGCCACCACCGCCGTGGGTGGCCGACCCTGCCTGGTAAAGGCCGCGCACCGGGGTTCGCAGGTCGGCATATCCTGCGGCCGGTCTCGCATGGAACATCTGCCCCATCGTCAGTTCGCCGTGGAAGATGTTGCCTCCGATGATTCCGTACTCGTGCTCGATGTCGTAGGGGCTCAGGATCTGGCGGTGCAGGACCGACTCCGTGAAGCCCGGGGCCACCTGGTCCATGCGAGCGAAGAGCCGATCTGCGTATGCCTCGAGCTCGGCGGTGTGTCGCTCCTGGTTCCAGGTGTGGGGCACCCACTGGGTGAACATGCTCATGACGTGCTGGCCCGGAGGTGCGAGCGTCGGGTCGAACACGCTGGGGATGCAGATGTCGGCGAATGGCACGGTGCTCGGCCGCCCGGCAGCGGCTTCCTGGAATGAGGTCTCCACCTCGTCGAGGCTCTCGGAGAGCACGATCGTTCCGCCATGTACCTGGGGGTCGAACCCGGGGCGGCTGGTGAACTCGGGCAGGCGGTCGAGAACCACGTTGATCTTCACGGTGCCGCTGCGGGACTTGTAGCGCTCGATGTCCTCGACGAAGTCGGTGGGAAGCTCGTGGCGATCGAGCAGGTGTAGAAATGAGATCTGCGGGTGCGCAGTCGTGATCACCGTGCCCGCCGAGATCTCGGTGCCGTCGTCGAGGACGAGCCCGCTCACGGCACCTGCCTTCGTGGTGATGCGGGCGACGGGCGCCTCCGTGCGGATCTCGGCCCCGAATGACAGTGCCGCCGACTCGAGCGCCTGACTGATGGCGCCCATGCCACCGCGAGGGAAACCCCAGGCGCCCACCCGACCGTCTCCGAGGTCACCGATGTGGTGGTGGGCGATGACATACGCGGTCCCCGGTGTTCGTGGGCCGGCCCACGATCCGATGACGGCGGATACCGACAGCACCCCGCGCATGGCATCAGACTCAAAGGCGTCCTCGATGAGATCGGCTGCGCTGCTCGTCAGCAACCGCGTGAGGTCGACGGCCTTGCGCTCATCGATCGTCCTGAGCCTGCGCAACAGCAGGGCCTGGCGTGCGACGTCGGCGGGCCGATGAGACCCGATCTTCGGCGGGATCTCGTTGATCAGGGGCCCGAGTATCGCGCCGAGTCCGTCCATCCAGTCGTCCCAGCGATCGATCGCGAGGGAGTCCTTGACCGAGAACTTCGCAATCTGGGCCCGGCGGGCCGACCTGTCCTCGGGCAGTTGCAGGTGACGGCCGTCGACGCGCGGTGCGAAGTACGGCCCCTGTGGGTAGACGTGATAGCCGTGACGGACGAGGTCGAGGTCTCGGATGAGCGATGGCGGCAGCCATGACACGACGTAGCTCAGGCTCGTCACGACATAGTCGGGGCCGAACGGCTTCTCGCTAACAGCCGCTCCTCCGACGATATGGCGACGCTCGAGGACCACCGTGCGCAGGCCGGCGCGCGCAAGGTAAGCGGCCGCCACCAGCCCGTTGTGTCCACCGCCCACGATGGCGACGTCGTAGTCCTGCGCCACTTCCCCAGTCCGTCTCTGGCCCATCGCATGTCGGCCGCTATTGACTCGTCAGTCAGTAAGTATGGGGCCACGATCGACATGGAGGAAGGGTCAGACGGCAATCCGCGGACGCGGCCCCGCTACATTCCCTCGTTGATGGCGAGATGGCATGCGCTGGTGTGCTGGGGACTCACCGTGAGAATCTCGAGCTCGCCTGTGCGACAGCGCTCCTCGATACCCAGGCGTGCTGCCTCACCCGAGGCCACGACCGGACAGCGAGGGTGGAACCGGCACCCGGTAGGGATGTTTGTGGGGTCGGGTGGTTCGCCAGCAAGGACGACCGGTTCGAGTCGCTGCATCTCGGGTACCACCGAGAGCAGTGCGCGCGTGTAGGGATGCCGTGGGTGTGTGAGGAGTTCTTCGGTCGGGCCCTGTTCGACGATGCGGCCGAGGTACATCACCGCGACACGGTCGGCGATGTTCCATGCCAGGCCCAGGTCGTGGGTGACGACCAACAGAGACAGGCCCAGCTCATCGCGTAGTCGCAGCAGCAGTGCGAGGATCTCGCCGCGTACCGAGGCGTCCAGGCTCGAGACCGGCTCGTCAGCCACGATGACATCGGGTTTGAGCACCAGTGCGCCAGCGATGACAACGCGCTGTCGCTGGCCGCCGGATAGCTCATGCGGATAGCGCAGGTAGAACCGCTCGGGGGGTCGAAGACCCGCGAGGGAGAGGGCTTCGGCGACACGTGCCTCTTCATCCTGCACGATCCCGTGTACCCGAAGACCTTCGGCGACTGCTTCGTACACGGTGTGACGTGGGTTCAGGGCACCCGTCGGATCCTGAAGCACGAGTTGTGCGCGACGACGATAGGCCTTGAGTTCCTTGCCGCGGTATCCCAAGGGAGCGCCATCGACGAGCACCTGGCCAGAGGCGGGGCGCTGCAGGCCCAGGAGCGCGCGCGCAAGGGTTGTCTTGCCGCAGCCACTCTCGCCGACGAGTGCCACGATCTCGCCGTGGCCCAGTGCCAGGTCGACACCGTCGACGGCCCACGCTGTACCGCCGCCGCCACGCCCGCGGAAGGCAACTTCTAAACCGCGCGCCTCAAGCGCGGCGGGGCGGCGCTCGTCGAGGCTCATGAGCGTTCTCCCGTCGAGTGCACCCTGAGGCAGGCAGAGCGTCGATCGCCGATCTGCAGCAGAGGTGGCTCTGCCATGCGACATTCGTCCATGGCCCCCGGGCAGCGGGGGTGGAATGGGCAGCCCACGGGAAGGTCGCCGGGGAAGGGGGGGTCGCCGGGCAGGCCCGAGGGCGCGTAGCGGTACCGAGTGTCGCCGACGCGGGGGAAGGCCCCGGCCAGGGCAGTTGCGTAGGGATGCTGGGGATGGTCGAACACGTCGGCGGCAGGGCCCTCCTCGACGACACGTCCCGCGTACATCACCGCGATTCGGTCGCACGTGGTGGAGAGGACGGACAGGTCGTGGCTGATGAAGACCAGGCCGACGCCGAGCTCACGTACGAGCCCCTGCAGGACGTCGAGCACTTGCGCCTGCACCATCACATCGAGGGCCGTGGTGGGCTCATCGGCGACGATCAATTGGGGCTCACATGCCAGCGCCATCGCGATCATGACTCGTTGCTTCTGGCCGCCGGATAGCTGATGCGGGTAGACCCGGGCACTTCGCGCGGGCAGTCCGACCATCTCGAGGAGTTCGCTTACGCGCACAGCGGCCTTCGACGCCGACACCCGGTTGTGCAGCACCAAGGGCTCGGCCAACTGATCTCCGACGCGCTGTACCGGATTAAGTGCGTGCATGGCGCCCTGGAACACCATGGACGCCTCAGCCCAGCGCAGTGCCCTCACCTGACCCCACGGGAGCGTGAGTACGTTGCGGCCGTTGAGCCGCACCTCGCCGGTGACGGTCGCAGACTTCGGCTGCATGCGTAGGACCGTGCTCGTGAGCGTCGACTTTCCGCAGCCGGATTCTCCAGCGATACCAAGGGTTTCACCAGCCGCGACGCTCAGCGTGACACCGCGCACCGCGGGCACGTCGACGCCCCGCGAGTGGTAGGTGATCGACACATCATCGAACTCGAGGAGGGCCATCAGCGACCCGCCGCGCGAGGGTCGAGGATGCCCTCGACCGCACGGCCGATGAGGTTGAACGCCAGCACGACGAGCACGACGCACACGCCCGGAGCGCCGAGGTACCACCACGCCCCTTGGGAGATGGCCCCCGCTTGGAAGCCCTGCTCGAGGATCGATCCCCACGAGACATTGTCGGGATCACCCAGACCGAGGAACGACAGCGTGGTCTCGGACAGGATCGAGATCGATACTGCAAGCGTCGTGTTGGCCAAGACGAGTGGGGTCACATTCGGCAACACGTGCCGTGTCATCTGGTGGTAGTGGCCAGCCCCGAGTGCCTTGGCGCGTTCGAGATAGGGCCTGCCCTCGACCGAAAGGGTCTGCGCCCTGATCAACCGGGCGGTGCCGGGCCACGAGGTCACGCCGATCACGATGATGATGTTGAGCATCGACCTACCCAGAACGGTGGCGAGAACGATCGCCAACGGCAGGTAGGGGATCACGAGGAACCAGTCCGTGACGCGATCGAGGGCTCCGCCCGTCCAGCCGCGGAAGTGTCCGGAGGAGATGCCCACGGTGGTGCCGATCACCATCGACAGCACGGTGGCGGCGAGCCCTACGAGCAGTGAGATGCGCGCGCCCCACACCACGAGGGCGAGGACGCTGCGCCCGGAGTCATCGGTGCCGAGAGGGTAGTCCCACGACGGTGGCTGGAATGGGTTCGCGATGGCCTGGGTGACGTCGAGCGCACTACGCGGAAACACAAGTGGCGCCGCGACGGCCACCACCACGAACACCCCGAGGAGGCACAGGCCCACCATTCCGCTGGGGCTGTGGCGGAAGCTGCGCGTGAATTTGTGCAAGGCCGCCCGACGGCGCATGCGGACGATCCCTCGCGGGGAGAGCCGCGCGGGATTGTCGTGGATCTCGGAAGTGCTCATGTGCGCACCCGTGGATCGAAGTATCCGTAGAGCAGGTCGGCCACGAGATTGGCGACGATGACCGCGGCGGAGAAGAGCAGGAAGAGTGCCTGCAGGAGCGGGACATCCGGGCCGCTCAGGGCATCGACGGTCAGTGATCCGAGTCCGCTGATCGAGAACACGTACTCGATGGTGATCGCCCCACCCACGACGAAGCCGAGGTTGAGGAACACGAGGGTCATGGTGGGCAGCAGGGCGTTCGGGACAGCGTGGCGCCGTCGCACCATCGCGTCCATCAGGCCCTTCGCCCGGGCAGTCTGGAGATAGTCCTGGCCGGCCTCCTCAATGATCGAGGCCCGCATGATGAGGGAGTACTCGGCCAGGTAGATCACGGCGAGAGTCGTGACGGGAAGGGCCAGATGCCATGCCACATCGAGCCAACCGGCGGGAGTGGAGGTGTCGACCCCGGGCGTGGTCAGACCTCCGGTCGGGAATAGGCCTGGGACGGGGCCCATTCCCACCGCGAACACGATGAGGATGATCATTCCGAACCAGAACTCGGGCATCGAGTACAGAACCAGCGTGACATTGGTCGAGATCTTGTCGAAGTGCCCGCCGCGGTTCCATCCGCTCCGGATCCCGAGCCACACCCCGATGGTGGTCGCGATGAGCGTGGCGGTACCGACGAGCAGGAGAGTGGGCCAGACGTGCGGGCCGATGACCTCCCACACGGGTGCGTTGTACTTCACGGAGTCGACGCCGGCGGAGAAGGGGTTCGTCAGGTACTGCAGTAGCTGTTCCCCGAGTGGTTTGTCGAGTGCGGCTCGAAGTAGGCGGATTTGGTCGGCATCGACATTGCGACCCTTGGTGTAAAGCGCGATGGGATCGCCGGGCATGACCCGGAAGAGGAAGAAGTTGAACAGCACCACGAAGATCAGCGTGCTGATCGCTGCAATCACTCGCCTGACGACGTACGTCGCGGTCGGGTGTGAACGCACGGTGGAGCGCGAGCCCCGATGTGCGGGAGGCGTGCCCACGGACGGCATGAGTGCCAACTGCGTCTGCGCCCCTACTCGCGGTCGTCGTCGACGTCTAGGTCGCGGTTGCGACGTTGGGCTAGGACGACCACGACGACGATGATGACGAGCGCGAGGATGACGATGCCCGCGATGAGCCCCCAGCTGCTGGATGGCGTTGACTCCGGCTGGGTGCCGGGGTCGGGCGCAGCACTTGCGGTGTTCGTGCTGCCCGGGGATTCGGGCGTCGCGGTGACTTCTGAGACGGGCTTGAGGTTTTCGTAGGACCACGTCCCGTACTGGAAAAGCAGTGATCCCTTCGGGGCGGGCTGAGGGACGAAGCCCGTGAAGCGATCAGAGCGGTAGGCCTCGGGATTGTCGTAGTAGTACGTCAGGATGTAGGGCGCATCGTCATAGAGCATCTGTTGCATCTGCTTGATCATCGCGGTGCGCTTCGCGACGTCGGTCTCGACTCCCTGCTGCTCGAAAAGGGCGTCGTAGGCCGGGTTGCAGTAGAAGGAATCCGAGAGGTTTGCGTAGGTCGAGCCCCCGTCCACATACGAGCGGTTGGCGCAGGTGAAGGTGGAGAGTTGGTAGTTGGGATCGGGCTCGACCACCCAGCCCCACTCGAAAATGTCGAAATTGCCCTGGCCGATGATCTCGGTGAGTGCGTCGGAAGAGATGACCTTCGTGGTGACCTCCACCCCGACTGCCGCGAAGTACCCCTTGATGAAGGCCGCGGCCTTGGTTGAGGCGCCACCCGAGGAATCGGAGCGGGCCAGGAGTCTGAAGGAGAGTCGGTTTCCCTTGGCGTCGGCGCGGATACCGTCCGAGCCCACCGCATATCCGGCGGCGTCGAGAAGTGACTTCGCCTTCGTGGGGTCATAGGTCACTGGATTCGCGGGATCGAGGTGGAGGGCGGCGTACATCGTGGGGACGATCGTCGAGGCCGGGGAGCCACTGCCCCCGAGGACCTTCGCGACCAGTGCGTCGCGGTCGATCGCCCAGCCGAGGGCCTGACGAAGTGCCTTGTCCTTCAGAAGCGGGTTGCCGTCGCCGATCGGCGTGCCGTCATCGAGTGCTGCGCCGGTGTTGAAGCTGAGTTCGTTGAACCCGGAGTACGTGGAGGAAACCGTGGTGATCCCAGGGATGTTCTGGAGCGACTTGAAGACGTTCGACTCGAGCGAGTCGGCGAAGTCGATCTCGCCCTTCTTCAGCGCCTGTCCGAGTGCGTCCTGGTTCTTATAGATCTTGAAGACGATCTCGTCGACTGCGGGCTTGCCACGCCAGAAGTTGGGGTTCGCCTGCATTCGGATGAACTGGCCGACGCGGCGTTCGATCATCACATAGGGGCCGGCTCCGACGGTGGGCGAAGCCAGGGTGCCCTCGTTCTTGTAACTCTTGATCGCCTTCTCGTCGATCGACTTCCAGATGTGCTCGGGGATGATGTAGACGAGTAGCTTCTCCATGATCGGAGACGGCTTCTCGACGCTGAGTACCAGCGTGGTGGCGTCAGTGGCGACGGCCTTGGTGATGTTGCCGACATAGGAACCGTAGTTCGTCCGCTCGTACTGACCATTGATCACCCGGTTGAAGCTGTAGGCGGCGTCAGCGGCGGTCAGCGGCTGACCGTCAGACCACGTCAGCCCGGCGCGGATCTTGTACGTCCACGACTTCTTATCGGCGGCCTCCGACCAGGACTCGGCTAGGCCAGGCACGATCGAGAAGTCCGACGCCGAGTACTCCGTGAGCGTGGGGTATTCCATCTGGAACATCTCATAGGCGACCGCGACGATGCCGGTGAACGGGTTGGCCGAGTCGATGTCCTGGGTCATGCCGACGGTGAAGACGGAGCGTGTCGAGGAGGCGCCCGGGTCGTCGGCGGCGCTGGCAGTGCCCGAGAGCCCGGCCCCGGCGAGGCCCGCGCCGAGAATGAGCGCGGCGACCGAGCAGCCGGCAAGTAGGCGGGTGCGGACCGAAAGTGAGCTCATGTGCCCTCCAAGCGAGCCGTGATGAGTGGCCCGACGCGACGGACTGACTCACGGGACAGTCCTGTGTGTCGCATTCCTATCCCATTGAGCCGCATTTGGGGAGGGTTGTTGAGCGTTCGTTCCCCCGCACACGATCTTCGACCTCACGCACCGGTGCGCGAGGACGCGCGGTGAACTACGGTCCGGACATGTCTCACGCGCCGATCGCACCTCCTGCCCCGGGCCGAGGGCTCGGCAGTGGCCGGGGGTCGGCATCCGAGGACGCCGACCCTTACGCATGGATCGCCGACCCAGACGAGCCCGCGACAGCTGCTTATCTTCAGGCCGAACGTGACTACTACGACGAGCGCGTGTCGGGGCTTGCACGTCTGCGCGAAATTTTGGCAAGAGAGATGTCGGCACGAGTGCCCGACGATGAGCCCTCGTCTCCGTGGGAGGCCGAAGGCTGGCGCTATCGCCTCCTGACCCCCGAGGGGAATGACTACGCGCAACTTGTCCGACGTCCGGTCCGAGACGGATCCTCCGCGGAGCTGCTGCTGATCGACCTCCAGAAGGTGCACGACGATGGCGGAACCGGATACCTGCACGAGGGCCTTCTCGAGGTCAGCCCGGATGGCCGTTGGCTCGCGTGGTCGGTCGACCTCGAGGGTGACGAGGTCTACGTGCTGAGATTCCGTGATCTCCGCGCGGGTATTGATCTCGAGGAAGTGATCCCACGCACGTACTACGGCTCGGCCTGGGCTGCTGACTCCGCGTCGATCCTCTACACCGTCCACGACGATGCATATCGGCCTCACCAGGTATGGCGCCATGTTCTTGGCACCCCAGCGAGCGCAGACATGCTTGTTTTCGAGGATGACGATGAGCGCATGGAGGTCGAGTTGTGCGCGGCGCGCTCGGGCGCCTGGGCGATGATCTCGCTGAGGGGACGGGGGTTCACCGAGGAATGGCTTGTGCCGACGGGCGATTTCGAGACTTCTCCCAGGCTCGTGCGGCCGCGCGAACTCGGCCTCGAATACGAACTTGAGCACGCACCGGGCCTCCGGGGCACTGGCTCCGATGGCTTCCTCGTCACCACAAATCTCGACGCACCGGAGTTCCGGGTGATGTGGGCAGATGTCGACGACCCGTCTGCCTGGTCACCGGTGATCGACGGGCATCCCTCAGAACGGGTGTGGGGGGTTGATGCGTTCGAGCTGGGGTATGTGCTGTCGCTGCGACGTGATGGTGCGGCGGTGCTGCGCGTGGTGCCCCGCGACGGTGATTGGTTCGATGTCCTGCCCGAACACGCAGGTGGCATGGCGCGGATGAGCCGCAATGACGACTGGCACGCGCAGGTTGTCACGATCGCCCTCGAGTCGTTCATCCACCCCGCCGTGTGGTGGGACTACTCATTCGATGGGTCGCGGGCTGAGAGGCACCGACGAGAGAGTGTGGGCGTTGATCTTGATGCCTATGTCTGCGAGCGTCGGCTCGTCTTGCAGCCTGATGGAGTCAATGTCCCGGTAATACTCATGCGGCGCGAAGATATTCGACTCGATGGCAGCGCACCGTGCGTTCTCTACGGCTACGGCTCGTATGAGGCATCGTGCGACCCAGACTGGGGCATCGACTGGTGGCGATCGCTTCCCTCGATTCTCGACAGAGGACTCGTATTCGCTGTCGGCCATCCGCGGGGAGGCGGCGAGATGGGCCGTCGGTGGTGGGTGGACGGGCATCTGGCGTCCAAGCACCACACGTTCGACGACCAGGCGGCGGTCGCCGAATACCTACTCGACGGTGTGGTCTCGGGTGTCGTCACCCGCGGCCTGTCAGCCGGCGGGTTGCTTCAGGGCGCGTTGTACGGGAGGCGTCCCGAGCTCTGGGCAGGCGTGATCGCTGAGGTGCCATTCGTCGATGTCGTGGCGTCGATGCTCGACTCAACGCTCCCGCTCACCTCCCAGGAATGGCTTGAATGGGGTGACCCCCGCGACCCCGAGCAGGCTGAGTGGATGTCGGACTACGCGCCGATGCTCAACCTTCCCGACGTGGTCGCACGACCGCCCCTGCTGGTGACGGGGGCGGTGCACGATCCACGTGTGCTCGTGCGCGAACCGGCGCGATGGGTGGCGCGCCTTCGAGCGTCGGACCCAGCCCATGGGGAAGGTGACGATCCCTCGTCCGCGGTATCGCCGCGCACGGTGCTGTTCCGCTGCGAGACGGGTGCGGGAGCGCACGGAGGGCCATCGGGTCGATACGCGGAACTGCACTACGAGGCGGAGATCTACGCCTGGGCACTGGCCGTTCTGGGAAGGGCCTCCTCGGAGCACATAGGCGACTAGCCTGGACGTAGGCGCCGGACCAGGGGTAGTGCCGATCTCCGTCTGCGGCCAGGGGGTCGCGATGAGGTATCGAGTGGGCCGAGTGGGCGCGAGGGTTGCATTCGCGTTCCTGGCCGCGGTGGGCCTTGCGGGATGTGCGAGTCAGCCGGGGCCCAGTGTTGCGGACTCATCGGCCCCCACGTCATCACGGACTGCGAGTCCGACTTCGAGTCTGACCACGAGTGTGAGCACAAGTGGTGGTTCCACCACGAGCGCAAGCGCGAGTGTCGAAGTCGCGGCTGCGGTGCGGGCTGCGCTGAGTCTCTATGAGAGGTCACCCAACGACCTCAATGATCCGTCCGCGGGGTACGTGTGGTCGGCGAGGCCGTGGGCCAGCAGTCCGCTGTCGCCGGCGCTGCGCGAGCGACTGTCCTGGCTGCAAGCCCACGATTACTTCAGCGACAGGTTCTGCGGTGAGTCCTACCTCAACGGCAATCAGGTGGGACTCAGTGCCGCACCGACGGTGGAGTCCTCCGACGTCAACTCTGATGGCACCGTCACGGTAGCGCTGCGGCGAGCACTCGGAGACACCGTGCGCCCGCTGACCGTGGTGCTCAGCGCTGCCGATGGCGTGTGGTTGGCCACCGATCTGCAGGTCGGAACTGGTGCACATGCATCGATCTTTGCGGATACCCCCACCTGCTGATCACTGGATTCGTCGCTCCTGACTGTCGTAGTCGTAGACGTTGCCGATGATCGTTTGTGATCGCTGTGGGCGTAATTGTTCTTGTGTATCAACGGGTTTCGGGGGCCTGTTTGGTGGGGGCACTGTCAGTGGTGGTGTTTAGGGTTGTCTCATGTCCTCCTCCTTCTCCCGCTC
>CAFBPU010000048.1_pt1 | contig 20684 bp, 19 predicted proteins | sample 7269791 | NCBI WGS metagenome assembly CAFBPU01 (sample SAMEA6814154, study PRJEB35770) | freshwater metagenome | biome: Freshwater; feature: Freshwater reservoir; material: water | place: Czech Republic | collected 2017-06-27 | depth 30m m
CAGGAAGCCCGCCAACTGCACGGGCGTGGCCTCACCCGTGAGTACGCGGTCCATGGCCCAGTCGGCATCGGCGGCTGCGAGATCCTCGCCGCGGATCAGGGCCGACGTGAGGGAGGACCAGGTCCGCGGCTCCGACGCCACGGGGTCCGACGCCGCGATCGCGTCAGAATCGGGGGACGTGGCACTCATGCTCGACCTCGGTCAGCGACCGGAGATCGCGACGCGAGGACGCAGCAACGCTGCGGCGGCCTCGGCGAGCAGTACCGGGTCGAGGGGGTGGGGAACGACCGCTTCGGCCTGCGACCAGGTGGCCAACCAGGCGTCCTGCGGGCGCCCCGTGAGTAGGAGTACCGGAGGGGCGCTGTAGATCTCGTTCTTCATCCGACGACAGATTCCCATGCCGCCGGAGGGCACCGCTTCACCATCGAGCACCGCGAGGTCGATCCCGCCCTGCTCAAGGCGGCGGATTACCGCGGACTCGGTGGCGATCTCGATGTACTCCACCAGTGGGAGGTCTGCCGCTGGTCGGCGCCCGAGGGCGGTACGGACAGTTCCACGCACGGTGGCGTCGTCGCTGTAGATCAGGACGGTGAGGGTGCGTTCGGCTGCGGCGGCGCTCATGGACGCATCGTAACCGTGCCGACCGGTGGGCCCTCACGGACCATCTCTGAGCGTGGTTCGCACCCAGGAGAGTGACCCTCGCCACGTCGCCACGCGGAGTCGGGGGGTGGGCACGCCTTAATGGCCCGGACCTGCCACAATCTGCGCGTGGCGACTGCATCTGTGATTGAGAACGCTCCGGTACACGCACCTTCCAACAGGCCGAACATGGTGTCGGTGGGCACCATCGTGTGGCTTGCCAGCGAATTGATGTTCTTCGCGGCGCTCTTCGCGATGTACTTCACGCTCCGCTCGGTGAACATCGCCTCGTGGAGCGACTACACCGAGGCACTGAACATCCCCTTCGCAACGGTCAACACGATCGTGCTGGTGCTCTCCTCGGTCACCTGCCAGCTCGGGGTATTCGCCGCCGAGCGCGGTGATGTCCGCAAGTTGCGCATGTGGTTCATCATCACCTTCATCATGGGTTCGGTGTTCATCGCCGGCCAGGTCACCGAGTACACCGAGTTGGTGAAGGAGGGCATCAACCTCTCGTCGTCCGCCTACGGCTCGGTGTTCTACCTCACGACCGGCTTCCACGGGATGCACGTCACCGGCGGCCTCATCGCCTTCCTGTTCGTCCTGGGGCGCACCTACGCCTCGCGCCGCTTCACTCACCGACAGGCCACCACCGCTATCGTCGTGTCCTACTACTGGCACTTCGTGGACATAGTGTGGATCGGCCTGTTCACGATGATCTACCTCATCAAGTGACACAGTTTCCCACCGACCCCCACAGCTACGGACGTCCCGGGCCTGCACCACGGCCCCCGCACCGACACGTGAAGGCGCACTCGTGACCAGCACCTCAGTACGACGACACAGGGCCACCGGCCTGGTGGTCCTCTGCGCAGCACTGGTGATGACCGGAGTCGGCTATGCGGCCGTCTCCGGCACGGCAGAAGCGGCCGCTCCCGAGGCCTCCCAGCAGCAGGTCGAGCAAGGTCGCCAGCTCTTCCTTGAGGGTTGCGCCACCTGTCACGGCCTCGGGGCCCAGGGCTCCTCCGACGGACCGTCGCTGATCGGTGTCGGCGCGGCCTCGGTCGACTTCCAGGTCACCACCGGTCGTATGCCCCTCGCCCAGCCGTCCAACCAGGCGCCGCGCAAGGTGCCCACCTACACCCCCGAGATGGTCGCCGCGCTTGCCGCCTATGTGGCCACGCTCGGCCCCGGCCCGTCGATCCCGTCGGACTCCGATCTGGCCACGAACGATGCAAACCTCGCCGAGGGTGGCACGCTGTTCCGCACGAACTGCGCCCAATGCCACAACTTTGCCGGCCGAGGCGGTGCACTCTCGGATGGCAAGTACGCGCCCAACATGATGAAGGCAACGCCCCGGGAGATCTACGAGGCCATGCTCACGGGCCCTCAGAGCATGCCGAACTTCACCGACGCGACCATGCCGGCGGAGAAGAAGCAGGCCATCATCAAGTACATCGCATACCTTCAGAGTGCCTCGGACCCCGGTGGCCTGGCCCTGGGCTCCTACGGCCCTGTGACTGAGGGAATGTTCATCTGGACCGCGGGTATCGGCATCCTGCTGGCCGCATCAGTCTGGATCGGGGCGAAGGTGCGATGAGCTCGGACCACGGCAAGACCCTCAGCACGGCCGAGCACGGCGACGAGCCCGCATTCCCGCTGCCGGCGCACCGTCACCGTCTCACCGACACCAGCCCTCGCGCCGCCCGTCGCGCCGAGCGTCAGGTCGCGGGGATGTTCGTCCTCTCAGCGCTCCTGATCGTCGCGTTTATCGCGGCCTATGTTGCGATCCCCACGTCCACCTTCGTCAACCTTGGCGTGATTGGCATCGTCCAGCTGTCGAACCTGATCCTCGGGGCGACATTCGGTCTGTCCATCTTGCTCATCGGCATCGGTGCCATCCAGTGGGCGAAGAAGCTCATGTCGGATGAAGAAGTCACCGACGAACGACACCCGCTCGGGTCGCCTCAGGAAGACCGCGACGAGGCGCTAGCGGCATTCCAGATGGGTGTCACCGAGTCCGGGTTCGTCGAGCGGAAGATCGTGCGACGCACGCTCATCGGTGCGCTCGCACTATTCCCCGTGCCACTGATCGTCCTACTCAAAGACATGGGCCCACTCCCGGGTGACTCCCTGCGCAACACGATCTGGCGCAAGGGAAGTCGGATCGTCATCGACGTCACCGGCCAGCCAGTCAAGCCCCAGGACATGGGAGTCGGCACGTTGATCTCCGCCTCCCCCGAGGATCTGAACACGATCCAGGAGGAGCAGGGCAACCAGAACGAGCGCGCCAAGGCCTCGATCATCCTGGTCCGGATGGCTCCTGATGAGATCCGCTCGCAGCAGTCACCCAAGGGCGCGACCTGGGACTACCAGGGCATCCTGGCCTTCTCCAAGATCTGCACCCACGTGGGCTGCCCGATCGCGCTCTATCAGAAGGCGACCCACCACCTGCTGTGCCCGTGCCACCAGTCGACCTTCGACCTCGCCGACTCCGGCAATGTCGTGTTCGGCCCGGCGAACAGGCGCATGCCGCAACTTCCCATCACCGTCGACTCTGAGGGCTACCTCGTAGCCCAGGGCGACTTCCAGGAACCAGTCGGCCCGAGTTTCTGGGAGCGCGGATGAGCATCACCGTCAAGGCCGCCGGCGCAGGGGTCACCTATGTCGACCAGCGTGCACCGATCTCGAGCCTGCTCAAGGCGAACCTGCGCAAGATCTTTCCGGACCACTGGTCATTCATGCTCGGTGAGATCGCGCTGTATTCATTCCTGATCCTGCTCCTCACGGGCGTCTACCTCACCATCTGGTTCAAGCCCTCGATGACGGACGTCATCTACAACGGATCCTTCGCCCCGCTCGACGGTATCCCGATGTCCGAGGCCTACGCGTCGGCGCTGAACATCAGCTTCGACGTGCGCGGCGGCCTGCTGATCCGCCAGATCCACCACTGGGCTGCGCTGTTCTTCATGGCCGCGATGATGGTTCACATGTTCCGGATTTTCTTCACCGGAGCGTTCCGCAAGCCGCGCGAACTCAACTGGGTCATCGGCGGATCGATGATCCTGATCGGCATCCTCGAAGGCTTCGCGGGCTACTCCCTTCCCGACGATCTCCTGTCGGGAGTGGGTGTGCGCATCGTTGCGGGCATCGTCGAGGGCATCCCCGTCATCGGCACCTACCTGATGTTCTTCATCTTCGGTGGGCAGTTCCCCGGCAGCGACTTCATCCCACGGCTTTACACCTTCCACGTGCTTCTGGTGCCCGGAATCCTGCTGGCGATGATCGGCATCCACCTCGTGCTGGTCTTCTACCACAAGCACACGCAGTACCCAGGTGCTGGCCGCACCAACACCAATGTCGTGGGTTTCCCGCTCTTCCCGGTCTACACAGCGAAGGCCGGCGGATTCTTCTTCGTTGTCTTCGGAGTCACGACCCTGATCGCGGCCTTCGTCACGATCAACCCGATCTGGGCCTACGGCCCCTATGTGCCCGATCAAGTCACCGCGGGCTCACAGCCCGACTGGTACATCGGCTTCCTCGACGGGGCCCTGCGCGCATTCCCCAACTGGGAGAGCGTGATCTGGGGTCACACGATCAGTTGGAACGTGTTCCTGCCCTCGGCTGTCATGCCCGGGCTCCTCGTCACCGTGCTGATCATCTACCCCTTCATCGAGGCGTGGGTCACTGGTGACAAGCGCGAGCACCACCTGCTCGACCGTCCTCGCAATGCACCTACCCGCACCGCAATCGGCGTCATGGCGATCTCGTTCTACGGCGTGCTCGTGATCAACGGCGCCAACGACATCATCGCCCAGGCCTTCAACGTCTCGTTCAACCAGCTCACCTGGTTCACGCGCATCGGCGTGTTCGTGATCCCGCCGCTGATGTTCATCGCCACCCGACGGTTCTGCCTCGGGCTTCAGCGTCGGGATCGTGATCTGCTGCTGCACGGTCGTGAGAGTGGCCAGATCCTGCGTCTCCCCCACGGCGAGTTCATCGAGATCCACACCCCGATCTCGGACGAGCAGAAGGCCGTCATCCTGTCCAAGATCGACGTCCCAGTCATGGCGCTTCCTGTGGCAACCGATGCCAACGGGGTTGCCACCCCGAAGCTGCGGGCCAAGCGCCGTCGGGCCAGGTGGTCACGGGCCTACTTCGGCGACAACGTTGCACGGCCGACCGCCCAGGAGCTCGAGGAAGCCGCGCACCACGCCCACGAAGCACACGCTCACGAGGTCCACGCCCACGGCGCCGGCGAACTCGCCGACGCGGGCAAGGATCACTGAGCTCGCAACTCCTCACGCAGACGAGGTGGCCAGATTCATCTGGCCACCTCGTTCTCGTTGGGCCCCTCGGGTCACTCCATCGCTGAGCCCGCCAGCCATGCGGGCCAGGAGATGTTCCAGATCCCGATCCCGTTATCGGGCTCCATCATGCGTGACGTGCCTGTATAGACGACCACATCCCCGATCAGCGAGTTTTCGAAGAGCCACTTGGCATTCACCTCGCTCATCCCGGTGCACCCGTGCGAGACGTTCACATGGCCCTGCGCAGCCACCGACCACGGTGCGGCGTGGAGGAACTCCCCTGAGTCGGTCACGCGCATCGCGTACTCCACACGGAGCCGGTAGTACTCCGGGTCGGTCGTGGCCGTCCCACCCGTGGCGGCGTCCATGACGCGGGCGCGTTCCTTGTCTTCGATCACCTTGATACCCGAACGCGTCCAAAATCCTGGCTTGCCGGTCGTGATGGGAATCGTGCGCACGGTCGCGCCGTCCTTCGTCACTGTGAGCTGGTGAGTGGCCATGTCCGCAAAGGAAATCATCGAGGGCCCAGTGCTGAAGGTGATGTCACGGTCACCGACTCCCCACAGGTCGGGTCCGAATTGCACTCCGTTCAACGGGGCGGAGAGCACCACGGTCGCGTTCCCGGGCCAGTAGGTCTTGGGTCGATACGTCAGCGCCTGATCACCGGCCCAGCGCCACGCCCCCTCCAGTGCCCGGCCGTCGGCACTCACGGCCAGCCGACGAGCCAACTCGGCCTGGTAGACCTCGCCCACCACTGCATGGTCGAGCGTGACCTGAAGCGGCAGGCCCACGCCCACCACTGCCCCTTCGTGAGGTGAGGTGACAAAGCCGAGGAATGTTGTAGGCGACACCGTCTCGAAGGTGCCGGTCAGAGTCGTCGTGAGCCCGATGCGATCGACGGCCGAGGCGGTGATCCGGTAGGAGGCCCCGTAGCCCAACGACTCACTGGCGGAGGTCCAGGAGGTGGCATCGTCCGACATAGTCCCTGAGACGGCGCCCGCTGGGCCGTTGAGGGCCACCTGCGTCAACCTTCCCGCGGCGACACTCACCGCCACAGGTGTCAGGGGTGAGATGAGAGTGCCAGACGTCAGTCTCGGCGAGGTTGTGATCTTGGCGATCGACGCTTGTTGCGGGCTGCCTGCCTCGATCTGGAGGTGCCCAAGATCCGGTGCGGCGAAGACCATGGGCCCGTAGGAACATCCCGCGAGGGACAAGACCAGGCTGGCGGCCATCGCACCAACGGCGAAGAATCGATGAATCATCATCTCGTCGCCCCCTTCCACGCGGGATCGCGAGGAACCTGACCCCTCCAGTCTCCGCACAAGGGCATGCGGAGTCCACCGGACCGGGAACGAACTCAGGCGTGGGAGTGCGGGGTGAGCAGGCACAACGTTCGTGCCGTGGGTCGGGCCTTACGCGTCGGCGAACTCGCCGCGGTAGTACTCGAACACGAATCCGACCAGGGAGAGCAGCAGGAGCCCGACTCCCATGATCAGCAGCCAGACCGCGAACACCAGGCCGAGGCAGGTGACCGCAGTGGCGAGGCCCACGGCCAACGGCCACCAGGAGTGGGGGCTGAAGAAGCCGTAGTCGGGATCAGCATCCTCGATATTGGCGTTGGGGTCGTCCTCGGGCCGGATGCCCACCCGGCGTGAGGTGAAGAGGACGTAGAAGCCGATGAGGAAGGAGAGACCGCCGGTAAGCGCGAGGGCCGTGGAGCCGACGATCTCACCGGTGATGAACCAGTAGCAGGCCGCGATGACGCCGTAGAGCAGAGCGCCGCCGGCAAAGAGCAGGCCTTCGATCTTCACGAGATGTCACCCTTCGAGGCCGTGCCGGTGCCCACGAGAGTGTCGAGGACCTTGGTGCGCTTCTGCGTCGCTATGTCGACCAGATCAGGGTGATTGAGGTCGAACGCCGGACGTTCGGAGCGGATCGGCGGAATGCTGATGAAGTTGTGGCGCGGCGGCGGGCAGGAGGTCGCCCACTCGAGCGAGCATCCCCAGCCCCACGGGTCGTCCACCGTGACGAGCGGCGCCGTCTTGTAGGTCTTGTAGACGTTGTAAAGGAACGGCAACGTCGAGACCCCGAGGATGAATGCCCCGACGGTGCTCACCACGTTCAGGGCACTGAAACCGTCGGACGGGAGGTAGTCGGCGTAGCGACGCGGCATGCCCTCGGCGCCAAGCCAGTGCTGCACGAGGAAGGTGGTGTGGAAACCGATGAAGAGCAACCAGAAGTGGACCTTGCCCAGACGCTCGTTGAGCATCCGACCCGTCCACTTGGGCCACCAGAAGTAGAACCCACCGAACATCGCGAAGACCACGGTGCCGAACACGACGTAGTGGAAGTGGGCGACGACGAAGTAGGAGTCCGAGACTGCGAAGTCGACCGGGGGCGCCGCGAGGAGCACGCCGGTGAGACCGCCGAAGAGGAACGTGACGAGGAAGCCGATCGACCACAGCATGGGCGTGTCGAAGGACACCTGCCCTCGCCACATGGTGCCGATCCAGTTGAAGAACTTCACGCCGGTGGGCACCGCGATGAGCATCGTCATGAACGCGAAGAACGGCAGGTTCACCGCACCCGTGACGTACATGTGGTGCGCCCACACGGCCACCGAGAGCGCCGCGATCGCGATGGTGGCGAACACCAGGCCCTTGTAGCCGAAGAGCGGCTTGCGGCTGAACACCGGGAGGATCTCGCTCACGATGCCGAAGAACGGCAGGGCGAGGATGTACACCTCAGGGTGACCGAAGAACCAGAACAGGTGCTGCCATAGCAGCGCTCCGCCGTTGGCGGCGTCGAAGACCTGGGTGCCGAACTTGCGGTCGGCCTCGAGGGTGACGAAGGCGGCCGCGAGGATCGGGAAGGCCATCAGCACTAGGACACTGGTGAGCAAGACGTTCCAGGTGAAGATCGGCATGCGGAACATCGTCATACCCGGGGCGCGCATGCAGAAGATCGTCGTGACGAAGTTGACCGCACCCAGGATCGAGCCCAAGCCACCGAGGGTGAACCCGATGATCCACAGGTCAGAGCCGATATTCGGCGAATTGATCGCGTTCGACAGTGGCGAGTAGGCGAACCAGCCGAAGGATGCAGCGCCACCGGGGGTGAAGAACCCGAGGCACACAATGAGGCCACCAAAGGCGAAAAGCCAAAAGGCGAACATGTTCAGGCGGGGGAAGGCCACATCGGGCGACCCGATCTGCAGCGGCATCACCACATTGGCGAATCCCGCGAACAGCGGTGTCGCGAACAGCAGCAGCATGATCGAGCCGTGCATGGTGAACAGCTGGTTGTACTGCTCCTTGCTCACGAATTGCAGACCCGGCTGGGCGAGTTCGGCGCGCATCAGCAGCGCCATCACCCCGCCGAAGAGGAAGAACGCGAACGTGGTGATGAGGTACATGTAGCCGATGACCTTGTGGTCGGTGGAGGTGATCCACTTCACGAGGGTGCGACCGAACTTGCGGCGACTGGGGACGGCCGTGGTCATGCCGTGGTCGTCGGCGCCGTAGGCAGTCGGGCGTTCGTTCAACAGCGTCATGACGCAACTCCCGTAGTGACGATCCGACCGGTTTGGAGCTGACCTGATTGGCCTCGTGCCTTCAGAGCCGCGATATGCGCGTCATAGTCGGCACGGGGCACGACGTGGACGCTGAAGAGCATCTGAGAGTGGTTGGTGCCGCAGAGCTCCGCGCATTTGCCGGCGAAGGTGCCGACCTTGTTCGGCGTGAGCTCGAACTGGTTCTCGCGACCGGGGACGACATCCATCTTGAACAGGAACGCCGGCACCCAGAACGAGTGAATGACATCAGGCGAGGTGAGCTTGAAGCGCACGCGCTCGTCGACAGCGAGCCAGAGTTCGGCAGGCTCAGCGGTGGTGCCCGTTTCGAAGGCGTCGTCCTGGGTGTAGTTGAAGCCCCAGTTCCACTTGAACCCGACAACGCCCACGGTGTTCTGGTTGGTGTCCGTGAGCTTGATCAGCTCGGTCTGGTCTCGCGCGGTCACGATGAACAACGCTGCAACCATGATGGCCGGGGCGACGGTGTAGAGGATCTCGAGCGGGGCGTTGTACCTGGTCTGCAGGGGTGCGCCCTGCGCGGCCTTCTTGCGGTAGGCGACGACCGCCCACAGGATCAGGCCCCACGTGAGCACACCCACGGCGAAGGCGGCGATCCAGGAGTTCTGCCAGAAGGCCAGGATCATCGGGCCCTGCTCGGTGGCCGGCTCCGGGTAGCCGAGACGGCCCCACTCGGTGTCCGAGGAGCACCCTGCGGTGACGAGGACAAGGGCGGACGCGCCCGCGGCGAACGCGGCGCGACGGGCCCAGGACTGGCGCGGAGATCGGGACGAGCCCACGGATCGACATCCCAACAGGATCGTCGCTCCCGGGCTCAGCCCCCCGCCGAGACAGGGCACCTCACCCGCAGAGCGGGGTCAGACATACGCCGTGAGACTAGCGCAGTGACCCCACTTGGACCTGCTGGGGTGGGGCATTACGGTCAGTTCGTGGCGCACGACACAACTGACGATCACGGCCGCAGCACAAGCGCCCCTGATCCCCCGCTCACCTCCGGCCAATCCACGCCTTGGCCACCCCCCGGCTACCTCGACGCCGCCTCGACCTCGCCGCTCCATCCCGCTGCCCGAGTGGCGCTCCTGACGGCCCTTGAGCACGGCTGGGCCGACCCGTCGCGCCGCTACCACGAGGCCCGCCGGGCGCGGCAATTACTCGATATGGCCCGCGAAACGGTCGCTGCTGTGCTCCGGGCCCGCCCAGACGAGATCTCGTTCACGGGCTCGGGCACCGAGGCCATACACCTCGGGGTGGCCGGACTCGCCAAGGGCAGGGCACGCGTCGGCGCCCGCATCGTCGCCACGGCCGTCGAGCATTCCAGCGTGCTCCATGCGGCGCGGGCTGTGCCGGAGGGTGAACTGATCACCGCGGGCGTCGACGAGTTCGGGCGTGTCGACCTCGGTGAATTTGAGCGTGTCGTAACTGGCGGCGGCGTCGCCCTCACGGCGGTGCAGTCGGCGAACCACGAGGTCGGTACCCGCCAGCCCCTCGCCGAGGTGGCCGCGATCAGCGCGGCCCACGACGTGCCGCTGCTCGTCGACGCCGCGCAGTCGATCGGCCGCGACCCTGCCCCCGAGCACTGGTCTGTGCTCTGCGCCAGCGCCCACAAGTGGGGCGGACCGGCAGGCGTCGGCGTCCTTGCGGTGCGAACCGGGGTGCGGTGGCGCTCCCCGTCGCCGGACGGCTCACAGGAACACGGCCGCGTACCGGGCTTCGTCAACATCGCCGCGATCGTTGCCGCGGCCGCGGCTCTCGAGGCTGTCGAGCGCGTGCGAGTGGCCGAGTCTGATCGACTCAGCGCCCTCGTTGGCATGATCCGCGCACGCGTGCCCGAGATCGTTCCCGATGTCGTTGTGCTCGGCGACCCCCTCGATCGTCTCCCTCACCTCGTCACCTTCTCGTGCCTCTACGTCGACGGCGAGTCGCTGCTCGCCGATCTCGATCGCGCCGGATTCGCTGTGTCGTCCGGCTCGTCGTGCGTCGCCGACGCCCTCGTCCCCTCACATGTCCTGGCCGCGATGGGAGCGCTCACCCAGGGGAACCTGCGGGTGTCACTTCCGGCCGGTGCCCGTGAGGGGGACGTCGCCCGGTTCCTTGAGGTCCTTCCCAGCATCGTGATGCGCGCACGCGCGGAGTTCGGAGCCGAGGGTCTGTGAGCACCAGCGACCCAGTGCCCGACCACTACCCAGTGCCCGACCACGACCTCGTTCTCGACGAGCGCGGACGACGATGCCCTATGCCGATCATCGCGCTGGCACGTGCGGTAAGCGGCGAAGCGCCACCCGCTCGCGTACTACTCCTGGCCGATGACCCCGCCGCCGAGACCGACGTGCCCGCGTGGTGTTCGATGCGCGGGCGCACTCTCGCCTGGACCGGCGCAGCGGCCGACGGCCGTGGCCGCGCGTATCTGGTGGTCGCCGGCGGCAACTGATCGAGCCTCGAACCCGCGGCAGGTCTCAAAGCGCCGGCGGCAGCACCAGTGCCCGCTCGAGAAGTGCGAGATACCGATCGCGCGCAATCGCCACCACACCAAGGGATCCGAGGTGGTCGGTGCGCCACTGCACGTCGAGTAGCCTGCCTGATCCGGGCCTTCCGCCAGTGCCGGGCGCCTGACGGAGGCGGTCAACGAGTGCCACCAATGCGACCTTCGAGGCGTCAGTCGCGAGGCTGAACATCGACTCACCCGCGAACAGTCCCCCGATCTCGATGCCATAGAGCCCTCCGACGAGATCACCCTCGGGCGTGCGCGTCTCGACGGAGTGCGCCCATCCCAGCCGGTGCAATTCGGTGTACGCCGATCGCACGTCGGGGGTGATCCAACCCCCCGGTCGCCGTGGATCACCGCAGGCGGCCAGAACTTCGGGGAACGAGGTGTCGACGGTGACCTCGTAGCGCCTACATGAGCGCCGCAGCGACTTCGACCTCGCCAAACCCTCGAGCGGCAGGATGCCACGAGGGTCAGGTGACCACCATCCGATGGGTCCACGGCGCTTGACCGGCATCGGGAACAGTCCGGCGCGGTAGCCGGCCAGGATCGTGCCCGGCTCGAGATCGGCACCCACTCCGAGTAGCTCAAGCCCGGGCTCGGCCGCCGCGGGATCGGGCAGCACCCACGAGGTCGGCGGCGGCTCGACGGGGATCACTCGCGCACCCACGCGGTCGTCATGGTCATAGCGCGGGAACGGTCATCGCGTAGGCACGACCGCAAGGCTTGGGACAGCGCCATGTGATCACGAACCCAAGACTACGGACGGCGCGAGTGCGACACGCGCGAACCACGACGGCCCCTGGAAACCTCATGGTTTCCGCGGGCCGTCAAGGCTTGTGGCAGGTCAGCGATCAGTGCTGAGCTTCTTCTGGAATGCGAGCACACACGCCAGAGCCGCGAGCAGGGCGCCAACCCCAATACACACGTGCCAGAAGGTGACGTGTGATGCGGCGTTCTCCGGATCAATAACATCGGGGAACGGATTGGCAGCAAAGCAGAGTGGAGCAACGATCGCGGCGATGACCGCCACCCTTCCGATCCGGGGAACGAGGTGCCCGACGTGGCTGATCACCCCGATGGCGACCAGCACCCCACCTGCACTCTGGAGCACGTTCGGCATGCGACCACTATCGCTGCTGAACCATGCGAGGCCGATGCCATAGAGCACGAGTCCGCTCGCAGCGGTGATCAGGGACAGAAATGAGGCGTGCACCGTCACCCGTGCTCGCAAAGGTGCACCCGCGGCGTACTCGGCCAGGGTGTCCGCCATCTGGCCTTCCTTGTGGACCGCGACCATCCCTACACCCGTACCCGCGAACACCCAACCAACTCCGATCACCCACCAGGTAGTGCTCCCGCTGACGCCCACCGCCGCCAGCAGTTCCCCGACGCAATCGACGACTACGCCGAGTATCAGCAGTACAACAGCGCTGCGCCCGAGCCGGAAGCGAAGGTGACCAACATGCAACACCACCGCAATCACCATCGCGATCAGACCCACGCTGGCCACAACACGGCCTTCCTGGCCGTAGCTCACCAGACGTCCAACGCCCCAGATCGCCAGCCCGATCGCGGCGAGGATCAGCACCGTCGGCGAGGCGTGAATGCGTTCAGTTTCAAAACGTCGCACTTGCGGGGTCAGTTCCGGTGCGGCCACGGCCATGATCAGTCTCCCTCTGCTCACCGACGTGAGCCAGCCGGCCCAACGAAGATCATGATGTCCCGCGAAGCCGATCTTGCATATAGCCCGCGAGCCGCGAGTCAGGGGCGAGGGCAGCGGATGTGTGCGGCCACCTCGGCGGCAGCCGGATCACCATATGACTCAGCGAATCGCGCAAGGAAGTGCTGCTGCGCGAGGTCGTACTCCTGGGTGCCCACGGTCTCGATCACGTAGGTGGCCAGCAATGAGCCGATCTGCGCGCACCGCACATGGGAGAGCCCCCAGGCAAGACCTGCCAGGAACCCCGCGCGGAAGGCATCGCCCACCCCCGTGGGGTCAGCCTTGAGGTTCTCCGGCGCACAGGGCACCTCGATCGGGTCGCTGCCCACACTCTCCACGCGAGCCCCGTGCTTGCCGAGAGTCGTCACACGAACACCGACCCGAGACAGCACCTCCGCCGAAGACCACCCGGTCTTCTGCTCGATCAGCCCGGCCTCGTAGTCATTGCTGAACAAGTACGCCGCGCCATCAACGAGTTGGGCGATGGCGGGCCCGTCGAGCCAGGCCAACTGCTGGCTCGGGTCGGCGACAAAGGGCACCCCCCGGAACCTGCACTCGTCGGTGTGCCTGGCCATGGCCTCAGGGTCGTTGGGGCCGACGAGGACGAGATCGATTCCGCCGACGCGCTCAAGGATCGGGCCGAGCTCGATCTCGCGAGCCTCGGACATAGCCCCGGGGTAGAACGAGGCGATCTGGCACTGCTCGAGATCGGTCGTGCAGACGAACCGAGCCGTGTGACGCACGTCCGAGACTCGGACCGACGCGGTGTCGACACCGTGCCGGTCGAGCCAGGAGCGGTAGTCGGCGAAGTCCTGGCCCACCGAGCCCACCAGCACCGGGTCGAGGCCGAGAACGCCCATACCGAAAGAGATATTGGCCGCCACTCCCCCGCGACGAACATCGAGATCATCGACGAGGAACGAGAGCGAGAGTCGATCGAGCTTGTCGGCGACGATGGAGTCGGCGAACCTGCCGGGGAAGGTCATGAGGTGGTCGGTGGCAATCGAACCGGTGACGCAGACACGCACGACGGGACTCACTTCCTGGGTATGGGACTCGAAGATCGGGATTCGCGGACGACACCCGCACCACCGCACTGACGACACGAGACTCGCCAGCGGGACGGCCCTGGCCCACGGGTGGGATGGTGGTGTCAGGATTCCGCGAGACGCGCTGACCTTACCCGGCGGGCAACGGGAACCACGAGCCACCGGCCCGCGTCCTAGCAGTCAGGACGCCGCGCTCACGAGGAGGATGACGATGTCAACCACCGATCTCCCCATCACGCAGAGAACAACTCCTCGCCCCCTCGTCGGCGAACCATCCCGACACGCGCGATCCCACGCGCGCCGACTCGGCGGGGCACGCCTCGCCACCGGCAGCCTTGCCCTTGGGCTCGTCCTGGCCGGGTGCGGCGCCAGCGGAGCGCCCCCGGCCCTGCACATCGGCGCCGGCGGGGCGGATCGCTCCAGCGCTGCGATGGGTGCCCCGGAGATGGCGTCAGATGCCATGGGCGGGGCCGGTTTGAGACCGAACACCTCCTACACCGCCTACACCCTCGACGGGACCCTCCCCACCGACCCCTCGGCCGCGTCCACCTATGTGTTCACCGGCAACGAGGCCAGTGACCAGGACGTCAGCGCTCTCGCGACCTCTCTCGGCGTCACGGGCACCCCGGTTCGTCATGCCCACGGCTGGGAGGTCGCCACCAGCGTCGGTCTCATCCACGTCCGCGACGGCGGCGGCCATGAATGGTCGTTCTCGCGCGGCAGTTCCTCGTGTCCGAGCTACTCCATCGACATCGACAGCGACGGCAGCGGCGCCTCAAGTTCGTGCGCGATCGCCGTCGACGGTGGAGTCACCCCGGATGGTCGCGACACCGGGAATGTCCCCGTAGCCGAGACCGTAGGCCCGATCGCCACGGCGCCTACGGCGGTCGCGGGCAGTACTGGTTCTGGCAGTGCCGGCTCAACTGGTCTCGACACACCTGTCGAGCCACCGCCCACCGCAGTTCCCGCCCCCGGCGAGCCCACCCCGGTTGACCCCAGCACCATCGACCCCACGACCGTGCCCGCCCCCGAACCTGGCCCGTCCGACTCTGAGTCACTCGCCCTGGCCTCTCCGGTGTTCACGGCGATCGGCCTCGGGAGTGAGAAGCCGCGCGTCCTGCCCGAGAACGGACCCATCCGCACGGTTGTCGTCGACCCGCACGTCGACGGGCTGCCCACCTCGGGAGTCCGCACGGTGATCGATATCGATCACCAGGGGATCATGGACGGGTACGGGCGTCTCGAGGTCGCAACGCTCGGTGCCGAGTACCCGATCATGACCGCGACAGCAGCCTTCGAGCGCCTGCAGGCCCAGCCTGGAGTCGCCATGGGCAGGCCCGAGATCGGTTGCGTGGACACCGTCGGCGCCCCGAGCCCTTGCGACACGCCCGCACCGAGCGTGATCACGGGCGCTGAACTCGGACTCATGTTCTTCTACGAGGCCGACGGCCCGATCCTTGTGCCGGCATGGCTGTTCGCCGTCCGTGGCAATGACGAGGTGATGCCGATGGTGGCGGTCGCCGACCAGTACATCGCCGACCCCACAACGGCACCCAACGGCACCGACCTGCCGTTCCCGGTCTCACCGGGATCAAGTGGAGGCTTCGACCCCGGATTCACCGGCGGCTCGGTCGACCCGGTGCCACCCGTTACCGCACCGGGCGGCCCCGGCACCGGGAGCGGGGGCTCGAGTATCGCGATCACCAAGGCCTCCCTGGGCAAGGACGGCAGCACGTTGATCGTCACCGGTTTCGGCGGGGTCTGCGCCACGTACGCGGGGTACGCGAAGGAGTCCGACACCGAGATCTGGGTTGTCGTCGAGGGAACTCCCACCTCAGCCGCCGGACAGGGGTGCGTCGAGATCGCGAAAGAGATCACGGTGAGCGTCACGCTGGCAGCGCCGTGGAATAAGCGCATCGTCCACGACGGCACAACCGGACAGCAGATCCCGATCAGCTGATGACCGACAGCACAATGCTCAGGTGCTCGCGATCCGTTCATCGCGAGTACCTGAGCATTGTGGTCGGGCGCTGTTCGGTGTCGTACTGAGCGTGGCAGTGGTGTGCTGCGCGGAACCCCGCGCACGCGTAGCCAACCCGAGCTCAACTAGCTGAAGGAGTCCCCGCAGGCGCACGAGCTGCCAGCGTTGGGGTTGTCGATCGTGAAGCCCTGCTTCTCGATCGTGTCGACGAAGTCGATGCTGGCGCCACCGAGGTACGGCGCGCTCATGCGGTCGGTGACAACGCGAACACTTCCGTAGGAGTGCACGACATCGCCGTCGAGCGAACGGTCGTCGAAGAAAAGCTGGTAGCGAAGGCCCGAGCAGCCACCGGGCTGGACGGCAACGCGGAGGGCGAGGTCGTCGCGACCCTCCTGCTCGAGCAGGGCTGCCACCTTGGAAGCGGCGGCGTCGGTCAGCGCGATCGAGTCGCTGACGGGGGTCGAGGTCTCAATGGTGACGTCGGCAGTCATGCGGGTGTCCTCCCGTGCGGGCGTGAATCGAACTGGCGGGGATCTATCTGGCGGGGATCTATCTGGCGTGGATCAATCGTGAGTACATCAAACGGTCGTGCATCGACCTGGATCATCGGTGCCAACCGCGCTGTCGTAGGCGGTATTCCCCGACCGACGCGGTGAGCGCTGTACCCATGGTGCCATGTGCGGGTCAGTACGTCTGCCCCAGAGCGCGGCGAGTCACCTCGACCACGTGCGCGCGGCCCGCTCGGCGAGGTCCGCGAGCTTCCCGGCCGGATCCTCGAAGGCGTCCTCGGAGGGGTGGCCCTGCTGGCTCAGGTGATCAACGACGGAGAATGCCGCACTGACCCCTGACGCCGCGAACTCACGCCTGCCGAGCTCGGAGCGGCCCGCGAGGACAAGGCAGGGCCTTCCCTGGCTGAGCGCTGCCTCGGCCACCCCGGCGACGACCTTGCCGCGCAGGCTCTGCCAATCAAAGGCACCCTCGCCAGTGATCACGAGATCACACTCGCCAACTCGACGTGCGAGCGAGACGATCTCGAGCACCGTCGCAATCCCTGGCACCCGCGTGGCACCGAGGTGCAGGAACGCATAGCCCAGGCCCCCCGCGGCGCCGGCCCCGAGCGCGACGGCAGGCTCCTTACCGTCCGGTCGGCGTCCCACCGCCGAGACGAATGCCTCGAGCGATCCCTCGAGAACCATCACACTCGCTTGGTCGGCACCCTTCTGCGGCCCAAAGCCGTTGGTGGCGCCGCGAAGTCCGAGCAAGGGATTGTCGACGTCGGTGGCGATGATGATCTCGAGGGCACCTGAGCCACCCGTTAGACCCGGGCCACTCGATATCCCAGCGCCGCCGTCAAGATCCCCACCGCCACCCACCCGCGCGCGCGCGGCCTCGAGGTCGACGTGGGCGATCCCCCGCAGGCCAGCGCCGCCGAGCGAGAGCAGTTCGGAGACGTCCGCGCCACCCGAATCGACGGCGCGCGCCCCGAGAGCCGCGAGCATTCCGGCGCCCGCGTCGTTGGTGCCCGATCCCCCGAGCCCGACAACCACGCGACGCGCCCCTGCCTCGATCGCGGCCACGAGCAGTTCGCCCACCCCGCGTGAGGTCGTCACCCGAGGGTCGCGATCCGCGGGCTCGGTCAGGTGCAGCCCACAGGCCTGGGCGCTCTCGAGATACGCCGTGGGCACGTCGTCCGCCCCGGTCGCCATCAGCACCGCGGCCTCGACGGGTGCGCCCGTCGGGCCCGTGACCGTAAGCGTGAGGAGTTCGCCCCCGAGGCAGGCACGCAGCACGTCGAGGAAGCCCGGACCGCCGTCGGCCAGCGGGATCTCGACGATGACATCGTCCGGGGCAGTGCGTCGCCACCCCCGCGCGATCGCGGCCGACGCCTCGGGTGCGCTGAGGGTGCCAGCGAACTTGTCCGGGGCAATGAGGATGCGCACGAGGCACGACGCTAGCGCCTGGGCATCGCGCGCCCGTCGCCCCGTGGAATGATCGCCCCATGACGACCGAGGGTTTCGTCGACCCCGCACCCACCCCGCTTGCCCTGCTGCTGCTGGGCCGCGGGGCCGACCCCGACTCCGAGCGCGGGGTCGAGTGTCCCGGAGACCTGCCCGTTGCGAGTGATCCCGGCCTGGTGGCCCGTGCGCGCGCGGCCAAGGCCGCACTCGGTGATCGCGTGTTCGTGCTTGGCCACCACTACCAGCGCGATGAGGTCATCGAGTTCGCCGACGTCACCGGCGACAGTTTCAAGCTCGCACGCGACGCTGCCGCCCGCCCCGATGCCGAGTTCATCGTCTTCTGCGGTGTGCACTTCATGGCCGAGAGCGCCGACATCCTCACCGACAGCTCGCAGGCCGTGATCCTCCCCGACCTCGCGGCCGGGTGCTCGATGGCCGACATGGCCGCGATCGCCCAGGTCGAGGATGCCTGGGATGTTCTTCTCGACGCCGGTATCGCCGACGTCACGGTGCCGATCACGTACATGAACTCCACCGCCGCGATCAAGGCCTTCACCGGCCGACACGGTGGCGCGGTGTGCACGTCATCTAACGCGGCACGTGCACTCGAATGGGCTTTTACCATGGGGCAGAAGGTGTTCTTCCTCCCCGACCAGCACCTCGGGCGCAATACCGCGGTACTCGAACGCGGCCTCGCCCTAGGCGACTGCGTCGTCTTCGACCCCCACAAGCCTGGGGGTGGTCTCACCGCCGACCAGTTGCGCGCGGCCACCATGATCCTGTGGAAGGGCCACTGCTCGGTGCACGGTCGGTTCACCGCCACCACCGTGGCCGAGGTGCGCGAGCGGGTGCCAGGGGTCACCGTCCTGGTGCACCCCGAGTGTCAACACGAGGTCGTGCTGGCTGCCGATCTTGTGGGCTCCACCGAGTTCATCATCAGGACGATCGACGCCGCGCCCCCGGGCAGCTCATGGGCGATCGGCACCGAACTCAATCTCGTCAAGCGCCTGGCCCTGGCCCACCCCGACAAGACGATCGTCTTCCTCGACAAGAGCGTGTGCTTCTGCTCGACGATGAACCGGATCGACCTGCCGCACCTCGTCTGGACTCTGGAGAACCTGCTCGAGGGCCGGGTCGTCAATCGGATCGAGGTCGATCCCGAGGTGGCACGGTGGGCTCGCATCGCCCTCGACCGGATGCTCGCCCTGCCCGGCGTCTCCGCGGTGGCGAAGGACTGAGCTGCCGGATCACGGGTTCAGAGCCCCAGGCTCACAGACACGATCACAACCCGGGGGCGCCCCAGACAGCGAACCATCGCGACAGGTCCGGCTCGATCCGCAACTCGTCCCTCAGCAGGTCGCGCAACTGCATTTCCAGGACGTTGTCACGTTTCTGAGGGGTGGTGCCGTCGATGGTGGTGCCCGAGCCCAGAGCCGGGACAAATGGGTAGAAAGTGCCCTGCTTGACGAGGTAGACCAGGCCCACCCGCCTGCCAGAGTCGTCGGTGAATGAGGTGAGCGCACACAGCAGTGCCGACCCGAACCCGGAGTCCGCGAGCGTGGTGTTGACCGCATGCAGGTCGGTCACGAGTGCGGAGATGTCCGGCGGGTCGCTGTGGCAGACCAACCAGGTGTAGCCGTAGGAGTCAATGGACACGTCGACCTTGGGCCCGGCATCGATATCGAGCAGGCTCCGAATATCGGACTCGACATCGGCGAAGGCCCGGCCCTCTGGCGCACGAAAGGCCACCGAACCCGTGCCGGTGGAGCGCAGGCCCATCGAGGCCTCCAGCGTGATCGCCGCTGACGGGAGAGAGAACAGCTGGTCGAAGTCGGGACGCGCGGGGCGGCTGCGGCCCAGGATCGCGTCGAAGAGTCCCACGCACCCACCCTGCCCTATGTGGCGATGGCGTGGAACCGCCCAGGCGCTCGGTGCCCACGAGTCTGACCATTCTCCTGCCCGCAGCGCCGGCTGAGAACCCCGGCCATCTGGAGGGAGTTGGCCAATCCTGGGCTATTGGCCCAGAATGAGTGAAAACCGAGCATCGCGCACGGAGTCCGCTTTGCAAATGGATCTTCCAGAGGGTTCCCTTATCTCGGCAGTTCCAGCCGCACTCGACCCCCCTCGAAAGGGCCTTCCCGAATGACACTCTCACTTCAGAAGAAGTTCGCGATCTTCGGCGTAGGCCCACTGTTGCTACTGGCCATGGCCGGCACGGCGGCGTTCACCTTCGGGCAGGACATCAACACGATCACCGCCACGCAGGAGCGCACCGACTACCTCATCCCCGCCACGCAGGCCAACACCTTGGTGGATGAATACGTCGCCAAGACCAACGGGGCCGGCGAATGTGCGATCGACACAACTGAGACCGACGGCAGCCGCACTGGGGCGAGCGGCACATGCTCGTACACCACGACGAACACCCCGAAGTACGGCGAGATGCCCCAGTGGTTCCAGGTCGACACCGGCGCCGGCGCCGTGCCCACCGGAATCCAGGAGCCCGGCGACCTTCTGTTCATCAACGCCGCCTCCACCACCACGGGCTCGGCCCGAAACAACACCCAGGGCGGTGCCAACAACGTCAACGCAGTCCAGGCGATCTTCGTCCAGGGCAATATCAGCAACATTCCCGCCCTGCGCCAGACCTACGCGTCCTGCCTCATCCCGATTCGCCTCTGGTCCTCCCTCGACAACGGTGGCACCTGGACTGACGTCACGCACACCTACCTGGACACCCAGGTGATCACAGGCAGCAACTACGAGCCCTACTACATCGACTGCACCACCGGCACCTTCTCCTTCGAGGTTCCCACGGGTGCGGCCGCCAATGGCGCGGCCGACGACCTCCAGTACGAGGTCTCCATCGAGCGCGGCGGCGCCTTCTCGACCCTGAACAACAACATCGGCGCAGTGCCCGAGTTCGTCTTCCAGTCAACTCCGATCGCACTCG
>CAFBPU010000049.1_pt1 | contig 20406 bp, 18 predicted proteins | sample 7269791 | NCBI WGS metagenome assembly CAFBPU01 (sample SAMEA6814154, study PRJEB35770) | freshwater metagenome | biome: Freshwater; feature: Freshwater reservoir; material: water | place: Czech Republic | collected 2017-06-27 | depth 30m m
CCTCGGGCTCCCGAGGTGAACTCAACTACAACGAGCAGTGGGAAGGGGCGCGGGTGAAGGACGTCTTCGTGGCCGGGGTTGGGATTCACCCTTTCGGTAGATTCGACAAGTCGTATCGCGCGATGGGCGCTCACGCGGCCCGGGATGCGTTGGCCGACGCGAACATGACGGTCGATGAACTTGATCTCGTGCTTGTGGCGAATGTGGGCGCCGAGATGGCGAAGGGTCAGAATGTGCTCGATCTTGTGGGCAGACCTGGGATACCTGTGTTCAACGTCGAGGCCGCGTGCGCATCCAGCGCTGGGGCCTTGTACGTAGCGGCATCGTTGATCGAGTCCGGCGCGGCCCGCGCAGTAATGTGTATCGGCGTCGAGAAGGCGCCCCGAGGCTTCGTCGCCAACTCGGGCTTTGAGGAGTGGCAGATTCTGGCCGGACTAGGTGTGAACCCTGTCTACTTTGCTCTCGAGGCCCAAGAGTTGCTCCTCACCACAGACGCCACGCTAGACGATCTAGCTGACATCAGCGTGAAGAACCATCTACACGGATCCCTCAACCCCAATGCGATGTTTCGACGCGAGGTGTCTCGCGACGAGGTTCTCGCGAGTCGGCAGGTGTGTCCGCCGTTGACCTTGCTGATGCTGTGTGCGCCGAATGAGGGAGCTGCAGCGGCGATCCTTGTCAGCCGCGATTTCGCCCAGCGCCGTCAACTCGCGTCGGGTGTGCGAATTCGCGGCGTGGCAGCGGTATCTCGCTCGGCTAACGATTGGTTCGTCCCGGCCGTGGCTCGACAGACCACGGGACGTACCAGCATCTCCGCCCGCGCTGCACATTTGGCCTATGAGCAGGCAGGCATAGGGCCTGAGGACGTAGATCTTGTCGAGTGTCAGGACACGGATTCAGCTTCGGAGCTTTTGGCCTACCGTGATCTTGGCCTCTGCCCCCCGGGGGATGAGGCAAAGTTGTTTCGGAGCGGAAACACCGGGCTTGGAGGATCACTCCCCGTGAATCCGTCCGGTGGGCTCCTTTCCAAGGGAGAGCCGCTGGGTGCATCTGGGCTTGGGCAGATTCATGAGCTCACGTTGCAATTGAGGGGCCAGGCCGGCCCAAGACAGGTTCCCGAAGCGAAGATTGGCATCGGACATGTTATGGGTGCGGGTCACAACGCGAGCGTCGTGGTGATGAGCCGTGACTGAGATCGCGAGCGGTGAGGTCATGGGCGAGATTCTCTACGACCGAGATGTCCAGCTGGGAGAACTTGTACGCCTCAGAGCTTCATATTGCGAGGCTTGCGACAGGTGGGAGTTCCCGGTCCGCGATTACTGCCCGACCTGTCCTGCCCCCGTTGTGGTGGCGGCCCTGCCAGGACCCGCCCGAGTGGTCGGTTTCACTGCTGTGATGCATGCCCCGCCGGGATCATTGGTTGCAGTGCCGTATGTTCTCGCGGTGGCAGCTTTCCTTGGTGGGATATCCATCATGGGTGTTGTCGATAATGTCGAACTTGGAGATCTGGAGGTTGGCGTCCTCGTCGATGTTATTGCAGCAGCCCGCGGAGACATCGCCTGCTACGCATACCGGCTGCAGCAGCGCTGAACCGCCTAACTTGGAGTCAGAGTGTGAGCGCGCCCTCAGCCCGAATCGACATCAAAAGTGACCTCGACTCGCTCGCCCGCGATGCGTTCCTGTTCGCGAGCGAGGCCGAGCAGTGCGCGGCGGTCTGCGTCGGTGGGTGCGTTGGAGTCGAGGGCGCGTGGCCAGAGCCTGCGGCGGCGAACGATGGCCACCTCACCGGCGATCACCAGGACCTGGCTGACAAGGAACAGCAGCGCGAACAGCCCGACGATCGTCGCGAAGCTGCCGTAGACAGGACCGGATCGCGCGACGAATCGAGGCAGCACCACGGCCCCGAAGGTGACGACCACGGTGATCGCCAGGGAGCCCAGGAGGGCCGCGGGCCAGATGATGGCAAGGCGCGCACGATGGGGCAGGAGTAGCGCGGTCGCCGTCCACAGCACGAGGAACGTCAGCGCGGTGGTGGCGATGAAGGCCGCGAGCCGCGAGATCCCGGGAAGATCGGTGAGTGCGCCTACCGCGACGGCGATCGCCCCCACCGACGCCACGCCGATGATCATCACGACCAGCGTCGCCATGATCCGCAGGTAGCGGTGCAGGATCGGCAGCCTGCGCCGATGTGGCACAGCCGCAATGTGATTGAGGGTGTCGTAGGCCGAGAACACGATCCCGAGGCCACCGAAGAGCAGCCCCGCGACGCCGATGATCAGCGGAACGCCTCCGCTGGGCAGCGCCAGCAAAGCGGAGTTCACCGTCGACCGAAATTGCACAGGCACGATGGCATCGATCAGCTGGGCACGAAGCGCGGTGTTGGCCTGCAGCACCGTGCTGACCGTGGCGACCACGAGCAGCAGCAGCGGGAAGACGCTCAGGAATCCGTAGTAGGTCAGAAGTGCGGCGTGGCGCCCGCCACCGTCATCGCCGAACTTCTTGATCACCGCGTAGGGGAACGCGAAGACCACCTGGCGCTGCTGCACACGGTCAGCCCAGTCTCGGATGGATGTCACGACTCCACCAACACCACTGGACCTACTCTCGGGGGCACGGTGTTGCGCGCGAGCCCCTGGCTCTGATCTGGACATGTCAGCCCAGTTCGAACGTGGTGACGCCGAAGATGCGATCCCACCGCGTCGGAGGGATTGGACCCATCACCATGCGGGCGCACCCAAACACCTCGGTCATGTGGTGGCGCGCAGCGAGGGCGACTGCATCCGGATTGCATTCGGGCACATCGAGATACAGCGGTTGGCCAGCGGCGTGGTCAGAGAGTGCGCGGAAGATCTCCTGCGCCACGTCGGGACGATCGGCGAAGAGCGGCCCGACCTTGTAGCCGCTCTCGCATGGCCTGATGACACCGATTCCCTGCAAGGTTCCGTCGTAGACGGAGGCAAGGCCCAGGCCGCCCACCGGATCGATCCAATGGCGCAGAAATGACGGACGGGCGACGCCGAAGTGAGCGGCGTCGTAAGCGAGAACATCATCGAAAGCCAGCGAGGACAGTGCCTGTAGCCCGTCGCTGCGTCCCCTGTGATCACTCGGTTTGCCCACGCCGGCCATGCGGAGGTTGCGGTGGGTGAACTCGAAGCCGAGGCTGGCGTAGAAGTGCTGCATCGCGAAGACTCCGTCGATGCCGATCGACGCGCCGGGATCGAGCCTCTCGCGGATCTTGTCCATCAAGAAGGGTGCGGCCGCCGCTCCGATGCCGTGGTGGCGATACTCGGGCCTCACGATGAAGAGCCCGCAGAAGCCGTGGAGTGGGTCATAGACCACGGCGGAGGCGGTGCCGACGAGGGTGTCATCCAGAAGGATCGCCCAGAAGCCTTCGGGATCGGTGTCCCAGAACGCATCGGCGTCATCAGGCCCAGGATTCCAGCCCTCGCCCGCGGCCCACTCGAGGGCGACGTCGAGCTCGGGGCGGGTGAGTGGGCGGAACGTGGGTGCGAGCAGGGGGGCGAGGGCCGGGGGTGCGACGGTCGTGGGTTCGGCTGCTGGCACGGACATCGCGTCGTCGATCGGGGTGTAGTGCTCGAACATGGCCGCTTGTCCGCGGTAGATCCCGCTGTCGTCGATGAGGTTCCAGACGACGGCTTCGTTGATGACGAAGCGCTTGCCCGTCGCGGAGATCCGAACGCCGCTGTAATCGTCGATGTAGTTCTCGGACGTCACCCGGCTCAGGAGGCGGTCTCGTTCCGACCGCGCGACTGGCTCGGCCGAGAGGCGTGAGGGCAATGACGTGAAATCGTCCCAGCTCATCTCGAACAGGCGCAGGGCCAGAGCGTTGCCGTAGACGAACACTGGGTCGGGACTGGTGTCGTGCGAGACGAGCGCGAACGGGGCATCGAAGACGGCTTGGGCTGGGTCGTCGCCGATGTCGAGCCCCACGAACATGTCGCGGCCGGTGAGCCGCAGCAGGCTTTCGCGCATGAGCATCACGCGCTCGGTCTGAAATGCGGAGGCCATGCCCCGATCGTCGCCGGAGAAGGTCGCTAGGTGCCAGCGACGCGCTCAAGAATGGGTGGCACGATGTGGTTCCCGGCGGGCCCTGCTGGCTCGTTAGGCTGGCACCTCATCGGGGCGGTAGCTCAGCTGGTTAGAGCAGCGGACTCATAATCCGTCAGGTCGTGGGTTCGAGCCCCACCCGCCCCACGACGCAAGCCTGTGACCTGCGGGAACGCTGGTGTTATTTGGTGATCATTGGATGCTGACGCCAACGTTGACGCCAACCGCACCTGGCCGCGTCCGGCATCAAGCGCCGCGCTGAGCGTGAGGGCCGGGGAAGCCGATTCCCTGTCGAGACCGAGCTGCCCAGCTTCTTGTCGGGCATAGGAGTTCCCACTGTTTCGCGCGGGACGCGAGCCAAGTCTCGACCTCGTGGCGGCTCCCACCCTCGGGAGTGCTGTGGGCGCAGGCGTTCATCGCAGCCGCCGGCACGCTGTAGATTCGACGTGTCACCCCTCGATCGAAAGCTGTTCATGAAGCCGTTCCACCTGCTCGTCGCCTGTTCCATCGCTGTTGCCACGCTGCTGTCCCCGCTCGCTACGGATGTCGCACAATCGGCAGACAGAACTCAGATCTCGCATGGCAGTGCTCGAATTCTGAGCGCAGCGTGGGGCCTGAACAACGGAAACAGATGCCCGACAGGTGAGACCGGTCTCGACAACATCCCCGTCACATTCACCTGGTTCATCGAGACACCGTCCATTGATGTAACCGACTTCCTGATCACGCGCGACGACGGCACGACCATCAACCCGACGTGCGCGCTTCAGTTTCCGCCCAACGAGCCGAACGAACTGCAGACGGTCAACCTCATCGGCGACTTCGGTGATCCTGCAGCCGCTCGTCCGGTGACGGTCACTGTGGTGGGCGACCTCAAGGGCCACGAACCACGTCAGAATCAGTGGCTCGCTATCAGGCCGGGCCTTTCACACAGCATTGTCCAGATCGAGGCCGGTCCCGACATCTCCGATGCCTGGATGCTCACCCCCCGCATGCTTGAGGGCGACATGAACGCCTGCCGCGTCGGTAGCACGTTCGTGCGCGTCGTTTGGTCGAACGGCATGACCGCCTATCCGACCGGTGCGGAGATCGGCGACGCTGTCGTGAATTCCTACCGCGCGATCTTCACCCTCCGGAACGGCAAGACCATCAGCATCCGTCCCCTCGCTGTCGCCGACCTTGCCGATCACAGCACGCCGGCCATGGACGACAACATGCATGATCTGTGCCTGCCACCGATTGCAGCGGGCGCAGAGCTGAGGGAGATCCGCGTCGCCGCGAACCTGCTGCAGGATCCCAACGGTGATCCCGATGGCGTGCAGCGTTTCACGGTGCGCTCGGATCGCTCGTCCTGAGCCAGCGGGGCTGGATTCGGCTTCACCTGTCGGAGTGCCGACGACGTATCGCAGCCGCACAGCTCTCGTTTCACTGATGGGCATGCGATTCGGACCGTGTCCACGGCAGTCGGCGCAGATCCACCCCGCTCGCTCCACCTGACCCACGTCCACTAGGCCCTCCAGAGCTTTCCAACCTGCCTGTTTCGCGGCCTGCCACATCGACGGTAACGACAGCGGGCCCTACCGCTCGAAGAACGCGGTCAGCGCGGGAGCCACATCGCGGAAACCTTTGATGACAAGGAATCGACCGCGCCCTGCTGCCGCGATCTCGCGACCGAGCTGCTCGTCCTTCTCGCCAGAGGCGTCAAGCATGACGTCCACACGCGGCAGTCGAGCCGCCGCACCACGAGGATCCCGACCGGCGTTGTGGACGCAGTCCGAGAGCAGAACCACACGTGAATCTGGCACGGCTCGACGGGCAAGTTCTGCCGCGGCGACTTCGAGCGGGAAAGACACATTGGTGAGCCCTTGCGCGGGAATTCTCAGCAGGTGGTCCAACACCTGTGTTGGCTTGAACGTGTCACCGAGTCTCACCAGAACAGCTGCGTCCGACCAGAAGGCGATCACGCCAAGGTAGTCATGTCGTAGTTCGCCAGCGAGCGCTCCTACCGTGGCCGCAGCCGTGTGGAATCGTTCCCCACGCATCGAACCCGACACATCGACAGCGAGGATGATTGAGCGTTTCCTTATGATCCTTTCGCGCACGATGATGTCGTCATCTTCGGGGAGTGGAACCTCGGACAGAACTTCCAAGGTTCGGTCTAGGTCGATCTCGTCGGAGTTGTCGCGGTATCGAGTGCTGTGAAGATGACCGCTGCCTCGATGGGTGCCGATCCCCACAGTCGGTCGACGCAGTGCTAGTCGCGACGCAATCAGCTGTGCTCGAGCTCTGATGGATTCGTCTACCGAATCCGCGTCGTGAGGGGGAATCTCGGGAGACCCATCTTCATTCGTTGTGGTGCTTGCGCCACTACCGATGGGAGATTGTGGGGCCCCCGCACCTCGTCCGATGAACGTGAAGGCTATGTCTCCCGAGGTTGACGAGACCTCGAAGACGGCTGGTTCCTGCGAGAGTGCCTTAGGTTTGCGAGCCAGTGGACGGGCTCTTCGCTCTCCGGGACGCTGCCGAACGCGGACGGGTGAGGATTCGGCATCGATACTCCTTCAACCAGGAGAAGCGGCCGCCGGCGCAAGGAAGAAGTGGTTCTCCCAGATCTCGCGCAGGACGTCCTCGGCTGTGGCAGCCACCGCCTCATCAATGTGAATCCGTCCCGAGAGCGCAACGATCATCGAGTCCAACATCAGCGGTGGGTAAGGACTCTCCGAATCGAACCTGCCCGCTCTGAACTCGCTGTCCCGGACGGATCTGATGTTGGCCAGTGTCTCGGCGACGAGCACGAGATCGATGGCGCCTCGGACGCTGCTGCCCTGGCGCACATCCGGGTGTTCCCGAGTGGCCCTGGTGACCGCGACTGCGTCCGCCATCAGGGCTTCTCGAAGTCGACCGTCGTGGTTGGTTCGCCGTCCGACAATGTCGCGCTCCGCTTGGTCGTCCTGGTAGTCAATGACGAGTCGGCAGAGCCGATCGTGGATGCTGGTGGAGAGTCTTGTCGTGCCGACGTTGTCATAAGGGTTCATGGACCCGATCACGCGGAAGTTCGGCCCGGCCTCAACAACTCCCACTCTTGGCACGGTCAGTTTCCGCTCGGACATGGCTGACAGGAGCGTGTTGACAGTGTCATCTGGTGCCCGGTTGAACTCTTCGAGATAGAAGAAGCCCCCGCTTTGCATCGCCACCATGAGTGGTCCCGGGACGAAGTTCTCCGGGGTGTAGCCCTCGCGCAAGACACGGGCGGGATGGTGGTGCCCGATGAGTTTCGCCGGAGTCAGGTCCGCATTGCCTTCGACCAGGATGAGCGGGATGTCCCACTCGTCGGCGATCGCACGGAGCAGGGTGGTCTTCCCGGTGCCGGGTGGTCCTTCCAGCAGGATGTCCCTTCTGCTCGCGACCGCAGCCAACAGAAGTTCGAGTTCGCGTTCGCGACCCACGACCCGAGCGGCGACACGTTGGTAGATAGCCGAAATGGAATCCTCGGCTGGCGCAGCGGAAGCGTGTCCAGGGGAGGTGAGAAAGTCCGAAGCATCGGCGGCATCCATTGGCTGAGGTCCTCCTGCACAATCGATTGGTAACGCGCACCTTCAGTGTGGCTCCACGTCGTGGCGTGCGGAGTGTATGCCGTGTCAGCCTCCGTCACTTTCCCCAGTAGAGGCCTTGACGCGCATATTTACCGCCGGATACGTTACGGAAACGCGAACTGTCATCCGAGATTTCGAAGAAGTTCATGTCGCGCCAGTCTGGGGCCAGGCATGGAGGGTGTCCGCATGACGACGAAAGCTGGGGTCCTTCTGGCGCGTGGTGGCCTGGGATCTGACACGCGTTCGCGGTGCGGTGAAGGCCATCGTCACGGTGGATGTGCACCATAAAGAAGTCGTGTCTTCGGCCGTCGAAATCATCGGGAAGGGTGGCACAATCGTCCGCACCGGTTTGGGAGGCGGCAATCCAACCCACGACACCCCGATGTTGGTGCACGTGGCGAAGAGCGGCCAGTCGACACTTCCGGAGTCCGTGACGCAGCGCTCCACCCTCGAGTAGGTCAGCGAGGGCTCTGAAATCCCTGATCAACGGGAAGGACCTTCAGGGTCTTACCGTGGACATGCACTGAATCCGAATCATCCGATTAATCCGAGTCTCAGGTGGTGGGCATGTACGAGCAAAGCCAGTTCTTCATTGGGGGAAAGTGGACTGCACCAGAGGGCCAGTCGACTATCACTGTCCTCAACCCGTCTACGGAAGAACCGTCTAGTTCCTTCATCGACGGAACCAATGCCGACATGGACAAGGCTGTGGACGCGGCCCGTGCGGCCTTCGACTTCGGTCCCTGGCCTCGCATGACCCCCGGCGAACGAGGTGCGATCCTTGCTGCTGCGGCGGTTCGCTTGCGCGCCTATAACGAGGAGATGGCCTACGCCCTCACGGGCGAGATGGGATCGCCCATCGCCCAGTCAACAGGCGCACAAATGCCGGTGACGGTGGACCTATTCGAGTACTACGCCAGTTTGGCGAGTCAGTTCACGTGGGAGTCCCGGCGCCCCACGTATGACGCTGCGAACCAGGATTACGACATCGTGGTGCGCGGTGAACCAGTCGGTGTTGTTGCGGCAATCGTTCCGTGGAACGGACCTCAGATTGTCGCGGCGATGAAGTTGGGGCCTGCACTCTTGGCTGGCTGCACCGTCATCCTGAAGCCTTCGCCGGAAGCAACGTTGAACTTCCTGAGATTCGCGGACGCCTTCCACGAGGCCGGACTGCCCGCTGGCGTTCTCAACATCGTTCCGGCGGGCCGTGAAGTGGGCGAATACCTCGTCACTCACCCCCGGATCGACAAGGTCACCTTCACGGGCAGCCCTGCAGCGGGACGTCGAATTGGGGCCCTGTGCGGAGAGCGCATCCGCCGCTGCACGCTGGAGCTTGGTGGCAAGTCCGCGGCAATTCTCTTGCCGGATGTGGATGTGGCGTCGACCGTTCCCAATTTGGTCGGTCCGATGATGTTCATTTCGGGGCAGGCATGCAATGCCCAGACCAGAATTCTTGCGCCGCGCAGCAGGTACGAGGAAGTCATTGACGCGATGGTTGCGACCGTCGAAGGCGTACCGTACGGCGACCCGTATGACATGAACACTTTTGTCGGGCCGCTTGCCTCGAAGGCTCAACTCGACAGGGTCACGGGGTACTTGGAGCTGGCCAAGCAGGAAGGCGCGAAGGCCGTGATCGGTGGCGGCCGTCCGAAGGACTTCACCAAGGGATATTACGTTGAGAAGACGGTCTTCCGAGACGTCGACAACTCGATGCGAATCGCCCAAGAAGAGATCTTCGGACCCGTCTACGTGGTGATCCCCTACGACGACGTCGACAATGCAGTCGACATAGCGAACGACTCGGTCTATGGCCTTGCCGGTTCGGTCTGGACGGCTGACGAAGTCGCCGGTCTCGAGGTTGCCAAGAGGTTGCGCGCGGGATCCTTGGGTGTCAACTTCTACAGTCTTGACTGCGCTGCACCTTTTGGTGGCTTCAAGGGATCAGGGATTGGGCGGGAGCGAGGCACGGAGGGGATCCTTCCGTTCCTCGAAACTAAGTCGATTCTGGTCCGTAAGGGCAGCTAATCCGAGAAAGCACATGGGGAGCACGTGTTGGTGTGCTGATTGCGCCCGGCACACCAACACGTGGTCGCCAGGTTGGCTGATTGCGGCGTGAGGATGCTGGGAGTCGCGAACAAGATCCAACGTGACCGCGCCGCGGCTGTTGACGCCGTACAGGTGCGCCCCTAGTCTTCGTAATCACGAAGTTGACTTCGAGTTTTCGGGAGAACGTCAGATGACGAAATTTCCTCCGCTACCAGTTGATGACACAGTCCTGGTGCTCACTCACATGCAGAACGAGTTCGCCCACCCTGACGGCAAAGGCGCAGGCATCGCCTACCCGTCACTGCTGGCGGCTGGTGTCTTCGAGAGAATGCAGCGAGTACTCGCGGCCTGCCGCGCCGCCGGGATCCCGGTGATCTTTCACAACGAGACCTACCAGCCTGGGCACCCGGAGCTGCGTGAGCGCCGCAATGGATATTGCATTGGCTCAGCGCGGTATCTCGGTCTCGATACTGGCGATATGGCCGTTCGTGGCACGTGGGGCGCCGAGGTGATCGACGATCTGGCCCCCGATCCGACGCGGGACGAGTACGTCATCCATAACTCCAAGGTAGACCCCTTCACGTGTACGGAATTTGAGGTGCTCCTTCGCAATTTTGGCAGGCACGTCCTGCTGCTTGCGGGTCTGGCGACCAACCTCGGAATTGAGATGACAGCGCGCAGTGGAAATGAGCGCGAGTATGGGATCTGCGTGCTTTCCGACTGCGTCGACCGCACATTCGGGGACTACTCCGAAGCGACGATCTCGACCATCCTGCCCATCTACGGACGAGTAGCCACAGCCGACGAAATCATCGCTGAAATTTCGATGTAGTCGATACGTGATGGACCGCGCTCTGAGGATGCTCGATTGCGCGGCTCATAGAACTCCGACGTCGACACGTGGCCGGGTAGCCCACTCCTCTCATCGGGGCCTCCTGAGAACGCGTGCACGAGAGCGGGTGGGATAGATGCAAGCGGACAGACTAGGCCGAGCCTTCTTGGCCCTCGAGCTGCTGGCTGAGGCGCCCCATGGGCTCACCATTTCCGAAGTGAGTCGCACACTTGATCTTCCTATGAGTAGTACGCATGACCTGCTTTTGGCCTTGGCTCAGCTCCGGCTAGTCGACGTGTCTGAGAGCCGCTACAAGATCGGTCCGAAGGCGACTGCACTGAGCGTGAAAATCCTTGATGGTCTTGAGATTCGAAGTGCGGCTCGCAGCCACATTCTCAGGCTCATGCTCACCATTCAGGAAGATGTCTACCTGGCGGTACCGAGTGGGAATCAACTCATGTACGTCGACCGCTACATCGGCGAACGAGGCGTCAGCGTGCGGATTCGCCTAGGTGAACGCCTGCGGTTGCACAGCACTGCGGTCGGCAAGTTGTTCGCCGCATATGACGACCGATTCCGCCGACAGCTCCTTGAGGGATCGCGTGCGAAACTAACCCCCACGACCATCACGAAGAAGTCGGATCTACTGCGTGAGTTGGACAATATCTGGAAGAACCACTTCAGCGTCAGCCATGGCGAAAGCTTCACCGGCGTCAAGGGAATTGCGGTTCCGGTGTGGGGAGTCGGGCAGCAACTCGTCGCTGCTGTCCATGTTTCTTCGCTCGAAAGTCTTGTTGACGAGCCCCGGCTCAACGAGTTGGTGGTGGAGATGAATAGCACCGCGGCCCAGATCACTCACGATCTTGGAGGATCTCTCCCCGACTTGAGCGATGGCTGGTCGCATGCAGCCCAGTTGGCTCGCCGTTGACTGCCTCGGCGTTGACGGGGCTGACGATGAAGCGCAACTGCTCGATCTAGATGACGTGCGGCGGAGGAACTGGCTTCCGCCCGCGAATAACTGACAGGGGAGTCTCATGGGAAGAGTTTCTGGCAAGGTCGCCTTCATCACGGGAGCTGCTCGCGGGCAGGGCAGGTCTCATGCCTTGCGTCTCGCCGAAGAGGGTGCGGACATCATCGCGTGTGACTTGACGTCCCAGGTGGGAACAGTCCCGTATCCCATGTCCACTCCCGATGACCTCGCCGAAACCGTGAGACTCATCGAGAAGCTTGATCGTCGAGTGGTGGCGCGCCAAGTTGATGTTCGGGACCAAGCCGGCCTCGATGCAGTCGTGGCCGACGGCCTCACTGAGTTTGGCCACATCGACATTGTGCTGGGAAACGCTGGGATCATGTCGCTGGCTCCGACTTGGAAGATCACCGATGATGAGTGGAACGACATGATCGACATCAATCTCACGGGGGTGTGGCGCACGTGCAAGGCCGCTATCCCCAGCATGATCGAGGCAGGCAGGGGCGGTTCGATCATTCTGACAAGTTCCACTGCGGGGATCAACGGATTCGGTAACCTCGCGCACTACGTTGCGGCCAAGCACGGTGTCGTGGGATTGATGAAGACCCTTGCCAACGAGTTGGCTCAGTACAACATCCGGGTCAACACGCTTCACCCGACGAATGTTGCGACAGGCATGGTGTTGAACGAACCGACATACAAGTTGTTCGCGCCTCACATCGACCAGCCAACCCAGGAAGATGCGACGCCGGCCTACACGGCGATGAACCTGCTCCCGATTCCGTGGGTGCAGCCACTGGACATCTCGAATGCTGTGCTCTTCCTGTGCTCCGATGAGGCCAGGTACATCACGGGCGTCCAATTGCCGATCGACGCAGGTCAGCTGGTCAAGAACATCTAGCGCCATCTGGTTGGTCGTGACGCAGGTTCACGAGTGACGGCTAGACGCTGGGGTAGTTCCCGGTGCTGCAGTGACTATGGGAGATGAATGATGGAGTTTGGCCCCGTTGCCCGCACTGTGCCGGATCTGATTCGCGAGATGGCTGCGAGTGCACCTGATGCGAAAGCGATCATTCCTGAATCTGGCCAGCCACTTTCTTACAGCGACTTGGCGAAGCTGGTGGAGGCCGGGGCTAGCGGGCTGCGAGCACTTGGTGTTGGTCGGGGCTCGACGGTGGCCGTCATGGCACCGAACATCGTCGAATGGGTTCCCGCAGTTGTTGGCGCTCAAGCCGCGGGGGCTCAGGTCGCGGCCTTCAATACGTTCGTCAAGTCCTACGAGTTGACCTATCTCATGGAACACTCGCGCGCGGAAACCTTGATTGTGGCCGACCGCATGGGGCGTCACGACCTGCTCGAGCCGCTCCGAGAAGCGCTCCCGGAATTGTGGAACTCGTCGACCGGTCAATGGAAGTCTCAGCGGTTTCCCCACTTGCGGTCTGTGGTAGTCATTGGCGATCAAGTACCGTCTGGGGCTTTGTCGTGGGCAGCACTTATCGCGACCGCTGCAGAACTTCCGATTGCCCCAGAGCCGCAGGCCTTAGCTGACGACGTTGCCGTGATCGTCTACACCTCTGGGTCCACCGCCCGGCCCAAGGCTGTGCCGTTGACCCATGGCGGCATGATTGAGAATGGCTTCAACATTGGTGAACGAGTTGGGCTCACGGCCGCCGACAGCGTCTGGCTTGGCTCACCGTTGTTCTGGAGCTTCGGGGTTGCCAACGCGTTGGTGGCGACCTTGTCTCACGGGGGCGCACTGGTGCTGCAAGCGGAGTACTCGGCTCAGGCGGCGGCCGACCTGATCAGTCGAGAGGCCTGCACCGCTGCCTACCTCCTGCCGACCATCACGCACGGATTGCTGGCCTTGCCAGCTGCGGACAGAGAAAAGCTGGCATCCCTGCGGACGGGAGTGACGATCGGTCGGCCGGACGAAGTCCGAGCTGCTGCTGTAGATCTGGGAGTGTCGGAAATCTGCAATGTTTACGGAGCCACGGAGAACTACGGAAACTGCTGTGTTACTCCGCATGACATGCCACTCGAGCAGCGGTTGGTCTGTCAGGGCCCACCGCTGCCAGGGGTTCAGATTCGGATTGCCAACACCGCTAGCGGAGCGGCGCCCGACGGAGGCGAGGGCGAATTGGAAGTGTCGGGATATCTGACAACCGGCTATCTCGGTGATCCTGAGCAGACCAAGGCGGCGTTCACTTCCGACGGCTGGTACAGAACCGGTGATATTGGCCGGATACATCCTGACGGTTCATTTCAGTTCGTGACCAGGGCTACAGACATGATCAAGACTGCTGGGATCAACGTGTCCCCAGCCGAGGTGGAAGACTTCATCGGCGGCTTGCCTCAGGTGGCTGAAGTTGTCGTTGTGGGTACCCCAGATCCGATTCGCGGCGAAGTGGTGGTGGCATTCGTGCGGCTAGCTGAAGGGTTCGAAAGTGTCGGACCCCGAGACCTCATTGCCCTGTGCAAGGCTGACGTTGCGAGCTACAAAGTGCCATCCCGAATCGTTGTGGTAGATCAACTCCCCAAGACCACCACTGGCAAGATTTCGAGGCTAGAACTCAAACAGTGGGCAGGCGCTGGAACGTCGGAATCTGACGTCAACCCTCTTCAGCAGGTGAACTCGCGTGCCTGAGGATGTAGTGGTCGGAAACTGGGGTAGGTGGGGAGCGTCGGATGAAGCTGGCTCCCTGAATTTCATTGACCCGTCGGTGGTAGTTGCGGCGAGCACGTTGGTGCGCGATGGCCGAGTTGTCTCGCTGAGCCAGGACCTTGGACCGCAGACTCCCACTGCACCGCACCGGTCCAGCCCGTCGCGTTTCATGGATCGCGATGCCGGGGACTATGCGCTCGGTGCTCGTAGCCCTGGGGGATTCAGATTTGCGGAAGACTCGGTTCTTTTTCCGAGTCATTCGGGTACTCACATCGACGCACTGGCGCATGCCTGGTCAGGGGATTCGCTCTACAACGGTCATGATGCGGGATTCACCCGGAGCACACGAGGGGCACAACGCTGCGGTGCAGAGAAGCTGAAGCCGATTGTGACTCGAGGTGTCTTCCTGGACCTCGCTTCGATATGCGGTGGGGAGCCCAAGATCGGTCGGGCCTTCTCCGCAGATGACTTGGCCAAGGCGTGTGACGCTGTCAACGTGGTGATCGGAGCGGGCGACGCAGTCTGCATTCGAACCGGTTGGTGGCCCCATGCTGGGCGTGATCCAGAGTTGTTCTTTTCGGGTGAACCCGGGATTGATTCCTCCGCTGCCCAATGGCTTGCCGACCGTGAGGTTGCGGTGGTGGGAGCGGACAACTACGCGGTCGAGTGTCTCCCGGCGCCGAGTGGCGACACGTTCCCCGTCCATTTGATCTTGCTCTGGAAGTATGGGGTTCCGTTGATCGAAGGGCTCGACCTAGAGGAATTGGCGACAGCGGGCCGAAGTGAGTTCCTATTCGTTGCGGCGCCGCTTCGTCTCGTTGGTTCCACCGGAAGCCCGCTGCACCCCATCGCCGTCCTATGAGGGATCTACATGTTGCGTGATATGAAGGTTATCGATCTGAGCCAGCAACTCCCTGGGCCGTATGCATCGATGCTTCTTCATGATCTCGGGGCGCACGTCATCAAGGTCGAGCCGACGACCGGTGATCCTGCGAGAGAGCTGGATCCGCCCATGTTCGATCGGATCAATCGCGGCAAGAAGTCGGTAGTCCTTGACCTGAAATCGCCTGTGGGTCAACAGCAATTGCATTGGCTCGTAGCTCGGTCCGATGTTGTTCTCGAGGGCTTCCGCCCGGGGGCAACCAGCCGGCTCAGTGCCGACTGGGCGACCTTAAAGGAGATCAATCCCTCGTTGGTCTACTGCTCACTCACGGGATTCGGCAATAGCGGACCGCATCTGCGCACTCCGGTACACGACATGAATCTGCAGTCCTGGGGAGATCCTTCGGTTGCCGAGCATTCTTCGGGTCGGATCGGTGTTCCGTGGGTCGATCTGGGAGCGGGCACAAGTGCAGCGCTAGCGATCGTTGCAGCCTGGCACCGGAGCTTAACCACCGGCACCGGAGCCTTCCTCGACATAGCCATGATGGACACGGCAATCATGTGGACTCGAGTGAAGCAACCTGATCTGGGCGGTGACGGCGAGCCGACGTACGGAGTCTTCCCCACCGCCGATGGTGTCGGAGTCGTGGTGGCGATCCTTGAGGACCATTTTTGGCTGCGATTGTGCGTGGCACTTGGCTGGGAAGACTGGCGCCACGATAGTTCTCTCTTCTCCTACGCCGACAGGAAGGCGCGCCCACAGGAGATTCGCGACCGTCTCTCCGAGAGTTTGTCGCGCATTCCCGTGCAGAAAGTGTTGGATCTGTCAGGCGAGCATGACCTCCCGATCACGGTGGCCGATGCAAGGAACGATCCCCGAGCGATGGAACAGATCGAGATGCGCGGGTTTCGGGAATCTACTCTTGTATCACCGGTTCGCACCTCGATTGAGCGTGAAGGGCCCCCGGCCCTGGGCGCCGACAATGCGGCGGTCTTCGAAGGATTCACGACTGACGCATAAGGACCACGTGCGTCGCACGAGACGGACGTCGAGTCGACATCGCACCATGACAATGTCTGGAGGTTGACCTGTGTCGCTGTCGCTGCGAGGGCCGGATGCCCGTCGGTGGAGGATCTCAGTAATTGACGGACCGAACATGCCAAATCTGGGACGGCGTGACAAGGGGATCTACGGACCGATCAAATCCTTGGATGACTTGCAGACCCTGGTCCGTGCATTCGGCGACGAAATTGGTGTCGCGGTTGAGTGTTTCGCATCCAATCACGAGGGCGCGATTCTGGATTTCATACACGGATCGGCTGAAACGACCGATGCGTACATCATCAACCCCGCTGGGCTCACCACGTATGGCGAGGCGACGAGGCACGCACTTGTGGACACGGGACGGCCCTATGTCGAGGTTCATTTCGCGAACACGGCCCGCCACTTCAGGTCTGTATCGGGCGATGCTGAACCGCCGAGGTCGAAATTCACATTTTCAGCCACGGGAGTTGTGATGGGTCTTCGCCAGTACAGTTACTTGGGCGCACTACTTGCTCTCAGTCTTGGCCTCGACGATGCCGCATTCCTCGGAGAAGGACATGATGTGTAGCCGGATGATCGACGCCGGAGCCGCCGGAGCCGCCGGAACTCGGCTCACCTCACATGGCGGGGCTGCTGGCGGGAACGACTCGCGAGGCCGCCCCGGTTGGTGCTCCTGCCGACCCTGTCGCTAGGGTTCCCCCTATGTACCCGCGGGTGAACTTGGTCTCTCGCCGATACGTCGACCTTCTACGAGTGGCCAGCCAGATGTGTATGCCGTGCGACGCCTTCGTGCGAATGCCCGGCTGTCCCTGACCGACACCCCCGCAGAACCGCACGAAGGCCGGAGGATTCCTCCGGCCTTCGTCGTCTCTCCGGCTCGGGGACACCCTCGACGCACGCACCCGACGCACGCACGCCGTGCTCGTCCCGGCATCGCACTAGCCGCCGCACCTGACGCGATCATGTTCGCCCGTTCGCCCGCTCGCCCCGCCCCCTGACTGCGCCACCCGCCGAGGCGGGCCCACACACTGGAGAGAGACACCATGAGCGCCAACTGGACTTTCGAGACTAAGCAGATCCACTCCGGGCAGAAGCCCGACAGCGCGACCAACGCGCGGGCCCTGCCGATCTACCAGACGACGTCGTACACGTTCAACTCGACTGAGCACGCCGCAAACCTGTTCGGCCTCAAGGAGCTCGGGAACATCTACACCCGCATCATGAACCCGACCCAGGCGGCGGTGGAGGACCGCGTCGCAGCCCTAGAAGGCGGCGTCGCCGCGCTCCTGGTCGCAAGCGGCCAGGCAGCTGAGACGTTGGCGCTGCTCAACCTCGCCGAGGCAGGCGACCACATCGTGTCGAGCCCCGCGCTCTACGGAGGCACGTACAACCTCTTTCACTACACCTTCCCGAAGATGGGTATTGAAGTCTCGTTCGTCGACGACCCCGACGACCTTGAGCAGTGGCGCGCCGCTGTCCGCCCGAACACGAAGGCCTTCTTCGGCGAGACCATCGCCAACCCGAAGAACAACATCCTCGACATCGAGGGCATCGCCAAGGTGGCGCACGAGGCCGGTGTACCGCTCGTGGTCGACAACACCGTGGCGACGCCGTACCTCATCCGCCCGATCGAGTGGGGCGCTGACGTTGTGGTGCACTCGGCCACGAAGTACCTCGGCGGACACGGCACCGCCGTCGCCGGTGTGATCGTCGACAGCGGGAACTTCGACTACGCGCAGTACCCCGAGAGATTCCCGAACTACAACCAGCCGGACCCGAGCTACCACGGCCTCGTGTATGCGCGGGACCTCGGCGTGGGCTCGGCGTTCGGTGCGAACCTGTCGTTCATCCTGAAGGCGCGCGTGCAGCTACTGCGCGACCTAGGATCCGCGGTGTCACCGTTCAACGCCTTCCTTATCGCGCAGGGGATCGAGACGCTGTCGCTGCGCATCGAGCGCCACGTGGCCAACGCGCAGAGGGTCGCGGAATTCCTCGAATCCCACGACGAGGTCGAGTCGGTCAACTACGCCGGCCTGCCGTCATCGCCGTGGTTTGAGCGCGGCAAGAAGTACGCGCCGCTCGGAACCGGTGGCGTTCTCGCGTTCGAGATCAAGGGCGGCATTGAGGCAGGAAAGAAGTTCGTCGAGGCCCTCGAGTTGCACAGCCACGTCGCCAACATCGGTGACGTGCGATCGCTCGTGATCCACCCCGCGTCGACCACGCACTCGCAGCTCACGGCCGGGGAGCAGCTCACGGCCGGCGTCACACCGGGCCTGGTGCGCCTTGCCGTCGGCATCGAGGGCATCGACGACATCCTCGCCGATCTCGAGGCCGGCTTCCGGGCCGCCAAGGAAGCCTGAGTCGGCACTATGCCCTCGCCCAGCAGTCTCGGACTCCCTCCCGCCAGCGGTGCCTGGCGGGAGGGAGACCCCGTGGGCGACCGGCAGTTCGTGGCGGTCGGGGGAGTTGATCTCGAGCTCGGCGGTCGCCTCGACGATGTGACCGTGGCCTACGAGACGTGGGGGACACTTGACCGCACCGCGTCCAACGCCGTTCTCGTGCTCCACGCGCTGACGGGCGACTCACACGCCGCCGGATCCTCGGGCCCCGGCCACCCGACGTCCGGGTGGTGGGACGGTCTCGTCGGCCCCGGTGCCGCCATCGACACCCGACACTGGTTCGTCGTGGCCCCCAATGTCCTCGGCGGGTGTCAGGGCACGACTGGTCCGTCGTCATCCGCGCCGGATGGGCGCCCGCTCGGGTCGCGCTTCCCGCGCATAACCGTCGGTGACCAGGTCGCGGTGGAGTCCCTTCTCGCGGATCGGCTCGGCGTCCGCCGCTGGGCGTCGGTCGTCGGCGGGTCGATGGGCGGCATGCGCGCACTTGAGTGGCTCGTGGCCGCGCCAGACCGGGTGGCGAGCTCGCTCGTGCTCGCTGTAGGCGCCGTTGCGTCGGCGGACCAGATCGCGACGCAGACCACGCAAAGCCTCGCCATCACCAGCGATCCGGGCTGGCAGGGCGGTGACTACCACCATCTCGGGACGGGCGAAGGCCCGTGGCGCGGCCTGGGAATCGCGCGCCGCATCGCGCACCTCACCTACCGGACTGAGGCCGAGCTCGACGCCCGCTTCGCCAACGCCGCCCAGCCCGACGAGGACCCGTTGGGTTCCGGGCGCTGGTCCGTGCAGTCCTACCTTGATCACCAGGCCGACAAGCTCACCCATCGCTTCGACGCTGGCTCCTACATCGCCCTCACCGACGCCATGTCGACATGGGACCTCGGCCGCGGACGAGGGGGTGTCGACGCTGCGCTCGGCTCGATCCGGGTGCCGCTCGTCGTGGGCGGGATCGACTCCGACCGGCTCTACCCGCTGCACCAGCAGGCGCGAATCGCCGATCTCGCGCCTGGCTGCGTGGACGGCCTCCGGGTGATCCCGTCGCCCTTCGGCCACGACGGGTTCCTCGTCGAGCGCGACCAGGTCTTCGACCTCGTCGCGGAGACGCTCAAGCTCGCGGACAACTAGTGGCGCGAGCTGCCTAGTGCACGGTATTGCGGTTGTCCCAGAACACCACATTGCCCGCGCTCCAGGGATGATTGATGATGTGTTCCGGCTTCGCAATGTGTCCGAACAGTGCATGGAGGATCGCTCCCTCCTTCTCGTGGCCCTGTGTTGGAGGCAACCTGCTGGTCAGTCGCCTTCATCGGTGTCCTCCAGAAGGTGGCGAACTGCACCCCGCGACACCAAGAGAGCTACGACCAACACCGTCACGGAAACGAAGTTCCCGAGGCTCACGGCGTCGCCGAAGACGAGATCGACCAGCTCGAGAACGACGATCTTGCTACCAGCCGCGGCGACCCACAAGATTGCCGCGGCCGCCCACCGTCCGGACCGCGTAGTCGCCGCACGGAGCCGGATGAGGATCTTGCTTTTGAGGAAGATCACGGCTTCGAGGGCGACTTTCAGCATCACTGCGGTCAGAAGCGAGAATGTGAAGGTCTCGCTGATCACCGACGGGACGTACTGGACAGCAAGGTTGAGTACGACCACGTAGACGAAAGCGTCCATCACGTCCGCTGGGCGTTGACGACACCAACTTCTGGCTCGTCCCAGCGCTGTTCGCCCGCTGCGCGCAGTCACGGGAGCATCCTTGCCTAACGGACCGGACTATGAGCGGTTCAACTCAGGCGCGGAAGGCGACACCTGCGGGGCGTCCAATCAGGAGACTGGGCCACGCACGCAATATCGGGCATTGTGAGACGCGGGTCGGCCCGTGATGGAACGCTCGTCGCTCGGTTGGGGCCTTCTC
>CAFBPU010000051.1_pt1 | contig 19510 bp, 18 predicted proteins | sample 7269791 | NCBI WGS metagenome assembly CAFBPU01 (sample SAMEA6814154, study PRJEB35770) | freshwater metagenome | biome: Freshwater; feature: Freshwater reservoir; material: water | place: Czech Republic | collected 2017-06-27 | depth 30m m
ACACCTCGAGGCACTCGAGGCCGAGGGTGTGAGGGTGCGCCCGGGTCCCGGTGCCCTCGTGCATGCTCAGGACAAGATCGTGATGCGCGAGGCCCTCTCGGCGGCAGGTGTGCCGTGCCCGCGGTGGGCGGTCGTGTCGCATGTCGCCGACGTGGCGGAGTTTGCTGCCCTCGCCGGATGGCCGGTGGTGCTCAAGGCCTCGCGTGGTGGATACGACGGCCGTGGCGTCTGGGTGCTCGAGGACATCTCCGCCGTGGCAGCCGTGTTGGAGGTAACGCCGCTTCCTTCCGGCGCCCGATGGCTTGCCGAGGAGTGTGTCGACTTCGTACAGGAACTGTGTGCTCAGGTGGCGCGGAGTCCGCATGGCCAGGCGGTGGCCTACCCCGTCGTGCGAACCGTTCAGACCGGCGGTATCTGTACCGAGGTGGTGTCCCCCGCTCCCGGGCTGTCAGGTGCTGAAGCGGTTGCGGCGCAACAGATCGCGCTCACCGTGGCAGGGGCGCTGGGGGTCGTCGGCATGCTCGCGGTGGAGATGTTCGAGACCCGTGACGGACGAGTGCTTGTCAACGAACTCGCGATGCGACCGCACAACTCGGGCCACTGGTCGATCGACGGCGCGGTGACCTCGCAGTTCGAGAATCACCTCCGCGCGGTTCTCGACCTCCCGCTGGGGGATCCTTCGGCGATCGCGCCGTACTCGGTGATGGTGAATGTTCTCGGTGGCGATCACGGCGACATGTACCGCGCGTTCCTGCACTGCATGGCGCGTGACCCCGGACTCCGGATCCACATGTACGGCAAGGATGTTCGACCCGGGCGCAAGGTCGGGCACGTGACCGTCGTGGGAGATGATCTCGACAGTTTGCTCGCGCGGGCGCACCATGCGGCCGACTACCTGACAGGAGTCATCGATGAGTGACAAGGCTGACCTCGCCCCCCGTGCGCTGGTGGGAATTGTCATGGGCTCCGACTCTGACTGGCCGGTGATGTCCGCGGCCGCAGCGGCGCTCGAGGAGTTCGACATCGCCTACGAGGTGGATGTCGTCTCGGCGCACCGCATGCCTGAGGAGATGGTCGAATACGGCCGTAGTGCGGTCGACCGAGGGCTTCGAGTGATCATCGCCGGCGCGGGTGGTGCGGCCCACCTTCCCGGCATGCTGGCGTCGGTGACGCCACTGCCAGTTGTGGGTGTCCCGGTTCCCCTCGCCCACCTCGATGGTCTCGACTCATTGCTCTCGATCGTGCAGATGCCGGCAGGTGTGCCCGTAGCCACGGTCGCGGTCGGCAATGCACGGAACGCGGCCCTGCTCTCCGTCCGGATCCTCGCCGCTGGCGATGACCCGCGGGGTGTGGCCCTGCGCGAGCGCATGCGCGAATTCCAATCCGCCCTCAACGCCACCGCCACCGCCAAGGGCGCCGCCCTCAAGTCCACCCTCGCCACCCCCTAAGACCCCACCCGCCCCTTCCTTTCCGGTCAATGTGCCCTGGGCGGCGCTAGAGGCCTCTGAACTTCCCTTGATCATGTGGCTGGGAACGAGGTGAAGCCCTGCGTGTCCTGCACGTCACTGTCCGTAGGGTCCCGCCGGCGGCCTCTAAGGCCGCCCAGGGCACATTCACCAGAAATTGGGGGAGTTTGTGGGTGGGGGTGTTAGGGGGTGCCGGGGAGTCGTCGGGGCCATTCGATGGCGGGGCAGCGGTCCATGATCACGTCGAGGCCGGCTGCGCGGGCTCGACGAGCCGCAGCTTCGTCGATGACGTCGAGCTGCAGCCAGATCGCCTTGGCCCCGATTGCGATGGCCTCATCGATGACGGCGCCCGCGAGCTCGGAGTTGACGAAGATGTCGACCACATCGACCTCTCCGAGTTCGAACACGACATCGGACAGTCTCGCGTAACCGCGCTCCCCATGGACCGTCGCGGCGGACGGGTGGACGGGCACGATGCGCTTCCCCTTGGCCTGAAGCATCCTGGCAACCCCATAGGCCGCGCGCCCGGTGTTCTCCGAGAGCCCCACCACGGCCCAAACAGCCGAGTCGCGAAGGACGGCCGCGACCCGGGTGTCGTCACCGTAGAGATCAGGGTCGCGGGCCATGGTCGAAGGTTAGGCCGACAGTCGCCCGCGCATGACGACGCCACCCAGACGAGCGTGTCGAACCTGACTCGTGGTCAGCGGTTGACGTTGGGGCGACCGAGAGCGCGAACGTCCCACCCGGCCCGCACGTACGCGGCCGAATCGAGTGCATTCCTCGCGTCGAGGATTCGCTTATGCGCCACGATCTTGCCCAGATCGACCGGGTCGAGCTCGCGGTAGACCTTCCACTCGGTCAGGTGAAGGACGACGTCGGAGTCGCGGCAGGCGTCGATCGGGTCGTCGACGAAGCTCAAGGCAGGACGGCTTCGACGCGCGTTCCCGAGTGCCTTGGGGTCGTGCACGCGCACCTTGGCGCCGCGCTCGTGCAGGATTGTCGCAACGTCGAGGGCCGGGGAGTCGCGGATATCGTCGCTGTCGGGCTTGAAGGCCGCACCGAGCACGGCAATGTGGGCGCCCGTGACCGAACCGCCGAGAAGTTGGGTCGTAACCTCGACCGCGCGACGTCTCCGGCGCATATTGATGTCGTCGACATCGCGCAGGAAGTGAAGTGCTTGGTCGACCCCGAGTTCCTCCGCGCGTGCCATGAAGCCGCGCAGGTCCTTGGGCAGGCAGCCACCTCCGAAGCCGAGACCGGCTTGAAGGAACTTCCGGCCGATGCGGACGTCATGCCCGATCGCGTCGGCGAGTGCCACGACGTCGGCGCCGGTGGCCTCACACAGTTCAGCCATGGCGTTGATGAAGGAGATCTTGGTGGCGAGGAACGCGTTGGCGGCGCTCTTCACCAGCTGGGCAGTGGCGAGGTCGGTGACGACCCACGGCATTCCGTGGATCAGCACAGGCTGGTAGAGGGCGGCGAGCTCGTCGGCGTCGCCTTGGGCGTCGACGCCCACGACCAGGCGATCGGGCGTGAGCGTGTCGGTGACGGCGAAGCCCTCGCGGAGGAACTCGGGATTCCATGCGAGGCGCACGGCCGCGCCCACCGGGGAGAGCTCGGCCAGGGTGTCGCGGATGCGCTCCGCCGTCCCGACGGGAACCGTTGACTTGCCGACGACGAGGCACGGGCGAGTGAGCAGTGGTGCGAGGGTCTCGATGGCCCCGTCGACGTAGGACAGGTCCGCTGCATTCGATTCAGCGCTTTGGGGAGTGCCCACGCATAGGAAGTGAACGTCGCCGAATGCTGCCGTCTCGGCGTACGAGGTCGTGAACCGCAGTCGTCCGGTGGCCAGGGCTTCGGTGAGCAGCGATTCGAGACCGGGCTCGTAGAAAGGGGTCTCGGCCTTCTCGAGCAGGGCGATCTTGTCTGTGTCGATGTCGAAGCCCAGGACATCGTGCCCCAGAGTGGCCATCGCGGCGGCATGGACCGCCCCCAGGTAGCCACAACCGATCACAGTGATGCGGCGGGGAGCGAACTCGGCAGCAGCGATGTCGTGTGTCACGAAGTCAGCCTAGGCTTCCGAGCCGAGGATGGAGGCCACCTCCGAAGGATCGCCCACATCGTGAGCCGGATCACGGTCAGATCTGTCGAGGACGACGACAAGGAACTTTCGAGCGTTGAGCGCGAGAGGGTGCTGGAAATCAAGGGAAGCCCGACTCGAAGACCACGCAGATCTTCAAGGGCACCAACTAGGTGCAGCGAATCGTGCTTTGGGGCGGCGCAGCCCCGCGTCGGTGAGCCGGGTCACCAATTCCCGTGACGTGACCAGCACCGCACCTGCGGCGATCGCTGCTTCGTGCAGGTGAGAGGGGATGTCGTAGTGGTCGCGCTCGAAGCCGCGCCGGGGTACTCCGAGGTCCGCGGCGAAGTCATGAAGCTCGTCGTAGGACTCATCGCTGACCATGTGTCCCCACCACCGTTCCAGGTGCCACCACTCGGGTGGATCTATGAGGATCGCCATGGTGGGTCCCGTCAGGCGCAGAGGTCGTCGGCGGCAGTCCGCGGAAGTGTCGCGCTCGGACTCGGCGTCGCCGTGGGGCTCGCCGATTTCGTGGGCGTCGCGACGGTGACCTGCTGTGCGCCTGTGTAGGACGTGCCGATGGTGACCGTGATCGTCCGCCCGAGCCCCGGGACCTCGGTGAGGACCGAACCGGGCAGAGCGGCAGCCACGGTGAGCGCCGACTGGTCGAATCCTGGGTCGTACCTGATGACGGTGGTGGCCCCGATCGGCGCCGAGGCCGTCGTGGCCTTCCCGACGACGATGAAACCGACGGCAGCCAGATCGGCCGCTGCCTTGCCTCCGAGGCCGCCTGTGGTGGTGCCATTGACCACTTTGATGCGCACCGATGAGGGCGCCACCGCGACGGTGTCCGAAGGCGAAGGTGAGGGCGAGGGCGATGGCGAGGCGGACGCTGAGGGGGAGGGGGGCAGGATCGGGGTGTCGGAGTTGATCGCGTCGAACAGGACCTTGGCCTGTACTTCGTCCCAGAGAAGTACGTCGCCGATTCCAGTGATCCGCTTATTGCCGAGCAGTGGCACGGTCATGAATGCCACGCGGCTTGGGTCGAGGCCCTTGAGTTGGTCGGCCAGGGCGAGAAGTTGGTCGCGGCCCAGCCCGGCATCGGTGGTGATACTCCCGGCCACCGCCGACAAGAACCCGTCGAGCTTGAGCGGGTTGAGCAAGGTGCCGGCGCTGGTGGCCTTCTTAACGATCGAGGCGACGAACTTCTGTTGCCGCTTCATGCGGTCGAGATCGGCGGTGGGGTCGACGTAGCGAGCGCGCACGTAGGCGAGCGCTTGTGGTCCCGAGATCGTCTGTAGCCCGGCAGGCAGGTCGAGCCCGGACTTCTCGTCCTTGAGCTTCTTGACCAGGCAGACCTCGACGCCGCCGAGTGCGTCGACCATGCGGAGGAATCCGTTGAAGTTGATCTCGAGGTAATGGTTGATGGTCACGCCGGTCATCTGTTCGATGGCCTGCACCATGACCCCGGCGCCGCCCTCATAGGCGGAGTTGAGCTTGGCCCGGTGGGCGGCGTGGATCTTCCCCTTGTCGTCGGTGTATTCCGGCACCGTGGCGAGAGTGTCGCGGGGGAGCGAGACAACCGTGATGTCTCCCGCGTCCGCGCCGATGTGGACGAGCATCATGGTGTCGGTTCGCGGGGGTCCGTAGTTGGCCTGCCCGAGGTGCAGCGTGCCGGTCTCGGTGCGGCTCAGGCCGTCACGGCTGTCGCTGGCCACCACCAGGAGTGTCATGGGTGGGGTGTGCCCCTGGACGGGTGCCTCGACGACGGGGGTGAGGCCCTGGATCTCGATTCGGGTGATCTTCCCGCTGTAGCGGGAGACCCCCGCCCATGCGACGGCGCTGCTCAGGACGACAGCCACAGACACCACGCCGGCAGCGATGCGCAGCCAGCGGTGGCGCCGCCCGGTGAGACCTGCCGCAGGTGCGGGCCCGGTCGGCGGAGCAGTCATCACGAGAGAGTCCTCCAGGTTGTGGTCCGCGAGCCTGCCTAGGGTACGACGCGCGGCGCTGATTGATCGTGCCGCTACCTCACGTGAGGTGGGTCACCCCCGTCGTCGACTACCGTTCTCACGCGATGACCCAGTCACCCACGCCCGATCCCGCTCACGTTCCGGCCCCCTCGCTGGGGGTTTCCCCCGCGACCCCGGCCACCCCGGTCTCGCCAGGGGTCTCGCCAGCGGTGTCTGTGGTGATCCCGGTGCTCGACGAGGAGAGGCACCTTGCGGAGGCCGTGGCCCGGATCCTCGGGCAGCGCTACCCCGGGAGCCTCGAGGTGATGCTCGCCCTCGGGCCGAGCTCGGATCGCACCGATGAGGTCGCAGCCAGACTCGCCGCTGCTGACGCCAGAGTCCGGTTCGTCCCCAACCCCACCGGGCGCACACCTGCTGGCCTGAACGCTGCGATCGCAGCGGCATCGCACGAGATCATCGTGCGTGTCGACGGTCATGCGCTCATCCCCGAGGACTACGTGGCCATCGCTGTCGAGACTCTCGTGCGCACTGGTGCCGACAACGTCGGTGGCGTCATGGCCGCCGAGGGCGTCAGCGTTTTCGAGTGCGCAGTGGCGCGGGCGATGATCAGCCGACTCGGGGTGGGTGCTGCGTCCTTCCACACCGGTGGCCAGGAGGGGCCCGCATCGACTGTCTACCTTGGGGCGTTCCGCCGTTCCGCGCTCGAGCGCGTCGGGGGTTACGACGTCACCTTTCTCCGGGCCCAGGACTGGGAAATGAACCATCGCATCCGTGAGACGGGTGGGCTCGTATGGTTCAACCCGGCCATGCGTGTCACCTACCGTCCGCGTCCCAGCGTTGGCGCGCTGGCCCGTCAGTACTTCGGCTACGGACGCTGGCGGCGCGAGGTTATGCGCCGCCACCCTGAGACGGTCAGCCCTCGCTATCTCGCCCCGCCCATTGCGGTCGCGGGGGTCCTCAGCGGAATTCTTGCCGGCCTCGTCGGAGTCGCTGGTCCGATTTGGCTTCGCCTGGGCTGGGCAGCCCCCCTTGGCTACGGAGCGCTCATCCTCCTGGGAAGTGCCGTCGCGGGCCGCGGTCTGCGGGTCGGCCCCTGGCTCAGGCTCCCTCTGGTGTTTGCCACGATGCATGGGGCGTGGGGAGTCGGGTTCCTGACGAGCCCGCGCGGCCTGCGGAGCGGTGGCTGAGGATGCGCATCCTGATGCTGGTTGCCACGTCGGTGGTGACGGACACCCGCGTGATGCGCGAGGCGGGATCCCTTGTGGATGCTGGACATTCCGTGCACGTGATCGGCAAGGACGTGCCGCCCGAGTTCATCCCGCCCGCAGGGATCACGGTGTCGAGTGTCGGTGCCGCGAGTGTGTTCAGGCCCTCAGGGGAGCCAGCGACGCCAGCTCGTCGAATGTCCGCGCCCCGTCGACTGGCGCGATGGGCCCTTCTGCCTCAGCACCGTAATCAGGTGTTCGGTTCGTGGGCCGCCGCCGCCATCGTCGAGGCCCGCCACCGAGAGTTCGACGTCGTCCATGCCCATGACTTCACCGCTCTCGAAGCCGGTGCCGCTCTGGCGGTGGAGCGCGGCGTCCCCTACGTCTACGACTCGCATGAGTTCTGGCTCGGTCAGCAGCGCCAGTATCGGCCTACGCCGTGGCAGGACCGGCGTGAGCGTCGGGTTGAGGGCCGGCTCGGCGGCTCGGCTGCTGCCGTGATCACGGTGGGCGAGGGCGTGGCTGATGCACTGCGCGCGGCGTACGGGTGGTCGCATGTTGTGGTGGTGCGCAACTCCTTCCCGGTGCGCGCCGCCGGCGGCCCCGCCCTGCCGGAGGCGCCGTCGGGCCTTGTGTTCGCCGGACGAGTTGACGCTCATCGTGAGCTCGAGACGGTGCTCGAGGCTGCCGCCGATCTGCCGGACTTCCCCGTGACGATGGTGGGCCCGGTCGACGAGGTGTGGGTGGGCCAGAACGCCCACCGCATCGAGGCGACCGGCACGACTCTCATGCCAGCCGTGTCGATCGCGGAGGTTACTGATCTCTTGCGTCGCACGGGGTTGAGCCTGGTCACCCTCTCGGCCACCTCCGAGAACCACATGCTTGCCATGCCCAACAAGCTCTTCCACGCCGTGCACGCCGGCGTCCCTGTGATCGCCACGGAGAATCCCGCCATCGCCGCGATCGTGCGCCAGTTCGGCATTGGTGAGGTCTATCGCGCCGGTGACGCTGCAGGTCTTGCTGCCGCAGTTCGCCGGGCGGTGGAGCGCTACCCCGAGCTCGTCGCATCCGTCGCGGCTGCGGCGGAGGAGCTCTCCTGGAACGCGGACGCGCAGCGGCTCCGCTCGGTCTACGAGCGGATCTGAGGGTGTGCGTGCCTCAGCGACGTCGCCCAGGGCGAGAGTCCTGCCACGCGGCGCGCGGCGTCCGTGGAGCATGCCCGGCGTAGGGCGGTAGGCTCTCCAGGTGAAGTGGACGCGCCAGTCGACGCGTCCCGGGTGCGATCCCTCGTGAGGTCTCAGGTGTCGAACGCTGCCGTCCTCAAGGACGACTACCTCGGCGAATACCACGTCTACGAGCCTCACCGAGCGGGTCTACCCCCGATCCGCCCCTATTTCCGTGAGTTGTGGCGCCGTCGCGCGTTCGCCGTCGAGCTTGCGAAGTCGACGATCAGGTCGACTCATCACGACACCGTGTTCGGCGTCCTCTGGAACGTGATCAACCCGCTACTTCTCGCCGGGGTCTATTACCTGCTCGTCGCGATTATTTCTCAGGCCACCCAGCCGTCGGACTATTTCGCCCACTTGCTCGCTGGGCTCTTCGCCTTCTACTTCGTGGCGGGCTGCATGTCCGGGGGGTCGGCTTCGGTCACCTCGGCTGGCCGAATGATCATGAACACCGCGTTCCCGCGGATGCTCCTGCCGCTGTCGGCGGTCTACATTGCGTTCCGCAAGTTCCTACCGACGATGCTGGTCTACCTAGCGGTGGCGCTGATCACCCATGTGGGGGTGAGCACCACCGCGCTGCTGGCCATCCCGATGTTCATGCTGCTGATGGTGTTCGGCACAGGCATGGGGCTGCTGCTGGCGACGGCGCAGGTCTACTTCCGCGACACCGCGAGTTTCCTGCCCTACGTCACCCGTATTTGGCTCTACGTCTCGCCGGTGTTGTTCTACCCGGATGCGAAGTTCATCGAGAAGATCGGCCCGCTGATCCATCTCAATCCGCTCTACAGCCTGCTCGGTGGCTGGGGTGACCTCCTCGTGAGGGGCGACCTCATCCCCGCATGGATGTGGATCGAGGCCGCACTGTGGTCCTTCGGCACGCTCGCCCTGGGCGCCGTCGTCTTCATGTCGAGGGAGCGCGACTTTGCCGTCCGACTCTGACAAGCCCGTGGGGCCCGTCATCAGCGTGCAGGATGTCTGCATCACCTATCGAACGACGTTCGAGAAGTCGCCGACGCTCAAGGACGCCGTGCTCCGGCTCGGCCGACGCGAGCGCAGCGTTCGCGAGGTCGAAGCCGTCAAGAACGTCTCCTTCGACGTCCCCCAAGGTTCAGTGCTCGGCATCATCGGCAGCAATGGGGCAGGCAAGTCCACCTTGGTTCGCGCCATCGCGGGGATCCTTCCGCCGACGACCGGGCGCATCGTCGTGCGCGGCAAGGTGAGCACGCTGCTTGCACTCGGAGTCGGTTTCAACGCTGCGATCTCTGGACGTGAGAACGTCTTGCTCGGAGGCCTCGCGGCGGGCTACTCCCGAGCCGAGATCGCCGACAAGTACGAGGAGATCGCGGGATTCGCCGAGCTCGGCGACTTCATGGACCTCCCGATGCGCACCTACTCCTCCGGCATGTTCAGCCGGCTCGCCTTCGCGGTGGCCGTGCACATGGAGCCCGACATCTTGCTCGTCGACGAAGCACTGTCGGCGGGCGATGCGAAGTTCAAGGAGAAGGCCGCCGCGAAGATGGCCGAGCTCGTGGGGCAGGCCCGCACCATGATCCTGGTCAGTCACGCGCTGGGCACCGTGCGCGACATGTGCAACGACGCGATCTGGATGAATAAGGGGCGGCTCATGATCCGCAGCGAGCCCCAGCATGTGATCAACGAGTACACGCGGTTCGTCAACGTTGGTGAGTCCGCGTACACCCTCGAGGACGTCTGACCCACGTGTCGCGACCCACATACGACGTCAGTGTGGTCACGACGGTGCGCGATGTCGCTGACGCGAGACTCCACCGCATAGTCGGCGCGCTCGCGGATGTCGGGCTCACGGTCGAGGTCCTCGGTTTCGGAACTGCGGAGGGCGCTCCGCCGCAGGCCTCCGCCGTCAGGATCGCACCGCGTCGCGGGGCTGCCGGGCGGATCGCGAGTTCACTCGCGAGTCCGTGGCGCGCTCGCGGACGCGTTGTGCTCGTCCTGGATCCCGACGCCGTGCCCAGCGCGTGGGTTCGCCGCCTCGCTGGCCACCCACTGGTGGTCGACCTCTCGGAGGACTACGCGGCGCTGCTGAACGACCGCGCGTGGGCGCGCGGCCTCGTCGGTGCACTCTCGCGCTGGGGTGCCCGCGCCTCGACCGCGCTCGCGGGCCGCGCTGATCTCACGGTCGTCGCCGACACGCACGTTCCTCCGATGGCGGCGCGCAACCGAGTAGTCCTTCGCAATCTCCCTTATGGCGACTACCTGCCGCCTCCGACGGCGCCTGATCCCGAGCCCCGGGCCCTCTACATCGGCGACCTCCGGATCTCGCGCGGGCTGTTCGACATGATCGAGGCCGTCGCCGCTGCGCCGGGGTGGACCCTCGACCTTGTTGGCCCGGTCTCGAGCACTGAGGAGTCCGCGCTCACCTCGCGGTTGGCCTGCGATGACGTCCGCGGACGCGTGCGCCTACATGGACGGCGTCCGCCTCGCGAGGCATGGGAACTCGCCCGCGGAGCATGGGTCGGCTTCTCTCTGCTGCACGACACGCCCGCCTTCCGCGATGCCATGCCCTCCAAGGTATTCGAGTACCTCACGGCGGGCCTCGCGGTCGTGGCATCGCCACTCCCACGCCAGGCCGAACTCCTGACGGCGTCGGCCGCCGGGACGGTCGTCGACGGTCCCGATGCCGCGACCGCCGCGCTTCGGGCCTATGTCGCAGAGCCAGCGCTGCTCGAGATGCAGCGAGCAGCGGCCCGCGAGTGGGCCCCGGTGGAGGACGAGGAGTATTCACGCTTCGCGGGCGCGGTGATGGCGCTGGCCCGCACGCGTGGCCGTTGACCCGCGACTTCGTAGGCCGCAACGGCCGGATCACCGGCAGAGGGCCGCTCCGGGATGATCGTCGGAGAGACCCACGCCACGCGCAACGGTGCGGGGCCAACGGATCTCGGCCGGTAGAGTGGCTCCTGCCGAGCCGGTTCTGACCCTGGCTCATGACAGCATTCCGAGGAGTCCCGTGCCCGCGCGCATCGTGCCCAGCGCCGACGTCGACGACAGGGCAATCCTCGGCGAGGGCTCCTCGGTCTGGCATCTTGCCCAGGTCCGCGAAGGTGCCGTGCTCGGTGAGAACGTCGTGGTGGGTCGCGGTGCCTATGTCGGCACTGGCGTCACCGTCGGCGCCAATTCCAAGATCCAGAACTATGCGCTGGTATACGAGCCCGCGGTTCTCGAAGCTGGCGTGTTCATCGGGCCGGCGGTGGTGCTCACCAATGATCACTTCCCGCGCGCGGTGAACCCGGACGGTACCCAAAAGTCAGGCCACGACTGGGTTCCGGTCGGAGTCACCGTCCGCGAGGGTGCGTCCATCGGTGCGCGCAGTGTGTGTGTGGCGCCGGTAGTCATCGGGCGTTGGGCCCTAGTCGCGGCCGGGTCGGTCGTCACCCGCGATGTCCCCGATTTCGCCCTCGTCGCAGGTGTGCCGGCCAAGCGGATTCGCTGGGTGGGCCGCGCAGGCGTGCCGCTCGAGCTCTCGGATGACGGTCAGTGGCTCTGCCCTCAGACTGGCACTCGCTACGTCCAGAACGACGAGACCCTCACGGAGGTCCAGGCATGATCCCCGCTGCCAAGCCGATCATCGGCGACGAGGAACGCGCTGCGGTCGACCGCGTCCTGCGCTCCGGGATGATTGCCGGAGGCCCTGAGGTAGCGGCGTTCGAGACCGAGTTCGGTGCCCAGGTCGCTGGCGGTTGGACATGTGTGGCCGTCAACTCGGGAACCGCGGGCTCCCACCTCGGTTTGCTCGCCGCGGGTGTCGGGCCGGGTGACGAGGTGATCGTTCCCTCATTCACCTTCGCGGCCACGGCCAACTCGGTGGCACTCACCGGCGCGACGCCCGTGTTCGCCGACATCGAGCCGCACTACTTCTGCCTCGACCCCGCGGCCGTCGAGGCCGCAATCACGCCTCGAACCAAGGGCATCATGCCCGTGCATCTCTACGGCCACCCGGCCAATATGACGGCCTTGCGCGCGATCGCCGACAAGCATGGGCTCGCGATCTACGAGGATGCCGCGCAGGCGCACTCGTCGGCCTGGCAGGGGCAGCCCGTCGGGACGTTCGGCGAGTTCGCGATGTTCTCGCTCTACCCGACGAAGAACATGACCTCCGGTGAGGGTGGAATGGTGTCGTGTGTCGACGAGGCGTTTGCTCGTCGAGTCCGGCTGCTGCGCAACCAGGGCATGGAAAAGCGCTACGAGAACGAGGTCGTCGGCTTCAATGCGCGGATGACCGACGTGCACGCGGCGATCGGCCGCGTGCAACTCGGCAAGCTTGCCGGTTGGACCAAACAGCGCCAGGACAACGGCGCATTCCTCGACGCCAACCTGCGCGGCGTCGTGGTGCCTCCGGTCGCCCCGGGTGCCACGCACGTCTACCACCAGTACACGATCCGCGTCGTCGACCAGGATCGCGACGCGTTCGCCGCTGCGCTCACCGAGCGCGGGGTCGGCAACGGCGTCTACTACCCGATCCCCAATCACAGACTTCCATCATTCGGGCTTACTCTCGATCTTCCTGAGACCGAACTTGCTGCGCGACAGGCACTCTCGCTGCCGGTTCACCCCTCGCTCTCCCAGCAGGATCTCGAGACGATCGTGTCCGTGGTCAACGACGTTGCGGCTGCGGGCGCCTGATGACCTTGCGCGCGGGCCTGCTCGGCCTCGGCATGATGGGGCGTCACCACGCTCGGGTGCTGGGTTCGCTCGATGGCGTCGAGCTCGTTGCGGTTGCCGACCCGGCGGGTGACGCCCATGGTGTCGCGGGCGGTCGCCCCGTCGTCAGCAGCGTCGACGAGCTGATCAAGTTGGGCATCGACTACTGCATGGTCGCCGTGCCCACGGCCTATCACGAAGCTGCCGGCCTGGCCTTGGCCGAGGCCGGTGTGCACGCCATGGTCGAGAAGCCGCTGGCCCCCGATGTCGCGTCGGCCACGCGTCTTGCGGAAGCGTTCGAGTCACGCGGTCTCGTGGGCGCCGTAGGCCACATCGAGCGTTACAACCCCGCGCTGCAGGAAGCGCGCCGCCGTCTGGCGGCCGGGGATCTTGGTGCTGTGTACCAGATCGCGACCCGTCGGCAGGGTCCGTTCCCTGCGCGCATCGCGGACGTCGGGGTCGTCAAGGACCTCGCCACGCATGACATCGACCTCACCGCCTGGGTCGCTGGACAGCCGTTCGTCTCGGTTTCCGCCCAGGTGGCGCACAGGTCTGGACGTGAGCACGAGGATCTCGTCGCGATTGTCGGGCAGCTCGCTGATGGCACCGTCACCAGCCACCTCGTGAACTGGCTCTCACCGCTCAAGGAGCGCGTCACGATCATCACGGGTGAGCGGGGTGCGTTCGTCGCCGACACCCTCACCGCTGATCTCACCTTCTACGCCAATGGCACCGTGGCCACCGAGTGGGACGCCATCGCGGAGTTCCGAGGTGTGTCCGAGGGCGACGTCATCCGCTACGCGATCGCCAAGCCGGAACCGCTGCGCACCGAGCACGAGCAGTTCCGCGATGCCGTGCTCGGAAAGGCCGCCGACATTGTCACGATGCGCCAGGGGCTCGCCACTGTCGCTGTGGCCGAGGCGGCGATCCGTTCTGCCGCAGAGGGAATCACGATTTCCGTATCAGGTCTCGGAGTCGACTAGGTGGCTGAGACGGCATTGGCGCCGGTGGCTGCACCCGATACTCTGGGGCGCTCATCGTTTATCGCCTGGCTCCGGGTCCTGGCGATCGCGGGTGTCGTCCTGATTCACGTGTCCGGCTCGGTGACCCTGCGGCAGGACCTGAGCGGCACACCGGTCTTCATCCTGGCAACGGTGATGAACGGCGCCACGCGCTTCTGCGTGCCGCTCTTTGTTCTCGTGAGCGGTTCGCTGTTGCTGCGGCCGTCGGCCATGAAGGCTGGCATGGGGGCGTTCTACCGTAAACGCCTCACACGGCTCGTGCCCGCGCTCGTGGTGTGGCACCTGGTGTATCTCGCCTTCCGCGAGTTCGTGCGCGGTCAGCACATCACGGCCGGCCATGTCGCCACTGAGCTGCTCAGCGGGAAGGTGTACACGGCCCTTTACTTCTTCTGGCTCATCCTCGGGCTCTATCTTGTGGCCCCACTGCTCTGGAATGCCATGCGCGACTTCAGTTCTCGGCAGCGACTTATTCTCGGACTCATTCTCGTCGCGCTGACCTGCACATGGCAGAGCACTCTCGGAATCTTTGCTTGGCAGGCCATCGCCGGTGGATCGGGCGCACAGACGATCTGGACGCTGTGGATCCCCTATGTCGGCTACTTCGTCCTGGGGGGCGCGTTGCGCGACCTCACGCCGTCGTTGCGGACCGGATTGATGGGCCTGGGGTTGGCCGCTCTGGGGATGTGTGTCACTACCTGGCAGGCCTACGGCGGTGCCCCCACGGCCTTGAAGATCTTCACCCCGCCCAGTTACTGGGGTTGGCTCGTGGCGATGGTGACGGTGGGGCTCTGGCTCGCGGCCGCGTGGTTCTGGCGGTCAGGCACGTGGGCATCCCGCGGGCTGGTGGGGCGTCTTGGTGAGTTGCTGGGCTCGCTCACTCTTGGCGTTTTCGCCGTGCACCTGATCGTGCTGTACTTCGTCGAACAGACGATCGCCCGCGGCCTTGCAACGGGCAGCATCCATGTGCGAGGGCTTCTCGCGGTGTCAGGGATCGTGCTGGTGGGGGCGTGGGCGATCGCGTGGGCAATGTCGCGAGTGCCGTGGCTGCGCCGGATCGTCTGATCCCGAAGGAATTCGGCTGGTTCGACAGTGGGCAGCGCGTGGGTGAGGATACGGGGTTGTCCGCATTCGTCGTGTTAGCGTCGGAAAGTTCAGATCCCTCTGACAGGCCCCGCAGCGGGATGTTGGATCGACTCGCCTTCAACAGCTTGGACCACACGAATGTCTGACGCGACGCCACCGGCGATCCGACGTCCTCGTGTGGTGCTGTTTCGGTCAACACCCATCGCTCTGGACAGCAGGGCGAAGAAGTGGGCGTTGTCGCTGGCTCGGCTCGGTTGGGATGTCGTTGTCCTCAACCCCGTGCCGACGGGCTCCGCTCAACCCGGAGAGGCGTGGATCGGACCAGTCCGAGTCGTCACGGTCGAGGTCGGCCGCGAGCACCGGAACCATTTGAACCACAAGAGGAGAAGTCGCAGGGCTGTTCGCTTTCGGATCTTCACACGGCTTACGTCTGCGGAAGCGAATGCCCTGATCACCGGGTGGCGCGAGACCTCATCGAGTAAGCAGTCCAGGGTCGAGAGGCGTCTACCCGTCCCGCTCGCCCGGGCGTGCGTGCGCTGGCGCAGGCTGCGAGCCCGAGTGACGTGGGAGCGCGTGCAGTGGCTCCGGCGACGCGCGCGGGCCCAGCAGCGATTGAACGCTCGGGTGGACCGCGGCTGGGTCACGTGGACGCGTTGGATCGCCGGTAAGACATGGTTTGTCACCGTCGAGGGGCGGTTACCGGAGGTTCGTGACCTCACTGATGCCTTTGGCCCGTTACTTCTCGAACTGGCGCCTGATGTCTTGCACGCCCACCATCCGCTTGTTCTTCCGGTGGCGGTGGAGGTGCGTGATTCGATGGCCAAGCTTGGCCGGCGGCCGGGCCTTCTTTATGACTCCCGGGAGTTCTTCGCTGGGTTGCCCGAGGGTGTGGTGACCGACAAGCGGGCACACCACGCGTTGCTGCGGGTGGAGGCTGGTGCGATCGCGAGCGTGGACGACGTTGTCACCGTGTCACCTCCGATCGCCGAGGCCCTTCGCTCTCGATACTCCCTCAAGAGGCAACCGGCGGTGGTGCTGAATCTTCCAGTGGGTCGCGCGCTCGTGCCCGGTGACGGTCGATTGCGAGAATGGATCGGAGTCGGTCCTGATGATCCATTGATCATCTACAGCGGTGGTATGAGTGTGGCTCGTGGTCTTGAGTCACTCATGGTCGCGATGACGCACTTGCCCGATGTGCACCTCGCGCTCGTCACGGTGCCCTTCCCGCACTGGATGACTCATGGGCTTCTTGAGCTTGCCGGCACGGCGGCCTCGCGAATTCATCCCTTGCCCCCGGTGTCGCAGGAAGACCTCTTGGGGGTCTTGTCAGGAGCCGACATCGGAGTGCACCCCATGCCTGGTGGCTCGCCCAATCACGACATGGCATTGCCCAACAAGTTGTTCGAGTACCTGCATGCGGGTCTTACTTTGTGCGTCAGTGACGCGCGCCTCCTCTCGGGTTTTGTGCGTGATCACGCATTGGGCAGCGTTTTCCGCGCCGGTGACCCTGTCGACCTCGCACGTGCCATCACGGAGGCCTTCGCGCACCGAGCCGTGTCCCAGCCCTCACCTGAGTCACTCGTGCGTGAATTCTCATGGCAGGCGCAGGAGCCCCTCATCGCCGGGATCTACGAGCGCTGGTCCGGAGCGGTCGACCTCGAGGAGCGCGGGCGGGCGCTCGCGGAGCCCTTCCCGAACCTCGACGTTGTCTTGTCGGACGCCGTGGATGACGCTCGGGCTAGCGAACGTGCAGCGACCTCGGTTTGGTCCTAGGGGAAGCTACCGACCAGCAGCGTGTTTCCGGCCAGGCCCCACCATCGGGCTGCGGATAGGCGATTCTCTCAATGCCACTGCGTCAGCGTCGGGGCGATCCGGTCGGCAGCGTGCCCGTCGCCATAGGGCTGTGACTGAGCCGATTGGGGCTTGTCGCGTACTGCCATGGCGCGCACGCGTGAGAGGTCGGGATCGAGCACGTTCCACCCATCGACAAGCGTCTCGACCCACTCCGTCTCGGTGCGCAATGTCGTGCACGGAACCCCGAGGAGGTAGGCCTCCTTCTGCAGCCCGCCGGAGTCGGTCACCACACCGCGTGAGCGCAACACGGCGGCGACCATCTCTGGGTAGGGCAGCGGCTCCGCGCGGATCAGGCCCGGGCGGTCGAGGCTGATACCAAACTCGGCGCAGCGCGCCACCAGGCGTGGGTGGGCCAGTAGCAGCACGGGGAGTGAGAGGTCGGCGAGTGAATCGATGATGGCAGCGAGCAGGTCAGGATCGTCGGTGTTGTCGGCCCGGTGGATCGTGCTGACGAGATAGCCAGAGCCAGCGTCGACACCCGGCGGCAGCGCGAGTTCACTGGCGAGCACTGCATCGCGAACTCGGAAGCACACGTCCGTCATGACGTCTCCGAGCAGAACCGTACGGTCCGCGAGCCCCTCTGCCGCAAGGTGTGTGACGGCCACCTCGGTGGGGGCTAGCAACAAGTCGGCCGCGTGGTCGGTCAGCACGCGATTGTGCTCCTCGGGCATGCGACGGTTGAACGAGCGCAGGCCGGCCTCAAGATGCGCGACGGGAATGTGCAGTTTCACCGCGGCGACCGCTCCAGCGAGTGTGGAGTTGGTGTCGCCGTAGACGAGCACCCAGTCGGGCCTGTGCTCGTCGAGGACGGCGTCGAGTGCCGAGAGCATCGAGCCTGTCTGAACTCCGTGGCTTCCGGACCCGACGCCAAGGTGGACGTCGGGTGCGGGGATCGAGAGGTCGGCGAAGAAGACGTCGGACATCCGGGCGTCGTAGTGCTGCCCGGTGTGCACGATGACGTGATCGATCCCGGCGCGACCGAAGGACTCGGCGACCGGGGCCAGCTTCACGAATTGCGGGCGGGCGCCGACGATCGACAGGACGCGCATGACTTCTCCTTCGACTCTGACAGGGGCGAGTCGAGCCTAGACGTCGTGTGCTGTGCCCGCGCCTGCGCCTGCCGGGCACTCCCGCCCACGCCCGGTAGCATGACGGTGCCCGCTGTCCCCGACCCCAAGGCATTCTTGTGAACATCACGGTGGTGGCCCTCGGCAAGATCGGCCTCCCGCTCGCAGTCCAATTCGCTTCCCTCGGCCACAACGTTCTCGGCGCCGACGTGAACTCCACCACTGTCGACCAGGTCAACTCCGGAATCGAGCCATTCCCCGGCGAGGCTTACCTGGCTGAGAAGCTCGGTGAGGTGGTGTCGGCGGGGCTCCTGCGGGCCACCACCGATACCGCCGCTGCGGTGGCGGCGAGCGAGGCCGTCGTGGTGGTTGTTCCCCTGTTCGTCGACGCTGATGGTGTCCCGGACTTCGGCTGGATGGACGCGGCCACGCGCGACATCGCCCGCGGACTCAAGCCGGGAACCCTCGTGTCGTACGAGACCACCCTGCCCGTCGGCACGACCCGCAATCGCTTCCTGTCGATGCTCGAAGCCGGCTCTGACCTCGTTGCGGGTCGCGACTTCTTCCTCGCCTTCTCGCCCGAGCGCGTGTTCACAGGCCGCGTCTTCGCTGATCTTCGCAAGTACCCCAAGCTCGTCGGCGGCATCGACGACGAAAGCGCCAAGCGCGCGGTTGCCTTCTACGAAGCGGTGCTCGAGTTCGATGAGCGACCCGACCTCGACCGCCCCAATGGGGTCTGGGATCTGGGAAGCGCTGAGGCTTCCGAGCTCGCCAAACTCGCGGAGACCACATACCGCGACGTGAACATCGGCCTGGCCAATCAGTTCGCGCGATTCGCCGCCGATAACGGCATCGACGTGTTCGCGGTCATCGCCGCAAGTAACAGCCAGCCGTTCAGCCACATCCACCTGCCGGGAATCGCGGTGGGTGGGCACTGCATCCCGATCTACCCGCGGATGTACCTCTGGAACGACCCCTCTGCCACGGTGGTGCGTGCGGCACGTGAGGCCAATGCGGCGATGCCGGAGTACGCCGTGGGTGTGCTCGAAGGCGTGTATGGCGACCTGTCTGGTGCCACTGTCGTGGTGCTTGGCGCTGCCTATCGCGGAGGTGTGAAAGAGACCGCATTCTCTGGTGTCTTTCCCACCGTGGCTGCCCTTGAGTCGCGCGGAGCGATCGTGCTCGTCCACGATCCGATGTACACCGACGACGAACTGGCTGCCCTCGGACTCACTGCGTACCACCTCGGCGAGCAGGCCGATGCGGTGGTCGTTCAGGCAGACCACGCGGAGTACCGCGCCCTGGCGGCCACGGACATCCCGGGAGCGCGGGTTCTCCTCGACGGTCGCCGGGTGACCGATCCGGCCCGCTGGGTCGGCGTGGTGCGTCGTGAGCTTGGAGTCGGCTGACGATGCACATCCTCTATGTGGCGTGGGGATTCCCGCCGCACAGGGGCCCGGGGACGTACCGAGCTCTCGCTTCCGTGAACCACCTCGTCGCACAGGGCCACGACGTTACGGTGCTCACCGCCGGCCTTGACTATTTCCGGTTTGTGGCGGGGTCGGATGAGTCACTCCTGCAGCGCATCGATCCACGGGTGCGTGTCGTCCGGATCCCTTTCGCGCCGGTGCACCGCGAGCCTGTGATCAACCGCTGGCCGCAGCGGCGAGCGGAGTATCCACGTCTGTGGCGCGACGACACCATCGTGCGAGAGCGCAAGATCTTCCCGGAGAATCAGTACGCCTCGTGGCGTCCCCGGGTCGAGGCAGCTGCCTATCGACTTCAGCGTGAGCGGCCCGTCGATCTCGTCATCGCGACGGGCAATCCGTACGTCGACTTCGTGGTGCCGATGATGATGAG
>CAFBPU010000052.1_pt1 | contig 19470 bp, 14 predicted proteins | sample 7269791 | NCBI WGS metagenome assembly CAFBPU01 (sample SAMEA6814154, study PRJEB35770) | freshwater metagenome | biome: Freshwater; feature: Freshwater reservoir; material: water | place: Czech Republic | collected 2017-06-27 | depth 30m m
CCGGTGGACGGTGGGCGACGAACCAGATCTACGTAACGACGCTGGGTCAAACCTCACCAGGGCAGTGGTCCTACCTGCGATCTGACGGCAGTACTGCTCCCATCAACCATCTCGGCGCATTCGCGACCGATCACCTCACCAAGAACGGACAGTCCTACCCGAACATGTCGATCCGCCTCGACCAAGCGCAAGGCCTGACTCTCCCCGCGCGCTTCGAGGGTGCTCGGATGTATGTGTCGCTAGGCGCTCCGTTGTACATCCCGATCTCGGCAGATGATCGGGGCTGGGGAGGGCCTAACGTCAACAACCCCAGCGACCCCAACGTCGATGTGTACTTCGACTGGTACGAGTTCACGTCCAACTCCGGGGTCTACAACTATGGCGGCAACACCACACAGGTCGACCAGTTCGGATTCCCGATCACGGTAAGGCTTCAGCAGAATGGGAGCGGCTATGACCGCACCTACGGGATCACGGCCACTCGCGCTCAGGTTTACTCGCAGTACGCCGCTGCGGTCGGCACGGCCTTCGCGCCTCTGGCGACGCCGTACCGCATCATGGCTCCGCGCACCTCGCCCGCCTTCGGCCCAGGAGGCGCACAGGCCAGCTACCTGGCCGCGGTCATCGACCAGACATGGGCCTACTACGCCGCCCACCAGTTCAGCCTGACCCGTCTCGGTCAGACTTTCAGTGGCACGGTCGTCGGCAGTCAGCTGCAGTTCGCGAAGGGTGGTGTGGGCGGCTATGTGCTGAACAAGCCCACCACCACGGACGCGCTGCAGTGTTCTGGGGCTCTGGCCTCAGGTGGCATGAAACCTGTTGAGCTCGAGCTCGGTGCGGAGTTCTGCGCCGCGCTCAACCGTGGTGTGTCACTCAACACCGCTGACTGGTACAGACCGACCGCGTATTACCCATCGGGCACAGCGAAGAACGACTATGCCGGCTTCTTCCACTCGATCAGCCTGAGCGGACGTTCCTACGGATTCGCCTATGACGACATCAACGACCAGAGCTCGGTTCAGATCCTGCCTAACAGCACTGCGCCGACTCAGGTCACGATCGGAATCGGCTGGTAGACCCGTCGGCAGGAGCGGGCTGTCGCGGCCAACGCCGCGGCGGCCCGCGCCTTGGGCGTTAACCCGCACTCGCGGTCGTGGAATTGCCCCGAGCGTGATTGCCTCGTTGACCTATGAGGATTCACCCTCACCCGCAGGCTGCCTGTCATGTCGACAGCCTTGCTGTTGAGGACGTCCGTCGATCTGGGGTTTCCGAGGCAGAGCCGGCGGCGCTTCGCGAAGACAACAAGCGGGTTCGCTTGCAGGAGCGCGAGAACGAGGTTCTGCGTCGGACGGCGGCGTATCGGGACGACGCACATCGGACTTGCCCGGCGTCGGACGTTCATGGCGATGAGTCCGAGTCCGGCTATCTCCTCATTGCCCGACCGGTGTGACCTAATCAAGCACCGCGTGCCCGAACGGCCCAATCTCCGACACCAACGTTGACCCCTGTGCCGGCCAGGTCGGCGGGCCCTAAGCCACACCCGCGCGACACCGAGCCCGGCTCGCGCCGCCGACCACGACTCCCACGAGCACCACCGTTGTCCCAGCCTGAGTGCTTCCCAAGGCCGTTCAACGCGGTCGGGCGGGGCAGCGATGAGTTCGGTGGGGGCAGCCCGTAGGCGCGTCGCACGTGACCGAGCCACGAGGAATCGATTCGGGGTTGGGGCTTGTCTTGTAGCCGATGGAAGAAGTCCACATCCCGTGGTGTTCTGGGTGGGCAGCGTCCATGACCTGCCGCCACGGCTGGCGAGCCCGCCGGAACACCGAGGCGTCAGCGGCTGAGCAGCCGCGAATCTGGCACGAAGCGTGTCGTCATGCGTGTCGCCACGGTCGAGTACATCGCGCCCTGGAACTCCGAGTCGGTAACCTCGAACTCCGACCAGTGCGTGAGCAAAGAACTCAGGACTTCCTGCTGTTCCAAGAGCGTGATCATGCGCCCGAGGCACATATGGATTCCCGTGCCGAAGTTGAGCGGGGTCTTCCCCGCAGCGCGTGTCACGTCGAGACGACTCGGGTCGGCGAAGGCCAGCGGGTCGCGATTGGCCGAGAAGACCAAGGGCCAGATCGCATCGTCCGGTGTGAGGTTGATACCTCGATAGACCGTGTCCTGCAATGGCGATCTCGAGAGAGTCCAGACACCCGGCTTGAACCGGATCAGCTCCATCACCGCGGTGGGCACGAGCTCGGGGTTCTGCCTGAGCACCTGCCACTGCGAGGGGTTGTCCGACAGCGCCGCGAGGTTCAGGCACAGTTGGGCATCCGTGGTGTCGGTGCTCCCGATCAGCACAGTGACCACCAAGTGGAAGATGTCGTCCTCGTCGACCTCGCCTGCCTTCTCGGCGATGAGCATGTGCGACACGAGGTCGTCACCCGGCCGGGCGCGACGATCCTTGATCACCTGACGCATCCGAAGCTCGGCCTCGATCGCGGCCTTCTCGATGATCTCGGCGAAGCCCGGCTGCGGTGGCTGCGCGTGCTTCATGATGTCTTCGGCGAGCTGAGCGTAGATCGGCGCCATCTCCAATGGCTCGCCGATCAGCTTGCAGAAGACGACCGACGGCAGCTGGCGACCAATGGCCGCCTGGAAGTCGAACTCCTCGCCGTCGAGTCCTTCCTGGACCCACTTGTCGACCCACGCGCGAACGTCCGAGCGCAACTTCTCGGCACCGCGCAACGTGAAGAAAGTCATGCACGCCTTGCGCATCCGAGCGTGCTCGTCGCCCTCGATGTTGACCATGATGTTGCAGATCATGTCGAAGGCTGGGCCCGGGGCCATCCCCATGCTGGCGAGCCGCCGATGCATACCGATGTTGTAGCCCTGGTCTTTGATCAGCGCGGATGAGAGGTCATAGGTGAACAGCTCGATGCCGCGCTGGCTTCGCGCCATCCCGAGGCCCTCGCGCAAGTGGGCGGTACTGGCGTCGGCGCGCTCCACGCCATGGTGGAAGTCGGGCGAGTCGAGATCGATCTCCGGCAGGTCGGACATCTCCATGTGCGCTGACTCCTGGGGTATTCGGGGAATGATCGCCGAGATCGACTTCTTACGTGCGGAGGAACCGCGCTACTCACGGCCACGTCACGCCTCCGCAATCCTCACCTACCCGCACGTCCGCTGACCAGGGGGTTCGGACATCGGCCGACACGGATGCCTGGAGGGCGGCGGGACGCACACTTGCGCCATCAAGAGGTCTAGCATGCGCGACACGAGACATCACACTGTGCACATGAGGCGACCCTCATGGCCCCACAACCGAAAGCAGGCTCGCAGCCATGACGGGCGAGAATTCAGCGCTGATAGTCAACGGATACACGATCGAGCCCGGCGCGCGCCTCTCCGGCGCGTACCTCACCGGCGCCGACCTCGCCGGTGTCGATCTCTCCCGAGCCGACCTCTCCAGCGCGCACTTGTCCGGCGCGAACCTGTCTGGCGCGAACCTGACAGGTACGACACTCACGGGCGCAGACCTCACCGACGCGAACCTCTCTGGCGCGCAACTGTCCGACTCCTACCTCACCGGCGCTCACATGACGGGATCGGACCTGTCTGATGCCGACCTGACACGGGCGAACATGCGAGGAGCGTTGCTGGCCGATGCGACCACGACCGGCGCGATCCTCACCGACACCTACCTTCCCCGCGGATTTTCCGCCGACAAGTAGTCCGACTGACGCGTCACCAGGTTTCTGCAACCGCGCCTCATCACGCTCAGAGATCGGCCAATCCCACTTCTGCTCATCGGGAGGATTGCGACGTGACCAACGTGACTCCACCCTTGCGCGTGGTGGTGATCGGGACCCGCGGCCAAGCGGCGCGTGTGGCGGTCCCGACCATCGCGTTGTCGGAGCGGGCTGATCTCGTAGGTGTCATCGGTAGTGAGCAGAGGCGTACGCGCGAGTTCGCCGACGAACTAGGTGTGACCAGCTATCCCTCGATCTCCTCGCTAGCAAAGGATGGCGTCGACGCCGTATGGCTCACGGCGCCCAACCACCTCCACGCAACGATGGCGTCGGAACTTCTCGAGAGTGGTGTCAGCGTCCTTCTCGAGAAGCCCATGACCACCACGCTCGACGACGCCACCTCCCTGCGCGAGGTAGTCGCACGGACCGAGGCGTCAGCCACTCTGCGCGTGGCCTACCAGCACCGCTTCCGGCCGGCGCATCAACTTCTCCGCCACCAACTCCGCAGCGGTGAGCTGGGCGAGTCGGGCATGCTGCGCGTTCATCGCTACTGGAAGTTCCCTTACTTCGCCGGAGACGACCCGTCCGGTCCCGCCCCTTGGCGTTCGTCAAGCACCACCAGCGGCGGTTGGGCGATCAACGACATCGGAAGCCACCTGGTGGACCTTGTGCTGTGGATGACTCAACCCCAGCCGCTCACGGTCGTGTCTGCAGTGTTCGGCATGCAGTTCCCCGGTGTCGACAACGACAGTTCAGCACTGCTCACCCTCGGCGTAGGCGACCGCGGTCTCGCCGTCATCGAATGCTCCAACGCCCTATCGAGTCCGGGCAGCCTCGTGGAGTACTACTCCGGCACCGCGTGGGCTCGACTGACCAACTCCTTCCATCCCGTCGCGGTCTCCACGACAAGCCTGGACGACATGTCTGTCACGACGACGAGCGATGACTCCTACCTGCGCATGTTCGACGACTTCGTCGCCGCATGCCACGGCGAACCCTCCGAGGGGGCCACCGCCGATGAGGCCTGGGAAAGCGTGCGACTCATCCAGGAGGCACGAGCGACGGGTCGTTACCTGGCTGGCCCCGCCTGACGTCGCCCACCGGCAGCGCGCGCCAGACGAATGCGAATGCCACGGTCACGACGCAGGCGATAAAGGTTTCGAGCACTCGATATGTCTCGGTCGCCGACAGTGGGTCGCCGAGAAGTGACAGCAGTGACGCTACGAACACAGTCACCCCCACCACCGCCAGCCCATACTGCACCGGGAAGAAGACAATCGTCATCAGTGCGCCGAGGCCGGCGAGCACGGCGACGCCATAGGGCGACACGGGCTGCCACCCGAGAACTGCGGCCACGATTGCGATGCCCCCGAGGGTGCCGAGCATTCTGGCCGCCACCCTTGTCGCCGTTCCCGTGTTGTCGGGCGCAGACACCCAGGCGACCGTCATCGGGATCCAGAACTGGTGCGGCCATGACAATGCCTGCGAGAGCGCCGTCGCCGCCATGATCGCCAACCCAAGGCGGACGCCGTGGCGCAGGTAGTCGTTACGCGTGCTCCACCCTGCGCGAAGGCGGCTGATCAGCGAAGACTCCACTGGCACAAAGACCCAAGTCCGAAGGGGCTCAGATCGTAGCCGGGCGAGAGTGATGACCACGACCTGAACGAGCCCACCGAGCCCGAGGACGACAGCTACCTCCAGCGCCCCGAGTGGGGTGTCCGGCCCTCCCATGAAGACCACAAAGACCACCAGCGTGAGCACGCCCAAGAGTCGCGCTGTCGTACCGGCAGCGCCAACAAATCCACACCCAAAGCCGAACACCCCAGCCAGCAGCACGCCCAGCGTGGACACCAGGACCTGGTCCGAGGACACCAACCCGCCGGCGAGGGTGCCGAGCATGATCCACATCAACGTCCACAGCTGCGTGAGGATGCGCCGTGGCAGGGGCGCGTGCATACCGACCACGGGGACGAACAGAGCTCCAGCCCCCAGTGGGATCGCATACGCCACATGGTCGAGCCAGACACAGATCAGCATCAGAGCCAAGGTCGAAGTGGCCACGACTACTGGAAGTCGCCAGGCAAGATTCTCACGCTCGAAGTCGGCGACTCCGGAGACGACCTTGCGAAGGTGAGACGACACGGTCACATTCTCTCGACTCGGGAGTACCCACCCTCGACGAGGTCGGTGTTTGACCATCTCGATGTGGGAGGAACGGGCTACTTCGAGAAGTCCGAGAGTGAGATTGTCCTGATCGGCGCTGTGATCAGTAGCCGTCGAACTCCAACGCGCGGACATCAGCGTGCAGAGACCTGGTAGGCCATCTCCAGAACGCGAGAGACACCACCGTGAGCCCCACGACGGCCATGACCACCACAGCGAACGCTGGGCTGGTGATGTCAGCAAGAAGTCCGGTGATGAGATACCCCAGCGCCGTGCAGGCCGCGAAACCGCCGCTCGCGATCCCGATCACGCGTCCGCGCTGGACATTGGGGGTGAGCAACGTCGTGAACGACATGACCGGCACAAGGAACGCCTGGGCCACACCCGATGCCGACCACAGCACGACGAGCAACCAGACGGGTGGCTCGAGACCGGTGACGAGCAAGGGCAGACACACCGCAATAGCCAGCGGAAGCGTCAGATCGAGTTGTTCGCGCATCGCGCGTCGGACCACGAGAAGGGAACCGACGGCAGCCCCGGTGATCACCGAAGCCATGAGCACTCCGCCCCAGGCGTCGAGTTGGTGCTGCTCGCGGGCGTAGGCGAGCGCGACAGCCTCGGGCGCTACGAGTGTCAGCGCCATGCCCCACCCGAGTAGCACGAGGGCGCGGCGTGACCGGTCGGCCATGAGCAGTGTCCACCCCTCGCGCAGATCGGCGAGGAGAACACCAACCGACTGCGTCGAGGCCAGGGTCGAGGGACGACGACGCATGAATGCTGCCAGCACCGCGTAGGAGATGACGAACGAGAGCGCGTCCAGGAACAGCGCCACCCGGGCGCTGAACAGCGTGACAATCAAGCCACCCACCACGAGTCCGATCGCCTGATTCGCCAGGCTCAATGACCGCGTAAGCCCCGTCCCCACTGGTACGAGGTTGGGGTTTCCCAGGACGTCGGGAATCGACGCAGCCCGTGCGGAGTCGAACAGCGGGGTGAACATCTCGGCCACAAGGAGCAGAACGAACAGAAGCACGAGCGGAGTTCCCGGCAGTGCGAGAAGCCCGATCAGGCCGACGGCCAGGGCTCGTCCGATGTCGGCTCCGAGCATGAGCGATCGACGCGAGAAACGATCAGCAACTGGTCCAAGCAGCGCCGCACCCAGCACCGTGGGGATGAACGAGACCGCGAACGTCGCAGCCGCCAGCAAAGCCGATCCGGTGCCTGCGAGGACGAGGAAGGCCAGCGCCACCCGCGCGATCTGATCGCCGGTCTCGCTGGCGATCTGGGCAAAGACGATTCCCCGGAACTCCGGCACCGCAAGAACGTCGCGAACCCCCACCCTCGTCGGCTCGCGGAGCCGTCGCTGTTGGAGGCTCATGCGTAGAACACCCTCTCCACGACCCCCCTCGCCCGCCGGGTGACCCGTCGGTAGTCCTCCAGCAGCGCGCCACTCTCCCCAGGAGGGTAGCCAAGGACTCGCGACAGGGCGGAGAGGTCACGTGACCCCGTGGGCACCATGTCGCTGGCCCGTCCGGTGACCAGCATGACCGCGTCGCGCACCCGCGTGGCGATGCGCCACGCCGCGGCGAGGTGTTCTGCGTCCTCCAATGCGAGCAGCCCCGCCTCAGAGGCCGCAGCAAGTGCCCGAAGGGTCCGGGTCGTCCGAAGTCCGGGCACCTCATGACCATGGCGAAGCGTGATCAACTGAGCGACCCACTCAACATCGGAGAGCCCCCCCCGACCAAGCTTCGTGTGCAAGCCTGGGTCCGCGCCACGTGGGAGACGCTCGGCCTCCATACGGGCCTTGAGTCGCCGAATCTCGCGTACCTCCGACTCCGGGAGGCCCCCCGCTGGATAGCGGAGTGGATCGATCAGCGCAACGAAGCGCTCACCGAGTTCGACATCTCCCGCGATCGGTTCCGCGCGAAGCAGCGCCTGGACCTCCCAAGGCGAGGACCACCTCTCGTAGTAGGCGGCATAGGAGGCAAGGGTGCGCACGAGAGGTCCGCTACGTCCCTCCGGACGAAGAGATGCATCTACCTCCAGGGCTGGGTCAGGCGTCGGGATCATCAACAGGCGACGCAGCTCGCCAGCGACCGCGAGCGCGGCCTCATGGGCGGATCGCTCGTCCGCGCCGTGGAGAGGATCGTGGACGAAGAGCACGTCCGCGTCGCTCGCGAAGCCGAGCTCACCACCCCCGAACCGGCCCATGGCTACGACCAGGAAGCGCGTGGGCATGGGCTCGCCGCGCGCTGCCTCCACCGCTCTCGTCGCGATGGCCAGAGCACCCGTGATCGTCGCGGCGGCGACATGCGAGAGCGATACTCCGACCTCGTCAGCTTCGGCTACCCCCAGGAGTTCGGCGCCGGCCGTTCGAAACAGTTCGCGCCGACGCAGCGCCCGCACGGAGGCCACGGCGATCTCGGGATCCTCATGTCGTCGCGCAGCCGCCAGCACCTCTGCGATCAGCGGCTCACGACCTCGAGGCGCAAGTTCCTCGTCGTCGGCCAGCATGGTGACAGCCTCAGGTGCGCGCATGAGGAGGTCAGAGGCGTACCGACTGGACGCGAGAACCGTCGCGAGCCGTTGCGCTGCAAGAGATTCATCGCGCAACAGGCGCAGGTACCACGGCGTCGACCCGAGGGCGTCGCTCATGCGACGGAAGGCAAGGAGGCCGGCGTCGGGGTCAGGTGCGCTGGCGAACCAGCCCAGCATCACAGGCAGCAGGGTGCGCTGGATAGCGGCCCGTCGTGACACCCCGGAACTCAAGGCCTCGAGATGTCGAAGTGCCCCAACCGGATCGTTGTATCCCAGAGCTTCGAGGCGCTGCCGCGCAGCTTCCGGGGTCAGGCGTGCCTCCCCAGCATCGAGGCGCGCCACGGCGTTGAGCAGGGGTCGGTAGAACAGCTTCTCGTGAAGCCGTCGAACCTCGAGCCGATGACGTCGGATGTGGTCGGTGAGCTCCACGACCGGATCCGTGCGCAATCCCATCGAGCGGGCGATGCGCCGCAGGTCGTCGTCGGAGTCCGGGATGACATGGGTTCGACGGAGCCTGTGAACCTGGATCCGGTGCTCGAGGGTTCGCAGGAACTCATAGGACGAGGACAGCGCGCTTGCATCCTCGCGTCCCACATATCCCCACGTCGCGAGGGATTCCAGGGCGACCATCGTGGTGGAACTGTGCAGCATGACATCGCTGCGCCCATGGACGAGCTGCAGAAGTTGCACGGAGAATTCGACGTCACGCAGGCCGCCGACTCCGAGCTTGAGTTGGCGATCGGCATCCTTGGCTGGGACGTTCTCCTCGACGCGCCTTCGCATGGCCTGAACGTCCTCAACGAAGTTCGGCCGGTCGGCCGCGGACCACACCAGCGGAGTGACAAGTTCGACGAAGCGCTCGGACAGCGGTGCATCTCCTGCTGCGGGCCTTGCCTTGAGAAGCGCCTGGAACTCCCAGGTCGAAGCCCAGCGGTGGTAGTAGCCCTCGTACGAGGCGAGAGTTCGCACCAGCGCCCCGGCTTTGCCCTCCGGCCGCAGGTTGGGATCGACCTCCCAGATGGAGCCCTCATCGGTGGGTGTCACACATGCCCGCATCAGGGCCTGGGCCAGCCGGGTCGCCGACGCGATCGCGTCAACCTCAGCGACCCCGTCGCACGGCTCGGCCACGAACAGGACGTCGACATCGGAGATGTAGTTGAGTTCGCGCCCGCCACTCTTGCCCAACGCAAGGACCGAAAGCCGGCAGGCCTCCGCCTCACGGGGAAACTCCGCGCGTGCGATCGCCAGGGCCGCCTCCAACGTGGCATCCGCGAGGTCGGACAGCGCCGCCGACACGTCGGCGAAGGCCGCACCGTCGGCAATGTCGGCCGCGGCGATCGACAGGAGTCGCCGCCGGTAGGCCGACCGCAGCGAGGAGAGCGTGCCAGCGTCTGATGCGGAGGCAACGGGCTGCGATGACAACGGATCAGCGCCGACCGACTCGAGCAACTCACGCTGGACGCGAACCTTGTGCGCGAACGCTTCTGCATCGGCGTCGCTACCCGCACGCAGGACGGTCCAATGGTCTGGGTGGCGCACAAGGTGGTCACCGAGAGCGGCTGAGATTCCCAGCACCGCATAAGCGCGCGCCCGCATCGCCACGTCGTCGTCAAGCGAGGCCACGAACGCCGCGCTTCCAGTGCTCTCGACCATCCTTGAGAGCGTCGTGAGTGCCAGATCGGGGTCGGCCGCGAGAGCAAGATCCTCCACCGCTTCGACCCCAAGGCCCACCAGACCTGGCTCGCTCAGCATCCGGACCGCGCGGCCCGCATCGGCGAAACCAAGCCTGGCCAGCCGGACATGGAGACTGCCAGTCCGCGCCTCAGGAGTTCGCTCGGTGACCATGTCAGCTCAGGATGACGTCAGAGAGTGGCCAAGGCAGGCGGCTGGGGTCGTTGGCCTCGACTTGCAGCCGCAGCCAATCGAGCGCCGCGGTCACAGCACCGGCAAGTAGCGGGCGAGCTCGAACGGGGTCACCTGACGGCTGTACTCGGCCCACTCCGCACGCTTGTTGCGAAGGAAGAAGTCGAAGACGTGCTCCCCGAGGGTCTCGGCGACGAGTTCGCTTCTTTCCATCACCTGCACGGCCTCGCCCAACGAGCTCGGGAGCGGCTCGATACCGAGCGCACGCCGCTCGGCCTCGGTGAGAGCCCACACATCGTCCTCGGCGCCAGGTGGCAGTTCGTAGTTCTCCTCGATGCCTTTCAGCCCGGCCGCGAGCATCACCGCGAAGGCAAGATACGGGTTGGCCGCGGTATCGATGGAACGAAACTCAACGCGGGTGGCATTGCCCTTGGAAGGCTTGTACATCGGCACTCGCACCAACGCCGAGCGGTTGTTGTGCCCCCAACAGACGTACGCCGGCGCTTCTCCTCCGCCGCCCAGCCGCTTGTAGCTGTTGACCCACTGGTTGGTGACGGCGGTGATCTCCGGGGCATGACGCAGCAGGCCCGCGATGAAGTTGCGGCCCACCTTCGAGAGTTGGTACTCGCCTCCCGGTTCGTAGAACGCGTTGCGGTCTCCCTCGAACAGTGAGAGGTGGGTGTGCATGCCGGATCCGGGGTGCTCGGCGAAGGGCTTGGGCATGAACGAGGCAACCACGTCCTGCTCGAGTGCGACTTCCTTCATGACGAGGCGGAAAGTCATGATGTTGTCGGCGGTGCTGAGAGCGTCGGCGTAGCGGAGGTCGATCTCCTGCTGGCCCGGCGCACCTTCGTGATGGCTGTACTCGACGGAGATCCCCATCGACTCCAGCATGGTGATCGCCTGCCGACGAAAGTCGTAGCCGTGGCGATGGGGGCTGTGGTCGAAGTAGCCCACCCGGTCGATCGGGGTCGGGACCTCACCGGGCTTGAAGCCCTGCTCGAACAGGAAGAACTCGATCTCGGGATGGGTGTAGAACGTGAAGCCGAGTTCGGCCGCCTTGGCCAGCGCGCGCTTGAGGACGTGGCGCGGATCGGCGTAGGACGGGCTGCCATCGGGCATGAGGATGTCGCAGAACATACGTCCGACGCCTGGGTTCTCCCCGCGCCAGGGAAGCACCTGGAACGTGCTGGGATCGGGCCTTGCCAGCATGTCGGACTCAGACACCCGCGCGAAGCCCTCGATCGCCGAACCGTCGAACCCAATACCCTCGGCGAACGCACCCTCGAGCTCTGCCGGCGCGATCGCGACCGACTTGAGCATCCCAAGCACGTCGGTGAACCACAGCCGGACGAACCGGATGTCCCGTTCCTCGATGGTGCGCAGCACGAACTCTGTCTGCTTGTCCATGTCGCCCATCTTGGCCTAGCCGACCCCTCAACGGGGTATCGGCTCGCCTTCACGATGTGCCGAACGGCCACGGGAGCGCCACCGGGATCGATGTCGCACCTCGATCGCCCTAGGCTGATGGGGTGCCCCACGTGCGGTTGGCCCTCGCCCAGATCAACCCGTGCGTCGGCGACCTCGCGGGCAACATCGACCTCGTGATGGCCCGCGCCCACCAGGCTCAGGCTGCGGGTGCGCACCTGGTCGCATTCCCGGAGATGGTTCTCACCGGCTACCCCGTCGAAGACCTAGCGCTGCGCCCCTCCTTCCAGAGAGCCAGCCGCGAGGCACTCGACTCACTAGCGTCCAAGCTCGTCAGCGAAGGGCTCGGCGCCCTCGTCGTCGTCGTTGGCTACCTGGATCGGATCGCGGACATCGACGAGCGACTCGGGTTGCCCCGCGGTGCACCCCAGAACTCCGCAGCCGTCGTGACCGGTGGACGCACCGTCGCTCGTTACGCCAAACATCACCTGCCCAACTACGGGGTGTTCGACGAGTTCCGGTACTTCGTCCCGGGAACGGGCCCCACTGTGTTCCGCGTGAATGGCGTCGATGTCGCTCTCGCGATCTGCGAGGACCTCTGGCAGGACGGCGGCCCCGTCGCCCAGGTGCGCGAGACGGGGGCGGGCTTGTTGCTGGTGATCAACGGATCCCCGTTCGAACGCAACAAGGACGACGTTCGCCTCGAACTCTGCGCCCGTCGCGCCCGCGAGGCCGGATGTGCACTCGCCTACGTCAACATGGTGGGCGGCCAGGACGAGCTCGTGTTTGACGGCGACTCCCTGGTCGTCGACGCCCAGGGCACTCTCGTCGGCCGCGCCCCACAGTTCACCGAATCCCTCCTGATTGTCGATCTCGAGCTTCCGATGGCCGACCCGGCGACGAGCACGTCTGTCGCCGCCATGGGGTTCCCGGTGTCGTCCTATGACGACGCCACCTACGAACCCTGCTCGATCGCCGAACGGCTCGGGGACGAGGCACAGATGTGGGCGGCGCTGGTCACGGGGCTACACGACTATGTCGAGAAGAACGGATTCCGCTCTGTCGTCCTCGGACTGTCGGGAGGCATCGACTCCGCGGTGGTGGCGGCGATAGCGATCGATGCGCTCGGCGCAGAGAACGTTCACGCCGTGTCGCTGCCGAGTGTCTACTCCTCCGAGCACTCCAAGGACGACGCCGCAGACATGGCCGCCCGCACCGGCATCGGCTACCGCACTGTCCCCATCGCGCCGATGGTCGACGCCTTCTCCTCACAGCTCTCACTCACCGGACTCGCCGAAGAGAACCTTCAGGCCCGAGTGCGCGGCACCACACTGATGGCGATCTCGAACTCCGAGGGCCATCTCGTCCTAGCGACCGGCAACAAGAGTGAGCTGTCTGTGGGCTACTCCACGATCTACGGCGACGCGGTCGGCGGTTTCGCCCCCATCAAGGACGTCCCCAAGGTGGATGTGTGGCGGCTCGCGCGCTGGCGAAACGCCGATGCCGAATCGCGCGGCGACACTGCGCCGATCCCCGTGTCCAGTATCGAGAAGGAGCCGTCCGCAGAGCTGCGACCAGGGCAACTCGACACCGATTCGCTTCCCGACTACGCCGTGCTCGACGCACTCCTCGACGACTACGTTCAGAACGACCGCGGAGCGCCCGATCTCGTGGCCGACGGCTTCGAGCGCGCCCTCGTCGAACGAGTGCTACATCTGACGGACGTGGCCGAATACAAGCGACGGCAGTACCCGCCGGGAACCAAGATCTCAGCCAAGGGCTTCGGCCGCGATCGCCGTTTGCCAGTGACGACCAGGTGGCGTGAGACGGCCGACTAACTCGTGATGCGCGGCAAGAACCCGGCTATCGCGGCGTCGACGAAATGAGCCGGACCTGAGCCCGGTGCCGCGTCGCGCCCGCTGGCACGCACCTGCAGCGTGTAGAGCGTCGAGGAGATGATCAGTGTCGTGAGCAGTTCCACGTCGGTGTCCGGGCGCAGCTCCGCGCGAGTGACGCCCCGAGTGATGATCGCGCGGAACACGTCGCGGCGCGGCTCGATGACCTGGTCGTAGAACGAGCAGAACATACGAGGGTTCGCCTTGGCATAGGCAAAGATCCGCGGGAAGATCCGGCCCTCCTGGCTCTCGGGATGACGCTCCCACCAGCCTTCCACCGTGGAGACGAGTACCTCTCGCGTGGAGCCCTCCGGCGGGCCAGTGGGAAGCGCCTCGTTGAACGACGCGAGCGCCTCCACGATGAGGTCGTCCTTCGTGGCGAATCGGCGGTAGATCGTCGCCTTTCCGACTCCGGCGCGCGTGGCGACCTCTTCGACCGAGAGCCCCGTGGGACCAACTTCGGAGAGCAGTTCGAGTGTCGCGGAAATGATCGCGCGATCGGCGCGTTCGTCACGAGGCCGGCCCGGTCGACGGGTCTCCTCATCCCTGGACACTGTCGCCGAGACCGACATCGCGATCAGACTCCCCCGGGTGCCTTGTCACGCTGCTCATCGGACCGCGCCGCAGGCAACTCGGACGGAAACTCGAGAGGGGCATCCTCGACGTGCGAGAGACCATCGCCAACCTCAGCCACGACGTGGACCTGGTGCGCGGCATCGGGCTCCTCGACGTCGTCGGCCGCGACGTGGCTGCCGGCCCAGGCGACGGCCTCGGCCTTGGCAGGGAGCAGGGTGATGAACAGGACCAGCGCGACGAGGAGGAGCCCAAGCGCGATGTACCCAGCGATATGAAGGGCGGGCATGAAGGAGTCGATCCCGGCCTGCTCGAGCGACGCGATGGCCTGGGCTGAGGCCTGTCCGCTGTTGGTCAGACCTGCCGCCACTCCGAACGTTTCCCCGATGGAGTCGCTCGCTCGCGCCTGCAAGTCCGGCGGCAGCGACGTTCCTGCCAAGGTGGGCGCGAGATTGTGTGAGTACACGGCCGCGATGATCGAACTGATAATCGCCACACCGAGTGCGGCCGCCACTTGGCGAACCGTGTTCTGCACGGCCGAGCCCGATCCCGATCGCGCCTGCGGGGTCGCGAGCGTCATGCGTGTGGTCGCCGGGGCGATCGTGTTACCAAGGCCGAAACCGAAGGCGAATCCGATCACGATCAAATAGGGGATAGACGCGTCTGCGGGCAGGGTCGCTATCCCGAGCATGGCCAGGGACGCGAGCGAGACTCCGAACGACATGACCTTGCGTGCCCCGAAGCGCTGCACCATCTTCGCGCTTCGCGGCGCGGCGAGCACCTGCCCGACGGCGAACGGGAGTGTGAGCAGCCCGCTCTGCAGTGGTGACCACCCGCGCACGAGCTGGTAGTAGAACGCCAGGAACAGCAGCGAGCCCTGAAGGGCCGCGAACGCGAAGGAGACACCGGTGAGCGGAACCGAGAACGAGCGGATCCTGAACAGCGACAGGTCGAGGGAAGGATGCTTGGTGCGGCTCTCAAAGTAGAGGAATCCGGCGATGACGAGTGAACCCGCGCCGATCCAGATGTAGGTCGAGACCCTGCCCCATCCGGCGTCCTGGATGCCGTAGACCACAGCGAGGAGCCCGATGATCGAGAGCAGGAGACCGATCGGGTCGAGCCGCGCGTAGTGCTCGTTCTTGGTCTCGGGGACGATTGCGACGATGCCGATGATGCCGACGATGATGATCGGCACATTGATGAAGAAGACCGAACCCCAGTCGTTTCCGGTGAGCCAGTGGAACCAGCTCGGGTTCTCCAAGAGCACCCCACCGACGATCGGCCCGAGTGCGATCGCCCCGCCGACTGCGGCGGCCCAGGCGCCGATCGCCTTGCCACGCTCCTGCGGCGGGAAGATGACCGTGATGATCGCAAGCGTGACGGGCAGGACTGACGCGGCTCCGATACCCATGAGCCCTCTGAAGATGATCAATTGGGTCGGGTTGGCCGCGAAGGCGCTCAGCGCTGACGCGAGGGCAAACAGCGTCAGGCCAATGATGAGGATGCGCTTGCGACCGAAACGATCACCGAGCACACCCCAGGTGAACAGCAGGGCGGCGAACACCAACGTGTAGGAGTTGATCGCCCAGATGAGTTGGCTCTGGGTCGCCCCGAGATCGATCTGGATCGTCTTCAGCGCGACGTTCAGCACGGTGTTGTCGAGGATCACCACCACCAGGCTCACCACGAGCACCGACAGGATGCGCCAGCGCTGGGGGTTGACGTTCTCCAGGGTCGCTTGTGAGGTGACCGAGCCAGTGACGGGCCTGCTGTCGGACATGTCGTGATTCCCCTATCGAGGTCTGTGGTCAGGTCGAGGACATGGGAATAGCGACACTCGGCTGCGCTCACCCTAGGGCTGGCAATTTCGAAACGCAACCGTGTCGTTTCACAATCAACACGTGCGCACGCGACACGCGGATCCGTCGTCACTCCAGGCGCCTAGTGGGCTTCGAGCCCGATCCATGCCACCATTGATATGTCCGGGTACCCCACAACGGGGACTCGAGTCGAAGGAGGTCCCACCATGGCCAGTCTGCCGAGCGGCACCACGACCACTCCTGAGCCCCTGTACGGCGGCTCGAGCACAGGTCGACGCATCTCCGTCCGCGATCTCGCCCTCGCCAAAGCACGCGGCGAGAAGTGGCCCATGATCACCGCGTATGACGCCCTCACGGCGCGAGTATTCGACGAGGCCGGGATCCCCGTGCTCCTCGTCGGCGACTCGGCCGCGATGGTGGTCTACGGCTACGACTCCACCATCCCGGTCACTGTCGACGAGCTCATCCCTCTCGTCGGCGGAGTCGTCCGCGGCTCCAGCCGCGCGATGGTCGTTGCCGACCTGCCCTTCGGCTCCTACCAGGCTTCGCCCGCGCAGGCGCTTGAGACCGCGTCGCGGTTCATGAAGGAGACCGGCGCCCATGCCGTCAAGCTCGAGGGCGGCGCACGCGTCATCCCTCAAGTCGAACTGTTGGTCTCGGCCGGCGTACCCGTGATAGGGCATCTCGGGCTCACGCCCCAGTCGGTCCATGCCTTCGGCGGCTACCGCGTGCAAGGTCGCGGTGAGGACGGTGCTCGACTGCTCCAGGACGCGAAAGCGTTGCAGTCTGCGGGAGCCTTCGCTGTCGTTCTCGAGGTCGTCCCAGCCGACCTCGCAGCGCAGGTCACCGAGGTGCTGAACATCCCCACGATCGGCATCGGCGCCGGCGCCGCGACCGACGCTCAGGTCATCGTCTGGCAGGACATGGCCGGCCTCACGCACGGTCCGACGGCCAAGTTCGTCAAGAAGTACGCCGACCTCCGCAGCGTCCTCACCGACGCCGCCCAAGCCTGGTCCGCCGACGTCACCAACGGCACCTACCCCGCCCCCGAGCACACCTACACCTAACCCCCCTTGTTTGCGGTGAATGTGCCCTGAGAGGCCCTAGAGGCCGCTCAGGTTCCCCACTGCATCCACAAGGACGGGTTTCGCGATGCCGCCTCGCAGAGCGAGACGGTCAAGATCGGGGGAAGTTCAAGGGCCTCTATGGCCGCTCAGGGCACATTCACCGCCGAATTGGGTTAGACGTCGGTGATGCGAAGGCCGGCGTGGGCCTTGTAGCGACGGTTCATCGAGATCAGGTTGGCAGTCATGCCCTCGACCTGCCCTGCGTTGCGCAGGCGACCAGCGTAGATCCCGCGCATCCCGGGGATCCGAGCCGCGAGGGCCTGGACGATATCGGTCGCCTCACGGTCGTCGCCGAGAACGAGGATGTCAGTGTCGATCGTGGCGATCGAGTCATCGAGTAGCAGCACCGCAGACACGTGATGGAACGCCCCGACGACACGTGACCCCGGAAGCACTGCCGCGGCCTGCTGAGCGGCTGAGCCTTCCTCGACGGCAAGGTGAAATGCGCCCTGCTTGTCGAACCCCAGGGGATTGACGCAGTCGACGACGATCTTGCCCTCCAACTCGCTCACGAGAGATGCGAGCAGTTCGCGGTGCCCGTCATAAGGAACCGCCACGATGACGATGTCGGATGCCGCCGCACAGTCGGCGTTGTCCGCGCCCGTGACCCCCTCGGCGATCTCGGCCGCAACCGCAGCCGCTCGTTCGGCCGAACGCGAACCAATCACGACACGATGACCTGCGGCAGAGAGGCGGTGAGCGAGTCCGCGACCCTGCTCGCCGGTGCCTCCGAGCACACCGATTACGAGGCCGGACACATCAGGAAGGTCGAAGGGCTGAGGCGCAGTGATATCAGTCATGTCGCAAATCCAACCATTGACCAGCCGATACGGCACCATGCACCTGTGGACCCCATCAGAGTGACCATGTTGCGGGAGGTCCTCTCGAGCACCGGTTGGGTCGACCGCACACGCGGGTTCGCCCGTTCACTGCGTCGATCAACCGACTCGGGCATCGGACTGCTACTCGTAGGAACCCCCACCCACGAACCGTGGCACTTCGCCGCCCACCTTGACGACGAGGCACGCTTCTCTGGAATCCCGACGCTGTCCCCCACACTCGTGCGCTGGAACCCACCGGCCGGCGCACCCGACCACCTCGCCCAGGGCCTCGATCGACTGGCATCTGCGCGGCGGGGCGAAACCCTATTCGTCGTCGCCCCTGACGAACCCACCGAAGACCTTCTCGAGCGACTTGCGGACGCCCGACGCGTGGGCGCCACACTGATGACCATTGACAACGGCGATAGAGATCTTGCGGGTTTGGCACACGAACAATTGATCGTGCCAGCTCGCGGGCTGACCGCAGTAGGTGAGCCGTCGGGCCTGGTCGTCCCCCTCACCCTCGCCGGACTCGGTGACGTTGATCTTTCCCTGACGGACGTCTCGTTCGACGCCGTGCAGCACCTTGTCTCGGCGGCCGCCGGAGAGGATCAAGCGCTGCGTTCGGCAACGGTGACTGAACGACGAGGTATCCGCGATCGCATCGCACGTGTCCTCGATGGCATCAGCGGCCCACCTGCTTCACGCGATTGGTGACGGGTCGCATCGCGATGGGCCACGAGCCCCGCAACTCAATGTGCGCCCTGCCAGCGACGAAGGCGGCTTACGGAAAGTCTTGCCGCGGGGTCGTCGGAAGAATTTTTCTCTGAGATCCGTATCGCGCTCAGAAGGTCCACGACATCACCGAGGGCCTGGACGAGCAATCGATACGAGAACGAATGATCACCCCGAAAGCAGCCATGGATTGCGGTGCGAGGCATGTGACGAGGTCGCCAACGACGCTCGACAATGGCTTGATTCACCTGTGCCCCAGTTGATTACAGCGACAGCGAGTTCGAGTACATCTCGTCGAAGATATTCGCCGGCGTAGATCCGGAACGAGGCACGACGTTGCTGGTCTCGTCACAAGATGTAAGTCCGGGAGTTCTCAATCCTAGATAGCGCAACACTTTGCGCTATCACGATGCCGACACGAGCACCATCTCCGACGCGAAGATCCGCACACTTTCTCTCACCCTCTGTCACAGTTCTACTGACCACTTCCAACAGCATGGTTGGAAGACGACTCAGGGAGGCATCGTGGCGGCTGCAAAGACCACTGCGAAGAAGGCGGCCAAGAAGGCGCCCGCGAAGAAGGCTGTAGCGAAGAAGGCTCCGGCGAAGAAGGCCGCAGCAAAGAAGGCACCCGCCAAGCGCGCGGTAGCCAAGAAGGCACCGGCGAAGAAGGCCGCAGCGAAGAAGGCACCCGCCAAGCGCGCGGTAGCCAAGAAGGCACCGGCGAAGAAGGCCGCAGCGAAGAAGGCACCCGCCAAGCGCGCGGTAGC
>CAFBPU010000053.1_pt1 | contig 19195 bp, 18 predicted proteins | sample 7269791 | NCBI WGS metagenome assembly CAFBPU01 (sample SAMEA6814154, study PRJEB35770) | freshwater metagenome | biome: Freshwater; feature: Freshwater reservoir; material: water | place: Czech Republic | collected 2017-06-27 | depth 30m m
ACCCGGAGCGGACGGAACGTGACGGGCGACTCCACGGGTGAGGTGAGAGCAGACGTGCCGGAGGACCAGGCTGGCGACGCGCGTGCACATGAGGGGGCGGCCCGCCGGGTTAATCCGATTCCCCCGTCGGCGCGCGCATTCCAAGGACTGCGGGCCGGCGTCGTCAGTCGTGTGATCGCCGGGGCCGTCGACTATGCCCTCATGGCAGCGGCCACCATCGGGTGCTGGGTTACGGCCGCGGTGCTGCTGTTCCTGATCGACCCGCGTGACTATGTGGCACCCACCTGGCCCTTCGGGGTCTTCCTCGCCGTGGGCTTCTTTCTGTTCGTCACCTACCTGACGATCTCCTTCGCGACGACCGGACGCACGGCTGGCGGCCGACTTCTGGGCCTTCGGGTGGTGGGACGCAAGGGTCGACGCATCCCCTGGTGGTCCGCCCTCGTGCGGGCGGTGTTCTGCGTGGTGTTCCCGGTTGGCCTGTTCTGGTGTGCGGTGAGCCGGCAGAACCGCTCAGTTCAGGACGTCGTGCTGCGCACCTCGGTGATCCACCAGTGGCCGGTCGAGCATGGTGTCCCAGCCCTGATTGACGTCGAGAAGCGCTCCGAGCTCTAGATTTCCCCCGGCTTCGGTCCGGGAAGTTTGCCCACCCTCCACTGCCCTCCACGGCTCTGACCTGGGCTGATACAGCCTTCGCATCATCTCGCGCGGCAACATGACGCACGAATAGCCCTAGTAGTGGTTGACGGTGGAGCGAAGTGGAGTATCTTGGCGCACACTGGAGGAAGAAGTCCTCCCTTGTCGCCCGGGAGGTGGTCGCGGTGTTCCTCGGTACCCACACCCCGCTCCTGGACGAGAAGAACCGCGTGATCCTTCCGGCCAAGTTTCGCGAGGCCCTCGCCTCGGGACTGGTGATGACCAAGGGGCAGGACCGTTGCCTCGTCATCTGGACCCGTGAGGGCTTCACCGACTACGCCGAGAGCCTGCGCAACGCCACCCAGACCACAGAGAAGGTCCGCGCCTACACCCGCGTGCTCTTCGCCAGCGCATACGACGACACCCCCGATAAGCAGGGGCGCATCACCATCCCCTCCACTCTTCGTGAGTACGCCGGTCTCACTCGCGACTGCGTGGTCGTCGGGGCCGACACCCGGATCGAGATCTGGGACTCCGGGGCGTGGGATGCCTACCTCGCGGGAACCGAGCAGTCCTTTGTCGACCTCGACGGCGAGGTGGTGCCTTCCGGCTAGGTGTCGTGGGGTGAGGCCTCCTGTTCGTCGGCATCCCACCTGGCTCACCTTCCCCGGTGCCAGGCGGAGCGAAAGCCGACGAGCGGGGGACCTGGTCCCACGAAACCGGCACCACCGCAATTCCCGGCACGACCCCGCACCACCATCTCGAGCGCCCAGTTGGGCAAGGAGGCTCCGTAGCCATGGATGTGAACCCGAAGTGCGAGAGCACTCCGCGGGGCACATCTGCGCCGGAGCCTGGTTCGATCAGCCGCGCCAGCCACGTTCCCGTGCTGCTGGATCGTTGTCTGAATCTGCTCGCGCCCGCGCTCGAGCGTCCGGGCGCGGTGGTGGTCGATGCCACCCTCGGACTGGGCGGCCACAGCGAAGGCCTTCTCCAACGATTCCCTCAGGTCGCACTGATTGGGCTCGACCGCGACCGCGACGCACTGGCGCGCTCGGCTGGGCGGCTCTCGGCGTACTCGGCGAGGACCGAACTCGTCCACGCCGTATACGACGAGCTACCCCAAGTGCTCGGAGACCTGGGCCGGACTCGAATCGATGGAGTGCTCTTCGACCTCGGGGTCTCCTCCATGCAGCTCGATCAGACTGAGCGAGGCTTCGCGTACTCGCAGGACGCCCCGCTGGATATGCGCATGGATCCGAGTACCGGCATGACGGCGGCGGATGTGCTCAACACCTACGCAGCCAAGGACCTCGCACGGGTGCTCCGCCAGTACGGCGAAGAGCGGTTCGCCAGCAGGATTGCCGCCAATGTGATCCGAGAACGTGCCAAGGAGCCCTTCACCACCAGTGCCCGCCTCGTTGACCTCATCAGGGATTCCATCCCGGCCGCGGCACGACGAACCGGTGGAAACCCTGCCAAGCGCACCTTCCAGGCGTTGCGCATCGAGGTGAACGCTGAGCTCGACGTACTCACCCGAGCACTGCCCGCCGCGATCGATGCGCTCAACGTCGGGGGGCGCATTGTGGTGATGGCCTACCAATCGCTCGAGGACCGGATCTCCAAGCGTGCCTTGACATTGCGGGCCACGAGCGATGTTCCCGTCGATCTACCCTTCGTACCTGCCGGACACGAGCCGGAGTTCCGGCTGATCACCCGTGGTGCCGAGAACGCGACCGAGTCCGAGATTGCCGAGAACCCACGGGCGGCGTCGGTCCGGCTTCGCGCCGCCGAGCGCATGCGGGAGGCGGCGTGAGTACCGCTGCTCGCGCCGCCGTGTCGCGCCCACTGGGCCAACCGACATCGCCCCGCCCCGCGCCGCGCCGCAGGGCGAGTCTGCGTGAGCTCCCTCCTCCCCGTCCCACCGTCGCGAGACGGGGCGTGTTCAGCGTCATGGTCCTCGCGCTCCTGCTCGGCGGGATGGTCATGCTCCTGGCGCTCAATACCTCGCTCGCCTCGGGCGCTTTCGAGGTCAATGGGCTCACACGCGGGCAGCACGCCCTCGCCCTCCAGGAGCAGTACTTGGTCCAGGAGGTCGCACTCGCCGAGTCTCCTGAGGCTCTTCAAGCCCGGGCCGAGCTGCTCGGCATGGTGCCCGCGTCGGCGCCGGTGTTCCTCCGTATCGCTGACGGCGCAATCCTCGGGATCCCCACACCGTCGAAAGCATTGGCGCCCAGCACATCTCAACGCGCCACGGTCGCGTCGGCTGACGGCGCCACACTCGACGGGCCAGGTTCGACGACGGGCTCACGTCCGTGACACTGCTTGCGCCGCCGAGGCAGCCCGCGGTCGGGCCGCGTGGCCAAGGGCCCGGGCGTCCCTCCGCGCCTCGAACCCTTCGTCGGGGTGATCATGTGCGACGGCTCCGGGTATGGCAGTTGGGCCTACTCGTGATCGTCACGATTGCGGCTGGCCGCGTCATCGATCTTCAGGCCGTCCAGGGGCCCGCGCTCGCCGCTTCTGCGGCCAAGGACCGCATGCGCACTGTCGAGCTTCCGGCCGTGCGCGGCGACATCACCGACATCAACGGGATCTCGCTGGCCACGACGGTCGCGGCGAGGAATGTCACCGTCGACCAGACACTTGTCATCGATGCGGCGGCCGAAGCACGCTCGCTCGCCCGCGTGCTCGGTGGTGACGCCACCGCCTACCGCGAGAGATTGACGGGCACCCGGCGATTCGTTTACTTGGCCAAGAACATCACGCCCGCGCTGTGGGCGAAGGTGTCCGATCTCAAGCTTGCGGGCGTGTTCAGCGAGGCCACGACGACGCGGATCTACCCCGCAGGTTCGGTTGCCGCAAACGTCGTCGGCTACGTCCACGCCGATGGCACGGGCGGGGACGGGCTCGAATACGCCTTCGAGAAGGAACTCGCGGGCACTGCCGGTTCGCAGATCTTCGAGAGCTCCGCGCGCGGCACCGAGATCCCCACCACGGTCTCCTCAGGCACCGACCCGATTCCTGGCACCGGGATCAGGCTCACGATCGATCGTGATATCCAGTGGGTCGCGGAGAACGCGATCGCCAAGCAGGTCGCCGCCGCGAACGCCGACAGTGGGACGGTCGTGGTGATGAACGCGGCGACAGGGCAGATCTACGCGCTGGCCACCGTCCCCACGTTCGACCCGAACCAACCCGCGGGAGCCATCGCGTCGGACATCGGCAATCGAGCACTCTCGGACGTCTTCGAGCCGGGGTCGACCAGCAAGGTCATGACCATGGCCGCGGTGATCGAGGAGAAGAAGGCGACTCCGCTCACCAAACTCACGATCCCGCCTGTCTACGTTACGCCCGCGAAGGTGTGGCACGACCACAATAAGCACCCAACACTCCACCTCACTCTCAATGGAGTGCTCGCCAAGTCGAGCAATATTGGAACGATCATGGCCGCCGAGCGCATTGGGGGCCGGACTCTCTACGGCTATCTGACGAAATTCGGTATCGGATCCCCGACGGGCCTGCAATTCCCCGGAGAGAGCAGTGGCTTCGTTCCGGCGCCGCGAGAGTGGTCACCCACCACGTTCGGCACGCTGGCCTTCGGTCAGGGGCTCTCCCTCAATGCGGTGCAGGCTGCCTCGGTGTATGCCACGATCGCCAACAATGGCGTGCGGGTCGAGCCCTCGCTCGTGGCGGGATTCACGACGCCTGAGGGCATATTCGAGCCTGCTGCTGCGCCCACATCGGTCCGGGTCGTGAGCCCGGCTACCGCGCGCACCGTGCGCGAGATGCTCGAGTCGGTCGTGTCCGAGGACGGCACGGCGCCCATGGCTGCGATTCCCGGTTACCGCGTTGCAGGCAAGACGGGCACGGCGGACCGGATCGACGACACCTGTGGCTGCTACCTGGGCTACACCGCCTCCTTCATCGGTCTGGCCCCGGCAGACAAGCCAACTCTCGTCGTGGCCGTCTTCCTTCAGAACCCGCGCAACGGGCACTTCGGTGGAGTGCTTGCTGGGCCGGTATTCAAGACCGTCATGACCTACGCGCTCCAGCAGTTGCGCATCCCCCCGACCGGTGTCATGCGTCCGCGCATCCCGGTCACCTGGTGATGGCCGGATAGGGTCCGACCGTGTCCGCAGGCCCCCGACCGACCCCCAGGCCGCAGTCGCTCGCCCAGATCGCCGGCATCGCCGGCGCGGCGACTGCGGGTGCCGTGTCGTCATATCCCGACCGACCAGTCACCGGGGTTGCCCACGACTCGCGGTCGGTTCTTCCGGGCGACCTTTATGCCGCCCTTCCCGGCTTCCGTCGGCATGGCGCGGAGTTCATCGCCGAGGCGGTCGGCCGCGGTGCGGTGGCTGTGCTCACTGATGCGAACGGTCAGGACAGTGCCCGCGCGGCAGGTGTTCCCGCCCTCGTCGTGACGGATCCGCGGGCGGTTCTGGGCGCGGTCGCGTCGTTCATCTACGGCGATCCTTCCCAAGAACTCCTCGTCATCGGGATCACCGGCACCAATGGGAAGACCACCACCAGCTATCTGGTCGACGCGGGCCTGCGCGCCGCGGGGTACCTCACCGGGGTGATCGGCACCGTCGGTGTCCGAATCGGTGAGGAAGTCGTTGAAGCCGTGCGCACGACGCCGGAGGCAACGCAGGTGCACGCACTCCTTGCCGTGATGGTCGAACGTGGTGTCACGGCAGTGACCATGGAGGTCTCAAGCCACGCGCTGCGCCTCGGACGCGTCGATGGGGTGCACTTCGATCTGGTCGGGTTCACCAACCTCACCCAGGATCACCTCGACTTCCATGACGGTATGGATGACTACTTCGAGGCCAAGTCGACGTTGTTCACGCTGGCCCACTCGTCGCGGGCCGTGGTGTGTGTCGATGACTCCTGGGGGCGCAATCTCGTCGCGCTCGCCGAGCGCTCCGGACTCGAGGTGGCCACCTACGCCGTCTCGTCGGAGGATGCGCACTGGACGGTTGACGGAATCGTCGAGGTACCGGGCGGCTCCGTCGCACGCGCGCTCGGCCCTGGTGGCGTCGACGTCCCGCTCGAGGTGCGGATGCCCGGCACCTTCAACGTCGCGAACGGGCTCGGAGCCCTTGCGTTGCTCGTCGACGTGGGCGTGGATCCGCTGGTTGCGGCGGACGGAATCGCTTCGTGCGAGGGTGTTCCCGGTCGGATGGAACGTGTCCTCGACCCTGATCCGCACCGAGGGTTACTCGCGCTGGTCGACTACGCGCATACTCCGGACGCCATCGAACGGGTCATTCTCGCTGCACGCGGCGGCACGCGCGGCAAGGTCGTGGTCGTCCTCGGTGCAGGCGGTGATCGCGACCAGGTGAAGCGGCCGCTCATGGGCGAGGTGGCGGCTCGCGGCGCCGATCGAGTGATCGTCACCGACGACAACCCGCGCTCGGAGGATGCGGCCGCTATCCGCGCAGCAGTGCTCGAGGGCGCGCGTCGGGTCGAGGGCGCGAACGTGTCCGAGGTCGGTGACCGGCGTGCGGCGATCATGCAGGCGGTCGGGGGTGCTGATCGGGGGGATGTCGTTCTCGTCCTGGGTAAGGGTCACGAGCTCGGCCAGGAGATCGAGGGCTTCCTCACCCCGTTCGATGACAGGGTCGTGCTCGCGCAGGCGTTGGGCTCGTCGGAGTTAGATGAGGGCCTGACGTGATCCCGCTCACGCTGGGCGAGATCGCCGACGCGGTCGAGGCCTCACTCGGGGGCGGCGCGCGCCCCGACGACGTCGTCACCGGTGCGGTCCGCACTGACTCCCGTGCCGTTGCAGAGGGCGACCTTTTCGTGGCCGTCGTCGGGTCCGTTCACGACGCCCATGACTTCGCTGCCTCGGCGGTGGCATCGGGTGCTGTGGCCGTCCTGGCATCACAACCGCTCGAGGTTCCGTGCATCGTTGTCGCGGACACCGTTGTTGCGCTGGGTCTGCTCGCGCGCGCTGTCCTGGACCGGCTCGAGGATGTCGTGGTCGTCGCCGTCACAGGGTCCTCTGGCAAGACCAGCGTGAAGGACCTGCTCGCACAAGTGCTGACGTCTTACGGCCCCACCGTGTCCCCTCGAGGCTCCTTCAACAACGAGATTGGTGTGCCCATCACCGCGCTCGAGGTCGACCGCGACACCCGCGTTCTTGTGTGCGAGATGGGTTCCCGCGGGCCGGGACACATTCGTTACCTGATGACTGTGGCACCACCGCGCATCGGCGTGGTGCTCAATGTTGGTTCGGCGCACGTGGGAGAGTTCGGGTCCAGAGAGATCACCGCACAGTCCAAGGGTGAGCTCGTCGAGGGGCTCCCGGACTCGGCGATGGGTGGCGTGGCTGTACTCAACGCCGACGACGCACTTGTCGTTGGCATGCGTGGACGCACCCAGGCCCGCGTCGTGACCTTCGGCGTGACGGCCGAGGCGGATATCCGCGCGGAATCGATCGTCCTCGATGAACTCGGACGACCCTCGTTCACCCTCCGTGCCGGGGGGAATGTCGCGCCTGTCACATTGGGTCTCCACGGTGCTCACCATGTGCTCAACGCACTGGCCGCGGCCGCTGTGGCGCTCACTCTCGGGATTGACTTCGGTACCGTCGCGACCGCCCTCTCGAGATCTCGTCCGGCGAGTCGTTGGCGGATGGAGGTCACCGAGACCCCATCAGGTGTCACGGTGGTCAATGACGCCTACAACGCGAATCCGGAGTCCGTCCGGGCGGCGTTGCAGGCACTCGTCGCGATGTCCGGACCAACCCCCTCGCACCCGCTGCGCCGGACGGTGGCCGTGCTTGGCGAGATGCGTGAACTGGGCGAGGCCTCACAGGCCGAGCACGAGGACATTGGGAGGACAGCGGTGCGGCTCGGCATCGACCGACTCGTCATCGTCGGAACGGACGCGGCGGGTGTGCCTGCTGCCGCCCTGGCCCGGGGTGCGGCGGGCTTGCGGGCCACGATCGTGCCCGACGTCGACGCGGCGCTGGCCCTGCTTCGCGAGGAGCTCTCGAGCGGTGACGTCGTGTTGGTCAAGGCCTCACGTGCGGCGGGACTCGAGCGCGTGGCGATGTCGCTGGTCGAGTCGCTCTCTCCTGGGGTGGGCGCATGAGACTCGTCCTGATCGCCGCGGGGCTCGGGCTGTTCGTCTCCCTCCTGGGGACCCCGCTCCTGATCAGATTCCTGCGACGCCATGGCTACTCCCAGGCCATCCGAGTCTCCACCGAGGGTGAGCTCTACCCCGAGCACGAGGGGAAGCGAGGAACCCCATCGATGGGCGGGCTCGCGATCCTCGCCGGCTTACTCGTCGGATACTTCGGCGCCCACCTCGCGGCGTGGCGAGCGCCGAGCGTGTCGGGACTGCTCGCGATCTATCTCACCGTGGGCCTGGGCTGTGTGGGTATGGCCGATGACTACTTGAAGATTTTCAAGCAGCGCAGCACCGGGGTCCGCGCCCGCACCAAACTGCTGGGCCAGGCCGTGGTCGCGCTGTCGTTTGCCTATTTCGCGGTCCACTTCCCCGACGCGGACGGCCGCACGCCCGCCTCGCACGCGATTTCGCTGGTGCGCAACACCGGCCTGGTTCTGCCCACCGTGCTGTTCGTGCTCTGGGTATGGTTCCTGATCACCGCCACCACGAATTCGGTGAACTTGACCGACGGACTCGATGGCCTCGCGGCAGGTGCTTCGGTGATGACCCTCGGCGCCTACACATTGGTGTCGGTGTGGCAGTACGGGCAGAACTGCGCCTTCGGAGAGGTTGCGAACTGTTATGACGTCCGCGACCCACTCGATCTCGCAATCTTCGCGGCCGCAGCCGCCGCGGCCTGCTTCGGCTTCCTGTGGTGGAATACCGCGCCCGCCAGCATCTTCATGGGAGACACGGGATCGCTGGCTCTGGGCGGGGCCATCGCGGCGCTGGCGATCATGTCGCGCACTCAACTGCTCCTCCCGCTCCTCGCCGGCCTCTTCCTGATCATCACCCTCTCCGTCATCGGGCAAGTGGGCAGCTACAAACTCACGGGCAAGCGCATGTTCCGCATGGCTCCGCTGCATCATCATTTCGAGATGCTCGGATGGCAGGAGATACAGATCGTCGTCCGGTTCTGGATCATCCAGGGACTTCTGGTCGCACTCGGGCTCGGGTTCTTCTACGCCGAGTGGGTCCGGCAGTGACGGTTCTCGACGTCTCCGGCTACGCGCGAGACTCGGACTGGTCGAGGGTGCACGCAGTCGTGGCGGGAGTGGGGGTCGCAGGATTTGCGGCGGCGGATGCCCTGCTGTCTCTCGGCGCAGCGGTCACAGTGATCGATGGCGCCGACGGTGAGCGCCAACGTGAGCGGGCCACGGTCCTTGAGATTCTCGGCGCGACGATCAGGCTCGGGGATGGCGAGTCCCTCCCGGAGTCGGTTGATGTGCTCATCGTCTCGCCCGGCCTTCCTCCCGTGGCACCGGTGATTAGGGCGGCGCTGGACCGCGGTATTCCCATTTGGGGTGAGCTCGAGCTTGCCTGGCGGCTTCGGGGCGCCGACGCGGCACCGTGGCTGACAGTGAGCGGCACCAATGGCAAGACCACGACCACGCTGATGCTTGCCTCGATCCTTCGAGCCGCTGGTCTTCGCACGGCAGCGGTGGGCAATATCGGGGTGTCACTCGTCGACGCAGTGATGGACCCCGTGGGCTTCGACGTACTGGCGGTTGAGGTGGGGGCACCCCAGCTTCCCTTCCTGTTCTCGGCGAGTCCGCTCGCGTCGGTCTGCCTCAACCTCGCCCCTGACCACGTCGACCTCTTCGGTTCGTTCGAGGCCTATCGTGAAGCGAAGGCGCGCATCTACCGCAACACCCAGGTTGCGGCGATCTACAACGACGCCGACCCAGAGACCGAGCGCATGGTGGCCGAGGCCGACGTCGTCGAGGGGTGCCGGGCGATCGGAATCACCTTGGGTATCCCGAGTCGCTCGATGTTCGGCGTGGTCGACGACCTCCTTGTCGATCGCGCATTCGTGGAGAACCGCGGAGAGAATGCGCAGGAGCTCGCGTCCATCCGCGACGTGCGTCCATTCGCGCCGCACAACGTGGGAAACGCCCTTGCCGCTGCAGCACTCGCGCGCGCATTCGGGGTGTCGGCCGAGGCCGTGCGTGAAGGCCTTCGCACGTTTGAGCCAGCGGGGCACCGCATCGCCGAGGTCGCCGATGTGGGTGGTATCCGCTGGGTCGACGATTCCAAGGCCACGAACGGCCATGCGGCCCAAACCTCCCTTCTGGCTTATGAATCGGTGGTGTGGATCGCGGGCGGGCTTGCCAAGGGGCAGCAGTTCGACGATCTCGTCGAGCGCACGCGCGGGCGCTTGCGGGGGGTGGTGCTCCTCGGCGCTGATCGAGACCGAATCCGTGAGGCCCTCGTGCGACACGCGCCCGAGGTCCCCGTTGTCGAGGTCACGCGCACCGACACTGGATGTATGGACGCCGTCGTCAGCGCCGCTGCCGCGATGGCGAAGCCGGGCGATACCGTGCTCCTCGCTCCAGGCTGCGCATCGTGGGACATGTTCACCGACTACGCCCACCGCGGAGACGAGTTCGCCGCGTCGGTCGCTCGCCTGGTGGCCGGGTGAGCCAGGACGTCGTGCGACGGGTCGTCTCGAGCGGTCGGGCCCGGGCAGAACATCCGCTGGCCACCTACCACGTCATCCTCGCCGCAACACTGCTGTTACTCGTGCTCGGACTGGCCGAGGTGCTTTCAGCCTCCACCGTCGCCAGTTTTCAGTCCTTCGGCTCGGCGTACACCCTGTGGCTTCGTCAGTTGTTGTTCGCCACGATCGGTGTAGTGGCCATGGTCGTCGCCTCACGCCTGTCAGTGACGTTCTACAGGCGGATGGCCTACGTCCTGCTGGTATTTGCGTTCGTGACCCTCCTGCTTGTGCTTGTGATCGGACGCGACGTCCACGGCCAGCGCAACTGGATCGAGGTTGCCGGACCGTTCCGGTTCCAGCCGAGTGAGGTGGCAAAGCTCGCGGTCGTCGTCTGGTCCGCCGATCTGCTCGCGCGTAAGCAGGGGCTTCTCACGACGTGGAAGCACATGCTCATCCCGCTCGTTCCCGTCGTGGCGGCGATCATCGGCCTTGTGGTGCTTGAAGGGGATGTCGGCACCGCGCTGATCCTCGTTCCGATGATGGCCGCGATCCTCTACGTCAATGGCGCCCCGCTGCGTCTATTCGCGCTGGGGGGTGCGGTGGTGTTGGGCGGGGTCGCAATCCTGAGCGTCGGTCACAGTTATCGACTCGCCCGGTTCAGCTCCTGGCTCGACCCTTCGAGTGATGCGTTGGGCGCGGGGTGGCAAGTTCTGCATGGGCAGAGCGCCATGGCAGCCGGGGGATGGTTCGGAGTCGGCATCGGTGCCAGCCGTGAGAAGTGGGACTGGCTTCCCGAGGCACACACGGACTTCATCTACGCCGTACTTGGCGAGGAGCTCGGGATCATCGGATCACTTCTGGTGCTCGCACTCTTCGCCGCCATCGGGATCGCCGGGCTCCGCCTTGCCCGTACGACGTCAGACCCCTTCATCCGCACGGCCTCCGCCGTCGTGGTCGCCTGGTTGCTGACCCAAGCCACACTCAACATCGGCGCAGTCCTCCAGTTGATCCCGATCACTGGAGTGCCTCTCCCGCTCGTGTCCTACGGCGGTTCGTCGTTGATCCCCACCCTCGTCGCGCTCGGCATGCTCATGTCGTTCGCACGCGCGGATGCCCGACGATCGTCGCGTCCTCCCGTGACCGTCCGGGCTCGGTGATCTCCATGCACGTGGTGATCGCCGGCGGGGGAACCGCGGGGCACATAGAGCCTGCGCTCAATCTCGCGGACTGCATGCGCCGACACGATCCGAACATCTCGATCACGGCGCTTGGCACCGATCGCGGTCTCGAGACCCGGCTCGTGCCTGAGCGAGGTTATGACCTGCGGCTGATCACGGCGACCGTCATGCCGCGACGGCCGAACCTCGATCTCGTGCGACTCCCGCTGCGTGTGCGTCGATCGATCGCCGAGGTCCGCGAGATCCTCGACGCTACGCGCGCTGATGTTGTGGTGGGGTTTGGCGGCTATGTCTCGCTACCTGCCTATCTCGGGGCCCGTGGACGGGTCCCGATCGTCGTCCATGAAGCCAATGCCCGGCCAGGGCTCGCCAACCGGGTCGGATCGCGTTTCACGTCCTACGTGGCGTGCGCTGTTCCGGAGGCAATAGCGGGAGCCCGACATATCGGCATGCCCATCCGTGCAGCGGTCGCCTCGCTTGACCGCGCAGCATCTCGGGACCAGGCGCGGGCCTTCTTCGGTCTCGATCCCGACCGCCCGACACTGCTCGTGTTCGGAGGGTCGCAGGGTGCCCGACGACTGAACTCCGCCGTGGTCGAGGCAGCGCCCGGGCTCACCGCTCAGGGCATCCAGGTGCTGCACGCAGCGGGGCACCGGAACGGCGATCAGCGGCCGAGTGGCCATGTGGGCCCGGCTCCCTACGTCGCGCTGCCCTACATCGACCGGATGGATCTCGCCTACGCGGCAGCCGACGTCGCGCTCTGCCGTTCGGGGGCGATGACGTGCGCCGAACTCGCTGCCGTGGGGCTGCCCGCGGTCTACGTCCCGCTGCCGATCGGCAACGGGGAGCAGCGACTCAACGCACTGCCCGTCGTCGCGGCGGGAGGAGGGCTCCTTCTTGAGGACGCTGCACTCGATGGCCAGCGGATCCTCTCGGTTCTGGCACCGCTCCTTCTCGATTTTGACCAACGACGCCAGATGGAATTCGCGGCGGCATCCCATGGTCAGCGTGACGCCGACGAGAGACTCAGGGCCCTGGTGATTCAAGCCGCCGCATCTCAAGGCACGGGCGAACAACGTTCCCAGACCGCAGGAGGAAACCCGTGACAACCACGCCAGTCGAGCCCGACCAGCCCGTCGACCTCGAGGCCCTTGGACGTGTGCACGTCGTGGGGATCGGCGGCGCGGGGATGTCTGGGATCGCACGTATTCTCGTCGCCCGGGGCGTCGTGGTGAGTGGCAGTGACGCCAAGGACTCCCGTCGGCTCACGGCGTTGCGGGCCCTCGGAGTCGACGTGAGTGTCGGGCACGATGCCGCGAACGTCCGCGATGTCGACACCGTGATTTCCTCGACGGCGATCAAGCCGAACAACCCCGAGCTCGCGGCCGCGGTCACAAGCGGTCTCCGGTTGATGGGTCGCGCGGAGGCGCTCGCCGCGCTGATGTCGGGCTTGCGCGGTATCGCCGTTGCGGGCACCCACGGCAAGACCACCACAACCTCGATGCTCACGGTCGCCCTTCAGAACTGCGGTGCCGATCCCTCATTCGCTATTGGCAGTGAGCTCAACGAGAGCGGCAGCAATGCCCATCACGGCAGTGGCCCCGACTTCGTCGCCGAGGCTGACGAGAGTGATGGCGCTTTCCTCGCACTGCCGGCGCACGCAGGGATCGTGACGAACGTCGAGCCGGATCACCTCGACTACTGGGGCACATTCGAGGCCATCGAAGCCGCCTTCCTTGCATTCGCAGTGGGGATCCGCGATCGCGGTGGATTCATCACCGTGTGTGCTGACGATGACGGTGGTGCCCGACTCGCGGTCGCTGCTCGCGCCGTCGGCGTCGACGTGCGCACCTATGGGGTGAGCGAGTCGGCCGACTACCGCGTGGTTCTGCTGAAGGCAGGCGAGAACGGCTGGATCTTCGACGTCCTCGACCACGGGGTGCGTCTCGGCGCCACCGAGCTAGCCGTGCCGGGTCGTCACAATGTCCTCAACGCCACGGCCGCACTTGTCACGGGCATTGGCCTTGGGCATTCAGCGGCAGATCTGCGCGAGGGCCTTGAGGCGTTCAGCGGCACGCGTCGCCGCTTCGACTTCAAGGGCAAGGCTGACGGCGTGCGGGTCTATGACGACTATGCGCACCACCCCACCGAGATTGCCGCGACCCTCAACGCGATGCGCGAGATTGTTGGCGACGGACGGATCGTCGTCGCCTTCCAAGCGCATCACTACTACCGCACCGCCTTGTTCGTCCGCGAGTTCGGTGAGGCTCTCGGTCTCGCGGACGAGGTCGTTGTCCTCGAGGTGTTCGCCCCGGGGGAGGACCCGATCCCCGGTGCCTCAGGCGTGGCCATGGCGGCTCACGTTCCCCTGCCTGCCGACCACGTTGTCTTCGAGCCGTCCTGGAGCCGCGTCGCGGACCAGTTGGTGTCCCGGGCGCGAACGGGTGATGTGGTCATGACTCTCGGCGCGGGCGATATCGCGATGATCGGCACAGAGGTGCTCGACCTTCTCCGCGCGCGAGAAGGCTCATTGTCATGACCGTTCTGGACTCCGGGGGGCGCTTCGGGTCCGCGGGTCGAGCCAAGCGAACCAGGCGCCTCATCGCATGGGGTCTCGTCGCCGCTCTTGCGGCAGGTGGGGCGTGGGCGGTCTGGTTCTCCACGGTGCTGAGCGTTCGCGAGGTTCGGGTTCTGGGTGCGGTCACCATTTCGACGAATGAGGTGCGCAACGCGGCCGCGGTACCTGTGGCCCAGCAACTAGCCCGAGTGGATGTGCCGGGCATCACCCGACGGGTCGGGTCGATCCCGCAAGTGGCCTCGGTCGAGATCCGGCGGGGGTGGCCCGATGTTCTCGTGATCGTGGTCACCGAACGCAAGCCGCTCGCCGTCGCGCGCACCAGTGTCGGCTTTACCTACCTTGACCGGACGGGTGCGCGCTTTGGTGCGGTCACCGTCGCGCCTCGTGGAGTGCCAGTGGTGGTGGCCTCATCCGCGTCGGCACTATCTTCGGCGTTGGCCGTCGTCGCTGCACTGCCGTCGACTCTGCGAGCTACTGTCACGACGGTCACGGCGCGGACATATGACGACGTCGTGCTTGCGCTCAGAAGTGGTGTCGATGTCCAGTGGGGAAGTGCCGACGACTCAGACCACAAAGCGTCGGTGCTGACCGCCCTCCTTAAGGTGCCTGCGGGCTTCTATGACGTCAGCGCTCCAGACCTGCCGACGACGCGCGCCACGCGACTGGGCTGACCTGCCGCTTGCGAATTCTTCGCACGCCATCTTGCGCCGCAGGGGTGAGTGCACGTACGTTCTCTCACGACCACAGGTTGACATAACTCTACGTCTCTACTTGACGGTGAGAGTTAACGCCCACCTGGTATGTGACGAGCGGAAGGCAGGGCCGTGGCGGCTCCCCAGAACTACCTCGCGGTGATCAAGGTTGTCGGCATCGGCGGCGGTGGTGTCAACGCCGTGAACCGGATGATCGAGGTCGGCCTCAAGGGGGTCGAGTTCATCGCCGTCAACACCGATGCGCAGGCACTGCTGATGAGCGACGCCGACGTCAAGCTCGATATCGGCCGCGAGCTCACCCGTGGTCTGGGTGCCGGCGCCGATCCCGAGGTGGGTCGCCGCGCCGCGGAGGACCACCAGGAGGACATCGAGGAGGTCCTGCGGGGTTCGGACATGGTCTTCGTCACTGCGGGCGAAGGCGGTGGCACCGGCACGGGTGGCGCCCCGGTCGTGGCCCGCATCGCACGCCAACTTGGGGCGCTCACGATTGGGGTCGTCACCCGACCCTTCGGGTTCGAGGGCAAGCGACGCAGTGTGCAGGCCGACACCGGTGTCGACGCCTTGCGGGCTGAGGTCGACACCCTCATCGTCATCCCCAACGATCGTTTGCTAGCTCTGTCCGACCGCAACATCTCCATGCTGGACGCCTTCCGGCAGGCCGATCAGGTTCTTCTTCAGGGTGTCAGCGGGATCACCGATCTCATCACGACCCCCGGTTTGATCAACCTCGACTTCGCCGACGTCAAGAGCATCATGGCCGGCGCGGGCAGTGCACTGATGGGCATCGGATCCGCCCGTGGCGATGACCGTGCGATCGCAGCGGCACAGAACGCAATTTCCAGTTCGCTGCTCGAGGCCAGTATCGACGGTGCTCACGGAGTGCTGCTGTCGATCTCCGGCGGCTCGGACCTCGGCCTGTTCGAGATCAACGAGGCCGCCCGTCTCGTGGCCGACGCGGCGCACCCCGAGGCCAACATCATCTTCGGAGCGGTCATCGACGACACCCTCGGTGACGAGGTCCGTGTGACCGTCATCGCCGCGGGCTTCGACGGAGGTCTACCGTCCACCCGCAGATCGGCTCTCAAGCCGGTCACCACTAGTGACGTGGACGAGACCCCGCTTGCCGTCGACACCGCGCTGGCCACGGCCGAGCCCGGTGAGGCTCCCTCGATCCCCGTCACGTGGGCACAGGAGCCCAAGCGTGAGCAGCGCCGGATCGTGTTCGACGATGCGGGCGACGACGAGCTCGACGTCCCGGACTTCCTCAAGTAGGTCGACTCGGGGCGGTCCGAGCCCCCACCTGAGAGGGTGGGGGTATGGCGATCGTCACCGGTGAGCTCGGCCCGCGCGTGCGTTGGGCGTTCTCCGACCGCGACGGCGGAATGAGTGGGGCACCGTACGAGAGCTCCAACCTCGCCGACCACGTCGGGGATGAACCCGAGCACGTGAAAGCTAATCGCGCTGCGCTAGCGGCAGCGGTAGGGGTCGAGGTTGCGCACGTCGTGTCGATGGCGCCGGTGCACGGCAACGACGTGGGACATGTGCTCGGGATCAGTGCCGAACCCGTTCCCCGGGTCGATGCCCTCGTCACGACTGTCACGGGAAGTGCCTTGCTCGTTGTTGCCGCCGACTGCGTGCCCGTCCTCCTCGGCGACAGTGAGGCCGGCGTGATCGCGGTGGTCCACGCGGGGTGGCGAGGGGTCCTCTCCGATGTCGTGGGCACGACGATTGCCGCCATGGTCGATCTCGGGGCCGAGCCCCGCCGCACGCGCGCGGTCGTGGGCCCCGCGATCTGCGGACAGTGCTACGACGTGCCCCGTGACCGCTTCGACCTCGTCGTGGCCGAGGCTCCCGCGGCGGTTGCCGTTGCGTCCGAGGGCCGACCGGGACTCGATCTGCGAGCTGCTGTCGTCGAACGGCTTCGGGGCCTCGGGGTTGCCTCGAGTCTGCATGCCGGATGCACCTCGGAGTCGGCGAACCTCTACTCATTCCGTCGTGACGGCCTCACGGGTCGACACGGAGGAGTCATCACCCTCCTGCCCGTGACGGTGTTGTCATGACCGGTTCCAGGCTCGAGGAACTGGCCGCCAACCTCGAGGACGTACGTGCGCGTATCGAGTCGGCAGCGAGGGCCGTCGGCCGCGATCCGGCCGAGATCACCTTGGTCGTGGTCACTAAGACATGGCCGGCGACCGACGTCCGCCTCCTGGCCACGCTGGGGATAACCGATGTCGCCGAGAACCGCGATCAGGAGGCCCGTCCCAAGCACGAGGCTTGTGCAGATCTCGGGTTGAGGTGGCATTTCATCGGTCAGCTCCAGCGCAACAAGGCCCGGTCAGTGGCAAGCTACGCCGACGTCGTGGAATCTGTGGACCGCGCCGAACTCGTGCCCGCGCTCGATCACGCCGCTACTGCGCTGGGGCGTCGCGTCGACGTCCTCCTGCAGGTCGATCTCGCCGATCCGCCGCAGCCAGGTCGCGGGGGAGTGATTCCCGCCGAGGTGGCTGCGCTGGCCGAGCTCGTACTCGCGGCCGAATCCCTCCGACTCGCAGGGGTGATGGCGGTGGCCCCCCTCGATGGTGCACCGCGGCTGGCCTTCGATCGCCTTGTGAGTCTCGCGGCCACCGTGAGAGGGCACGGTCCTGGCCCGTGGGCGATCTCGGCTGGGATGTCGGGGGACCTCGAGGAGGCCGTCGCGTCGGGCGCGACACACGTGCGCGTGGGGAGCGCGGTGCTCGGTGGGCGCGCGTTACTCAGGTAGCGTTTCGATGGCCGGGCCCGGGTCGAATCAGTTCCGGGCCGGCGCAGGTCGGAACCAGCACAGATCGGACGAGGAGCAGGTATGGGCGCGATGCGCAAGATGGCGGTCTATCTGGGACTGGTCGAGGACGAGGCATACGACTACACCGAGCACAACGAGTACTACGAGCCCGCGGTGCGGCGTGAGGAGCCCCGCTACCCCTCGGTTCGTGAGGAGCCTCGCTACGCCTCGGTTCGTGAGGTGCGCCCCGAACGTGGTGCGACCCGCACTATGGAAGCCCCGGTGCGACCTCCCCGGATGAGTACCCCCGATTCGTCGCTGAGCCCGGCACTCGAGGCTCCATACGAGGATGCACCGGGTGTGAGCGACTTCTACCGAATCACCACCCTGCACCCGCGGACTTACAACGACGCACGCCGAATCGGTGAGGAGTTCCGTGAGGGAATCCCCGTCATCATGAACCTCACCGACATGGATGACGTCGACGCCAAGCGACTCGTCGACTTCGCTGCAGGGCTCGTCTTCGGATGTCGGGGCACGATCGAGCGGGTCACCAACAAGGTGTTCCTGCTCTCGCCCACCAATGTCGACGTCGCCGCTGAGGCCCGCAGGCTTGCCCAGGACGGCTTCTTCAATCAGAGTTGAGTTACCCGGATCCACCCGGATCCATCCGGCATCCCCTGGGGCTGCCGACCACCTGAGCCATTCCCCGATGTGAGGTTGACACCGTCGTGACACCTGGTAGGGCAGTCGCGAGCGTGCTGCAGATCTACGTTCTCGTGCTGATCGCGAGAATCGTGTTGGACTACGTCTTCATGTTCGCTCGGCAGTGGCGGCCTCGTGGCTTCGTGCTCGTGATCGTTGAAGGTGTCTTCAGCCTCACCGATCCTCCGATCCGGTTGCTCCGCCGCGTCATCCCGCCACTGCGTCTTGGCGGTGTCTCACTCGACCTCGCCTTTCTCGTACTATTCATCCTGGTTCAGATTCTGATCTCTATCGTCAGCCGGTTCTAAGTTTTCCTGAGCGCGTCCCCCGCCCGATCTCTCCCCGCACACCGAGGTGAATCCGATGGCCTTGACTCCCGAGGACGTTCGCAACAAGCAGTTCTCGACCGCGAAGCGCAAGGGCTATGAGATGGACGAGGTCGATGCCTTCCTCGACCAGGTCGAACTCGAGATCGGCGCGATGGGCCGTGAGAACGCCGAATTGAAGGGCCGCATGGCCGCTGGTGCCGGCTCTTGGGCCGCCACGCCACCCGCGCCCGCCGCACCACCCGCAGCGTCGCAGGCGCCCACGCCCACACCAGTACCGACGACCGACTACAACGCGCAGGCTATTGCGATCCTGGCGCTCGCCGAGAAGACGGCGGAGGAGCACAAGTACAAGGCTCGGATCGAGGCTGAGATCCTGATCGCCGATGCCAAGTCCAAGATCGTGGACCTTGAGCTTGCCGGCCAGGCCGATCGTGCCGCACTCGAGCGACGGGTCGAGGAGCTTCGCGCCTTCGAGCGCGAGTACCGCACTCGGCTGCGGCACTACCACGAGGGCGCCCTCAAGGAGCTTGAGCACCGGGGAACTGACACCTCGGCGCCACCCCCCGCGCCAGTGGAACAGGCTGCTCCTAGTACCCCGCCCCCGCCGTCACCGTTCATGATTCCTGGCGACGCTGCGCCACCCCAGCAAGCCTGAGACAAGATCACAGAGTGAGGGCTC
>CAFBPU010000054.1_pt1 | contig 18951 bp, 15 predicted proteins | sample 7269791 | NCBI WGS metagenome assembly CAFBPU01 (sample SAMEA6814154, study PRJEB35770) | freshwater metagenome | biome: Freshwater; feature: Freshwater reservoir; material: water | place: Czech Republic | collected 2017-06-27 | depth 30m m
CATGCCGAGGCGTACGCGATGGGCGATGTCCTGGCGCGCTACTGGGTGCAGCACGGGTACAACGTCCTCCACCCCATTGGCTGGGACTCCTTCGGACTCCCCGCGGAGAACGCGGCGATCAAGCGTGGGGTCGACCCTGCGGGCTGGACGTGCTTGAGATAGCGGCTCAATACCGAACCGTTGCCGATCTGGTGTATCGCCTCTTCGAGGCTGAAGCGAGAAGTCTCGTTGGCTACGGTTCGGTAGCTCCAAAGACGGAACTCGATCTGCCAGTTCCCGAGGAATGCGATGAGTGCTATCGGGTGACGTTCGTGCCGCTCGGACGGGATGGCTCCGGCGCATTCTGGCTGCGGCAGGCTCGGGCCGCTCGCCCCGCACCGCTACTCCTAGCGACGCCCAGCCAAGGCGGCTCGCCGTGGCCGACCGCGCCGTTGGGATTCCGCTGGCGTCGTTCCCGAACTGCAGGCCTGTGACCAGCGTTTTCGCTGCTCAAACGGGGTGGGCCGTGTGGGACTCGAACCCACAACCCGCGGATTAAAAGTCCGCTGCTCTGCCGATTGAGCTAACGGCCCGGGGGCACGGCGAATATGTCGGAGAAAAGTCCGCCGGGCCACAACGACCTCATCCTAGAGGGCTGCGTGATGCCGTCAGCGGACGTGATGCCAAGGGGGCACCCCGTGATCCGCGATGCCTTCCCAGATCACATCCCACCCCGATATACGCCGCATCTTGGAGCGGGCGGCTCGGCAGCGGGGGTGGGGCGGTCGTCGTTGTCGCTGAGCGACTAAGACTCGCGAGGGAAGGCCACGAGGAAGGCGGCAATCACCGCGCGGGCGTGTTCGCGGAAGATACTCGTTGCGGCTTGCGCGAATCCCTCGCCTCGCCGAATTGTCCAGCGCGCTCTTGGATATCGCGCATCGCCCCGTCGAGTGCCGCTTCGCGAGCCTGCGTCGTCATGGCCACTCCCAGATTGAACTTCTCGGCTCCGAGTAAAAGATCTTGTCGGCAGTGTCCGCCTGATCTCCGACATGTCACGGCTCCGTTGGGTGTTCGGCCGACTTCACGGGGGAGGAGCGAGGTCTCGCGAGACGGGCACCGCCATGCCCAAGAAAGCCTGGAATATGGACGCTGTTGACTGACTACATTCGACGAGTGTGGACGGTGCACCGTGCGAAGGAGTCATCCGAACGGGGTCAGCGAGCTCACGACGGTCAGTGGCCCCTCCTGCGGGTGAAGGTGCGCCTGACTGATCCACACATTGACGAGGCGGTGATCGGTCCGATGCAACGCGCCCTCCGCGCCGTGGATCGGCAGATTGATCGCGTGGGACGAGAAACCCGCTGTCGTCCTCAGGGGTGGCCGAGCACAGTGGTGACCAGAATGCCGAGTCTTTCGATCGCTGATGCCATGAGCGCCATGGCCGGCTCGTGCTCGGCGTCGCCGGTCAGATGGGGATCAGGCACGTCGTCATCGTCAGGGTTCTGGACAGGGCCACGGGCTGCGTCCAGTTCGGCCACCAGCCAGCGCAGGCGACCTCGCGGGTCGTCGGCCTGCGGTAAGGGCACGACCTCAGGTAGGCCGTTCGCCACGATCATGTCCGCCGCGCGTGCGGCCTGAAGGAGGGTGAAGGTGCGGCCCCGTGCGGTGGGCAGCAGTCGTGCGACCGCGCCCCGGTGGATGCGTGCCGCGGTCAGTACTAGGTCGGCGCTGGCGATCTGCTCGACCCGCAGCAGACGGGAGGGTGAGGTCCACAGGGCTTCATTGTCTTGCGCCTCCGCGTGGGCGTCGGCGAGCAGGCGCGAGCGCGCGCAGCGGGCTGATCCCTCGAGGGCGTCTACACCCGAGCTCGCGACGTCGACCTCATCCGGGGGTAGCCCGGCTCGAGAGAGAGAGTCCTGTAGGAGCATCTCCATCGCAGGGGAGCGGCAGATGTTGGCTGTGCAGACCACCAGGATCCGCACCGGACGGAGGGTATTCGCAGACGTCACGGCAAGACTTTAGTGCTCAGCGCCCAGCCCCCGGCGTCGCCGGAAAAGAGCCTGTGGCGAGCATGTGGAAACGCGGGTGCTCCGTTCCGCAAGGTCGCTTACAAGTGGTATGGCCCATTTGCAGTGAATGCGGCTACTCTGGTGGGTATGTTGAAGTGGCCGATCGTCGTTGTGGTCGTTGTGGGCGCCAGTGCCGCACTCGTGGCCTTCGTCGGTGGAGCGCTCCCCGATGCACCAGGTCAGGCCCCGGCCACTCCCCCCAGTTCCTCGGGCCCCAGCGCCAGTGCTCCCGTCACGCCGGGCCTGGCAGCGGGTGATGCCAACAAGCCGGCGGCGTACCCTCCGGGCCAGAGTATGACCGTCTCCGCGAGTCCCTCTTCGGTCGCCGTCGGCGCACGCCTCACGGCCACGGCTCTGAAGGTGAAGTCCGGCTGCAAGGTCAAATTCTCCCTCGGCAGCAATTCGGTCACCGTGAAGAGCGACTCCGGGAAGGCCGTCGCCACCCTGACCGCTCCCTCAAGTGCGGGTACCTATCCTCTCTTGGCTGCCACGGCTAGTTGTTCCACGACGGCGAGTGCCTTTACCAACGTCATCGTCACCATCCCGCCTGCGGTGCGCGCTCCGGCCACGGTGACCCACGGAGTGAGTTTCAACGTCACGGTCAGTGGGTTCCCGGCGAACAGCCAGGTCGCTGTGACGCTGATCAAATCCGGCGTGCTCGTGAGCAAGACCGTCACCACCAATGGCTCGGGTGCAGGGACGGTTGCCGTCGTGCTCACCAAGACGGGCACGTACACCGTGACCGCCACCAAGGGCACAGTCACCGCAGCTACGACGACGAAGGTTCTCTGACCGGGTTCCGCTAGGGCCTGGTACAGGGGCTCAGGTGAACGACCTGTGGGATGGCCATCGGCTGCACCCCGACTGTCGCCGCAGTGGCAGGGTCGACGCTCTCGATCATCTCGATGTCGACCGTGCGGGTCTGCCCTGGCAGGAGCACGAGGTCGACGCGCCACACCGGGTGGCCGCGTTCGAGGCCCACGGGGACGCCGATCTCCTCGCCGTCGACCGTGGTTAGCCCGTTAGTGGATCCGGCAGTGCCATAGACACTGAGCAGTACCTTGTTCGACCCCTGGGGCGCTGTCGCCTGAAGTTCCTGCGGCAGGTCGAGCCGGCCTTGGACGTAGGCGGGCAGGCCCGACGCGGGGGCGGAGTTGTGCACGGTGACGTGAATCTGACTTGTGCGGACGGGGGCCGCGCATTGGCCCTGTCGGTAGTCAAGGGTGACCTCGGTGTAGGCGTCGAGTTTGTTGCCGGCACCGTTATTGATCACGGCCATTGCGAAGGGCCCCGGAGTGTCGGGCAGGACGCCGGCAACCGAGTACTGCTCGATCCTCATTTGCTCGTCGCCGCGGGCCGACCACAGCATGAAATGGCCCTGGGAGTCGTTGGCGCGCAGCGCCTTCAGCAGGGGTGCGAGCGATACCTGTCCGGCTGCGAGGCGCATGAACACCGCCTGAACGAACTCGACAACCACTGCGTCCTTGTCGGCGACGACCGGGAAGCGGGCATAGACGTCTCTCGTCAGGAACTGCACTGCGGAGGCGGCGTCGACACTGATGCCGCGCACGGTGACCGGACCGGTGCCTGACAGCAGGGCGGCAACGAGGTTCTGGTCGATTGCCACGACGCCGTCGAGGGGAGCGCCACCGCGAGCCGCCCAACCATTGAGGATCAGTTGCGCGGAGTAGGGAAAGTGCGGGCTCAGGTTCATGTCGGCCCACAACGTGGCGTCACCGCCCCACAACTCCCTGAATTCCTGAGGGAGGTTGCCGTCGGGGATCCTGGGCCCTGCGTCAAGCTTCTTGCGCGATGCTGCCTCGACTAGGGTGACCTTTCCGGAGTCCGTGTGCAACAGGGCATATGCGCCCACGATGCCGCCGTTGCCGCGTGCCTCGGCGAGGTTCTGCAGGGCGACGAACCACGTGCGTGCGCCATCGGATCCGAGCAGGTGCGCGATCATCGGCAGGACTGCCGCCGTTGCGCTCAGCGGTTCCTTGGCGTCGACCAGGGCGTTGCGCAGCGAGGCGAGTTGCCCGACCTGCCCGCCGCTGAGACCGTCCCGATTGATCGCCTCGATGTCGTGAGCGGCCTGAGCCATGCTCGTGGCGAGGGTCGTGAGCACCGGGCCCAGCGCGGCGATGGCGGCGACGTCGAGGCGGCCACCTGCAGCGGCAAGGGCCCTGTTGTCCAAGCGCGGCAGCAGATCTGCGAGCGGTGCTGCCGCGGTGGCAAGGCGATCGGCGATCGATCCGATCTCGCGGGCTGCGCTCGCTCGTGCCCCCACGACCGGGAGGTGGGTGGCTACCGCCCACAGGGGGTCGCCGGTGAGCTCGTGGAGCAAGGACGCCTGGGACTTGAGTGTGGTGATCCCGCGCGCCACCGCAGCGATATCTCCCCGGGACGCATCGGCGCGCAGGAGATCGGCGGTGACGGCGAGCGAGCCAGCAGCACTGGCCGCCTGTGACGAGCGGGGGCCGAGCCAACCCAGGGGAAGGAGAATGAGCAGAAGGGCGACAACCACGCCGATGGCGACGTGGCGGCCGTGACCACGTCGCTCCGTCGGCGCGGTCACGTGCTCACCCTCCCGCGACAGGCCGCACTCACTCGATGCCGCTGACGATTAGTAGGCGCCATGGCCGGTGAGGACGATCTTGATCGTCTTCATGACGATGGCGAGATCGAGCGAGGGGGACCAGATCTCCACGTAATGGAGATCCAGGCGCATTCGATCTTCCCACGCGGTCTCGTTTCGGCCACTGATTTGCCACAGGCCGGTCAGGCCCGGTCGGGTGAGGTGGCGACGCTCCTGGTGCTTGAGCATCGAGCTGACCTCGATCTCCTGGAGAGGGCGAGGGCCGACGAGCGACATTTTTCCCATGAGAACGTTGACCAGTTGCGGGAGTTCGTCGAGGGACCACCGGCGCAACACTCGACCGATCCCTGTGACCCGAGGGTCGTGCCGCGACTTGTTCGCCAGGCCGTCCGCCTTGGCTGCTTCCCACACCGCCGCCTGCGCGAGCTCAGAACCTAGACGCATGGTCCGGAACTTCAGGACGGTGAAGAGCTCACCGCGCATACCCACCCGTGTCTGACGGAAGAGGGCGGGCCCGCTGCTGGTGAGAGCGACGACCACGCCGACCAGCAGCATCAGTGGCCCAAGGACCACGAGCAGGATGAGCGAGGCCACGATGTCCATTGCGCGTTTGGCGAATCGCTTGGGTCCGGTGAGTTGGGGTTCATCGAGTCGCAGGAGCGGGATCCCGCCTCCGGGCCGGATCGAGACTCGGGGACCAGCGATATCCCCAACGTTTGGCGCGACGAGCAGTTCAACTCTCGACTCGTGGAGCCTCCAGGCCAGCTGGCGAACGAGGTCGTTCGTGATGTGGCCGCCCTGGGTGAGGGCGACAGAACGGATCTGGCGCTCTGCGATCACACGATCGAGTTCGTCGAGCCAAGGGCCCACGCTGCCCGAGCCCGAGCTCGGCCCGTCAGCCGTGTCGACGACGTCGAAGCCTGCGAGCGAGTCCGCGCGCAGGCGGCTCGCGAGAGCCTCGGCAGGGCCGGGCTGGCCGATCACGAGAGTTCGGGACAGGAAGGCTCCTCGGCTGCGCCGGCCGTAGATCCATCGTCGGAGTGTCGCCCGTCCAACGATCAGCGTGCCGAGACCTACTGGCAGGGTGACGAGGACGAGGACTCGGGAGATCTGAGCCGCGAGGAGGTATGACCCCATGGACATGGCCCCGAAGGCTACGAAGGACGCGACGATGATGCGTCTGAACTCCTCCCAACCTGCGCCGAGGAATCGACTGCTGTAAGCACCACTCAGGCCGAGCGCACCTAGCCATGCGGCCATGAATGCCAGAGCGATCACCGCGTAGTGGAGATTGAGGAAGAAGTCATCATCATTGGCTAGGAGTCGGATCCAGAAAGCTACGGCGAGTGCCCCAGCGATCGCCGTGATGTCGATCATGATCGCGAGCCTGACCAGGGTGCCCTGTGGACCCGGGTGCGAGGCGGGTGGGCGCGTCTGCCGGCCGTCAACGTCATTGGCTGTCATTGATCGTGGATTACCCCTTCCGACTGGGCGCTGCTATCCAAGTCGACACGTAGGAATACCATCTTAAGTGATGTCATATGGGGATCTTCCCGGGCGCTCGAGGAAGGCGCGGTGGGGGCCTTCGCGTGCACGATCCTTCACGGGGGTTTTGAGGTCGCTCGCGCGTGGTGAACGATGGCGGTTATGCACCTCCACGACGGTCGGCCGCAGTGACCTTCTCAGGTAGGTCCGTGTGCATCGTCGGGATGCACTACGCCCCTGAAACCACGGGGAATGCGCCGTATACGACGGCAATGGCCCGGCATCTGGCGAGCCTGGGAGCACAGGTGCACGTGATTGCGGGGATACCGCAACATGACCATCTGGGAGCGCTACACGAAACCGGTAACCGAGTCGAGTGGAGAAGAAGGCTGCGAGCCCCTGCGCCTGAGAAGTCGGGCGTATCGCCCGAGAGCCGCGAGGAGCGCGCAAGCCTCAACCCCAACGACAGTGAAGGCGATCGTCTCGGCATTTGGGGCGATCCTGAGAGCGAGCAGACCGACAGCCAGGCCGCAGAGTCCAACGAGGCTGACCAACAGGACCCCTCGGGAGTCGTGGTGGACCACAAGGACGTTGGCGACTAGCAGGTTTGAGGCCGCGAAGAAGACTAAGAGTGCAGCCTCGGTGCGGAGGACGGGGACGCCGTCGCCAAACCCCTGGCCATAGAGAATCTGCATTCCGATCGGAGCCAGCAGTAGCGTGCACGCTAGAAGGGCCAGCGCCACTGCGATCGAGGCCCGTGTCCCCTGGGTGACTGCCTTTCTTAGGTGCTCTCTCGTACCCCATCGCGCCTCGACGAACCTCGGGTACATGCTGGTCGCCAGCGGATAAAGCAGTGATTGCAGCCCGCGCACGATGCGGTCGCTGGCGGCGTAAAGACCCAACTGCACCGGCGACACAAACGACGCGAAGACCACAGGGGCACCTTGTCCATACGCGTATGCCATGAGCCGAGCCACGAGCATGGGTCCACCTAGCCGGGCGAGCGCGCGCATGGAATGACTGCTGCCCGGCTCTAGTTGGGATCGGATTCCACGGGAGAGAAAATAGGAGAGAGCGACGGTCGTGATTGATCCCAAACCCATGGCGATGGGGACTGTCTCTACAGGTGCCCCGGGTCGCACGAGTGCGAGGGCGGCGCCGAAATACAAGAGTCTGCCTGAAACCTCAGAGACGGAGTAGGAGCCCATTCGCGAGCCGGCTAGGAGGAGCCACCCGTCGCCCAGCCCATAGAGCCCTCCAGCCAGAAGTCCTAGAGCCACCATGCGCAGTGCCAGAGACCCAGTCTGAAGGACGCATGGGGTGAGTAGCGCTGACAAGCAAGCCATCGTTGTGAATCGAAACCCTATGAACTTCCTTCTGAGCGCCCTCCCTCCCTGTGGTCTCAACGCGTCGGCTCCGACGGCGGTGCCTAGTGTGAAGTCGACCAATGCCGTTCCGTAGAGATTCCCTGCCAGGGCTAGTGAGACAAAGCCAAGGCCAGCAAGCCCAAGAGTGCGGGCCACCACCGCAAGCGTGATGAATGCAATGGCCAGCTGGGCGTAGGTGGATCCTGAGAGGAGTGCGAACCGGCCCACGTGAAATGCATGGCGCACACCTGTGGTTGCGTTGTGTGCGTCGTCAGGGACGGGACTACCCGCCGGTTCGTCTACCTTCATGTCCGTTCCGGCCTCGAGTCGTCCAGAGGAGCCGAATGCCCGCTCTCGTTGCGTGTGGCGAGGCCTTCGGTGAGTCGCCCAATCTCGTGGAGAAGGACTTCAGTCAGGAGGGGAACCTCGCTCATCTCGTTATCGCCGATTGCGTTGCGTCGGTTTCCCAGACGGGTGAAGCGGAGGATCGCTTCCGCCAATGCCTTCGAATCTCGTCCAGAAGCCACGCACGACAAACCTCCCGCAATTCTCGCAGCCTCGGGGAGGCCACCCACAGGAGTTACGATTGTGGGGACTCCATGGATCGCGAGTTCCACGGGGACACGGCCGAACGGCTCTGGCCACTGTGAGGGAACGACGCAGACATCAACGCAGTCTGCAAAATCGCTGACCGCTAGGTGTCCAAGCATCGACATGTGAACCCCTAGGGCCGATGCCAGGCGCACGTAGCGGGCGACTAAAGCGGGGTCTCCCTCGCCAGCGACCACAAGAGTGATGGCCACTCCGTCCTGCTGAGCGATAGCCAGGGCTTCGATGAGACGGTTAAGGCCTTTGACATCGAGAATGCGCCCGATGAAGCCGACTCGGAGCGAGGCATCTACAGCATCGTCAGCCGCTGCTGACTGAGTTGGAGCCGCTGGCGGACCTTCGCCCCCAAGCGGATATCCGACCGATGAGCGTTCCGGCCTCATGACTCTGGCTTCCACGAGAGTCGATCGCACGTACTCGGAGACCGCCACGCACGAGTCGACGCTGACGTGAGCCCTGCTCTGGAGGTAGGCCTTCGGCCGACATGTGATGCAGACCGACGCGCACGTCTCGCCGCGCTTGTACATCGATCTACGCCAGCAGGCGTCCGAAAGATCATGGTGGACGTGCACGATCTTCGCATCCGGGATTCGCGCCTTGAGATGAGCGGCGGGAATCTGTCCGAAGCGAGCGACGTTGTGCAGCACGATCACCTCTGGCCCAAATTCCACCACCGCGTCGAGCAACGGGCTTCTCTGCCTCGGTGCCAGCCAAGCCACTAGCAGGTCAGCGCTCTTGACCGCTCCGGATGCTTGGTAGGTCTGTCTAGGAGTGCGACAGAAGATTCGTTCGACCCTGACAGAATCGTCAAGAGTGCTGCTAGTTGGACCCGGCGTGAAGACTACGACTTCGTGCCCCGAATCGGCCAGAGTCTTAAGAGTTTGCCGAGCAGTCAACTCGGCTCCACCCACTGTGTCGGGCCACCACCAGTCAGCAATCGCCGCGATCTTGGCCATCAGGCGCCTGCGCTCTCGGCGACCCTGCTTGTGCGTTCTACGTGGCTTCCCCGGTGCACAGACTGGGACCGAGTCAGCGAGTGGGCTAGCCAGAAAATCACCAACAACACTGCGGCGATTTCACAGCCTCGGACCAGCCCTCCGGCAAGGCCCAGAATCCCGCGCTCGAAAAGAATGGGTTGGCTAATGATCGAGGCACCCCATGCTAGAAGGAAGGGAGATCGGCGCTTGAGCAGAAAGCCAGTGAAGATGGTGGCGGTAAAGACGGCGCTCACAAGGGTTATGACGCCGACGAGCCCGGCGACCGCGTACCCTTCTGCGATCGGGCCCTCGGCCAGTGCAACGGTGGTCTTGGGCTGTCCGAGCGTTTGGGCGCGGACTTCCCTCGCCCACCTCTGACCCGGGGTGAGGTCGTCCTTTCCACTCCCCACGGTGCGAGGAACCACTTCGCTCCAGAGCCTAGACAGATACTCGGGTGCGTCGATCCAACTACCTGGGGCGAGGAACGCGACATCGGCTACCGCGTGTGCGAGATCGAAGCGGATCAACAGCGGCATTGCCGGGCCCACCACGGCTGGGTATGTGTCAGCAGCCTTTGCTACCTCGATGCGAGTGGAGACTTCAGTCTTGACGGTTTGGATGGCGAAGAAGCCGACAAGGGAGAGAACGCCCAGGGCTGTGATTCTCCACCACTTGAGCCGATGGTTGGCGTTCCAAGAGAACCGGATCACCAGTGCAACTGCCACTGCAATGACTGGAGTCTTGCTGGCGAACTCGATACTCCAGACAATCTCCCCAACCACGACCGCGACGCGCAGGAAACGGAACGGCCACCCTGCCTGCCGCTCGTAGATGAGCACGATCGTGGAAACCACCGTGCCGAGAGGGAGTAGAGCCTCGAGGAGTGCGCTGTCTATTCCGGCAAGCCAGGAAGCCCTGAGGGCCACGCCGACGAGGAACGCAAGGAACAGGCCTGCGGCTGTGACGTTCTGAGGGGTCGCGATGTCGGCGGTCCCGCGAAATCGGACGTATGCCCAGGTGAGAGCGGTAAATGTCGCCTGCCCGGCGAGGACGATCCACATGACGGTAGTCAGGCCCGCTTCGTATCCAATGGCCACGATGCGCTCATCGACGAATGCATCTCCGAAGGAGGCCGGAGGCGTGACCAGGAGCATGGCCGTGGGTACGACCACGAAGGCCAGACCCCAGAAGATGGCCTGGCTGCGAAAGATCGACGCGAGCGGCTGTGAGGTGCGCCCAGCAGCGGCCCACTGGAGCGCAAGGAGGATGCCTTCAACTAGCACCAGCAGCGCGGCCATCGCCCCCCCTCAGTTGAACGGCTTGTCACGGCAGATGGCGTTGCCGTGTCAGATCGGCCCCCGTGACGTCCGGTTCCCCCATCGTCCTCAGTGTGCTCAGACAGAGTACTTGTGGGCGATGACCGCCTCCATTTCGGCGGCTGTGCGCGACCACGACATCGATTCTGCGTGGGCCCTGACCTCGGTGCGAGTGGGTCCGGAGTTCTCCGACTCGGCCAAGAGCGAGGCCAGGGCGAGAACATCCCCCACGGGAAAGCTCATGGTGTCGGCCCAGGGGCCGAGTGCCTCGGGGAGGCCACCAGACCGTGCAGCGATCACGGGCGTGCCGCAAGCCATTGCCTCGAGCACGACGAGGCCAAAGCCTTCGAGGCTTCGGCTTGGAACGACGACGATGTCCATGGCACGGTAGAAGTCCGGGACTTGGTCCTGGTCCAACCGCCCGAGGAACTTAACGCGATCGCTGACTCCGATATTGGCGGCGAGGCCAGCCAGCGGCACTCGCTCTGGTCCGTCGCCAGCAATAACCAGGATGTCGTCTGGCCGACTCGCTATCGCTTCGATTGCCAGATCCAACCCCATTCGGGGAATGAGACGTCGAAGCGACCCCACCAACCTCGCGCCTGCCGGCAGTCCTAGTCGCTGCCTCGCCGATTCTGAGGGTCCCGGCTGGAACTGGATGCAGTCCACACCCGGATAGACAAGATGGATCCGGTCTGTGGACACCCGAAATGACTCGTGGAGCACGACCGCAAACGCTGCCGAGTGCGTCGTCAGCACGGGCATTGCCCTGTAAGTCAGAACCTCCGTGAGCCACTTTCCAACCACACGTGCTCGGCTCTGCCCCATCGCGCGTCCCTCCGAGAACCAGGGGCCATGGAAGTGGAAGACCGTTCGCTCGGTCGGTGGGAGCAGTCGCCTAAGTGCCCGGAACCCCTGAGCGAAGTGGTATTCGGCCACCCAGCCGTCCGACATGGTGGCGGGCGGCGATGCAGGACCCTGGCCGACCAATCGCAACTCACCCTTGGCTCGCGTGGCCGGAGAATCGAGTACGACGCTTGCAAGCCCCAATGACAGTTGCGCTGCTGAGAGGTTCAGCACCACAGAATTGAGGCCCCCCGGCGTGGAAATTTCTCCGAGGCCGGCTACATGGAGCCTCTCGACGTCACGAGCGCTCATGCCGTCAGCTCCGCTGACATGGCGGGGTCAGTGTCGAAGCCCCAGGCGGAGAGCCAGTCAAAGGCTTCTGAGGTGAATCTCGCCTCTGAGAATCGGGCTGCGTTCAGCCTGCAGGCATCTGGGTCGATCTCGTCTAGTCGCTCAAGGGCGTCAACCCAGTCTGCGACTTCTAGCGTGGGGATGAGAAACCCTGTAGCCCCATCTGTCACCGTCTCAAGCGCGCCTCCGGCCGCGAGGGCGATCACCGGGACGCCTGCGGCCTGCGCCTCTAGCGGGACGATGCCGAAGTCTTCGACTCCCGGGAAGAGTAGGCATCGAGCACCCTGGACGAGCCGGACCAGCGCAGCAGTCGGCAATTGGTCGAGGAAAGTGACATAGCGCCCATGACCGGATTGGGCAGCGAGGGCCCGGAGGCGACCGCCTTCTGGGCCACCCCCGCACACCACTAGCGGGATACCAGCCGACGCGGCAACCCTGACGGCGTGGTCGAAGCGCTTGTAGCCGACCCACCTTCCGTAGCTGAGGAGGTAGCCCTGCGAGAAATGCGGTGTTGACGAGGCGACCGAGGTCTCGGGAGCACGTCGGCCGAATAGTTCGGTTCGCACGGGAGGGTAGATCACCGTCGCAGGGACCTCCCAATGGGCTTCGATCCTCGCGCGCGTTGCTTCGCTGTTGCACACGACCTGGGACAGCCGTTGTGCCGCCAACCGGTCGATCTTCTTGAGTGGGGCTGCGACTATCCGGGCTAGGGGACCCGAACCGCGGGCGTCAAGTGTCGGATCCCAGATGTACCGGGCAGGTGAATGAACGTAGGCAACAGCTAGGTCAATCTGAGAGGTGACGGCCGAACTTGCGAAGGCGTGATGAAGTATCAGGGCCCGCCTTGCCTTAACTCTAGGCACTCGCCAAAGTGCGGGCATCGCGGGAGCAAGGAACTTGCGGGCCGATGGGGGAGTGTGTCGCCCAGCAAAGGTTGTGGTCAATCGCCCACCGGAGTATCGCGAGTGCCAGGTGGGTGTGGCGGAAAATGCGTGGATGGGTGTGCGAGGAAGAATGGCAGCGGCCGTGATCAGGACCTGTTCGGCACCACCCGTGTCTCCGAGCCACTCGCTGATGATCACGTCGCCCATGCCGAAGTACACTCCCGTCGTCTGCGGGGCGATCGAGCGCCGATTGCTCAGTCCGCTCTGCCGTTCCAATCGTAGTCGCCCTTCGCGCAAGGAGCCTGAATGTGGGCTGCCCGGGGGCTTCTCGCTCGCAAGGCCAGTCTCAACTCCGAGCCCCGCGAACCTGCGTATTCGACACTGGGTCAACCGGCTGCGAAGGTTGCGTCGATTTCACGCACCCCTCTACGCTTCGCGGGGCAAACGTTCCATTGGCCTGCTTGGCCTTCGCGCGAACCAGGCTTCGGTGACCGCAAATGACAGGCGGGAGCCACAAGAGACAACATGAGTCCCGGGCTTCGGACTTCCACAAGATCGACGAGAAGATGGAGCGAGCGCCATGCCGTTGCGTGTGGGGGTTTTGGGTCCAGTCTATGCGGATTCTCTTGAGGACAATGTGCTGCGATCTGTTGCACGCCTGGGGCATGAAGGAGTCAAGGCTGGCTCGTTGGGCGGAGGCCAAACGTCGAAATGGGGCAGTCGCGCATCGTCGGCCGGGTTGAAGATCCCCCAGGTGGCTGCACGAATGCAGCAGCGTCTTGTCGATCACCTACCGCAGGATCTTGACCTTCTTATCGTCACGACGTCAACGGCAACGCAACTATTTCCATGGGTGGTCGCTGAACTCAAGCGACGGGTCCGTCGTGTCGTCGTTTGGTATGTGGACGCCGTTTCCAATCTCGGCCCGGCTCGGTTCTTGGACTCTCCCTATGACGCTGTATTCCTCACAGACCGCATGCTGGTGAGGCAAGTCCGCGACGGACTGCGTCTCCCTGTGCACCTTCTCCCCGAAGGCCATGATCCGCGCCAACACCGGCCCGTCGGGATTGCCGGCGAACAGCGGACGATCGTGGTGGTCGGCAACTACCGGGCCGAAAGGATCGCGCTGCTCCGGCAACTTCACCGCGATGGGATTCCGTTGACTTTGTACGGACGTGCCCTCCCGGAGTGGGCGAGGAGCCCCGAACTAGAGCGACTCCACACCGGCAAATGGGTCACCGGCTTGGACAAATCCCGCGTGTTCCATGAGTCAGCCGCCGTCCTCAACACCCTTCATCCAGCCGTGCTCGACGCGGTCAACTGCAGGGTGTTCGAGGCGGCCGCGGCCGGAGCGGTCGTCGTCGCTGAGTGGAGGCCACTGCTGGACGAATTGTTTGCGAATGGGTCGGAAGTCTTGGCCTATAGGACCTACGAAGAACTGTTGATCCTCCTCCGCCGCTGCCTGGATTCGCCCGAGGACATGAACGCGATCCGACTCGCTGTAGCGGCACGCGCTGCACGGGATCACACCCTTGATCAGAGGGTGGCGCAGATGATCGAAATGGCGGGCCTCGCTGCCGGCTGACCGTGGGACCCATCGAGGATTTCGTCACCTGAGGTCCTTCTGAGGACCACATGGCGAGGTATGCTGGGTCCACTGCGGCGTATACGCAGGTATCAGCACCGTTCTTCGCTGTCACGTTTATTTCGACGCGTTGAGTGACCACCGGGGGGTCAATGGCCAGGGGATTCTCGTGACACTGCAGGATTTCGTCCGCGTGCTTCGCAAGCGGTGGGTGTCGATCACCCTGATCACCCTGCTCGCGATCCTTGGCGCCACCGGGGCTTCCCTTCTCGCCCCCAATGTTTACCAGGCGCAGACCCAGACATTCGTCGCGATCACGAGCCAGGACTCCGGTGCTGGCCAAATCCTCTCCGGCTCGCAGTTCACCCTCCAGCGGGTGAAGTCCTATACCCAGATCGTCGGCAGCCCGAGGGTGCTCGACCCAGTCATCGCCGAACTGGGTCTGACGATGACCTCGACCGAACTCGCCAAGCGCGTCTCCGCCGACAGCCCCCTCGACACAGTGCTCATCAACATCAGCGTCACCGACGCATCGGGAGTGATCGCGGCCCGGATCTGCAACGCGGTGGCCGTGCAGTTCGGCAAGACAGTCGAACTGCTGGAGACCCCCAATTCCGGCGGCGTCTCACCTGTGAAGCTCAGCGTGGTCGACCCGGCGTCTGTCCCCCTGAGCCCGATCTCGCCCAGGATCAAGCTCAATCTGGCCCTCGGCGCGCTTCTCGGCCTCTTCCTCGGAATCGGCTTCGCTCTGCTGCGCGAGAGCCTCGACACGTCGGTACGAAGCCCGGACGACCTTCGCGACGCCACCGAAGCTCCCCTGCTTGGGCTTATCAACTTCGACCCCGATGCCCCGGATGCTCCGCTCGCAGCGCTCGACTCGAAATCGCGACGGTCCGAGGCATTCCGCATGATCCGCACCAACTTGCAGTACGTCGATGTCGACAACCCGCCGCGCAGCGTTGTGATCACTTCCGCCGTGCCGGGCGAGGGCAAGAGCACGACCGCCTGCAACCTGGCGATCACCCTGGGCCAAGCGGGAGTGAGGGTCTGCCTCGTCGAAGCCGACCTGCGCCGGCCGCGGATGGCCGACTATCTCGGTATCGAGAGTGCTGTCGGTCTGACCAACTGGCTCGCGGGCCAGAACGATCTCGATGACCTCCTCGTCTCATGGAATCGCGGGCTGATCGCCGTGCTGCCGTCAGGCCCGATCCCGCCGAACCCGTCCGAGCTGCTCGGCTCCCACAACATGTTGCTGCTGCTCGAGGAACTGCACCGGCGGTTCGACGTCGTGCTCTTCGACGCAGCGCCGCTGCTGCCCGTGACCGACGCCGCCGTACTCGCCCGGGCGACAGACGGCGCGATCCTCGTCGCGCGCCATGGCCGTACCACGCGATTCCAAGCAGCGGGCGCGGTCGAGGCGCTCGGCTCGGTCAACGCCCGACTGCTGGGCACCGTGCTGAACTTCGTGCCCACCGGGTCGGGATCCTCGGCGTACGGCTACCAGTACGGCTATCAGTACGGCTACGCAGGGCCGGCCGAGCCCACAGCGCTTGGCACAGGTCGTCGTGGCGCGCGGCGCAAACGTGCGTCGGGGGCCGCCGCCGATGCCCACAGGAACTCACCTCCTGCAAGCGACACGTCGCCGGGGCGTAGTGCCGGAGGGCCGTTCGTCAGGCAGGCACAAGCACCGGTGCGGCCGGCCGCGTCGGGTGGGGTCGTGAGGGCCGACTTCGCTGACCAACCGACAAGCGAGCAAGCGACGGACCACGACAACACGGCTGAACGCTAGGCCGTGGGTGAGCCGCTTCTGGCTACGCTACCGAGCCGGGGTTCGATGGCGACGGCGGCGGGCCCTCCGCGCCGGACATATGCGAGATGGCTTCCTCCGGGCACAGGGCTCAGCATCGGGGCTTCATGCGTGGCGGCGCACGGATGCGCATTAGGTTGAGGGCGTCGTCGGTTCGGAAAGGTTGCCTTTCCCCTTTCTTCTGAGGGATCGCGCGGACGTCAACATCCGCGCACTGGCGTGTTCCGCCGTCCACTAGCGGAAGCGGAATTAGGCTCATGCCATGCGGGCCATCGGACTCACCGAATACGGCGGCCCAGAAGTACTCCGGCTACTCGATATTTCGGAGCCCACCCCGGGGCCGCGCGAGGTACGCATCCGGGTACACGCAGCGGCCATCACGCCGAGCGACACGCTGATTCGCTCTGGTGCGCTGGCGCATCGCATTGTCGAAGAGGGCGTCGAGCCACCTTATGTGCCCGGCTGGGACGTGGCCGGGGTCATTGAATCGCTCGGGTCGGGGACGGATGGTCGGCTCGCGGTGGGGGATGATGTCGTTGCCTTCGTCCTTCCCATCCATCAGAACAAGGGCTCTTACGCCGATCTCATCGTGCGGCCCGCCGCCTCGGTTGTTCGCGCCCCGAGGGATGTGTCTGCCTTCGAGGCATCGACCTTGATCGTGAACGGCGTCACGGCTCACCTCGCCTTGCAGATGCTGGCTCTCGAGCCTGGTCAGACCGTCGTCGTGACCGGCGCAGCAGGGTCGTATGGGGGGTTCGTTGTACAACTTGCTGTCCAACAAGGACTCACGGTGGTGGCCGACGCTTCTCCCGCGGACGTCGACCTAGTCCGCAATCTGGGCGCACATGTCATCGTGGCTCGTGGCGTCGACATCGCCGCCCACGTGCGCGCCGTCCTTCCGCAGGGCGCGGCTGGTCTGGTGGACGCGGCGCTTCAGGATGCGCTCGTTCTCGGGGCCGTGTCCGACGGCGGGCGGGTCGTGTCATCGCGCGGCTGGGCCGGGCCTGCGTTGCGTGGCATTGAGGTGATGCCGGTGTCCGCCCCTCCTTCGGCGCAGGACACGGCGTTGCTCACGTCGCTTGTTGCGCTTGCCGATGCCGGCGTGCTCTCGCTGCGCGTTGCGGACGTCTACCCAGCCGAGGCCGCGGCCGAGGCGCACCGCCGGCTCGAGGCCGGCGGCGCACGCGGCCGACTGGTTCTCGACTTCGGCTGAGCCCGCTCGATCACCTCTCGAGGGTGAACTTCCGGCGCGCCACCATGACCAGCGTGAGGGCTGTGAGCAAGTGGCCAACCCCGTAGCACAGAAAGAGGTAGGTGTACCAGGACGAGAGCGGCCCCGCAGAGGGATCGATCGCCTCGAGCAAGTAGCCCACCGACCAGATCGCGCCGCTGGCGATTCCTATGACGATCGCAGCACGTCCGAATCTCTTGCCCAGGTGCTGGAAATGGGCTCCTAGCCCTGTCGTGACAAGTGCGGATCCGATGACCGCGAGCACCCAGGCGAACCGGGTGCCCTCAGGCTGGACGACATGACCGGCGAAGCCGATACCCCAGATCAGCAGTCCCGAGGCCACCAGTGACACAACACCGAATGAGGCGTGAATGACAGGGGCACAGTGGCATCCCGCCGGGCACAGGGGATATGTGTGATCAAGTTGTGCCTTGAGGTGGGACTCCTTGCGCCGGTGCACCAGCATGAGCGTGAGGCTGCCGATGAGTAGTGCGCCTGCAGTGCCTCCGTACCCGAAGCGAACGCCGTTGCTCGTCTCAAGGTTCGCCGGGTTGATCGCGAAGAAGAAGGTCGCCACCCCCCCGGACAGCGCTGCAATTGTCGCCAGGATGACCGGTGCCAAGCCGACGCGCGTCCGGAGACCTTCGACGAACATGACGATCGCAATGGCGATCAACAAGGGGCCGACGAACTCCAAGATCCACCCGACGTGCGCCTGGTGATCGGGGATGAGGATGAACCAGCCAAGAGCCCAGAGGAAGAACCCTGCCGCCGCTGTCGTCAACACCGCATAACTGATCTGAGGCGGCACCGTGGTGGAGGCGATCGGGGCTGTTGCTTTGCTAGTCATGGATCAATCCTGCATCGTTGGGATGGCATGGGGGAGAGGCGCGGCGACCATCTCGTTGTTGGTCATGGTTGACGAATGTAGTCCCATCAATGGAGTCGCTCTCGTCCGCCGCGCTGAAGCGGCGCAACTGAAGGGCGCCAAGCCATGGCAAGTGCTGCGATCGTGAGTGACGTGGATCGGACGAGGATTCACGCATCCTTCTTCGCTTTGGCGTGTGGCGCTGTGGGGATTCTGGCGGTGGGGATCGGCACCTTGATCTCACCGGGAGATGGGAGCACTTTCGGTTGGGCTCTTCACGCTGGCGGATGGGTGCTGGTCGCGATTGCGATCATCGCTCACATAGAGCACCTGTCCAATCGTCTGGGCCGGGCTGCTGTGGTGTGAGGGATTCTCGGGTCGGCTGCGCAGGCCTGTGCCGATGTGCCATTCGCATTCGATCCTGCCCGGACGGGCGAGCAGTTCTGGGCCCACTACGCCAACGACATGTGGGGTGCGGCAGCGCTCCTTGCCGCGTCGACCATCGGTTTGGTGGCGATCCGCAGGGGGAGGCGCGTGGAGGCCTACGTGCGCCTGAGTACGTCGGGGGCCTATGGCGATGGGGACTACGACAGCACGCTCCACGCCTCGTTCCTCACCCTGGTGACGGCAGCCGTGGGTTTCCTGCTGAGCGCGATCAGCAATCTCATCTTGATCGGTGGTGGCGGGCCAGAGGCCCGACTTGCATGGATCCTGGCCGCGCTGGGTGCCCTGCTCAGGACCATGGCGATCATTTCCCACTTCGAGCACCTGTCGCAGTGGATGGGCCGGTCGGCGGTCGTGTTGGCCCTTCTTGCCTGCGCGGATTCAGAGCCTCGGGGCCGGTGGGGTGAATTGCCAGTACTGCGGATGGCCGGGGTGGATGTGTTCGCCGTCGCGGGCGGGTGTGGGGCTCACGGCCCAGCCGCCTTCGTGCATGCTCTGGTGGTGTTGGTGGCAGAGCAGGACGAGGTTGTCGAGATC